>Ga0315277_10000852_pt1 | contig 46507 bp, 27 predicted proteins | sample YL17G05_15_MG_FD_203695 | JGI IMG/M metagenome (GOLD analysis project Ga0315277, IMG submission 203695) | Sediment microbial communities from Yellowstone Lake, YNP, Wyoming, USA - YL17G05_15 | ecosystem: Environmental > Aquatic > Freshwater > Lake > Sediment | place: USA: Wyoming | collected... | reverse complement strand
ATCGATGTGAGTCTGAGCCTCTTCGTTTGTCTGGAGGGCCGGCAGGAAGATCTCGTCTGCGAGCTGATCGCAGCGGAAGACAACGTGCGCGTCCTGGAGTGTCTGTGGCCCGGGGCGCTGACGGCCGACTCATTCGACACTACAGTCGTCCCATTCATGCAGGGCATGCTGCTGCCCAAGGATTGGCCTCAGAAGGTCTGGCTCTACGATCCGATGTGCTACGGCCGAGGCCTGTACATGCCCTGGTGGGGACACCAGCAGGCGGGCTCGGCTCTGCTCGTCCTGATCGAGACGCCTGAAGATGCCGGCTGCCGCTTCGACCATCCCGCGGGCGGACCGACGAAGGCTCAATTGAGGTGGGTGCATTCCCTTGGGCGACTGCAATATCCCCGCCGCGTCCGGTACTGCTTCTTCGAGACCGGCAACTACGTGGACATGGCCAAACGATACCGTCGGCACGTGCAGCAGACGGGACACTTCGTCTCGCTTCGAGAGAAGATCGCCCGGAATCCGCTGGTGCAGAAGCTCATCGGCTCGCCCGTCGTGCACACGAGCATCCTGTCGCACATCCAGCCGGAATCGCACTACTACAATAAGGACGATCCCACGAAGAACCACCAGGTGACGAGCTTCGACGAGCGGGCCCGGCAGCTTCGCGAGCTGGCCGTCAAGGGAATCGAGCGGGCGTACGTCCATCTCGACGGCTGGGGCTTTCGCGGCTACGACAATCTGCATCCGGATGTCCTGCCGCCCAGTCCGGAGGCAGGCGGCTGGGAAGGCATGAGACGCCTGGCCGACACCTGCGACCAGTTGGGTTATGTATTCGCCATCCACGATCAATACCGGGACTACTATCTCGACGCCAAATCCTACGATCCACGTCACACGATCCTCGAACGAAACGGACAGCGACCCTTCGGCAGCACCTGGTTCGGCGGCAGACAATCCATCCTCTGCTCGCGCCTGGCCCCGGGGCACGTGATGAAGAATTACCTGGGACTACTCGATCACGGCGTCAAGGTGCGCGGCGCCTACCTCGATGTCTTTGCAGTCGTGCCTCCTGACGAGTGTTATAACCCCGAGCATCCGGCCACGCGCGCCGATTGCCTGAAGTATCGCGGGATGTGCCTGGACTTTGTCCGGGCGATGGGCGGCGTCGTCAGCTCCGAGGAGCCCGCCGACTGGGCGATCCCGCATATCGATCTCGTTCATCACGGCCCGTACGCGCTCGTGCCGGACCCGGGTCACGGCCCGGCGATGGGCGTCCCCGTTCCATTGTTCAACCTCGTCTACCACGACGCCCTGCTGCTGCCATGGTCGCTTGGCAAAGGCGCCTGGGGCATCCCCGAGAACGATCTCGGCTACCTGCACGCCCTGGCCAATGCGGGCCTGCCCTACCTGTCCTTGCAGCCCGGCAAGGAGGAATTGGAGCAGGTGCGAGTGCTATGCGCATTGCATCAGCGTGTGGGCCTGCTGGAGATGACGAAGCACGAGTTTCTCGACAAGTCGTTCCGAAAGCAGCGGACGACGTTCGCCGACGGCACAACTGTCACAATTGATCTCGATCAGAGCACCTTCACGGTTGATCCCCCGCTGCCGGCGGCCGGGACGTTACGCACGATGAAATACACTCCCCGCTCGGCGGAGGACGCCAGGGCGTGGCAGAATTCCCTCCGGACGAAGCTGGCGGCGCTGCTCAAGATCGACGATCTGCTTCGCGACAAAGACATGATTCCGCTGGCGCCCAAGACTCTCTCGACCGCCGACAAAGGCAGTTTCAGAGTGGAACAGATCGAGATCAATTCCACGCCCGGGCGACGCATCAGAGTAGTGGTCACTGTGCCGGCGGCGGAGACGCAAGATGTTGCGTCCCTGCTGGCGGTGATTTGTATCGGCGGCCACGGCAGCGACCTGTACAGCCCCTATGACGAGCAAACGGTCCCGAAGGATGCGGCAAAGGCCAAAGCGGATCGCATCTATCGAGCATTCGGCACCGCGCTGGCCGGCAAGGGGTACGTGACAATTTCCACGACGGTCAGCCAGCACGAGGTCTACGAGGCGGGCCGGCTGCTGATGGGCGAGCGGCTGTGGGACCTGATGCGCTGTGTCGATTACCTGCGATCGCTGCCCCGCGTGGACCCGTCGAGGATCGGCTGTGCCGGGTTGTCCCTAGGCGGCGAGATGGCCATGTGGCTCGGGGCCATGGACGAGCGGGTCGCCGCGGAAGTCAGCGCGGGCTTTCTCACGACGATGGACAGCATGGAGCAGAACCACTGCATGTGCTGGAAATTCGACGGGCTGCGCGAGTTGGTGGATTACGCCGATATCTATGCGATGACGGCGCCGCGACCGCTGCAATGCCAGAACGGCCTGCTGGAGGCGCCCAGCCAGTTCTACGTCCCTCGCGCCCGGCAGGCGATGGAAGAGGTCCGGCTGATCTACCGCGACATGAACCGGCCCGAGGATGTCGCGCTCGACGTGCATGACGAGGGCCACGTCATCGATTTGCCGGCCCTGATGTACTTTTTCGAGAAGCACTTTGAGAACAGGAGGTCAGTGAAATGACTTGCAACAAATGTCTCCCCCGGCGAATGGTGTTCACTCTTATCCTCGTGGCATGCGCCGCGGTGGCGTCATCGGGCACGAGCGTGCACGCGGCGGATGTGACCGTCAATAAGAAGAAGGTGGTCTTCCTGCCCGGCCCGCAAAGTCACGGCTGGAGCGGCCACGCCTATACGGCCGACTGCAAGCTGCTGGCCAAGACCCTCAACGAGAACGTGCCCGGCGTCGAGGCCGTGGTGGTTGAGGGAGGCTGGCCGAAGGACCTCAAGACGCTCGATGGAGCCGCCGCCATCGTCATCGGCTGCGACGGCAACAACCTGCTCGGGTCCGAGGCCAACTGGAAGGCCCTCGATGCCTTGGCCAAGAAGGGCGTGGGAATTGCCTTCCTGCACTATGCCCTCGACCCCGGCAGAGAATATGGCAAGTACCTGCTCGACTGGGTCGGCGGCTACTACGAGCAGTTCTGGTCCGTCAATCCGTCCTGGCTGGCGGAGTTCAAGTCCCTGCCGCAGCATCCGATCACGCGAGGCGTCAAGCCGTTCAAGATCGAGGACGAGTGGTACTACCACATGCGATTCGTGCCGGAGATGAAGGGCGTGACGCCGATCCTGACCGCCGTGCCGCCCGACAGCACGCGCAAGGGTCCTGACGGCCCGCACAGCGGCAATCCGACGGTCCGCGCCGGCCTCGGCATGCCCGAGCACGTTGCCTGGGCATACGAGCGCCCGGACGGCGGCCGGGGCTTCGGCTGCACCGGTGGACATACGCACTGGGTCTACGCCAACAACGATTTCCGCAAGCTGATGCTCAACGCCGTCTGCTGGATCGCCAAAATCGAGGTCCCGCCCGACGGCGTCGCCACAAAGACGCCCACGGCCGAGGAGATGGAGGCCAATCTCGAAGGCGACCGCCCCCGCGACTGGACGCCCCAGCGGACCCGGCAGATCATCGAAGAGATGAATCGAAAATAATGCAGGTTCTGGCGGCAGCCAATCACAGGCGGCCGCCCGCCCGCCAGACTGCCGAGGACAAGTTCATTCCTGTTCTTTGTCACCTCTGCGTATCCGGCCCGTGCAGGCCCCAGCCGGACTTCGTCATCCACTTGCGAAGCGTGGGCACATACGGGCTGATGCGGTCGCCTTTCGCCAGACCGGTCCGGTAGATGTCGCCGCCTGAATAATTCCACCAATTCCAGCCGATGGAAAACCGCTCGAAGAACGCGAGATAATCGTTCAGCCACGTCTGGCCGTCGCTGCCCGGCTGGATCATGCTCAGGCCGAACTCGCCGCAGTGGATCGGGACGTGGTACTTGATCCCGAAGAGGATCGCCTCCAGCCAGATATCCACCTGCGTCCGCTCGAATGTCGCCTGGTAGCCGGGATAGTACTCGTCGTAGGCGTAGCCCCAATGCTTGCCGTAGTGGTGGAAGCTGTACAGCACGTTGGAATCGTTCACCGGCTGCATCCATGAGCACCACTGGGGCTGGGCCCAGCCGTCGCCCGGCTCCCAGACGATCATGTGCCGCTGGTCCACCGAGCGGACGATTGCGGTGAGGTCCTTCATGATCTCGTTATAGTGGTCCGTGTTCATGTAGGCAGGCTCGTTGAAGAAATCGTACGAGATCGCCCACTCGGGCAGGTCCGCGTACCGCTGGGCGATCCGCCGCCAGAACTCGAAGATCGTCCGCTGGCGGTCGGGATGGGTCTTCCAATCGCGCGATCGGATTTCCGGGAACGAGCAGAGCATCATTTGTATGCCGGCCGCGTTACAGTTCGCGATCAGCTCGTCGAGCCGTTTCCAGAGCCGCTCGTCGCTGCTGACGGGCCCGCCGCGAAAGCTCACCAGGGGCAAGTCCCAATCTGCATCGAATGCCAGCGCATATCGGCAGTGATCGAATCCCCACTGCGCCATGCGAGCGAACATCTCCTTTTCGCCCAGGCCGCCATGCACATTGTTCTGAGCCCGGCTGCGCGCGAATAGTTCGCCGACGCCTTTCATCATCTTGGACCGGTCCGGGGCCGGCATGCGATAGGAAAGCGTGTCACTGCCGGTCCTGAGCATATACGAGGTGTATTGTGACGTGCAGCCAGTCTTCTCACCGCCTTCAACCGAGAGCCCCGGATAGGCATGCTCAAGTGCAAAACTCGCCAGCATGGGCACCGGCACTGCCGCGATCTTCTCGTCTTGACCCAGGTCCAGGTAGTTGTACCGAATCATACATGACTGGCTCGTGCTCGCCGGATCGCGCCAGACGCATTCACTGGCGGATATGGGATACCTTCGGAGCAGCTTTGCCCAATACCGGCATTGCTGCTCGTCCAGCGGCGAATTCGCAGGCATGGACAGCACCACGGCCCGGGCAGGTCCTTCCGCAAATTGGACGACGAGACTCATCGAGTCCTGCGAGTTCCTCCTCCATGAAACCGATTGCGGCTGCTGTTCAAGGACCAGCAGAGCGTCGCTCCCGCCGCCGTGAATTGCGATCCATCTCTCGGCGAGCTGTGAGCCGGGCACAATCGTGCCGGCGTCGTCAAGCCGGACCGTGCGATAGCCGGCCCCGGCTGCGAAGGAGACGCTTTCGGGGAGATCATATCCCTTCGCCTGCCAGCCCCAGACTTCGATTCTGTCCTGATCGCAGGCGAATATCACGGCAGGCGACATGGCACCGGCTAGCGTCGTGACATAACACCTTGCGTCTCCATCATGGTACGTCCATTCGCCGGCATACGATAGCGGTCCGGGAGTTTCCACAAACTCCGGCTCTTGGCCCTCGGCATACAGAGCAGGGCGGCCGCCGACAATCCCGCCGAAATTGTTGTGGTTGTACACCTGAATGACGATCGTGTTGGTCCGGCCGAACTCGACGGCCTCCGCCGGGATGGTCACTGCCTCATCGGAAAGCAGCCGCCGATCCTCACGGGATCGAACCCCTTCACTCAGCGGCTTACCGTTGACGAATACGCGATACCAATCCTTGACCTTGCCGAGGCGTAGCGACAAAGTTTTGCCCTGCCAGCTCTGAGGCACGATGACTTTCCTGCGGTACCAGGCATATCCGTTGTAGGGCTTGTCCCCGAAGATCGGCGCCTTGTACGGGGCATCGCCGGGCGACTTGAGATTGTCGCGGAGGTAGCCTTGCCGCTCCCACGGCTTCGGCGCCTGGATTTTCACCCAGCCGTCCGTCGAGTCGGCTCGCCCATCGTTGTTCGGATCGAGCCGGAAGTCCCACTGGCCCGACAGCGGCATGAAGGGGGTGCAGGGCCCCACAGCAAAGGGCCACGCAGCGGGGTCGTTGCCCATCAGATCGCGCGCGTTGAGCCAGCCGAAGCGGTCCTCGGGGAACTCATCCAGGCCCGCCATGTCACATACGTGAGAGCCAAATTTCTTCTCGGCGGCCGCTGACAGCCGGGGCCGCAATTGGGCGGATGCGTCCCACAGCCTCTCCATATCCTTGTGCACCGAGGTCCAGTCCCCCTGCTGGCATTCCCGCCGGGCGAGACTCACCAGGCGCGACAACTCCGCCACGTCCTCGTTGAAAGCCTTTCCATCCGCGCCGAGCATCGCCATCCAGTTGCCCAGATGCGTGCACTCCCGGTGTCCATTGTACAGTGCAATCGCGGCTGTCATCGGGGCCTCCGCGGCCGAGATCAGCGTCTCCGCCTGCCGAGCCGTCGAGAGGGCCTGCGCAAAGTCGCCTGCCTTCTGTGCCGGAATGCTCTTTTCGCTGATGACCTGTTGTGCCTGCTGCAATAGCGCCGAAGCGATCTGCTCGGCTCTGCGCCACGGGAGGCTCGGCTCGAAGGACACGATTTCCTCCGCCGGCCGCAATCGGCGCATGAGGAAGATCGACTGCTCGCGCAACTTCTGGATGCGCGCGAGACATTTGGCGATGGCGGTCTTCCCCCGCTCCTGGTCGTTGTACTCCAGAAGCCTGCCGTTGTGGGCTCTGTCGAACGCGTCGCCGCTGGGCATCGGCTTCATCTTTTCGCTTTTCACCGAACCGCCGCGGGCGTCGAGCCACGTGCCGTCGGTGGCGAAGCGATACGCCGAGCCATCCCGGCCGAGGATCTCGCCCTCCGCACAGGCCGCCCGCGCCTCGATTCGCAACGTCACACGCGCCGGGCCGGCAGCGAGGAAAGGCGCCAGGTCGTAATCCCAGATCAGACACGAATCCAGGTCCTTGTCGACCAGCCGGTCGTTGACGTAGAGCTTGCAATCGTCCTCACCCCACAGGACGATCCAGCCTCCGACGGCCCCGGCCGGCACTTCGATATCGGCTCGAAACGGCGATGCCCCTGTGAGTTTCTGACCTTTCCAGTCGTCTTTGTAGTACCAGGAGTCCGCCCCCCGCTGCCACCAGAGATCGTCGCCTCCTGCCGCCCGGTGCGAGATGACCAAACTCACGAACAGCAGACAAAAGCCCAAGATCCACAACCTGCGTTCCACTGTGCCTCCTGATAATCACCTTTCAACTGTCGCCGACGGCAAATGTCGTGTCCGGCTCGAACGGGAAGACCGGCTTTCGACGGCGCGTGTACGTGAGCCGTTCGATTCTCATGTCGCCCGCGCCGGGCGTCAGGAGCATGATGTAGCGCGGTGCGATGCGGGTCAGGCCGGAATAGAGATAGCCCTCCTTGACGACCACGATCTTGCGGCCCAGCGGATCGATGCCACAGGGCTCGAATTGACTGGGATCGGTAAAGGCCATCGGGCCGTCAGCGAGAATCGCCTCGACATCCCCGATTCGCACGACCGCCATGCGCCGGCCGCTGACCAGGCGCACGACCTCAGCGTCGGCCTCCAGAGGCGGCCCGAACCGCTTCTCCACAGTCGCGCCGATGGACAAGTGCAGCTTCTGTCCGACGCCTGCCTCGAAGCACCGGTCCGTAGCAGCGGCGTCATTGATGCCGGCTACCACGGCGCTTTTGACCTTTCGCTCGACCAGGTGACGCAGGACGACGGGCAGGTCCCCCGGCGTGCTGGCCGTGACGTTATCGCCGCTGTCGGTCAGAAAGACCGTGGATTCCTTTGCGGCTAAAGCACGCGTGACTCCCTCCTCCAACTCGGCGGTCTCACAGCCGAAGGCGAACTCCCGCCGTGCGTCCCATACCTTGCGTGCAAGGTAAACCGCCGCTTCGCGAGCGGCATCCCGCGAGCCGTCCGCCGTCACCATCACCGACATCCCTGTATCCGGCGAGTCGGTCCAGGCACAGCCGACGAAGATCGTTGCCGCCAGGATGGGCTCCTCATGGCCGGGAAGACCGTCCCGCTCCAGCTTCCTCGCTTCTTCCATGAGGGACCGAAAGGGCTCCGAAGTCGTCATCCCTTTCTCGCCTTGGATGATAATCGGGATGGACACAATATGAGAGACCGGGAACACCTTGCTCCTGAGAGTATCCAGCAGGATACGGCCTGCCAGTTCGGCAGTCTGCGCGCCGTCGGTGTGCGGGGCAGTCTTCAGGCCGACGAGGATGTCACCATACTGGGCCAGGCGGGCGGGGATGTTGCCGTGCAGGTCGAATGTGCAGGCGATTGGGACCTGGGGCCCGACGATGGAGCGGGCCTCGCCGACGAGGACCGTTTCCGCCGGCCCGATCCCCTCGGCGTACATCGCCCCGTGCAGCCGAAGAAAGACAGCGTCCACCGGCATGGCTTGCCGAAGCGAATCCAGGACCCGGTCCATCGCCTCGCGACACGGCGTCTCCTCGATGGTCCCGCCGCCGGCCGGATAGGCGGTGACACCGGGAAGAATCACCAGGTCGGCCCCCTCCCAGATGGGAAGCGGCTGATCGCCAGCCTTGCCGTAGTTGAACGCGGTCGTCTTCACCGGGTGGAACGTGTTGGTCTCATGCGCAAAGCCGGCGACAAAGACCCGCTTGCCCCGTGATCGCGCGGAGACACCGGCCAAGACGGTTCGCAGTGACGCCGTAGAGACGCAAGATATTGCGTCTCTACAAGATGCCCTTACGGGCACACTACAAGCGCCAGCCACACCGATCACCGCGGCGGCATCCCGCAGGAACTCTCTGCGATTTCTCATGGTTGCCTCCGATAGGTCAGGATTGCGACGCCGGGCTTTTCCGCAAGGGCCACGGGCAAGCCATCATTGAGCAACTCGCGGCCGCTGCGAATCTGCTGCTGGCTCGTGTCGAGATTGGTCACCACATACTTCGCGTCGGTATCGAGAGCGCGAAGTCTGAGGCGTGCGGATTCGTAGAAGCTGTTGTGCCGGCGGAAGACCTGGACCATGCCCTGCCCTGCCTCCGGGCGGTCGAACTGCCACGCCATCCACGCCGTGTCGTCGCGTGTCCATGGCGTCAGCGGATAGAAGTCGCCGTAATAATCCGGGGCGATCTCGCGCCACTGGCCGAGGAGGCGGCGAATCGCAGCGTAGTCGAGGTCCTTCAGTCGCACATCGATGCCGAAGCCGGTGCTCTGGCCGGCGTTGCTCCAGAAGGCGTACGGCTCGACCGGCGTGCGGCCGCTGCCATAATACGGCGCGTTGCGGGTGAAGACCGTGCCGGTGCCGTGGTATGGCAGCCACAGCGACAGGCCGTACATCATGCACTGGTGGCCGGTCGATTCGTAGGCGTAGTCGCTTCGCCACAACGGGACCGCGCGGCGCATCGTCTCAAGATCGTTGCGCCGGCCGCCGCTGGCGCAGGAGTCGATGAGCATGTCCGGATGCCGGCGGCGCAGCTCGTCCCAGTAGGCGAGATAGCCTGTGACATGTCTGATCTCGGTGATGCCCTGGCGGTCGGGGGCGTCGGCCTTACGCCAGGAGTCCAGCGGGTCCATGTTGAAATCCTGCCGGTAGAGGTCGATGCCCTGCCCGGTGAGCAGCCCATCCACGTGCTCGGTCAGCCACTGTCGTGCGGCGTCGTTGCCGAGGTTGAGCAAGCCGCCCTTGGCCCCGCCGAGAATCCATTCCGGATGATTGTTCGACAGCCATGTATCGGCGGTCACTCGCTCCGGCTCGAACCAGACCAGCGTCTTGAGGCCCTTGGCGTGCGCGTAATCGGAGACGGCCCGCAGCCCGCGCGGAAAGCGGGCCTTGTCCACCTCCCACGTACCCACTCGCGGCCAGCCCCCGCCGTGATTCACGTACCAGCCCGCGTCCATCCACCAGTAATCGAGATTGATCCCTTCCGCCAAGTAGCGGTCGATGAACATGATCTGCCGGGCCTCGTTGGCATCGACCATCTCGTTGTACTGGCGCGAGCTGGAGGCCAGCAGCATCGGCTGCGGGAGCTTGCCACCGGGCGTCGGCATGGAATGCGCCATCATCCAGCGGCGCCATACGTTTTGGCTGACGACCCAGTCCCCCTTCCAGAACTGCAGTGCGACCAGCGGACTGCGGACCTCCTCGCCGGGCAGCAGCTTGAAGTGCGTCAATTCCTGACCGGCGACGAGATGCAGGCTCTGCGCGTTGTCGCGCGTGAAGTCGGCCGCCCACTGCCCCGGCCAGCCCACGGCGACGATGAGCCCCTCCCCGCCCCATTCGAGGTTGAAGTAGGACCAGTCCGAGTTGGTCGGCCGGCCGTTTTTGCCGCCGATATGCTTCGTGGCCGCTCGTCCCAGCGGCGTTGTCAGTGGGCCGTAGTCGCTGCCATCGGCGGGAGAGCCGACGTTGTGATGCAGCAGGAACTCGCCATCGCCGCTGCGACCCAGTTGAACGTCGAGCGCCTGAATCTTCTCGATAATCGGCGTGTCATTGGAGCCGGCGTTCTTGAAGTACAGCGTCCACTCCACGGTCGGGAAATCCTGGTACTCAACGATCACGCAGCGCACCTGCAGGCCGTTTACGGAGTCACTGTAGACCAGAGTATGCTCGGTCCGTTGCGCATCGAGTTTGCGGCTGTCGCGTTTTACGGGCCAGGATTTGAGCAGCTCCGCCGAGGGATTGCCATCGTAGACAAATGAGAACGGTGGCTCGGTAGCCGACAGCTTCTTGACGCCCGTCCAACCCAGCGGCAGGTCCTGCAGGCGCACGCTTGAGCCATCCTGCAACTTGATCACCGCATCGGCCCACAGCCCCTGATCCCAACCCCGGCCGTCGCCGCCATCCTTGATGCGAACCTCGAACTTGTCGGCCCCGTTCAGGGGCACATCGACCTGGCACGCCGAGTCCTTCAACCGCAACACCGGCGAGGTGAAGACCTCCTTGCCGTCGACGAGGACGTGAAACGTCACCGAGCCGTTGCCCTTCGCAGCGCCGGCCTGCGTACTGTCGTTGTTCTCCAATCCGACCTCGGCGGTGAACCGTCCCGCGGGCCGGCCCAGGACCACCAGCAGGTGCTTGGTCGAGTTGAATGCCAGGCCGTGGGTGTAGGTCTCGTCGCCGATTTGGAACGGCGTGCCACGCCAGGATTTGCCGCGAGTGATTCCTTCGGAGGCATCCTCATAGAGCAACTCCAGATGCGGATGGATAGTCGGTGACGGCCGGTCAAGCAGCGAGCCCATGCCCTGATCGCGAAGCCGGAACTCATCCGCCTGCGGCGTCACCGCCCACGTCGCGGCCGCCAGCAGAGCCACCAGGGCCAGGCACTTCAAGCCAAGTCTTCCATTCATGTTAGCCCCTTTCATCACATAGGATCATCAAGGGAACCATTTGAGCAATTCCGTTACCACGAGGTCGTGACCTTTGCGATTGGGATGATTGACTTGGGACATAAGCGACTCCAGCTTCTCCCCGGCGGCGACGCGCTCCTTGAACCTCGCCAAGCTGTCGACTAGCGCGACGCCCTGCTCGCGGGCCAGGCGCCGGATCTGTTCGGCGTGCTGGTTGAGAGGATCGGCCGGGTCGTCGAGCCGGGCACTCGTATCGGGCGTGGGGGTCAGCAGAATCACTGGGACGTGAGCAGCCTGGGCCTGAGCAATCATCGCCTTCCATGCCGCTTCTGCCCGCGCCAAGCCGATGCCGCGATCGTTCAGTGCATAGTCGATAGTGATGAGGTCCGGCCGCAGCGACAACACGTCTCGCTCGAATCGTTTCGCGCCGCTCTCGGAGTTCTCGCCGCCGATGGCCGTCACGATGACGTTCAGCACGGCGTACGGAAATCGCTCCTTGAGCCCACGGTGCAGCAGGTGCGGGTACGCGTTGAACGTATCGACCACCGGCGTCTGGAAGTATCCGGCGGGCACACTGTGCCCGTGGCAGACAACGTTCACCGTGCGGTTCTTCGGCCACTGATGCGACAGTTCCAGTGTCAGATCGCGCAGGTAGATATCCGGCCTCGCCATCCGGGACGAGTCAGGATCGCCGCCGACGGAGCGCCCGATGCCACAGATCAAAACGAGAACGATGCCGGCAGCGATGAAGTTCCACCCCTTTCCATTCGCAGCAACGCCGCGAGGCCGTTCGTGTATCGAGGGCCTCACGCTCTCAGACCGCCGGATGGAAACCCGCGACACGAGCGCCAATGCCCTTACAGGCACATTCCAAACCTGCAAAAACCGCATTGCCATATTCCTCCCTTGGCGTCATAATCGTCTTATGCATATTTACCTATGAAAGGGTAGACGATGAGAAGGCGAAACGCAATTCTGATCCTGACGACATATCTAGTGGTTCTCGGCGGTTGCACGAAGAGGCCTGTGACCCAGCCTCAAGCCAAGGAACCGGCCCCTGAGCCTGCGGCCGCCGCTCCGAAAGCCGAGCCGGCGATCCAGCCGACCGCCGACGCGGCGGCCCCGGAGACCGCCAAGCCCGCCGTGATGCCGACCAAGATCGGCGATGCCGCCTGGCCCCTGGAGGGCCTCGAATTCGTCAAAGGCGGGCCGGTGAAGATCGAGCCCGGAAAGGCGTACATCGTGGAGTTCTGGGCGACGTGGTGCCCGCCCTGCAGGGTGACCATTCCCCACCTGACCGAGGTGGCCCACAAGTACAAGGACAAGAAGGTCGTGGTGACCGGCATCTCCACGGAAAAGATCGACCTCGTCAAGGCATTCGTCGCCAAGCAGGCCGAGAACATGGACTACAATGTCGCCGTGGATTCAACCGGACGGGTCAGTAAAGGGTACATGGGCGCCTTTGGCGTCAATACGATCCCCCACGCGTTCATCGTAGACCCGAAGGGGAGAATCGCGTGGTACGGGCACCCGATGGATGATATGGAGCGGGTGCTCGATGGCGTGCTGGCCGGAACGTTCGACTCGGCCGCGTACGCCCGCACCAGGGCCGAGGAACAGGCGAAGCTAGAGACCAACTTGGAGACATACCGGGCCTATTTTGAGAAGATCGGCAGCGGAGCAACGATCCAAGAGGCCCGTGCCGTCATCGAGAAACTGATCGACCAGGCACCGGCAGAATTGCTGAATCAGCTTTCCTGGGAGATACTGACCGAAGTTGAGGAGAGCAAGCGGGACAAGGAGCTGGCCCTGAAAGCCGCCGAGAAGGCAAATACGATGACGGAGGGGAAGAACGCGTCCATCCTCGACACTTATGCGCTGGCGCTATTTCAGAACGGCAAGACGGCCGAGGCAATCGCCGCCCAGGAAAAGGCCCTGGAGCTGGTGAAAGGCGACGCCGCAGCCGAGGCCGACATGCAGACACGGCTCACGAAATACAAGGCGACCGCATCGAGCACTCAATAGCACGCCGATTGCGTGAACTATGAGGTTTCTATCATTCTGAGGCAAAGCTGAAGGATCTGGCCACCGAATGGCAGGTTGCACACGTTCGCAGGCCAGATCCTTCGCTCCGCTCAGGATGACAAGCAGAGTCCACGAGCTGATCATAGTTCTATAAGTCGGCCCTCTCGGGCCTGCGATTGATTCCTCCTTTCACCGGGTCGGCAGGCGGATCACTGTCACGGAATTGCCGGGCAGTGCGTGGCGGAAAGCGGGTCCGCTCACATCGATTGTCTTCATCACAGGCGCAACTTTCGTCGGCTCGGCGAGCGAATTCTCATCCGCCGGATCCTGCGATGTCAGCACAATGGCCTTGGCCGGACCGTGCAGGGCCGTGACTCCATTGAGCTTGATGTCGGTCGGCGTCTCCGCTCTCGACGTGTTGACGACCTTCAGCACGACCTCTCCCGAGCTACTGACGCGGCTTGCCGAGGCATACAGCGATCTCGGCACCGGAGGGGTGACATCGTGCATGAGCTTGCCGTCGAGATAGCACTTGATGTTGTTGCCCTTGAGCTCGATCCGGATGTCATACCAGCGGCCGGTCTCGATGGAGCCGGGCACGTCGTTGCCGATGATGCCTCCCATCTCGATTGCGTGCCGCTGGTTGCCCCAGCCGCCGAGATTCCACCAACTCTTGCGGTCCTCATCCTGGACGCGAAAGAGGATCAGGAACCCCTCGGCGCCGCCAAGCTTGCGGGCTTTGAGGCTGTACGTGTAGTCCGTCCAGCTCTTATCGCCGGCGACCGCGCGGACGTTGTCGGCCATACCGTTCTGCCGCAGGACGCCATCCTGTACGTGCCAGTCGCCGCCGAGCAGCTTCCAGCCTGTGGTGCCGTTGGCAAAGTCGCACGTGAACAGCGTCTGGTCGCCCCGGGTCACCTTGATATCCTTGAATTCGGCCTGGGTGAGCCACGTGCCGACGCCGATGGCGCCGCCACGATCCTCAGCAGTCCGGCTTTCCTCCACCGCGGGCGAACTGATCGTCACGGGCAGCACGACGTCGCCGCGATTCTCGCTGAACATCTTCTGCACGTAGTAAGACGGCAGGCCGTACACGCGCGAGCTGTCGAAGCAGATCAGATCGGGGTTCCACCGCTTGTAGTTGACGTTGGCGAACAGCGGGGCATACGAGGCCATCACGACGATATCGGCGTTGCGTTCCATGCCCGTCATGAAGGCCGCCTCACCGATGGCGCCGCGCAGGTTGCCCTGGCCGCAGCCCTGCGTCACGGCGTATTCGCCCACGTAGATCTTCGGGCCGTTGCGGTCGTACTTGTCGTAGCGGTCGGCCTGCTCCATGAAGAACTCGGGGTTGCTGTAGTAATGCTCGTCCACAATGTCGCAGGGCCGCTGGCGGGTCGGCTGGTCAGCGATGATCGTCATCTTCGGGTAGCGGGCCCGGATCGCGTCGTAGAACAGGACATACCGCTCCTGGTACGGCGGCCCGCCGTTCTCGTTGCCGATCTCGATGTACTTCAGATTAAACGACGCCGGATGCCCGTTCTTCGCTCGCAGACCGCCCCAGATCGAGTCGGTCGGGCCGTTGGCGTACTCAATGGCGTCGAGCGCATCCTGCACCCACTGGCCCATCTGGTCCATCGGGACAACCTCGCGATGTGACATGCCGCAGTTGATGACGAACAGCGGCTCGGCGCCGAGGTCCTCGCACATCTGGAGATATTCATGGTAGCCGAGGCCGTGCGTCGCGTAATACCGCCAGATGTTCCACAGCGGCTTGCGGCAGGCGATGTCCCCCACCGTCTCCTTCCAATGATAGGAGTACTTCAATTCGTCGCCTTCGACCCAGCAGCCACCGGGGAAGCGTACGAACGAGGGCTTCAGTCCGGCCAGCATCTCGCACAGGTCCGGCCGCAGCCCGTGGTCCTTCCAGGTCCTGGCGGGCATCAGCGACACCATATCGAGCCAGAGCGTGCCCTTGCCGGCAGCCGCGATGGCCAGCCTCGCCTTCGAGGCCGTGCCGGTGGCCGTCAGATCGAGCGTGAACCACTGCCAGCGGTCGCCCACACCCTCAATTGCGCCTTTCGCCAGATCACTGCCATCCGTACGCTCGATGACCACCTGGAGCGGGCCCTGAAGACCGCCGGCGCAGCGGGCAGATAGTTTGAGCTTGTACGTCTCGCCCTGCACGATCGACATGCCCCAGTATCCCTCGTTAATGACCGACGCAATGCCATCGACCCGGACACGGAGGCTGCTGCGGTTGTATGGGTTGAGCGGCGTCCTCGTGTCGACCGTCATCTCGCTTCGGCCGTCACCCTCCGTGGTGAGCTGCCAGTGCTCGGGCCTGTTCGCGTCCTCGAACGAGCGGTTGCGCACCAGCTCCGGGTAGATCCCACCATCGGCGGAGAGGTTGATGTCCTCGAAGAAGATGCCCCAGAGTGTCGGACTGATCTTCGCTCCGGGCTTGTCCACATCAACGGTGATTGAGGCGGGGGCGGCAAGTACGGACGCTCCAATAGTCACAAGTGCGAGGGTTGCGAGATAGAGGGATCGGACGATGCTCATGATAGGTCTCTCCATACGACTGATTTTTGCCTGGATTTCACGTCACGCCGTTCAATTCGCCGGCTTGAGAATCGCACAGCCGAAAATGCCGCCGGCGGTCTTGCCGGACTGCGCCTGGAATCTCACGGTCACACTGGTTTTGCCTTGCGTGACCTCCTTCGCCAGCGGATACACCTGATCATAGAATTGGCCGGGCCTGTTATTCTCGAGCTTCTGCGTAGCGATCTTCCGGCCGTCGATGAGGATGTCGAACTCGCGGCCGCCGCTGTCGCTGCCCCAGTAGGTCACCAGCAGCTCCTGAGACCCCTCCGGCAGAACTTTGAGGGCGTATGAGAACCAGCCACCATCCGTCGCATGGCGCCACGTCCGGCCGTTGAAGTCGCCGGAGGCGGTGTTCTCACCTTGCATGCCGTGCTCACGTTCGTCGCCTCCCTCACCCAACTTGATGCGGTCCACCGTGCGAGCGTCCAGCGCCTTTTGCTTGGCCAGCTCGGCCGTATACTCATCCTGTTTCGCTTGCCACTGTGCGGGGGTCTGGAGGTCCCAGTAAACGACATAATGCCGTCCGCCGTGCATCTTGTAGAACGGCTCCAGAGTCACCGCCCGGTCTGTACTCTGTCCGACAAACCGAAAGACCTCGGGCGAACCTGTGAACGTGGATGGTTTGCCCGTCACGGGTTTGAGAGATGCCGGGGGCTGAGGCTCTTCAGCTACAACCGCCGGCAGCGGTTTTGTGACGTTCACCTCGGCCGACAGCACGAGCGGGCCGTGCACGAACGCCAGACGCTTGGGATTGTCACGAAATCCTTCCGTCCTCAGGCCGAACGGCATGGCGATCTCAACGGTATCGCCGGTCTTCCACGTGCGCGAGATGGTCACGTAACTGCCCGGCGTGGAAGAGTCTGTCGCCTTCTCTCCGTTCACTTTGACCTCGAAGCCGGAAGTCGCCCACCAGGGACGACGAATTTTCACGTCCAGCGGGACGGGCTTGTCGGCGGTGAATCGCAAGCGGCTGGCGGCCTCATCGGGGTAGTTCGTTTCCTGGCGGACCTTGAAACCCTTTGCCTGCCAGCTCAACTCAGAGGCGATGAACAAGTTCACCCAGAAGGTGGTGTCGTTGTGGAAGTAGATGCTGTCGCCGTACTTGGCGTGGTTTTCGACGCCGGTGCCGGTGCAGCACCAGAACGAGTTGAGCGGCGTGTTGTAGACCTTCTGTGATCCCGACCTCAGTGGCACATAGTAGCACATCATGCCGGTTTCGGGATTCTGGGAGCAGAGAATATGGTTGATCAGGGCCCGCTCGTAGTAATCCGCGTACTCGGCCTTCGGCTCCCAGCAGAACAGGTGCCGCGTCAGCTTGAGCATGTTGTGCGTGTTGCACGTTTCCGTCGTGCTGGGCCCGAGCGCGTCGGAGAGCCTTTCCTTGGGGGAGAAGGCCTCGCCGTCGCTGTGGCCGCCGATGACGTAGGAACGCTCCTTGACGACAGTGTCCCAGAAGAAGGTGGACGCGGTCTTGAGCCACTCCTGTCCTGTCAGCTCATACTGGCGGGCGGTGCCGACGAACTTGGGGATTTGCGTATTGGCGTGCAGGCCGGTGAGTTTGTCTTGCCGATTGGAAGCCGGGTCGAGGACCGCCATGTGATTGAATCGTTGCGCGATCGCGAGATACCTCTGCTCGCCGGTCAGGCCATAGAGGTTCGCGAGCGCCTCGTTCATGCCGCCGTGCTCTGTGCCGAGCATCTTCTGCATTTGCTCGTCGCTCAAGCGGCTATTGCGGGCGATGACCCAGTCGGCGAACTTCCTGCACACATCGAGGGCCTGCTGATTGTCACAATATACATACATGTCCAGCAGGCCAGCGTAGATCTTGTGCAGAGTGTAGTACGGTGCCCAGACGGGTTTGAGGGCCTCGACCCGGTCGAAGAACTCCTCCGGGTAGGCGCTCAGGTAGCCCGTGCCGATCTTCGCCTGGCATGCGGCCAGTCCCGCCACGACGGCGTTGCCCTTCTCCCTGAGCCGCTCGTCGCCTGTGCTTGCGTACATCAGCGCGCAGGCGGTCAGATAGTGCCCGACGAAATGGCCCCGCAGCTCGCCTTTGGGCTCTTCCCAGCCGCCCAGCGGCTCGGCCGAGGACGGCAGGCCCGCGTTTACCCGGAAGTTGTGCAGCAGCCGATCCGAGTCGAGTGACAGCAGGTACTGCCGGTCGAGTTCCATGGCGTGCTTGAAAGGCCCATCGAGCAGGCGTACGTCCTGGAGCCGAAAGGCCCTGGCCTGCAACGAGATGACAGGCTGCACCTTGATCTGGGTCTCGCCGTCGGCCAGTGCGTCAGCCCACACTGTGCCGTTGAGGAAAGCGCCGCCGACCATCACGAGACATCCGAGCAAACGAGTCATACGTTTCATAGTCATCTCCTGAGCGGTTTTCGCTTCTGTACCCGAATTCGCGCAAGGCGTCAAGAACACTTGCTACGAGCGGCTGCCTGTGACTACATCCGGTGGCATAGTCAGGTCCGACAGGTTGTACGCGTCAGAAATTGCTTGAGGTTGTGACAGATGGATGTTGAAATGGGGGTATGGATGCCGTCACCCGGAATACTCTGCAAGCGATTCGATTCGAGCGGCCGGAGCATATTCCTGTCGTCTTCTGGATCAATCCCGCGTGCTGGCATCATTACCCTCAGGAGGCTCTGTTCGAGTTAATGGCCGCCCACCCCGTCCTGTTCCCCGAATTCGGTGAGAAGACTAACGTGTCGCAGGCTTCCAGCCCACGATCCGAAGGCGAGACGCCTTCGACACGGGACGCCGTGATTCCTGAGCTCGCGCCATGGGAGCGTCGCGGCGCGCCCTATACGGATGTCTGGGGCTGCGTCTGGGAGACAACCGACGACGGCATCACCGGAGCCGTGACGCGCCATCCGCTGGCCGACTGGGACGCGATGGCACATTTCGCGCCGCCCGATCCCGGCAAAGCGGACGGCATGAGAGGAATCGACTGGTCTGCCGTGCAGCGCCAGGCCCGCCAGATCCAGGCGGCAGGCAGACATTGCGTCGGTAGTCTGGAGCACGGCCACGCGTTCCTGCGACTGAGCTACCTGCGGGGATACGAGAACTTGCTGTTCGATATGGTTGACGGCGATACCCGGCTGGCACATCTGATCAGCATGGTCGAGAAGTTCAGCCTTGGGATTGTCGAGCGGTACCTCAGCCTCGGCGTGGCCATGATGTGCTACCCGGAGGACCTCGGCGCCCAGAACGGCCCGATGATCTCGCCGGAGCTGTTCCGGAGGTTCATCAAACCCATGTACGAGCGCCTGACCTCGCCGGCACGCAACGCGGGTTGCCTGGTCCACATGCACTCCGATGGCGATATCCGCGATCTTGCGAATGACCTGATCTCCAGCGGCGTCGATGCCTTGAATCTTCAGGACCTCGTGAACGGCGTCGACTGGATCGCCGCAAATCTCAAGGGCCGCATCTGCATCGATCTCGATATCGACCGCCAGCACGTGACGCGATTCGGCGCCGCGGAGCAGATCGACGCCCTCATCCGGCAGGAAGTCCAGACGCTCGGCAGCCGGCAAGGCGGACTCATGATGATCTACGGCCTGTATCCGGGCGTGCCCCTCGAAAACGTCAAGGCCGTGATGGATGCTATGGAGCGATACGCGGGATTCTATGCATGAAGAATAGGGAGTCGGATATGGACAAGCTCGGCGTGGGGATCATTGGCTGCGGGTGGGTCGCGGGCGAGTATATAAAGGCTTTCCAGAGTGATGAGCGGTCCGAGGTCCGGGCGCTGGTCAGCCGCAGCTCCGCCAGCGCCGAACGGTACCGCGACAGGTTCAACCTGCGATGCTCGGTCGGCACCGACGCGGCGGCCATGCTCCGGCAGAGCGACATCGACATCGTGGTCGTGTCCACACCCCACGATGCGCACACGAAATACCTGGTCGCCGCCGCCGAGACCGGAAAACACGTTGTCGTTGAAAAGCCCCCGGCGATCACTCTGGAGGACATGCGGAAGCAACTGCACGCGGTCCGCGGAAACAAGGTCAAGACGATTGTAGGGTTCGTCCTGCACTGGAACCCGCTGTTGATGAACATCGACCGGCTCATCGAACAGCGGGCCTTCGGAGACATCTTCATGGTCGAGGTGGACTACATGCACCGGATCTGGCTGACGCCGGAGCAGAAGTGGCTGGGCAGCAGCCGGCACAGCGGGACTGCAATTCTGACCGGCGGCTGTCACGCGGTGGACGCGATGCGATGGTTCGCCAGAAGCGAGGCCGAGGAAGTGTCTGCCTATCAGGTGAAGACGGCCAACCCGATCGAGTACCCGGGGACGATCTCCGTCAACGTCAAATTCGAAGATGGCAAGATCGGCCGGACGACAACGATGTTCGATGCTCATATGCCCTACCGCTTCAATATCGGCGTCTACGGCACGGAGGGCGCGGTCCGCAATGACGAGGTGTTCGCCCCCAAGCTGTTCCCCGGCCAGAACAACTTCATGAAGATGCCCTGCGTGCTACCCGACAGCGGCGACGTGGCGCACCATCCGTTCATGGGCGAGGTTTCGCACTTCCTCGATTGCATTGTCGAGGACAGGCGGCCGTTCCCGGACCTGGAAGATGCGGCCAAGACCCAGGCGATCTGCTTCGCCGCCGACCTGTCGGCCGAGTCGGGCCGGCCAGTGAAGATCGGCGAGTTGGGCCCCATGTAGTCGCCCGTGGAGAGGTGGATATGATCACCATCTCAGGGACACTGTCCAAAGGCTGGATGCACCAGGTGCTCGGCGTCGCGTTCGACCGCGATTATTATCTGCGTCCCGATCGCCGACACGCCGTCGATTGCCTCTGTAATGAATACGCCGCCAGGACGTTCCCTGACATGTCGCTCTTTTATTCGGAGTCTAACCTGGGGCAAATCCAATACTGGGATGAAGATCAGGTCCTGATCGGCGGCATTCAGCCCAACATGATTCTCGGCATGCTGCTTGGTGCCGATTTTGTGCCCACCGATGACCAGGACGCCGACATCTCTCCTGCCTGCCTTGCCGGCACGAGCCCTGCGGACCTGCCCGCTCCGGAGTCGCTGCTGCACCATGAGTTGGTCAAGCTCTTTGACGACCAGATCGCTGAGACACGCGGTTCTCCACAAGGCAAGCTCCTCGCGATCCCGCCATTCTTCTGGGACGGCTCCGGCCGGGCCGCCATCCACGGCGTCCTGACCTCCGCTCAGAAGCTCTACGGCGAGGGAATCTTCCTCGACATGATGACCTCGCCGCAGAAGTGCACCGACATCCTGCGGTGGATCGCAGATGCCTACATCGTGCTCTGCCGGCATTTCGCGCAGGCAGCCGGACTGACTATCACTGACGTACACGTCGGTGAGTGTTCCGCCTGCATGGTCGGCCCCGTTCCGATCAAAGAGTTCGTGGCGCCGGTGACATCCGCCATCGGCCGAGCACTCGGGCCGGTCCGACTACATTCCTGCGGGCGAAGCACCCACCTACTGGAGACCTTCGCCCAAATTGAGCGTCTCCACTCGCTCGACCTCGGCGGCGAGACGTCGCTCGCCGAGGCGCGGCGAATCTTCGGCCGGGACATGCCTCTCAGCATCGCCCCTCTGCCGCGAGATATGTCCGCCGAGAGCACAGAGCCGATCCTGGATTGGGCCAGGCAGATTCTCCGCGATAATGCCGGCGGCAACCTGGCGTTCGTATACCATCTCGATATCGGCTATAACATCGAAATGATCTATGCACTCACTGATTTCCTGAAACAGCAACCCGACTTTCGAGACCTTCACAGAGAAAGGACGTGACATGTCGCAGACAAGACGCGTTTCACGACGCAGTTTCATACATCGTATGGCCGCGACCGGCGCCGTTGGTGCAGCGGTTCCGTACTTCATCCCGGCCGGCGTTTCAGCGGCCCCGGGCCGGCCCGGGGCCAACGACAAGATCGGCGTCGGCCTCATCGGCTGCGGAGGCATGGGCACGGCCAATCTCAAGGCGTGCGCCGGCCGGGCCGACGTGGCTGTCACGGGGGTCTGCGACGTCTGGAAATCCCGCCGGGAGGCATTGGCCGCCCAGTTCAAGGGCACCGCCAAGCCGTATCACGACTACCGCGAGATGCTCCAGGCCAAAGACATCGACGCCGTGATTATCGCGACGCCGCCGCACTGGCACTGCCGCGTCGCTGTGGATGCGTGCGAGGCGGGAAAGGACCTCTATCTGCAAAAGCCCATGACGCTTCACGTCGGCGAGAGCTTCGCCGTGCGCAACGCCGTACGGAAACACAAACGCGTCTGCCAGGTCGGCACGCAGATTCATGCCGGCGAGAACTATCGCCGGGTCGTTGAGTACATCCGCTCGGGCAAGCTCGGCCCGATCAGCGTCGCGCGGACGTTCAACGTCATGAACCAGGGCCCCGAGGGCATAGGAAACGCACCCAACAGCGATCCCCCTGCCGACCTCGAATGGAATCGTTGGGTAGGTCCGGTCCCGATGCGCCCGTACAATCCCCTGCTCGTCCGGGACGCCTATTACAACTGCTCCTTCATGGCCTTCAGCGGCGGCTGGACGCCCGGCATGGCCCCGCATATCATTGACTTGCCCGTGTGGGCGCTGGACCTGGGTTTTCCGGAGGTCACGTACTGCTCCGGCGGACGCTACACGATCAAGGATGCGGGCGACGCGCCGGACGTGCAGGAGGTCGTGTGGCAGTATCCGGGTTTCACGATGACGTGGATGATGTCCCTGGTCAATAGCTTTGCGTTCGATTTCGGCCGGGGTGAGCCGGCGCGGAGACTGGGCATCTACTTCCACGGCGTCGATGGCACATTGTACGCGAATTACGACATGCACCAGGTGGTGCCGGAAGGCGCACGGCTGAAAGATCCGCAGCCGCCGGAAAAATCGATTCCGCCATCGCCCGGCCACGAGTCCGAATGGCTCGACTGCATCCGCAGCCGAAAGCAGCCGAGCTGCAACCCGGACTATCACTGCAGGATCGATGTCCCTATCGCTTTGGCCAACCTGTCGATGAAGCTGCGCCGGGCTATTCGCTTCGACCCGGTGAAAGAGAAGATCCTCGACGATGAGGCGGCCAGACTGGCCGTCCCGACGTACCGCGACCCGTGGAAATTCCCGGCCCAGTACGCTTGATTTGCGGCGGAAAGGGCCGTACGATCAATGCACCGCGGGCCCCGCAAGCCGGGTCCATCCGAGCTCTCCAACTTCAGCGGAAAGGAATGGTTATGAAGGACAAAGTCAACGTCGCCATCGTGGGTCTGGGATTCGGGGCCGAGTTCATTCCGATCTACCAGAGGCATCCGCGCGCGAACATGTATGCCATCTGCCAGCGGACGAAGAGCAAGCTGGACGCCATCGGCGATTCGTTCGGCGTGCAGGTGCGATATACCAACCTCAAGCAATTGCTCAAAGACAAGAACATCGACGCCGTGCACATCAATACGCCTATTCCGGACCACGCCCGGCAATCCATCCTGGCCCTCAAGGCGGGCAAACACGTGGCCTGCACCGTCCCGATGGCCACGACGGTGCGCGAATGCCGGCAGATCGTCAACCTCGCGGCCCAGATGGGCAGGAACTACATGATGATGGAGACGGTCGTCTACAGCCGCGAGTTCCTGTTCATCCGGGAGCTGTATCAAAAGGGCGAGTTGGGCAAGATCCAGTTCGTGCAGGCCAGTCACCAGCAGGACATGGACGGCTGGCCCAACTACTGGCCGGGTCTGCCGCCGATGTACTACGCGACGCACTGCGTGGGGCCGTGCCTGGCGCTGACGCGGGCGACGGCGGAATATGTCTCGTGCTTCGGCTCCGGCCGGATTCGCGAAGAACTCGTTCCAAAGTACAATTCGCCGTTTGCCGTCGAGACGACCCACATCAAGTTCAAGGATTCCGACCTTTCCGCTCGCATTTACCGGTCGCTGTTCGATACGGCCCGACAGTACCGTGAGAGCTTCGACGTCTACGGCTCCAAGAAGACATTCGAGTGGCAGTTGACCGAGGGCGAGCAGCCGATCCTCCATACGGCCAAGAAGCCCGAGCACGAAATCCCGCAGCGGGTCAAAGTGCCCGACTTCGCACACCTGCTGCCCGAGCCGATCCGCATGTTCACGACTAAGGGCGTGTACGATCTCGCGGAACACCGGCATCTGTCGTTCACGCAGGGCGGCGGCCACGGCGGCTCGCACCCGCACCTGGCAAACGAATTCATCATGAGCATCGTCGAGGGCCGAGACAGTTTCCCCAACGCCCGGCAGTCCGCCAACTGGACCTCGGTCGGCATCCTCGCCCACGAGTCGGCGATGAAGGGCGGAAAGATCATTCGCATCCCTGAGTTCTGAGCGCACCTGACATGGATTCAAAAGCATCGGTCAATCGCAAGAACATGCCCGTCGGCAGGATCGGCAAGCTGTCCATCAGCCGGGTCATCAGTGGAAGCAATCTGATCAGCCCGAACATGCACGCGAGGGACCTGCTGTACATGAACGCCCTCGCCAGCCAGTACAACACCGAGAAGAAAGTGCTTGAGACGCTCCAGAAATGCGAGGAGAACGGCGTCAACGCGATCGTGCTGAAGAACCACAACTTCCAGCGGATGCGGCTGGCCCGGTTCTGGGATGAACTGGGTGGCACGATGAAATGGATCGCCGACGTGATCACGACAGACATCGACGCGTACGAGAAACTGCTGGTCGAGCACCTGGAGCTGGGAGCCTCGGCGGCCTACCTCTGGGGCGGCGCCTCGGACATCTGGTACAACCAGAAGAAGCCGGGCAACATCGTCAGAGCCTTCGAGATCATGCGGAAATACGATATCCCCGTCGGCATCGGCGCCCACCGACTGGAGCCCGTCATGTTCTGCGAGAAGGAAGGGCTCGTCCCGGACTTCTACTTCACGACCCTGCATCACGACCGCTACTGGTCCGCTCACCCCGAGACAAATCGTCGCTTCCTGGAGATGTTTGAGGCGGAGGCCCCGAAGTATCCGGATTATCACGACAACATGTTCTGCCACGACCCCGAGCGGACCATCGCGTTCATGCAGTCGGTGAAAGTCCCGTGGATCGCATTCAAGATCATGGCGGCCGGCGCCATCCAGCCGCAGGAAGCATTCAACTTCGCCTTCACTGGCGGCGCGGACTTCATCTGTATCGGCATGTTCGATTGGCAGGTCGAGCAGGACGTAGAACTCGCCCGGGAGGCCGTCGCCGCATCCAAGAATCGCAAGCGACCTTGGTCGGCATGAGCCCGTCGGAGGACCGCACTGCTATCGTCACAAGGACGGGCACCGTGGAGGCCGCTGGTGAAATCCTTGCCCCGTCTCAGCCGGGGCGCTGCGGCTGCGGCGTGAATTCCCACCGATCAGCTTCCAGCCATGTCAGGGTGAAATGGCCCTGCAGGAGTGTGCCCTGCAGGTCCAATGTCATGGAACCCTCGTTCTCGTCCAGCACGCGGCAGGCCCCCCGCTCGACGATTCTCACCTTGCCTGTTCCTTTCTGGACGGGACCCTCGTATGTGAGGAATCGCAGGGCGTGGTCGAATATCCGGACCGCCTCGATGGCATGATTGCAGGCGTTCTCCGGGCTCTGCGAGAGGCGAAATGTAGTCAGGACCCCGCCCTTCTCGATCATCAGGTCCCAATGGACCCCTTCCGGCGTCGTATGCTCCTGGATGACGAAGCGATTGCCCATGGCCGCCTGGCACAATATCCTTGCTTCTCCGTGCGAACCGCCCTATAATACGCCGGTAGTATATAAGAAGCCAGGGGAGCCATCAGGCGAAATCGCCTGCCGTGGCTGAGAGATCACTCGCTGAGTGATGACCCTACGAACCTGATCAGGTTAGGACCTGCGAAGGGAGGCTTGGCAGCGTATGAAAGCACTCCGTTTGCAGGAGTGCTTTTTGTTTTTGGATGGGTAGAGATGCAATCGCTTCGAGTCAATGGCCAGGTACGGCAGTTCCCGACGCAGGATATGCCTGCGACGCTCTTAGCCCTGCTGGAGAAGCTCGGCGTCGAGGCGGCTACGGTCGTGGCGGAAATCGACGGCAGGATCGTCCGGCCCGGCGAGTTCGCCCGCACCCCGCTGGCCGACGGGCAAAGCATCGAGCTTGTGAAATTCATGGGGGGAGGCTGATTCCATGACCAAACTGGTCATCGCAGGCAGGGAATTCACATCGCGGCTGCTGCTGGGGACCGGGAAATTCGCCTCCTCGCAGGCAATGGCGGACGCATTAGCCGCATCCGGCGCGGAGATTGTCACGGTCGCCCTGCGCCGAGTCGATATCGACAATCCGCAGGACGATACCCTTCGCCATATCGACCGCGACAAGTTTCTGCTCCTGCCGAACACCTCCGGCGCGCGAACCGCGGAGGAGGCGGTGCGCCTGTCTCGACTGGCGCGGGCGGCGACCGGCATCAACTGGGTGAAACTGGAGGTGACGCCGGACCCCTATTACCTGCTGCCCGACCCCGTCGAGACACTCAAGGCCGCGGAGACGCTGGTAAAGGAGGGTTTCGTCGTCCTGCCCTACATCAATGCAGACCCCATCCTCGCCCGTAGACTCCAGGACATCGGCACGGCGACGGTGATGCCGCTGGGTAGTCCGATCGGCTCCAACCAGGGCCTCCGCACGCGTGCCGCTCTGGAGATCATCATCGAGCAGAGCCGCGTGCCGGTGGTTGTCGATGCCGGGCTGGGCCTGCCGTCCCATGCGGCGGAGGCTATGGAAATCGGCGCCGATGCCGTGCTTATCAATACGGCGATTGCAACGGCAGCGGAGCCGGTGGAGATGGCCGCCGCTTTCAAGCTTGCCGTCGAGGCGGGGCGAAAAGCATATCTGTCCGGCCCGCGGGCCCCGACGGACAAGGCGGAAGCGTCGAGTCCATTGACCGGCTTTCTGAGGGACTAAATGGAAACTCCGACGGCTCCAGCATGCTCAGATACCTCAATCGCGGCCATCCTTGAGAGACGACGGCTCGACACAGGCAGAGAGATTTGGCAGCAGCGTCTGCACGAGGTGACCACAAGCGACGTGGAGCGGGCGCTCGCGTTCCGGCCCGGCTCATACGGCTTGCCCAAGCTGCTCGCTTTGATCTCGCCGGCGGCCGAGGAGTACCTCGAACCGATGGCGGAACAGGCACGCCGGCTGACGTTGCAGCGTTTCGGCCGAACAGTCAGGCTCTTTGCACCCCTGTACCTCTCCAGTCATTGTGTGAATCGCTGCCGGTACTGCGGCTTCAACAGGGACAATCGCTTCGAGAGGGTCCGGCTGAGTATCGACGAGGCACTGGCCGAGGCGGATATACTGGCCCGCGAAGGATTCAGAGACATCCTCCTGGTCAGCAGCGAGGACAGGCAGTTTGTCACGGCATCCTACCTGGCGGACCTCGCGAGCAAGCTCAGGAGCAAGTTCAGCTTCATCGGCGCCGAGATCTACCAGATGACCGGCCCGGAATACCGGCAGCTTTTCGAGGCCGGCATCGAGGGAATCACATTGTACCAGGAGACGTACGACCGAGGCGCGTATGCCCGCTACCATCTGGAGGGTCCGAAGGCAGACTACGACAAGAGGCTGCGGGGACCCGACGATTTCGCCTCGGCAGGCATGCGGGAGATCGGGCTTGGGGCACTCCTCGGGCTGGCCGACTGGCGGATCGAGACGCTGGCACTCGCCGAGCATGCCTTCCATCTATTCAAGCGATGGTGGCAGTCGCACGTTTCGTTTTCGTTCCCTCGTCTGAGGCCGGCGTGCGGCGTACCGCGCGAGGCGGTCGCTTACCCCGTCACGGACAGGAACCTCGTGCAGATGATGCTGGCGTTGCGGCTGTGCTTCGCGGACGCGGGGCTCGTGCTTTCCACCCGCGAGCGGGCCGAGTTCAGGGACCAGCTCGTCAGGCTCGGCATAACCAAAATCAGCGCCGGTAGCCGGACCAGTCCCGGCGGCTACTCCGGGCGACAGACAAGCTCCGGCCAGTTCGAGGTGGATGACACCCGCAGCCCCGCCGCCGTCGTGGAAATGCTCAGGAATCTCGGCCTTGACCCCGTCTGGAAGGATTGGGATCGCGGCTTCCTAACCTTCTGATATGAAAGCAGTTACGTAACTAGCATGCACTTCATGATGATCGGCTGGAGCGTCTGCCGGAAGAGGCTTTCCCGGTCTCAACGAGGAAGCTATTGACGACTACGATTTGGGAGGGTATTCTATATGGCTACTATTCCTATTGATTTGCTAAGATTGGACGCGGCGGTGAGGACCTCGACGAAACGCTTGTGCATCTCGCTGGCCGTGGGGTTCTCTCCAGTTCATGGGGGACGGACATGGCGCTGAGCGAACAACAGATTGAACGATACAGCCGCCACATCATCCTTCGAGAGATCGGCGGTGCAGGGCAGGAGAAACTGCTCGCCTCGAAGGTGCTCATCCTTGGTGCCGGAGGTCTGGGCTCCCCCGCCGCTCTGTACCTGGCTGCCGCCGGCGTCGGGACCATCGGGCTGGTGGACGGCGATGAGGTGGATATCACCAATCTCCACAGGCAGATTGTCCATCACACCGCCGATATCGGCAGAAGAAAGGTCGATTCGGCGAAAGAGAGAATGCTGGCCATCAACCCTGATGTGACCGTCCACACGTACGACATCTGGGCCCGGGCAGATAACATCAGGGAAATCATCAGGCAATATGATTTCGTGATCGACGCTACGGACAACTTCGTCGCCAAATTCCTGATCAACGACGCCTGTTACTTTGAGAAGGTCCCGTTTTCGCACGCGGGCGTCCTGCAGTTTGAAGGTCAACTGATGACGGTGATTCCCGGGCAGACTGCCTGCTACCGGTGTGTGTTCCGGTCACCGCCGCCTGCGAGCTCGGCGCCCTCATGCGGACAGGCCGGCGTGCTCGGCGTTCTGCCTGGCGTCATTGGGTCGCTCCAGGCCACCGAGGCAATCAAGTACCTGCTGGGCATCGGCGATCTGCTGACCGACTCGCTGCTTACCTACTCCGCACTGACGATGGAATTTCGCAAGGTGCCCGTCCGGCGTAGTCCGGACTGCCCCGTGTGCGGTCCGAAGGCAACCATCACGGCTCTAAGGGATGAAGGACGGGTCACCTGCAATAAGAAGGGCTGCAAATGCTGACGCCGAGAGCCCGCGAGAAATCTTTGCGGTGCTCAGAACCACCGGGCGGCTGAGATTGAACTAAGGATCGTGAATGCACGTTGACACAGATACGGAGTCGCTGCTCCACCTGCCTGAAAAGATAAGGCGAGACACTCTGGCGTATCGCGGCCAAGTCGAGAGATTCCTTCGGGGCGAGCTTTCACCGGCGGCTTTTCAGGCATGCCGGACGCTCATGGGCCTATACGAGCAGAGAAAAGGCGGAACGTACATGGTCCGCGTTCGCGTCGGGGCCGGACTTGCATCCTCCGCCCAGCTCCGATGCATCGCAGAGCTGAGTCGCAAGCATGGCAACGGCGTCGTGCACGTGACCACCCGCCAGGACTTTCAGATTCACGATGTGAAGATCGAGCAGACGCCGGACGTGCTGGAGGGCCTGCTGGAGGCCGCCCTGACATCTTGCGGGGGCAATGGAAACGCCGTGCAAAACGTCACGGCGTGTCCGCGAGCCGGAATCTGCCCTCTTGAGCAATTCAACATCATGCCCCATACGATCGCGCTGGCACAGTACCTGCTGCAGTTCGACAGTTCCTGTAACCTGCCGCACAGGTACAAAATCGCCTTTGCCGGCTGCAGCGAGGATTGCGCAGGGGCCTGCGTCACCGATCTCGGATTCTATGCGCACCGTCGCAACGGCATGAAAGGCTTTGCCGTCTATGCCGGCGGCGGCTTGGGCCCCGATCCGGCCGTGGCCGTGCGGATCGACGATTTTGTGGAGCAACGGGAGATCTTCGAGGCGACCGAAGCCGTCAAACGGCTATTTGATAGATACGGCGACCGCTCGAACATGCACCAGGCACGATTGCGGCACGTGCTCGCCAGATTCGGGCCGGAGGAATTCACCCGGCTCTATCGAAAAGAGCGGGAGAGCGTAAGAAGGCAGGGCTTGGAAGGCGAGCCGCCCGCCATTGAAGAATCCCCGGACCAGCCCGGCGTCAGGACCCGGCCGACCGCTAAAGCCGGGATGCCGGCGCCACCAGCCTCTGGTCTGCTGCCCGAAAAGGACAAGCACTTCTATACGCTGAAATTGAGACTGCCCCTGGGAGATATCCCCACTGACGACCTGATCCGCGTCGCGCAGATCGCCGAGACGTACGGGACCGGCATCGTCCGAACCACGCAACAGCAGGACCTGCTCATCCCGTCAATACCCAGGACAAGAATCAAGGCCATAGGTAAGGAGTTGCAGACCCTCAGCATCGATGTATCTGCGAATGGACGGCCTAAAGTGATTGCCTGCGCCGGGGCGTCCACGTGCAAACTTGGCCTGTGCCAGTCGCGGGAGTTGGCCAAGGCAATCTCGGATACGCTGGCCCGGCAGCCGGTGTCCGCGCCGGATGGCTGCACGATCCGAATCAGCGGCTGCCCCAACTCGTGCGGTCAGCATCTTGCCGGCGATATCGGATTCCGGGGCAGCGCCAGGCGAGTGAACGGCCGGTTGATGCCCTGCTATGATGTCTTTGCCGGCGCTCGGATGACGGAGGGGGCTGCCCGCCTAGCCGAGCCAATTGGCACACTGCCTGCCAAAAGAATTCCAGAGTTTGCCGCAGAGGTATTTGCAGCGGGCGATCTCACCGAAGACCGCCTGCGCGAGCTTATCCGGGAATACGGCGATCCGCCGGAGGTTCCTGATGATTACTACTGCGACTGGGGTTCGAATGCTCCCTTCTCACTGAACAGAAGCATCGAGTCCAGTCTTGAGCCGATCGGACCGGCCGGACAATCTGCCGAGCCCCGGAGCCCGGCCCACGAACTGGACTTGCGGGGTGTGCCGTGTCCGCTGAACCTGGTCAAAGCCAAGCTGGCAATCGAGAAGATTCCAGTCGGCGATGTGATTGAGATCGACCTCGATGAAGGCGAGCCGATTCAAAACGTTCCGGTGAGCCTGGGCAGACAGGGCCAGGAAATCCTCGCAACGATGAAACGCGAAGAACATTGCTGCGTGAGGATTCGGCGAAAATTGTAAGACTGCGGAGACGGGAAATGCGCACATGCATCATCCTCACGCGGGCTGCGAGAATGCGACAGGTGTGAACGCTCGAATTCGCCTCTGGACGACATCAACTTGACGCGAGCACCTGATATATATTATATGGTACGGATGAGTTGGCTCCGTAGGTCCGAAATCAGCAGGGATGCGGCCGACATCATCTTGCTCTCAAAGAGGTGAATTCATGAATACCCGTGCGACGGCATTCGTTGTGATCTGTATGGCCTTTATGCCGATCTTCTCCCGTCCGGCGGCGGCAGAACCGAATGAATTCACCCCTGTTCCACAAGAGCGAGCGGCCGATGTGCTCAGGACGATCTCGGATACGTCCCGGGCCAATTACGACCGGCTGCGCACGTGGGAGGGCGAGGTCCAGGTCGTCCGGAATACCGTCTACCAGGGCGATCAGGTGAAACGGACGCTCGACGATGCCGGACTCGCAGTCGCGGCCGCGCCGCCCGAGATGCTGGAGTCCATGGAAGTCCGCATCGAGTTCGGCATCGACATGGGCAACGATTCACTGTACTCGATCAACCGCTCTCCACGGCCGGTTGCTTACAAGAATGCGGAAACCGGAGCCACAGTAGCCACGAAGGACAGCCCCGGCTACAAGCAGGCGATCGTGATGCGCGAGTTCTATCTGTACACGGATACGGCGGTAAACGGCCTCAGCCCCGGGACAAAGGCCGCCATCAAAAACAAGAGACCCAGCGGGTGCCTGCCCTGTGAATTGCCATTTGTCTTCGATCCAAGGGGCCTGTTTGGAACGCCGGACCCGGCATGGACGACCTTCCCAAAGATCATAGAGGACATCAAATTGCGCGGCACATACGCCGTGGATGGAAAGCCTTTGAAAGTCGAAGAGAGGCGCACCGGCGATGCCACCGAATACCGGGTACGGCTGCCGGGAAAAGGCGATCACAGAGAGCCTGTTCTCATCACCACGACGTTCAGCAGCAAGGTCGCATACAATCCCACTGTCTCGGAGCTCAACGCGACGGACGGCAAGCTGCTGCGGAGGGGGACGCTGGACTACGAGACCGTGGACGGCATCTTCCTGCCGGTCAAGACGACGTTCCAGCGGTACGCGGAAGAGGGTGGAGAAACCTACTACGAAAAGAACGCGGCGATCAAGACCCGGGGGATCAATAAGCCCATCGCTCCAGAGATATTCTCGATGGCGAGCCTGAAATTGGCGCAAGGGGACATCCTGATCGACTTCATCCTCGGCAAGCAGTTCATCTACAAAGACGGCCAGTTGGTATACAAGAGCGACATTCAGAACTGACGACGCACGACCAATCCGAGCAACCGATGAGTCATGATGCATGCGACATCAAGCTGCTGCCGCCGACGTTTTCGGCGTGGACGGCGACCCGGGCGGCGGACAGGCAGGTCGCCGTGCTGATGAGCGGCGGCGTGGACAGCAGCGTCACCGCGCACCTGCTCAAGCAGGCCGGATGGGACGTGCTCGGCATCACAATGAAGATTCCAGTCGCCTGCAGCGCGAGCGGCCGGGGCTGCTGCGGCGCGGATGCGGCTTTCGTGTGCAACGAGTTGGGCATACCGCACTACTTCCTCGACGTGACCGGGGCGTTCGATGAGCTGATTATCCGCCAGTTCCGCGACGCGTACGCGAAAGGCGAGACGCCGAACCCGTGCGCGGACTGCAACAGTCTTCTGAAGTTCTCCCTGGTGTGGGATTTCCTGCGCGAGGAGTTCCACATTGCGCATCTGGCGACCGGCCACTACGGACGGATCGTTCACGACGGGCAGAGAGCCTTTCTACGAAGAGCTGACGACCGGGAGAAGGACCAGAGCTACTTCCTGTATGGAATCGAAAGCCGCAGATTGCCCGACCTCCTCCTGCCGCTGGGAGAATTGACAAAACGGCAGGTCCGTGCAACCGCTTCACAACTGAGACTTTCCGTGGCACAGAAGCCCGAGAGCATGGAGCTGTGCTTTGCCGGCGAGCAGGATTACCGCCTGGCGCTCGGCGACGCTGATGCGAACCGCCCCGGTGATTTGACGGACATGCAGGGCAGAAGAATCGGCGAGCATAAAGGCATCGCCAATTACACCATCGGCCAACGCCGCGGCCTCGGATTCGCCGGTGGCAAGCCTCTTTATGTGAGCCGGATCGACGCTCTCAGCAACACAGTCGCACTCGGCACAAAGGAAGAAGTCAGCATCCACACTGTTCGGGCGACGCGCCTGAACGCGCTCCTGCCGGAGAGACTCACCCCCGACACAAAGCTGTTCGGCAAGATTCGCTCTTACGGCGAGCCTCAGCCCTGTGGAATCGTCGAGGTCACGCCCGACGGCATGACGGTGAAGTTTGACCGAGCCCAGTTCGCCCCCTGCCCCGGCCAGCGGCTGGTCCTGTACGACGAGCAAGACAACGTCGTCGCCGGCGGAACGATACAAATCGACTCCGGGTCGACGCAGACCTGAGATTCATCGCCCGGTGCTGAAACGGGCGTCGAGCTTGAACATGCGTGTCATCGGAAGGTTCAGCACATCGGCTGCGTCCAGCGACAACGCCCTGCGGACGTCATCGAGGAGCCTTTCGATCTTCCCCACGTCAGGTGCGATTACAGTGAACCAGATATTGAACTCGTGGTCGCGCAGATAGCTGTGCGTGACCTCCGGATGTCCGCCGATGATCTCGGCCGCCCGATCCACGAGGTCCCCCCTGACGCGAACTGCCGCAAGCGTGCTGCAGAAGCCCAGCTTCCTCGAATCGAGACTGGCGCCCAGCCGGCGAATCACGCCCTGCTCCAGCATTGCCTCCACACGAGCCCAAAGCAGATCGGCATCGAGGCCCAATCGTTCCGCGATGAGATCGAAGGGCCGCTCGCTCAGCGGGAAATCGAATTGCAGGGCGTCCAGTATTCTGCGATCCAGATCGTCGATGCTGCGGCAACTATCTCGAATTTCAGATTTCACAATCTGAGATTCGCCGCCGCGGGCGGCAGGATGCTGCACGTACCTCGGTACGACCTTCTTCAATTCTCTGCGAGTGGCCAGGATCTGATACTCAGATATACCAGCGGCCCGGCTCATTCGCTCGACGGTCCGCCCGACCGCTTCGCCGCTCGCTCCATGCACCATAGTATAGAGGTTGTATTCCCAGCCGGGCGCGGTCTGCCGTTCGTAGGCATGACTAACTTCCTCAAAGCCGGCAAGGAGGGCCCCCACTTCCGCCACGCGCTGTGCCGGGACCTTCCAGACAACCATGGCGCCGTCGCCCAATCCCACCTCGAAGTGATTGACGATGGCCCCCATCCTGCGGATCGTGCCATCCCGCTGCCAATTGCCGAGGACGGCCAAAAGCTCATCTACAGATGTGCCGATTTCGCGCGCCATATCAGCGTACGGCGTGCGGCTCCTGGGCAAACCGTCTTGCAGAGCAGCCAGAACCCTGCGATCAATGTCACTGTTTCGCTTCTTCACATCCGTTGGGACCCCAATAAGTGCGGCGACCTGTCTCCGCCACGGGCGACACCGGAACTTCATAGTCCCGGAGCCGCTATTCTACGCGAGCAGGCTGCCTGACACAAGCCTTTCCGCTCGACCGGCAATCCGCGCCACCGACAAAGGAGAATCCACTTACGAAATGTCTGCGGCCCCGGTAAAATCGAGCGATGCGGCTGACGGCCCGACGTGGAGAATTAATCAAGCCGCTGGCCGCAGAAGGAGCGTGGCTCGCTCACGATCTCAGCAATGAGCCACGAGGAGATGACTGCATGGTACTACGAAAGAGCCAGGGATCCGAATTCACTCTCGTACGAGTCCTCACAATTGTCTTGCTGCTGTGTCCGGGTCTAACGGCGGCTCGCGGGGCTACATCGAATATTCCTGACCGCAGCGCTGACGGTTTGCAGGATGCAAAATGGAACAGCGCGCGGCCTCGTCTGTTCTTCACGCCGAAGAAGGTAGAGAGGCTCAAGCAGCGCATCGACCGAGATGACCAGTTGCGGCAGGCGTGGCTGCAAATCAAGGCGCGGGCTGACCGCCAACTGAAGGAAGAGCTGGTCTCCAAAGAATACGCCGAGGGTGGAACCGGACAGCACGGCAACTACGGCAGACCCAGCGGCCAACTCGCCGGCATGGCCGCGACGCTTGGCCTGGCGTATCGAATGACCGGCGATGAACAGTATGCCCGGAAGCTCAAAGAGGCGCTGCTTCATTACGGCGGACTGGCTCGATGGGCCGGGGACGCGGGAAATATACCGCCGTGGCATTCGGAGCTCAATACCGCGACTTTCTGCTTCGGCTACGCGGTGGGTTACGACTCTATCTATGATTACCTCAGCGAGACCGAGCGGGCATCGATCGCAACCTCCATGGTGCGACTGGGCATTCTCCCCACGCTCAACGACTGGGTGCTTCCCGGCGAGCGGATTCACGCGCTGGATTCCATGGGGCACAATTGGTGGAGTGTGTGCGTCTCAATGGCCGGTCTGGCCGCGATGTCGCTGCTCGGCGACGAGCCACAGGCCGAACGATGGGTGCAGGAGGTCTCGGACGCGTTTCCGGAGTGGGTCTCCTATCAGGGGAACGAGCTTCAGAACAAATCTCTGAACTTTGATAGAAACGGCGCCTTCTATGAGAGTGTGAACTACGCGAACTATGCGCTGTCGGAGTATCTGCTGTTTCGACTCGCCTACACAAATGTCTTTCACGGCATAAAGCCCGCCAAGATACCCCTGCTCCAAACCGTCGGCGATTTCTTCGTCGCCACGTGCTATCCGACCGACCGGGGCCTGCTGTCCGTGAACTTCGGGGACAGCAGCCTGCGTACGACCGGGTCGCAAACGCTGCGTCTGCTCCTGGCCAACGGGTACGACGCGGAGGCTTATCACTGGTACCTCGGCCGGACGGACTGGGGACTCAACGATCCGATTGGGCTGGTCTACCACGAAGGGCGTTCCGTGCCGCAGCCTCCGAATGGCCTGCAACGATCCGTGCTCTATCCTGACATCGGATGGGCGGTCCTGAGATCTTCATGGCAGGACAATGCGACGCTGCTGGCGGTCAAGTCCGGGTTCACCTGGAACCACGCCCACCCGGATGCGGGCTCATTTATCCTGTTCCATGCGGGCAAGCCGATGCTCATCGATTCCGGCAGTTGCTCCTACAGCCGGCCGGAGTATTCCAGTTACTATCGCCAGAGCAAGGCACACAACGTCGTTCTGGTAGACGGCGAGGCCCAGAACCCTGAAGATTGCAGCCGGGGCGACCGGGGCGTGGTGACGCCGGGACGGCTGCTTCACCTGCTCGATGCGGCGGGGTTTAAGTACGTCCTCGCCGATGTCACCGGGCCGACCTCGTGGAAATTCTCGCGCAATTATCGTCATTTCCTCTGGATCGACGACGTAATCCTCATCTTCGATGACATACGAACTCACCAGCCGGGCAAGCTCGAATGGATGCTGCACTACGAGGGGACAATCCAGCCCGACGGCACAAACTGGGTCGTGTCCAATGAGGATGCCAAAGTCCTGGTCCGGCCGCTGTTTCCGGAGAAGATGCAGGCTATCGAGAAGAAGGGCTTGAAGGACCACGAGCCCGACAAGCAGGTGCCCTACCTGGCCTTCTCACCCGAGGGGACGTCGCGGGAGGCGAAGTTCGTCGCCGCCATCGTGCCGGTGCGAGCAGGCGATGGAGACCATCCGTCGCACATCGAGCCGCTGAAGGCCGACAATGCTATCGGCGCACGCATCCACAATGATGGGACGATCACGGATGTGTGGCTGAATCTGATGGCGGACGGCCGGCGAATGCACCGCAACAGCAACAACATCATCGACGGCTGGGACACGGACGCCTACCTGGTCGCGCTGACCCGGCCGACCGACGCCAATCAGAGCGACCCGGATTCCGTCACGAGGTACTTCGTGGCCTGCGGGAGCTACCTCCGCAAGAACGGGAAAGTCGCACTCGAATCGCTCTCGAAGGTCTATACGGCCTTTACCTGTGAGGGACCGGAGACGGATGTGGCCCTACAAGGTCAGCCCATCATGAGAGCGGCCATCCGGGCAACCACAAAGCCGGCCAAGGTGAAACTGAACGGAGCGCAGGTCGAGCCGATCTATGACGCAGACCAGAAGACGATCGCGCTGCGCCTGGAAGACGCGGGGCAAGGCCGGATGCCGCGCGGCCCGCAGTGACGATTGTCCCCGGCACACTGGTGCGTTACAATAGCCGCGTGAATGAGGCATCCGCAGGTCGAACCATCGGAATAAGGAGCAAAACGTATGAGGTCCCACTTCAAGACAATCGAGGCCGCAGCGGCGTGTCTACTGCTTGTGGCGGTATGCGCGGTGTGTCAGGCCGAGGACTGGCCGCAAGTGAAGTCTGACAGCCGGCATTCCGGAAACGCTCCCGACAGGACCCTGGGGCCGTCTCTCAGCCTGATCGGAGCAGTCCCGCTGACGGATGCGATCTTCACCGCGCCGGCCGTGGCCAACGGACGCGTGTTTGCGATCGACGGTTCCGGCGTGGTCTTCTGCATCGATGCGGCGACCCTGCAGGTACTGTGGAAATATGAAACCGCCGGGGGCAAGGCCAACTGCAACAATGTTTCGTCTCCAGCGGTGGCGGATCGGTATGTGCACGTCGGTACGATGGCCGGGACATACTACGTGCTGGATGCCTCCAACGGAACAGTGGTGAAACAGATCGCCTGCGGCGAGCCGATCTTCAGCTCGCCGGTCGTGGCGAACGGGCGGGTGTATTTCGCCACGCTCGGCTCGAAAGTGTATGCCTTGGAGCCGAACGGCACGGTCTGCTGGACCTGGGACTACCTCGCGGAGAAGACCGGCTTTCACGGGGACCACTGGAATGGCCGCGACTGGGCCCAGTACAAGAAGTCGCGAGTTACGCCCGATGACCTTTTCTGCTGTTCCACGGACATCGTGGCCCGCGGCAAGACGATCATCCTGCCCGCCGGCGGCTCTGTCGTCTGGCTCCAAGACAATGGCGATCATGCGAGCGTCCAAGTTGTGGCGACGCCTCGCACGACAACTCTCGGGCTGAGTATCGGCGAGGACGGAGCCGTCTACCGCCAGTGGACGCTCCTCGACAACGGCGGGCGGGTGGACATCCTGCGCCTCGGCGATGGCGGCAAAGTCGTCTCGAGTTCTGTCGAGGGGACCGGGACCAGCACGGCCGGCGGACTCCTGAGCTTCTGCTCGGTGAGCCTGCGAAGCACGGATGTCTACCGATGCCGGCCGGAGGAGGACTTCGGCCTGTGCCGGCATACGGCAGGCCAGAGTCAGCCCGTATCCTTGTCGCCGCACCCTTCTATCGCCGCACCGATTCTGCTCCGTGATGACGCTGTCTATGGCGGCCTGGACGGCAATCTGTACATCGTGCCCCTGAGCGGCCAGGGTCAGGTCCGGTCTTTCAAGACCGCCTTCGGCAAGCCCGTTACCGCGCCCGTTGCAGTGGCCGACGGTCGCGTGTACTTCGGCTGTGAGGATGGATACCTCTACGTGCTGGGGACCGGAGGCACGGGCCAGGCACCCTCGAAGGACCTTCCACTCTGGAAGATGCGAAGCCCCCTGACGGGCAAGCTCGCCGATCCTCAATATGACCGCTTCACCAGCTTCGGGAACTGGGCCAACACCAACGTGGACAGCCAGGGCATTCGCCTGCCTTCTCGAATCCGTTGGATTCGCCGCCTTGAGGGGACCGTGAAGCACTTCTCGACCTTTGGCGGCGGGCGGATGTATACGCACACCTCCGAAGGCCAGATCGTCGCCGTCGAGCAGGAGACAGGCCGCCTCCTGTGGCGACGGTATTTCCCGGGCGTGCACATCTCCTATACGTCGCCCCTCTACTACAAGGAACGCCTGCTGGTGCCCCAGGCGGGTCTGGAAAAATGCGTGCTGCGATGCCTCGACGCCGCGACGGGAAACCTCCTGTGGGAGGCCCCGTTCGCCGGCTCGCCGAGCTGGAACAGGCAATTGCCGCCGGTGGTCCACAACAATCTGGCAATCTACATGTTCGGGACCGGCCGATATGACAAATCCGTGCCCAAGGAGGAAGCCATCGAATGGCTCTTCGAGCACCAGGACAACCCGCGCTTTCCCAGCAGTCACAAGCCGCTGGTGCGGGCGTATAACATCGAGACCGGCGCGGAGGCCTGGATGGCGGACTTCTCCGAATTCGGCTCCGGCGGCGACGACGCCGGCCTGTGCCTCATGGATGGCACGCTCTACTACTCCTGCTACTTCGGCTACTCCGCGAAGAACAAGAGGGATATGCCCAGCGCCAAGGGTCTCACCGCCGCCATAAAGCCGGACACCGGCCAGGTCATCTGGCTGACCACGCAGTGCTTCATTCACGGCGGCTGCACGATCAGCGCGGAAAACGGACGCCTGTACCTGGGCGGCTACAACAAACTGGAGCAGGGCAACAGTTTCGTGTGGTGCGTCGATGCCCGCGACGGCTCGATGATCTGGAAATCCGACCCGGTCCGCGAGGCCATCCAGGTCGTGACGATCGGACCGAGATTCCTGTTCGTGCATGCCCAGTACCAGAACGGCTTTCTGCTCGACAAGGACACGGGCAAGATCCTCCAAACGCTGACCCAGGGCTACAAGTGCACGCGATTCACCCTGTCGGAGCCATATCTTCTCGGCGCCAACATGGACCTTTACGATCTGTCGAACACCAATGACATCAAGCTCGTCTCCACGGGGCCGAGACTCGACCCGAGCGAATGCGTCGGTGCGGTCGTGTCCAATGGGCGGATCTTCTATACCTGTCATGCGGGCGGTTTGCAGGTCTGCCAGACGTGGGGACGGGAGGCTGAACAGCGGTGACTCCGTCGCAGAACCCTATAGAACCGCCCCCTGAGTCGATCCGCTTGGTCCCGACGCACGGGCCGTCTCATCGCCCGCGGAATGCAATAGGGGCGTGCTTCCATGCGTCTTACCGTTGATCGGGAGAAACGATCCCGTGAAGCAGGCGATCTCACAGGACCATGGATCGGTCCTGCCGAAAAATGCCGTGCAGGGTGCCGGATGTGCGATCGCGTAAGCATGTTCAGGAACATGACCAGCATGCCTGCGCAAGCGCAGGCACGGCACCCTCGGCGATGTTAAGGATGAAAGGCTTGGAAATGATGACCACGAGACCGATGATGATTGCCGCCGCATGGGCCGCCCTGCTGTTCGCCGGGTCGACCAACGCCCAACCACCCGCGAGCGCGACTTATCCGCCGGTGATGGCGCCGCCCGATTCGTTCTTTGAGAAGGTCCGTGAAGGCGACCGGGAGGCGGCCCGGCAATTCTACACAAAGTACATGGACGTGAAGGGCATGCCGGTCGCCGCCTCCGCCGAGGTGGCGGATCTGGCGCTACGGCGCACGTACGATATTGTCACCCACATGCTCGCGGGCCGGCCGGACATCATCAAGGCCATGGTTGACCAGGGAATGTACCTGATCATCATCGGCAAAGACCAGGTCTATACGGACATGCCCGAGTACCGGAACGCCCGCAACGCGGCGTACCTCAACGAGCGCGTCCGCGGCACCGGCGGCCTGCCCACCAGCTTCGGCGAGGAGAACCTGCTGAGCCTGCCCATCGACCGGTACGACGACGAGAGTATCGCCGTGCACGAGTTCTGTCATACGATCGACAGTGCATTGGGCCGGATCGACTCGACGTGGCGAGATCGCAAGAATACCACGTACCGCCACGCGCTCGACAACGGCCTGTTCAAGGACACCTACGCCGGCTCCAATCCCGGCGAGTACTGGGCGGAAATCGCCCAGGCCTACTTCGACTGCAATCGCATCAACAACTGGAATCATGGCCCCATCGGTAGGCGAGAGCAACTCAAGGTCTACGATCCTCAGGGCTACGAATGGGTCCGAACCACCTTCAATCTCAGTCCGGACCAGGACTGGCGATACACATGGCTTCGACCCCTGCCCAAGGTGGAGGCGCCGCCAGCCAAGTTTCACATCGACCCCTACTATCTGCAATTCACCTGGGCCCGCGAGTTCACCGTGCTCGGGCGACGAGCCTTCATCGAGGCCTTGCTCAAGGCCAACGACACGATCCGCAAGATGTTCGCCTATCGTCACGACATTCTCAAGGCGCTGATCGCCGACGGGGTGAGGCTGGTCGTGCTCGGCCCTCAAGACAGATTGGCCGACCTGCCTGAGCTCAAGGGGGCGACCATCAAGGACATTGACCTTACGGCCCGGTTCCTTGACTACTCGCCGCAAACGAAGCTGCTCGTGGTCGGCCAGGAGAATTTGCTGGCCAACCCCAGAGATCCGTACGCCGGCGAGAGCCAAGTCATCCGCGCCTTCGCCAAGGCGATCTACCACGTGACGGGTACACGGCCCGTGGACCCGAACTGGGACAGCAGGCGTCGCGACGTGCAGCAGTACGAGATGCGGGTGCAGCGCATGGACGTCCGCTTCGACGAGCGGCTCAAGACGATCTACGACGCCGCAATGGGCAAGGGCCGATGGAAAGGCACCCCCGCCATCCAAGATCGCGTCGAATACTGGGCCCAGGGCGTCCTCGCTTACTTCAATGCGGTCGGCACAGGTATGACGCCCACCGACGCCGAGCATCCAATCGCCACGCGGGAGGCGCTGCGGGAGTATGATCCCGACCTGTTCGCACTGGTGGACGAAACGATGGCCTACAAGGGCAAAGTGGACTGGCGATATTATCCGTAAGGCGGCAGGTGGATGAATAGATGGTTGTCGTGGCTGCTTGGGGGCGTCGCTTTTCTATCGATGGGGCAAGCGCTCGCCGCTTCGTCACCGATTCGCTTCGGTGGCCGCAACGCGGAGATGATCGTCAGCACGGTCGGTGAGCACACCTTGCGGCTGGAAGTGTCTGGGCTGAATGAGAAGCCGGCTCGTAGTGGGCCTGAAGAGACACCTCGTGGCGTCACGACGAGCGGCGTACTGGCGCCGTTCCCATCCACGGAGGTGCGCCGCATTCGTGAGCTCGACGGCGAGGAGGAATTCCGTGTGGGTCGGCTTCGCGTGACGATAAAAGCGGAGCCGCTGAGTGTGCTGGTCCGCCGCGAGGATGGAAAAGTCGTGCAGGAATTGACCTTTGACGATGGGGCCGAGGGCGCGGTGGGTTTCCGCACGGAGGCGCCTGTCCTCGGACTCGGCGAGGGCGCACAGCAATTCGATCGGCGCGGCGCCCTGTACCCCATGGAGCCGACCTGGGGCGGCTGGAACCGGCCTGTACTCGGCTCGGTGGTACCCTCGCCCTTTCTCATCGGGACCGAAGGCTGGGCGATATTTGTACACCAGCCGGATGGGCGGTTCGATCTGCGTGGGGGCAAGGGACGCTTTCTCCCGAGAAACACTCCCTCCAAAGACGCGAGATTGGACCTGTTCGTAATCGACGTGCGGGAGCCGGCCGACGCGGTGGCGCAGTACTACCGGCTCACCGGCCGACCCGTGATGCCGCCGAAATGGGCGCTCGGCTACTTCCAATCGCATAGGACGCTCGCGGGCCCTGACGAGCCGCTGCAAATCGCACAAATGTTTCGCGAGAAGAATCTCCCCTGCGATGCGATGATCTACCTTGGCACCGGCTATTGTCCCAACGGGTGGAATACCGGACACGGGTCGCTGCAATTCAATCCCAGGGCCATGGCCCACCCGGCGAACGATATCCGGGCACTTCGCGATCTGAACTTCCGGATCATCCTGCACGTGAACCACGCCCCGCGGAACCTCTTCGGCGCCGGCATCGCCGAGGCGTCGGACGCCCCGCAGCATATTCGCAACTACTGGGCCCGTCATCGCGAGGTCTTCGCGCTGGGCGTGGACGGCTGGTGGCCGGACGACGGCGACGAGCTGCCCCTGGAGGCAAGGCTGACGCGGCATCGCTGCTACTACGAGGGACCGCTGCCGGACCGGCCCAATGTCCGCCCCTGGAGCCTGCACCGCACGGGTTACGCGGGTGCCCAGCGGTACGGCGGCTGGATCTGGTCGGGCGACATCGACGGCAGATGGCAAACGCTCGCGGCCCAGGTGTCCGTCGGGCTGAATCACTCACTGAGCCTGACGCCATTTTGGGGCACGGATACGGGCGGGTTCTACCCGACGCCGGAGCTTACGGGAGAACTGTACGCACGCTGGTTCGAGTTTTCCGCGTTCTGTCCCCTGTTCCGCTCGCACGGCCGCACGTGGAAGCTCCGCCTGCCGTGGGGCTGGAACACCGGCGAATTCGGCCCGGTCGAACACAACGAGGGGCCCGCTCAGTTGGAGTTGCACAATTCCGAGGTCGAGCCGATCTGCCGAAAGTACCTCGAACTACGATACCGCCTGCTGCCCTACAATTACACGCTGGTGCGGGAGGCATGTGACACGGGTCTTCCGCTCATGCGGGCACTCTGGCTGCATTACCCGAACGACCCGGAGGCGGTGAAGCTTGGCGATGAGTACCTCTGGGGCCGCGACCTGCTCGTGGCGCCGGTGGTGGGGAAGGGCGCAAAGGTCCGTCGGCTGTATCTGCCCGCCGGCACGTGGCACGACTGGTGGACCGGGGAGAAAGTCACCGGCCCCCGCCGGCTGGAACGGCCCGTGGACCTCGCCACGCTGCCGCTCTACGCCAGGGCCGGCGCCGTCATTCCGCTGGACCCGCTACGCCAATTCACGGCTCAGCCCACGACCGAGCCAACCGTGCTGCGGGTCTTCCCCGGCGCGGATGGCACGTTCACACTTTATGACGACGACGGCCAAAGCCTCGGCTATCAGAATGGTTCCGATCCGAAGGTGACATGGATTCGCTTCCACTGGGACGATTCGGCCCGTCAATTGACGATAGAGCCGGACGATCAGACGAAGGGCCGCCCCGCCGTGCGGACCTTCATGGTTGAGTTGCTGGGCGGCGACACGAAACGAAAACAAGCGGAGTATCGCGGCGAGCGAGTCGCCGTGAGCTTCTGAACGATTGGCGGCCATAAGGCAAGACATTTGTATCGCTCGAACTGGATGATTCCTGTAGTTGCCTGGATCGCAGGTGTTTCACTCGCGGCCTGGGTCATTGCTGTCCCACCGTTTGTCCGGGCTGGCGAGCAGGCGAGTCCGGCGGCTTCGCAATTCGCGGTGAAATTCGACGCCGGCGCGATCACCAGCCTCAAACGGGCGCAGGACGCCTCTCAAGTAGAATACGTTCAGTCCAGCCGACGACTGGGGGATATATTGATTCGCTGGCGCCGGCTCAGCGCCGGGCAGAATGGCGATTGGCAATCCGTCAGTGCCGCCACGCTCGCGAATGCCGGGACACTTTCTTCGAGTGGCGACGGCACGCAGTACAAGGCCGTGTACCGTATTATGGAGGCCGAGTCCCTCGCCCTCATGCTGGAGACGGCCTTCAACATTGAGGAACGGGCGATTCGCTGGACTGTGGCAATCCGGAACTCCACTGATCGGCCGGTGGAGATCGGCGACATGGCCCTGCCGCTGCCCGTGAGCCGGTCGGGATCGAATCGGTCGGTGATCCTCAAACACAGTTATATCTGCGGCCACGGCTCATTCCTGTTCTGGATGCGCTCCGATAACACGGGACCAGCCCTCGTCCTGGTCCCGCTCGAGGACACGTCGCTCGAATACTGGGACAGCTCGCGAGAGGCCGGATATCGCGTGTATGTCCATTCGGCGGCGGCCGGCGCGGAAGCAAAAGGACGCGGCACCAACTGGCGTCAGCCCAACACGAGCCTGACGCTCGCGCCAAAGGGACAGCCGGGGGACACGAAGTCGTACACCTTCAAATTCCGCTGGGCGGACGATCAAGACGCCGTCCGTCAAATCCTCGTGGATGAGGGCGGGATCGACGTCCATGTCGTGCCCGGCATGACGATCCCATCGGACCTGTGCGCCCGGTTCGCTCTGCGCACGAAGCAGCAGATCGACGGCGTCGAGGCCGAGTTTCCGCAAGCGACGACCATCGAGCCACTGGGGACCAAGGGCGACTTCCGCCTGTACCAAGTGCGGTTCTCAAAGCTTGGCGAGAACCGCCTGACCGTCCGCTATGGCGGCGGTCGCCACATGGTCCTTGAATTCTTCAGCACGGAGCCGCTGGAGACCCTGATCAACAAACGTGCGGCCTTCCTCGCCCGCTGCCAGCACCGTGACGCGAGCAAATGGTACAACGGCCTGATCTCCGACTGGAACATGGAGACGCAGGTCCTGCTGGGCCCGGACAACTACGATCGCATCCCGCGCGGGCGGATTTACGAGGTGACGTGCGACGATCCCGGGCTGGGCAAGCCGGCGTTTCTCGCCGCCAAGAACGCCGAGTACCCCGTGCAAAGCGAGGTCGAGGCGCTCGATTATTACATCGAGCATTTCGTCTGGGGCGGCCTGCAGCGCACCACCGAGGAAACGTACTCCTACGGCATTTACGGCATCCCCGACTGGAAGACGAATCGCGACAGCAGCGATCCCGGCCGCAAGGGCAAGCTCCACCTATGGCGCATCTACGACTACCCGCACGTCATCGTCCTGTATTTCAGCATGTACCGTGTGGCGAAGAACCATCCGCAGATCAGGACGGCCATGACGGCGGACGAGTATCTGCGGCGGGCATACAGCACGGCGATGGCCATGAACACTATCCCGCACGAGGTCTGGCCCGATTGGTCCCCGTACGGGACGGGATTCTATAACGAGGTCGTCATCGTGGACCTGATCGACGAGTTGCAGGCCGCCGGCGCGACGGCTGACGCGGATCGCTTGCGGGAGCATTGGCAGCGCAAAGTCAGAGTCTTCGTGAACGACCGGCCGGATCTGTTCAGGTCGGAGTATGCATTCGACTCCACCGGCTTCGAATCGACGCACGCGCTGGCGAAATACGCCGCCCAGCACGTGCAGAACTCTAAACAGCCGATTGCGGGAATTTCTCGCGAGAGCGCCCGGAGATTCATGGAGACCCAGATAGCCGCCAATCTCTTTTGCCGCGGCTGGCTGGAGCCCGCCTATTACTACCTCGGCAGCGATTATCGCGGCGGCGCGGGCAACGCCTACACGCTGACCTACATGTCGCAGATGGGCGGCTGGTCCGTGCTCGACTACGGACTGAATTTCGCCGCCAATCCCAGCCCATATCTGCGGCTGGGTTACGCTTCCTACCTCAGTGCGTGGGCGTTGATGAACACCGGCACGGCCGAATCCAACTACGGCTACTGGTACCCCGGCAAGGCCAACGATGGCGGCGCAGGCGGCGGCTTCGAGCCGGCCCCCTACGGCATCACGTGGCTCGGCCAGCCGCACCATCGCGGCTCCTGGTACTACGCCTGCGAGATCGACCTCGGCTACTGCGGCGCGCTGCGGACCGCCGCGACCGTCCTCGCGGACGACCCCATATTCGACCGATTCTGCTTCGGCGGCGACTGGCGCAAGACCTCCGATGGCATTGAGGTCACGTGCAGAGACGGCCTGCGCCGGCGGTTCCATGCCATGCTCGACAGCGGCCGACTCCATTTCGTGTCGGACACAGATCGCTTCCCGGCGTCGCAGCCCATCGTGCTCAACGAAGACTTGTCCGAGGTGCGATTCTCCCTCGAAAGCGA
>Ga0315277_10000851_pt1 | contig 46593 bp, 44 predicted proteins | sample YL17G05_15_MG_FD_203695 | JGI IMG/M metagenome (GOLD analysis project Ga0315277, IMG submission 203695) | Sediment microbial communities from Yellowstone Lake, YNP, Wyoming, USA - YL17G05_15 | ecosystem: Environmental > Aquatic > Freshwater > Lake > Sediment | place: USA: Wyoming | collected... | reverse complement strand
GGTCAGCTTGTATTGAAGGGAAATGTTGCTGCGATCCTTCGTGCCCGAAAAAAGTTCCGCATCCACCGCCGTGACCTGGATGTATCCGCTCCCGCCGCTAATGCTGCCGTCGCCGGTGCCATCGGAAGTGCGCTTGACCCAGAGCGTGAAGTTGCTGTGCCAGGTGCTGGGCGTGTGCCGCACCTTGATCCGCCACGCCCCGCCGCCGGTGGAGGTAATGGTCAGCGTGGTTGCGCCGGCACTGCTCTCCTGCTGGCTGGCCAGATCACTGCCCGCCCCAGCCGTCAGATCGTTGGCTGTGATCGTCCGGCTCCAGCCGCCCGTGGCCGTGATGTCCGCCGTCCAGGCGATGCTGCTCACCAGCCAAACACAGATCAACAGTAGCGATTTCATCTGCATTACTCGGTGATCGTGAAGGTGACCGTCCGGGTGGTGCTGGCGAGGGTGCCCGCTGCCGCTGTGGCGGTAAGCTCATAAGTGAGCGCTTTGGTTTCGTTGACCTGGCCGACGGCGGTCACCACGTCCTGATCCAACATTGTCAGGCTCTTCTTTCCGGTCGAGGCACCGCCTGTGGTCGCCGTCGCCGTCAGATTGAGCGCCATTCCCGTGGGCATGGGGGTATTGATCTTCGCCGTGATCTTCTTGCTGCCCTGGTTGGACGTGACGGAATACGTGGTGGTGGCATCGGTGGCCGGCGTCGGCGCCTGACCGGGGGTGGCCGTGGTGATGTGGAGCGTGACGGCGCCGCTCACCGAGATCTCGTTGATCGGCTCCACCGTGATGCTCATGGTTTGTTCCGCAGTGGCAGCGGCCCTCACCGGCAGGCTGCCGCCGAGGAAGGCAACCACTGCCAGGCCCGCCACCGCTTGTTTGGCCAACACGTCTGCTTTCATCTGATTTTTCTCCAGCAGCGACTATCTCTGCCATCACCTGATTCTTCGAGGCGCAATTCCACGCGGCACAGGCGCGGGCACTGCGAACGACAAGGGCGGCAAACAAGACTGCCGCCCTCCATGGCGGTTCGATTTGGACTATTCGGTGATCGTGAGGACAACCGTCCGGGTTGTGGCGGGGAGTTTGCCCGCCTCCGCCGTGGCGGCAAGCTCATAGGTGAGACCTGCGGTGTCATTCAGCTTGCTCAGGCCCGTCACCACGTCCTGATCCGATGTGGTCAGGGTCTTCTTTCCGGTCGAGGCGCCGCCCGTGGGCGCCGTCGCGGTCAGATTGAGCGCCATGCCCGTGGGCAGGGAGGCATTGATCCTTGCCGAAATCTTCTTGGTGCGATCGTTGGACGTGACCGAATACGTGGTCGTGGCATCCCTGACCGTCCGCGGCCCCGAACCCGGGACTGCCGTCGTGATGTGGAGCGTCGCCGGGCCGCTCACCGAGATTTGCTGGATTTCGTCCACCTGGAGGTTCACAGTTTGATTCGCCGTCAACTGGGAATCCGCCATCACCGGAAGACTGCTCCCGATGAAGGCGGCCACTGCCAGACCCACCACCGCTTGTTTAGCCAACATGTCTGCCTGATTTGATTTGTCCAGGCGCGATGATCTCTGCCTTCACCTGATTTATCAAGGAGCAATTTCATGCGGCAACGCGGGGCTGGGAACGATCAAAGGCGGCAGACGTGTCTGCCGCCCTTGGAATGATTCATGATGGCTAGCTGGCCGTCATTGAACGATCGTTAAGGTAACCAACTTCTCGAAGGAGGACAATTTACCGGCCGCTGCCGTGGCGAGGAACTCATAGGTGAGCGCCTTATCTGCCTCGCTGACCAGGTGGAGGCCGGTCACCAAGTCCTGATCCGAATCGCTCAGGGACACCCTGGGGACCACCGTGCCGCCAGTGGTCGCCGCCGTCAGTCTGAGCTGCGTGCCCGAGGGCATGGCCGTATCGATTTTCGCCTGAATCTTCACGGTGCCGTCGTTGGACGTGATGGAATACGTGCCCGAGCTGTTGTTTGTAATCCCCGTCGGCGCTTGACCAGCGACCGCCGTGGTGATGTGTAGCGATGGAGCACCGGCCGCCGAGATTTGCTGGATCGGATCCACCTGAAGCGTCACAGTTTGATTCGCTACTGCATTGGTATCCGCCATCACTGGAAGGCTGATGCCGATGAAGGCTGCGACTGCGAGACCCGCCACCGCGTATTTGACTAGCTTGATGTTTTTCATTTTGTTTCTTTCGTTTCTCTGTTTGTTACGTGTTTTTGTTACTTCTGTTGTTTTAGCGAAAGCACTGCTTTCGCACGGAGGACATCATCCGCTAAGCAAAAAGGATTCGCTATTGGCAAGAACCTTATCTTGGCGTCGGCATCTGGATTAGACGTGCGTCGGTGTTTGTCTGACAAGATGGAGGTGGAGCTGGCCCGCGGGAACAGGGCAACCGGGCGGGGCGCGAACTGCCCGCAGCGCGCGGACGCTACCGGGCGCTGGCACTCGTGAGAGGTAGGGACCGCTCGGCGAGCGGTCCGAAAGGCGGTCGCCCCGGCGGGGTGACCCACCTCACCGTGTTGAGTTGTTACTGAGAAGTCGTGTTACTCGACGAGATGATGCTTGAGCGCGTAGCGCGTCAATTCGGCATTCGACTGCATGTGCATCTTCTCGAGCAGTCGCGCCCGATAGGTGCTGACGGTCTTGACGCTGAGACAAAGCGTGGCGGCGATGGCCTTGGCCGATTGGCCGGTAGCCGTCAACCGCAGGACTTGAAATTCACGCTCGGACAGGGATTCGTGCAGGGGACCGGTTTCCTTAGACAGGACGCCCAGCGCCAGTTTGTCGGCGAGCGCGGGACTGACGTACTTGCCGCCGCCCAGCACCTTTTGAATCGCCCGGGGCAGCTCCTGAGCCGCGTTGGTTTTGCTCACAAAGCCGCTCGCGCCCGCATTCAGCGCCGGCACGGCAAATTCGTCCTCCCCCGTTCCACTGAGCACGAGCACGGGCAGGTCCGGCTGGGCATGCTTGATATCCTGGAGAATATCCAGCCCATTCTTGTCGGGCAGACTGAGGTCGAGCAGCAGCAGGTCCCACGGCTTCTGTCGCACGAGTTCAAGGGTCTGTTTGGCGTTCTGCGCCTCTTCGATCAGGGCGCCCTTGAAAGTGCCCTCCAGAAAGCGCCGCGACCCCAAGCGCATCAAGTCATGGTCATCCGTCAACAGAATCCGCAATTGTGGTTTCATTCGACGCGCACGCCCATCCTAGACGGTTCACGGTTGATCGTCCATTGGTTTCTGGTCAACGCGCCCAAGTCGCAGCGCGTTCGTAGAGGCAGGCTTTCCGGACTGCCGCATCACCTGGCTTCCAGCCGTGACGATTGCTGTCCGCGCGCGTGATCATGGGGGTGGCTCGCCAGCGGGCGGCTGCACGCCACTGAATACCGCCGGCAAGATGCCTTGCCGCCACATTAACCTGCCACCCACAAGCAAAGCGCCGATGAATCGGCGCACTCCAGACGCTTCGCGCGATTCGGAGGCTCGTTCAAGATTCTGGGGGCGTGGCAGCCATGGACCAAAGTCTTCGGCTGCCTCACGTGACGCGTGTCTGATGCCACCCGCGTGTCTGGTTGCAGATTTTGCAGACCGACAGCATCACCGGCACTTCCACCAGCACGCCCACGACTGTGGCCAGCGCCGCGCCCACCAACTTCTTTGGGAACCGCTCAAGTCTGAGTGTTGACTCCTGCGGATCTGCGCCCCAACAGCGAATACAGCGTCGGCAACACCAGCAGCGTCAGCAGCGTGTTCGTGAAAATGCCGCCGATGACGACCGTCGCCAGCGGACGTTGCACTTCGCCCCCCACGCCGACGTTTACTGCCATCGGGATGAATCCTAGCGCCGCCACCAGCGCCCCCATCAGCACGGGGCGCAGGCGCACGAGGCAGCCTTCGCGAACCGCGATTTCCAGCGGCGTCCCGGATTCGAGTTTTTGTTTGATGAAGTCCACCAACACGAGGCCGTTGAGAATCGCCACGCCGTTGAGCGCGATGAAGCCAATGCCGGAGCTCACTGTGAACGGCATCCCGCGCAGCCACAACGCCAGCACCCCGCCCACCGCCCCCAGTGGAATGCCGGTCGCCACGATGAACACGTCGCGCACGGATTTCAGGCTGAAAAAGAGCAAGGCGAAGATCAACCCCAGCGCCATCGGCACGACGAACTTCAACTTCCGGTTTGCCCGCTCCATGTTTTCGAACTGGCCGCCCCACTCCAGCGTGTAGCCCGGAGGCAGCTTCACCTGCGCGGCGATCTTCGCCCGCGCCTCGGCCACGAAGCCGGCCACGTCACGCCCGCGCACGTTGCTCTGCACCGTGATGCGCCTCCGGCCCCACTCGCGGTTGATCGTGGACGGCCCTTCGATTTCGCTGATCTTCGCCACCTGGTTCAGCGGCAACACCGGCCCGGCGGTCGTCGGGATCAAAGTGGCGGCCAGGGCGTCGGGGTCGGTGCGCTGCTTGTCCGGCAGGCGCACGACCAGCGGGAAGCGCCGCTGGCCTTCGCGCACATCGCCCACCCGCCGCGAGCCGACCGCTTCGACCACATTCAACACGTTGCGCGTCGGCACGCCAAAGCGCGCGATGGCCTGCGGGTCCACGCGCACTTGCAGAAACGTCTGGCCGGTCAACTGTTCGACGGTTGCCTCGCTCGCGCCGCGCACGCTGGCCAGGACGGATTGCACTTCGCCGCCCAGTCGCCGCAACTCGTCCAAGTCGTCGCCATAAACCTTGATGCCGATGTCGCCGCGGATGCCGGCGATGAGTTCGTTCATCCGCATCTCGATGGGCTGGCTGAAGGAGGGTTTGAGGCCGGGCACTTGCGCGAGCACGTCCCGCATCTTGCCGGTCAACTCCGCCTGTGTGCGCGCTTTTTTCCACTGCGCGCCTGGTTTGAGCGCGAGGAAGAAATCCGCCAACTCCACACCCATCGGGTCCGTGGCAACTTCCGCCGTGCCGAGCCGCGTCCAGATGTGTTCGATCTCGTCGGGGAATTCCGCCATCAACACCTGCTCGATCCGGTCGTTTTGCGCGACCGCTTCCTCGACGGAAATCCCGGCCAGCCGGACGGTGGTCCCAACGATCGCCCCCTCGCCGAGCTTCGGGAGAAATTCGCCGCCCAAGCGCCCGGTGAGCAGGATCGCGCCGGCAAACAACACCACCGCCCCAAGGAGGGTCAGCTTCCGAAAACGCAGCACGAAGCCGAGCACGGGCGCGTAAATGGCGTGGGCCAGTCGCACGAGCCACGGCTCGGTTTCCCTGACTTCCCGGGAGAGGAACAAGCTGGTGAGCACGGGCATCAAAGTCAGCGACAGGATGAGCGAGCCGAGCAGCGCGAAAATCATCGTCAACGCCATCGGCTTGAAAAGTTTCCCCTCGATGCCTTCGAGCGTGAGAATGGGCAAAAACACGATGAGCACGATGGCCACGCCGAACGCCACGGGCCGCGCGACTTCCTCTGAGGCGTTGGCCAGCGTCGCTTGCCGTTCGCTCTCGGTCAACGACCGGCGCAACTCGCGCTGGCGTTCGCTGAGACGCCGGATGGCGTTTTCGACCATCACGACCGCGCCGTTCACCAGCAGGCCAAAGTCAATCGCGCCCAGACTCAGCAGGCTGGCAGCTATGCCCGCACGCAACATCAAGTCGCCGGCGAAGAGCATCGAGAGCGGAATCGCCGACGCCATGATCAAACCGCCGCGCAGATTTCCGAGGAACGCGAACAACACCGCAATCACCAGCAGCGCGCCGGCAAGCAGGTTGTGTTCGACTGTGCGGATGACGTTTTCCACCAGCTCGGTCCGATCGTAGAGCACTTCCACCTTCACGTCGGGCGGCAGGAATTTCTGAACCTCGGCGAGCTTCGCCTTGAGCGCCCGCGTCACCACCGCGCTGTTCTCGCCCATCAGCATGAAGCCGAGGCCCAGCACCGCTTCGCCCCGTCCGTCCGCCGTCACCGCACCCCGGCGGATTTCGTGATCTTCCTTCACGATCGCCACGTCGCGCACGCACACCGGCGTGCCCTCCTGCGCCTTGATGACGATGTTGGCAATTTCCTGAGCATTTGTCGTCAGCCCGACGCCGTGAACCAGCAGCGATTCGCCGCCGCGCACGATCTGTCCGCCGCCCACGTTGTGGTTGTTCGCCTGCAACGCCTCGACGAGTTCCTCGAAGGTCAGCCGGTATTTGATGAGTTGGGCCGGCTCGACCACGACGTGGTATTGTTTTTCGAATCCGCCCCAGGTGTTCACCTCCGCCACGCCGGGCACCTTGCGCAGTTCCGGCTTCACCACCCAATCCTGCAAGACGCGCAGTTCGGTCAACGTGCGGTTCGTGTCGGTCGAGCGCACGACGTAATGAAAGACCTCGCCCAGTCCGGTGGCGATCGGGCCAAGCTGCGGACGCTCCAGGCCTTCCGGCAATTCCACGGACTGCAGCCGCTCCGTAATGAGTTGCCGCGCCCGAAAGATGTCAATGCGATCGTCGAACGTGGCGACAACTTGCGAAAGGCCGAACTTGGAAACCGACCGCACGTTCTGCAATCCGGGCAGGCCGCCGATGGCGAGTTCGACGGGCAGGGTGATCTGCGCTTCCGTTTCCTGCGGGTTCAAAGCCGCCGCCGTCGTGTTGACTTGCACCTGCACCGGCGTCGTGTCCGGGAAGGCGTCAATGGGCAGAAGGCTCAACGCCCGTCCGCCGATGACCACGAGCGCCGCCGCCAGCACGCAGACGAGCAGGCGGTTCTTGAGCGAGAAGTGGATGATGCGGTTCAACATGACGCGTCCCTTCCTCAGTCATCCGCGCAGCCCGCTCCGAGCCGCGACATCAGCATCGCTGACTTGAGAGCGAACACATGGCTCACGGCGATTTGTTCCTGCGGCTTCAGGCCGGCGAGAACTTCCTGCCGCCCGTCGAATCTCGCGCCAAGCGTCACCGCGCGCGCATCGAACAAGTCGTCGCCCAGCTTCACGAACACGAAAGGCTTCCCCTCGACGTGCTGAATCGCCGCTGGCGGCACGAGCATCGCGCCTTCCACCTGGCGGGTGAGAATCCGCGCGGTGGCGAACATCTTGTCCCGGAGCAAGCCGTCCGCGTTGGCGAACTCCGCGCGGGCACGGGCCATGCGCGTGTGTTCGTCCACGGCGGGACTGATCCATGTCAGCTTGCCGGTGAACACTTTTCCGGGCAGCGAATCCACGCGCAGTTCCACGGCCTGGCCGGTTTTCACCCGTGCCAGCGCGGCTTCGGGCACTTGCAGCATGGCCCACATCGTCGTGTGGTCCACGAGCGTAAACAGCGGCTTGCCCGCCTCCACCAGCGACCCGCGCACGGCGCTGCGTTCGATGATTTCACCCGCGAACGGCGCGCGGACTTCCATCAACACCTGCTCCTGTGGTTTGATGCTGAGTGCCTCCACCTGTTCTTCCGTGAAACCCAGCGTGCGGAGTTGCTGGCAAGCGGAACGATGCGCGGCTTCCGCCTCCTGCAAATCCTTCTCGGAGGTCACGCGGTCGGCGCGGAGCTTCCGCTCGCGGTCCAGCGTCTGATGCGTCAGCACGGCTTTTGCCACCCCTTCCGCAATCGAGGCCGACCAGAGTTTGGCCACCGCTTGCTTCTCCTCGACGCGGCTGCCGAGGTCCGCCTCGACGCTCTGCACAATCCCGCCGACGGGCGCGGCGATTTGCGCGAGTTTGTTCTGGTTGAAACTGATCTCCGCCACGCACTCCACGCCATCGGCCATCACACCGGTTTCCGGCGCGGCCACCTGCACGCCGACGATGGCGGTCGAGTTCGTTGAGGGCAACCGCACTTTCAGGCTCTCGCCCGGCTTGAGCTTCGCCGCGAGGTCCGGCTTGCACACGGCGCATTGCGCCTCGGGCACGCCGTGCTCAGCGCACATCACCACGCCGTCCTTGGTCGTCGTGTGGGGCTTGGCTTCGCCGTGTGCGTGGTCCGCATGAGTGCCACCGGAGGATTCCGTGTGTTTGCCGCAGCCGGCCAAGAGCAATAGCGCAATGGTCAGGCCAGATAGGAAGATCCAGCCGTCGAAGGGAACGATCCGAATGCCGGATTGACTTCCGATTTCGGTTTTCGAGCTTCCTTCGGATTTCGGATTTCGGATTTCGGGTTTTCTCAAAGCGTCGATCCTCATGGTCAGATTCCTACTTGGCGTTTGGAGTTTGGTTGGTTTGCGGATGGAGCAACGCTTCCAATTCCGCGCGGGCGACGTTCAGTTCGAGCAGTTTTTCCTGGTAAACCAGCCGGGCTTCCGCTGTGGTGCGCTGGGTGTCCAGCAGGTCAATGAAGCCGAACTTGCCCTGCTCGAAGCCGGTTTGCACCAGTCGCAGGGCTTCGTCGGCCTTCGGCAGAATCCGGTCGCGATAACGATTCACCTGCTCGGTGGCGGTGCGGTAGCGCGTTTGCGCATTGGCCCATTCGCGCTGCAGTTGCTGCTGCACCACCTGCAACTCCGCCTCGGCCACGCTGACGTTTGCCCGTGCTTCCTGCTGCCGGCCCTTACCGCGATCCAAAATGGGCAACGGGAACGAGAAGCCGAGTTGGATGATGGATTCGTCGCTTTCACCGATGCGGCCGCCGCCTACGCCGACCCGCACATCGGGATACGGCTCCAGCCGCGCGCGGCGGTGTTCCAGTTGAGAGCGGTCCAGATTCGCTTGCGCCGCTGTCATGCTCGGATGCCGCGCGAGCCAGTCGTCGCGCACGCTTTCCAAGAGAGCGGCGTCCGGGATCTCGGCTAGCGCGCCGGACAACGTGGCCATTTTCAAATCAGGCCGGCCCAGCAACGCGGCCAGCACCTGGCGCTCGGAGGCGAGCGCACGGCGCGTCTCCGCCAGCTCGGTGCGCGCCTGTTCCAACTGCACCTCGGCGCGCAATTGCTCCTGATACGCCGCCGCGCCCGCGTCCACCCGCTTGCGCGCCGTCGCAGCCGCCGTTTCCGCCACAGTCACCAGTTGCGCGGACGTCTCCATCATGCGCTCCGACGCCAGCACGCGGAAGAATCCCGCCTTCACGTCGCGCACCACCTCCGTCCGGCGCAAGGCCATTTCGGCCTCCGAAAGCTTCACGCCCGCGCCGCCAATCCGACGGTCCAGTGATTTCTTCCCCGGGTACGGCAGCGTTTGTGAGATGCCGATGGTTTGTTTCGCATCCGAGAAACTCTGCCCGCTGCTCACCGGCCAATCCTCGGCGCTCAACTCCAGTTCCGGGTTCGACCACTTCCTTGCCTGGTACGCCCGACCCGCAGCGGCGTCCACCCGAGCGCCGGACGCGTGCAAGGAGGGATTGTTCGCGACTGCCAGGCGAATTGCTTCGTCCAGCGACAGCGCATTCGTGCTGGCAGGCTCAGGCGTCTGCGCGGCCAGTTTCAGGAGTGCACTCCCGGTGGCCAGCACTGCCAAGGCAGACCACGATCGGCATTTCAAAACCAAATTCTGTTTCATGACTCGACACAAACGGAGACCACACAACAACCATGGGAATTACGCGGCGCGAAGACACACCGCGGCCGTCAGAAAAATCCCGGACGGGAAGTGTCAGCGGAATCTCGTCCCGAGCGGGACTGCCTAGGCAGCGACAGAAGGGGCGCGCGGCGGCAGGGCCGTGCGATGGAAGAACTGCCAGACTTTGGGAAGCTCTGGCGGAGCCGGCGACGAGGAAGCGAATAGCGGGGCAGTGTCTGCGGGCGGTTCTGTCACGGAATTCCACGCGACCACCACAAGCAGCGATGTGAGGGCGGGGGTGATTGCGGGATCCTCCTCGAGTTTGTAGAGGCCCGATTCCACCGTGCCACAAGTGTCATCCTCGCAATCGCCGGGCACTGGCGGCGTTTCATCCCCGCCGCAACAGTACTGGAAGAAACTGAAGCCCGGCACGTTTTCCAAAGTGCAGTGCATCGTCACCGGCACCCAGAGGGCCAGCAACAGCATTGCAACAGCCTGCGCAAGCCTGCTCACGACGATATGGATATCATTCCACCGGGGATGTTCAAATATTATCCGCAACCAAGAAATTCAAGTCGCCGCCTGCTGATACCAGCCACGCGACTGGTTGCAGACTTTGCAGACCGACAGCATCACCGGCACTTCCACCAGCACCCCCACTACTGTGGCCAGCGCCGCGCCCGAGCCGGGGCCGAACAGCGTGATCGCCACCGCCACCGCCAGTTCGAAGAAATTGCTCGCGCCGATGAGCGCGCCGGGCGCGGCGACGTTGTGGGGCACGCGCAACCAACGCATCAGCAGGTAGGCGAGCGATGAGTTGAAGTAAACCTGCAACGTGATCGGCGCGGCCAGCAGCAGCACGGCGAACCAGCGCGTCGTCAGGTTCTCCGCCTGGAACGCGAAGATGAGCACCAGTGTCAACAGCAGCGCGAAGATCGTCACGGGATGGAAGCGCGACAGAAACTTCTGCTCAAACCAAGCCGTGCCGTGCGACTTGAGCAGCAGGGACCGCGTCCCCCAGCCTGCTGCCAACGGGATCACGATGAACACCACGACCGAAGTGACAAGGACCTTGCTCGGCACCACGACGTTCGCCACCCCGCACAGAAACATCACGATGGGCGCGAAAGCGACGAGCATGATGAGGTCGTTCACCGCCACTTGCACCAGCGTATAGACCGGGTCGCCATCAGTGAGATAGCTCCAGACAAACACCATCGCGGTGCAGGGCGCGGCGGCGAGGATGATGAGGCCGGCGGTGTATTCCTTCGCCAGCTCAGGCGAAATCCACGCGGCGAAAGCGTGTTGCATGAACAGCCACGCCAACAGCGCCATGCTGAATGGCTTCACGAGCCAGTTGACGACCAGCGTGACGACGAGGCCCTTGGGCTTCCGCGCCATGCCGCCGAGCGCGGTGAAATCCACCTTGAGCATCATCGGGTAAATCATCAGCCAGATGAGCACGGCGATGGGCACGTTGACCCGTGAGCCTTCACCGAACTCCAGCTTGCTCAGGCTGGCGGTCAGCGTGGGCGCAAGTTTGCCGAGTGCAACGCCAGCGACCATACAGAGAAAGACCCAGAGCGTCAGGTAGCGTTCAAAGAAGTCCAGACGTTTCTTCATAGCTTCTTAAGATTTACGGTTCAGTCCCTCCGGCAGCATCGCCACAAACCGGCGGATCTCGTCGCGCACGCGCCGATACACCGCCAGCTTTGCTTCGCCGTCCGGCAGGTGCTTGGTCAACACCGGCGGGTCGTCAAAACCGACATGCACGACTTTCGTCTGGCCGGGAAAGAGCGGGCAATGCTCGTTGGCATGGCCGCACACCGTCACCACGCAGTCAAACGACAGATCGTCCAAGTCGTCGAGCGTCTTGGAGCGGTGTTCGCCGATATCCACACCTGCTTCGGCCATCACGGCTACCGCGTGCGGATTCAGGCCGTGCTTCTCGATTCCGGCCGAACAAGCCTCGACCACGTCGCTCTTCAGGGCGCGCGTCCAACCTTCAGCCATCTGGCTCCGGCACGAGTTGCCGGTGCAGAGAAACAGGAGCCTGAGTTTGGGTAGCGTCATGGGCACACTCCAGCAGTCGGTCAGGCCGCGAGTTTCAACGCCGTTTCAGCCAGGCGCAGCCCGGTGTTGCGGGCCGTGCCGAGGCCGAGTTCGTCGCCGCTGATGTCGTCCTTTGTGGACAGCACAGTGCCGCCCTGGAAAGCGGGCGGACGTCCGCCCACGGGAATCATGCCGTAGCAGAGGAGAATCGCTTGAATCTGCTCGATGGTCATCTCTTGTCCGCCGTTTCGGAATGCGCCCACCGTGACGACGCCGAACGGCTTGTCCGCCAGCACCATCTTTGGCTCGCGCAAGGGTGCCAGCCGTTCCAAGAAACATTTGGCTAGGCCGCTCAGGCTGCGGAAATAGCACGGCGAGCCGATGATGACTCCGCCCAGCGCTGGGTCCTGGAACTTCGGTAGGATGTCTTTCATGTCGTCTTCGGGCGGCTTGGGCGACCACGGGGCAATGTTGAGTCCGCCGAGGTCAATCAACTCGACTTGAATGCGCGCGGACACACCTTTTGCGGCGTCAAGGGCGGCTTGGACGGCCTTCGCGGTTGTCATGCCTTTGCGCGGGCTGCACGAAACGCCCAGGATTTTCAGCGTGCCGCCGCCAGGCGGGGCGTCCGCACCGCGGCTCATCGTGGTGGCAAGTGTTCCCGCAAGGGCCACCGTGCCGGCCACGCCCAGGAAGTTTCTGCGATTGAGTTCATTTTTCATGGTTGGGCTCCGTTCGTTTGGTTATTGTTTGTTCTGCTCCGAATTGGGGTTCACGCATCACGGATCATGTATTACGGCGCGGTGTAGATCAGCCACACGCCGCCGAGAATGACGAGGATGCCGCAGATGATTTTCACAACCGCGACGCCTTTGGATTGTTCATTCCAGTTGAGGAAACGTTGCACGAGTTCCGTGGACGTCCCCGCCGCGACAATCACCGAGCAATGGCCCACGCCGTAAGCCAGCAACAGCAGCGCGCCGTAAAGGAAGTTGGTTGCCGCCAGCTTGAACGTGACACCGAGCATTGGCGCCATGTAGGCGAAGGTGCATGGACCGAGCGCGATGCCGAACACCAGTCCAAGGATGAAGGCGGCGAGCAAACCCTTCCGTTTCATGCCAACCTGCCCCGGCCCGGACCACGGCATGGGAATGACGCCGAGCAGGTGCAGGCCGACAGCAAAGAAGATGAGCGCGACGAAGTAATTCCCGTATCGCCCCACGTCGCCCATCATGCGGCCCGCTGCGGCGGTGATCGCGCCGATGGCTGCGATAGTGACGAGAATGCCGACAGCGAAGAGCGTCGAAGTCCAGAACGCGCGCCGCGTCGTCACCTGGCCTTGCTCGCTGATGAACCCTACGATGAGTGGGATGCTCGCCAGATGGCAGGGGCTGAGCACGATGCTGAGGACGCCCCAAACGATGGCAGCGGTCAGCGCGATGAGCGGCGCGCCTTCGACAGCGTGACTGAGGCTGGTGAAAAGGTGTTCCATGGTCAGCGGTGGTCCGAAGTGGGCCATGGCACGCTGCTGCCATTGGAGTTCGCCCTGCCAAACTCGCCGCGCAGGTATTTGTTCATTTCGGTTTCGATGTAGCTGTTGAACTTCACCGGGTCATGGACCAGTTGCCAGGTGTCGCCGAGCAGCGTCCACTTCTCATCCTTGCCGTCTTTCTGCCGGACCAACACCAACGACGGGCACGGCAGTTTGTAGTCCTGCAGAAAGTGTGTGTTCTCAGGCCGTTCGTAGTTCGCCGGTTTGAAGACCAGCCGTTTCGCGTCCAGTTCCGCTTTGAACTGCCGCTCAATCGTTTCTCTGGCTTGCTCCTCGATCTTCAGACAGGACTCGCAACGGACTGTGCCATGAAAATAGTAGGCGATGACTTGTTGAGTCGGTGAGTCGGTGGTCATTCCAGTTGTGGCGGAGGACATCCGCCTCGCATCCAGTGCTGCCATGAGCGGACAGCAAGCCCCGCGATTCCGGCCGGCGCTGCTGGCATCTGCCCCGCGTTTTATCGAAGACAACGCCGCCACGCCAAGCAGCACCGCGCTGATGAGGATAATTTGCGCGCGCGGCTTCATGCGCCTGCCACTGCCTTGCTCGCCAGCCGTGCCGCCTCCTGGGTAAACTCGGCGCATTTCACACGGAGGTTGTGCTCTTTGAAGAACTGCTGCCCCTCGGGCGTGTCGAGCCGGCAGCCAATCAGCTTCTCGCAATTGGTGGAGCCAAACCTCGCCTCGCACTCGCTCAGGAAGAGCCGCACGAGCCGGTGGTTTTCCTCGCGCGACTCCTCTGGGTTGCGCCGGCCCGTTACCATGCTGATCGCCAGCACACCGCCGCTGACGGCACCACAAATGCCGCCGGTCCGTGCGATACCCGCGCACAAGCCCGTGGCAATTCGCGGGATCAAGTCTGATTGGATGCCCCGGCTCTCCGCAACGGCTTGCAGGACGCTCTCTGCGCAACAAAGCCCTCGGTTGAAAAGCTCAACGCTCCGTTGGGCGACTCGGTCAGGGGTCTTGTTCATGGGACTTCACTCCGGTTACTTGCACTCACCGAGCTTGCACGCCTTGGCGATTTGTTCCGGTGACAGTTTCATCTTGTCGGCGAGCGCCTGCGCGATGGTGATCTGCCGGCCCGTCATCGTCGGGCGCGCGTCCAGCCATTTCTGCAGGTTGGCTTCATTCACGAAGAATCCCTGTTTGAAGCAGCCAGCGGAAACCCAGTTGCCATCCGGCCCTTTCTTCTGGCCGAACCACGCAATGGCCGTCTTCGGTTCGAGCGAGGCGATTTGTCCGTCGAGGGTTTTGACCCGAATCAGTTCGCCCGTCAGCCCATCCTTCGCCTCGACTTCGATGTCCTGCTTCAGCCGCGCCGCCACCCCCATCGAGCAATGCGTGCAACACCCGTAGCCGTGCGTTGTGCCGAACTTCACGCCGCAGGCGTCTTCGGGATACACCGCGCGGTCGCAGAACGCGCAGCGCGTCGCCAGTTCCTTCGAGCGGAGCATGTCCCAAGTCAGCAAATTGCCGGGACTGGTCTGTTGCTCCTTCGCGGCAGCGGCTTTGTCGGCGAACGCTTTCACCGTGGGGCGGCCCTTGGCGTCCATACCGTAGAGATAGGTCGCTGCGGTGGCCGCCACGAGATTGCCGCTTGCCCAATCCGTCACACTCACCTTGCCTTCTTCAGCCTTCGGGTCTGCGCCGACGATGCTGGAGAAATAGATGAAGTAGCAGTGCGGACCGCACAAAACCCGCTGTTCGCTCTGCCCCTTCACCACCGTCTTGGTTTTGGGATTCACATCCTCATCGCACACGTAACAAACCGCCTCGCGCGGGCGAGCTTCGGCCGCGACGGGCGTTTCCCGCAGGATGCCGGCGGACGCTTTGCCCTTGAGATCCACCCCCAGCTCCTTCCACTTCCCCAGGATGTCCTCCCTGCCGAAGAAACCTTCGTGCCGGAACAATTCCTTGCCGGAAGCATCGAAGAAGATTTGCGTGGGAATGAGCCTGATCTTATGTGGCTTGCCGGCGTCCGGGTTCTTCCACACGTCAATAAACTCGACCTCCATCCGACCCGCGTATTCCGTTTTGAGCTCCTTGAGAATGGGAGCCATCATTTTGCACGGAATGCACTTGTCCGCTCCGAGATCGATCAGCTTGGGAAGTTTCTGCGAATTCTTCGCGCCCGGCGCGGCCAGCATCACGCCGACCATCACGATCAGAGCGGCGAAGATCCCGAGTCTTGCGGTTTTGTTCATAGCGGCCTCTCTTTTGATAGATTCCTTCAGGCAGTTTGCTGAAGGAGGGTTTTGATTTCCGAAACGCTGGGCACTTTGCCGACGACCTTGACGGTGCCGTTCACAGCCAGCGCCGGCGTCATCATCACGCCCAGCGCCATGATTTGTTTGAGGTCGGTGACCTTGTTGATTTCGGCGGTGAGGCCGAGTTCTTTGACGGCTTGTTCGGTGAATTGCGCAAGCGTCTTGCACTTCGCGCAGCCGGTACCAATGACGAGTAGTTGCATTGCAGTTCTCCTATTTCGTAACCGCTCCATAGACCATGCCGGTGATCGTGGCCAACACGATAGTCAGGCCGCAGAACACGAGCGTTTTTTTTGTGCCCATCACGCTCCGGAGCACGAGCATGCTGGGCAGGGAAAGTGCGGGACCGGCGAGCAGCAGCGCGAGCATCGGGCCGGGCGCCATGCCCAGCTTGCCCAGCGCCTGGCAGATCGGAATTTCCGTCAACGTGGCGAAATACCAGAACGCGCCGATCACGCTGGCGGCGAGATTGGACTTGAGCGAGTTGTCGCCCACCAGCGACGCGACGTAGTTGTCCGGGATCAGCGCGCCGATGAAGCCCACCACGAACACGCCGCCAAAAAGCAGTGGCACAAGGAGCTTCGCGAAATCCCACGTGTTGTGCATCCATTGGCCAACCTCGTCGCGCTCCATCCAGCGCCAAACCATCAGCAGCACCGCCAGTCCCATCGCCCCGGCCAGATACCACCGCGCGTGATGCACGACGATGACCCAGGTCCTCGCCTCGTCCACGCCCGCTAGCTCTCGTTTGGCCAGCGTGACTTTATCGCCGCTGCGATGCCCGGCCCAGTCTTCCTTGAGTTGGAACATTACGTCGTCGTGCGTTTCCTGAAGCGAGACGGCGGCAAACTGCCCGCCGCTCGCCGGACGCACAACCACATCACCCGGATTATACCAGTCGCTAAACACGATAAACGCAACGAGGCAGGCGAAGAACACGGAGGTTTTCCAGAGTGGTCGTTTCGGAGCTTCAGGTTCGGGCAGCAACGCCTGGGCTTCCGCGCGCGCCCGTTCCTCCCGACGGAAGATGAGAGCCATCAAGAGGCCAATGACAAAGGCAAATACGATCGCGCCCAGCGCCCGCCAAAGCCCGATGGAAAACCCCAGCACCCGCGCCGTCAGGAAGATGGCGAGGATGTTGATGGCCGGGCCGGAGTATAGAAACGCGCTGGCCGGCCCAAGCCCCGCGCCCATCCGCCAAATCCCCGCAAACACCGGCAGCACGCTGCACGAGCACACAGCGAGGATGCCGCCGGAAACCGAGGCCACGCCGTAAGCCAGCGGCTTGTTAGATTTCGGGCCGAGGTAGCGCATCACCGACGCCTGCGAGAGAAACGTGATCACCGCGCCCGCGATGAACAACGCCGGCACCACACACGCCAGCGTGTGATTCCGCGCATACCACTGAAGCAGCTTGAACGCCTCCTGAATGGCGGCGATGACTTTGGGATTGGAAAGCGGCAGCAGGTAGGCGAGCAAAAACACGCCGGCCATCCAGGCCAGCCATTTGAGATCGGCGCTCCAGGACCCGATCCGATTGCCTGCGGTGCTCCCATTCATGCGGCGAGAGGCTTTCGCGCTTGGATGTCCAAACTGGTGAGGAAGTCGGCTGCCGTCGTGCCCGGCGGCAAATGCTCGGCGATCTTGCGGTAGAGCGGATCTTCGAACTGCTCCAGCGCCTTCACGTACTCCGGTTTGGGTTTGAGTTGGATCTCGGCCAAGCCGGCTTCGCGCAGCATCCGCTCGGTTTCGCTCATCAACACCGCGCCCGCAATGCAGCCGACCAGCGCTTCGACCATCTGCTGCACCGCCGCCGGCAGCGGACGGATCAGCGCGAGATCCGAAACCGCCACGCGCCCGCCGGGCTTGAGCACCCGCGCGATCTCGCGCCACACCTGCGGCTTGTCGGGCGAAAGATTGATCACACAGTTGGAGATCACCACGTCCACCGTGCTGTCCGCCACCGGCAAGTGTTCGATCTCGCCGAGACGAAACTCGACGTTGTCCAGTTTGCTCTGCTGGCGGTAGGCGATGGCATTCTTCCGCGCCGTGGCCAGCATCTCGGGCGTCATGTCCACGCCAATGGCGCGGCCGGTTGGGCCAACCTTACGCCCGGCGATGAAGATGTCGAAGCCGCCGCCGCTGCCGAGGTCGAGAACTACCTCGCCCGGTTTCAACGCGGCGAGGGCGTTCGGGTTGCCGCAGGACAAGCCCAGGTTCGCGCTGTCCGGCAACGCGCGCAGCTCCGCCTCGGAATAGCCGATCTGCTTCGCGAGTTGGTCGGGCGTCGGGCCGTCGCCGCTCCCGCAGCCGCAGGATTGTTTCGGTCCGCAGCACGAGGCCTCTCCCCTCGCCACGCGGGCGTAACCTTCGCGGACGGTTTCTCGGATGGCCTGCTTCAGATCAAGGCGCGTCTGTTTGCTCATGGTGGAAGTTGGTTCGTTTGGTTTCAGCGGCGGCAGACATGGCGGCAGATCTCCGCCAGGTCCATTTTCAAGATCCGTTTTAGCTTTGCGGCATCGGCGGCTGCCTCCGCCGCGCCTCCCAGCGACTTGTGCGCCCAATCAATTGCTTCGCGCACAACCACCGGCGCGGCCTTGTCCGGCAGCCGGTAGTAAACCCAACGCTCGGTTTTCCGCGACCGCACGAGGCCTGCCTGTTGGAGGACGGAGAGATGCTTCGAGACGGTTGAGGTCGCCAGCCCGAACAGCTCCGTGATCTGGCAGACGCACAACTCGTGTCGCCGCAGCGCCAGCAGGATGCGGACGCGATTCGGGTCGGACAACGCCCGGGTGATGGCCATGAACTCGCGCATGGTGGGAATTCGCCGCGGTTTGTCGCTCAGCCTTCCTTGAGCAATTCGGCGGCTTTGTCGGCCACGAGTCGCACGCGCTCGGGCGTGGCGGGGCTTTGACCTTTTGCCAAACCCAGTTCGGCTAGCTTCAGATGCTGAAAGCCGCCGAAGCCCGCCAGTTCGAGCGTCTTCCGGGCGCATTCCTCAGGGCAGCCGTCAATCGCCACCACCCGGCCCGCCGAGCGGGTCGTGGCCAGCATGGACTCGACGCGCCCGCCAATGCCGGCGAGACAATACATCTTGCCGGCGCCGTCCTTCGCCAGCGCCCGCGCCGCCAAGTCGGTCAGATGGCCGACATCCGAAGCGCCGGAACAGGCAAAGATCAATTTCAGGTCCTGCTGGGTGCCGTGTTTCGCATTCATGGTTCGTCAAAGGTCATCTTGTCATTTCGCCAAACAACGAAATGACATTCCCACGTCCGGCACGCGGGGGCAAGCAAATTCTTCAACCAGCGGAGGAGGGACCGGTCGCGACCCGCGACCGCGCCCTCCCGGCCTTGCGGCGGTTTTGGGGAAGGTTTGGGCTCGAGCATGGCCCTGGCGCAACGCTGATCGGTGCGACAAGCAACGGAGATCAAGTCGCTGCGTCGGCGCACACAGGTGCGGACAGGTGGCCGCGAGTGTTTGCTGCAAATGTCCGTTTGCTGCCCGCTTGGAGTTGGGACATAGTTGCCAACCGTTGATCATGACACCGCGACTGAATACGTATGCCTCGAACGCTTGATCGTGCACCGCACGGAGTTGCTCCTTTCGTCGTGAGCTGTTGGAGAACCCAGCCGTCTCCGGGCCGATGAATCTCGTCCAACTCGCCTTGCGCCGGCCGCTCACAGTCGTGGTGCTCGTCGTCGCCCAGACACTCATCCCGTGGTGTGCGCTGAAAAGAGTATCGCAGGATAATTCAAAATAGCATTGACGACGTTGCCGTAACCTGTATTACGATCCCCGACATCGCCCATCGTAATATGCCGTACAGCACAAAAGAAGTCAGCCGCGAGATTCTGTTGAGCTTTTGGAAGGTGCACATCTTGCACCACGCCAGCGAAGAGCCTTTGCACGGGCAATGGATGCTCGACGAGTTGCGCCATCACGGTTACCAAATCAGTCCAGGCACGCTTTATCCCTTGCTCGCGCGGATGGAGCGGCTCGGCTGGCTGAAAAGCAAGGCCGACCAGCGCGCCGGCCCGCGCGCCCGCAAGAATTACCGACTCACCGCCGAAGGAAAGAAAGTGCTCGAACACGTTGGCGAGCAAATCCAGGAACTTTACGACGAAGTCGTGGCGGGAAATGGCAAAGGAAAAAGGTGAATCCCAAGAATCGAAAACGGCTCAGACCATGAACCTCCTCGCAAGAATCCATACCACCATCGCGCCAAAGTCGGTGCTGCTTATCCGGTTTTTGGTTGGCGCCGTTTTCCTGTCCGAAGGCATCCAGAAATTGCTGTTTCCTGCCGACGTTGGCGCCGGGCGCTTCGAGAAAATCGGTTTGCCGTGGCCGGAATTCCTTGGGCCGTTTGTCGGCACGTTTGAAATTATCTGCGGGACGCTTGTTCTGCTGGGTTTGTTCACGCGATTCGCCGTGATTCCGCTGCTCACCGTCATGGCGGTGGCGATCTACACGACAAAAATTCCCATTCTGCTCAAGTCAGGCCTCTGGAAAATGGCTCACGAAGCGCGCACCGATTTCTCCATGACGCTGGGCGCGCTGTTTCTCCTCATCGTCGGCGCTGGCGCGTGGTCGCTCGACGCCTGGCTCGCAAAAAAATCAACCCGCCATCAAAAAGATAGGAACGTCATCCCATGAAACCTCGCATTACCACTTCAATCTTGGTCCTGGCCGCCGCCCTCACCGGCTGCAAAACTTCCAAGCCGGAAATGATGGGCAACCTGCATCACGAATTGGACATGGAGTCGTTTTACCTGCCCAACGCTGAAGCGTCGCGCATCGTGAGCGTGGCGACCAACGGCGTTGCGACCGCCAACATTCTGGTGCAGACGCAACGCGTGGCCGTCAAAGAGGGCGGTCCGAAGGAAACCGTCGAAAAATTCGGCGAAGTCTATGCCTTCTCCCCCAACTTCTTCGCCGTTCACAAGGACGAGCCCACGCGGATTCGCTTCTGGAATCTCCAACCCGACGACAACCACGCCTTCATGCTGATGGACCCGCACGGGCAGGTCTTGATGAACACGTTTCTGCCGCCGTTGAAGGAAACCACCTACGTTTTCACGTTCCGCGAAGAAGGGCTGTTCAACTTTGTGTGCGCCCTGCACCCGACAGTGATGTTTGGCCAGGTTCTGGTGCTGCCGCCGCGGCCCGCTAATCCGCGAGCAACGGCGGGGGACGCAAAGCCATGACGACAGCACTCTCGCCGACCACCCTGCAAACTGAAACGCATCCGTAGCCAATGAACCTCGTCCAACCCGCCATGCGGCGGCCGCTCGCGGTCATCGTGTGCGTCATTGCCGTGGTCCTCAGTTCCTTCCTCGCGTTGCGGAAGATGCCACGGGATATTTTCCCCACGCTCGGCATTCCGACCATTTACGTCGCGCAACCGTACGGCGGCATGGACCCGGCGCAGATGGAGGGCTACCTCACCTATTACTACGAATACCATTTCCTCTACATCACCGGCATCGAGCACGTCGAATCGAAGTCCATTCAGGGCGCGGCGATCATCAAGCTGCAATTTTATCCCGGCACGGACATGGCGGCGGCGATGGCGGAAACGGTCGCGTATGTGAACCGCGCGCGCGCGTTCATGCCGCCGGGCACTGTGCCACCGTTCGTGACGCGCTTCGACGCGGGCAGCGTGCCGGTCGGTAATCTGGTCTTCTCCAGCGAAACCCGATCTGTCGGCGAAATGCAGGACGCCGCGTTGAATCTCGTGCGACCATTGTTCGCCACGCTTCCCGGCGTCTCCGCGCCGCCGCCGTTCGGAGGCAGCGCCCGCAGCATCGTGGTGAACGTCAAACCCGACAAGCTCCGCGCCTACAACATGTCTCCAGACGAAATCGTGACGGCGCTCACTGCCGCGAACACCATCAGCCCTTCCGGCAACATGGCCATCGGCAACAAGTATCCCATGGTGCCGCTGAACTCCGTGGTGAAAGACATCAGGGACCTAGAGAGCGTGCCGATTCGCACGGGGGTTTATCCAGCGGTGTTTCTGCGCGACCTCGCCACGGTGCAGGACAGTTCGGACCTCGTCACTTGCTATGCGTTGGTCAACGGACGCCGCACGGTCTATGTCCCGGTCACCAAGCGCGCCGACGCCTCGACGCTCTCGGTCGTCAACCTCGTCAAAAAAAACCTGCCCAAGTTCCAAAGCGTTGTCCCCGGCGACGTGAAGGTGAGTTACGAGTTCGACCAGTCGCCCTACGTGACGCGCGCGATTGCCGGCTTGACGATGGAAGGGTCGCTCGGCGCGTTGCTGACGGGTTTGGTGGTGCTCCTGTTCTTGCGCGACTGGCGCAGCGCGTTGGTCGTCGTGCTGAACATCCCGCTGGCGTTGATGGGCGCGGTCGTGGCGCTGTGGCTGACCGGCCAGACCATTAACATCATGACGTTGGGCGGCCTCGCGTTGGCTATCGGCATCCTCGTGGACATGTCCACGGTCGCGATTGAAAACATCCACGCCCATCTCGCGCACGGCAAACACATCGCGCGCTCCGTTGCGGATTCCGGAAAAGAAGTCGCATTGCCGCTGCTGGTGGCGATGTTCTGCGTGCTGGCGGTTTTCGTTCCGGCGTTCTTCATGGAAGGCGTGGCCAAGGCGATGTTCATCCCGCTCTCGCTGGCGGTGGGCTTTTCCATGGTCGCGTCCTATCTGCTGGCGAGCACCTTCGTGCCGGTCATTTCCACCTGGATAATTCGCGCACATCGGAAGGAAGAGATCGAGCACGCCACGAAGAGTTTCCTTTCCTTCGCACGATTTCAAGCCGCTTACAAAACGGCGCTGCGGAAGGTCGTGGATCTGCGCTGGCTCGTGGTTGGCGGTTATGTGATCGCGGCAGGATTGGTCATCGTGCTCGTGGGCCGGCAACTCGGCACGGAGATTTTTCCGCGCGTGGACGCCGGCCAGCTTCAACTTCGGTTCCGCGCTCCCACCGGCACGCACGTCACGGGCACGGAAGCCATCGGGCTGGAAGTGTTGGACCTCATCAAGCAGGAAGCCGGCGCGGAGAACATTGCCATTACCCTCGGATTCGTGGGTGTTCACGCGCCGAGTTATCCCATCAACCTGATTTACCTGTGGAACGGTGGCTCGGAGGAAGGCGTGCTGCAAGTCCAGTTGAAATCCGATGCGCCGATCCGCATCGAGGAATTGAAGGAACGTCTGCGCAGGAAGTTCGCCGAGCGCCTGCAGGACGTGAGTTTCTCGTTCGAGCCGAGCGACATCGTGAGCCGCGTGATGAGTCTCGGCGCTTCAACGCCAATTGAAGTGGCCGTGAGTGGACCGAACCTCCCCTCCAATCGCGAGTTTGCAGAAAAAGTCAAAGAGCGGCTTCAGAAAATTCCCTCACTACGTGACGTGCAGTTCGGCCAGGCGCTGGATTACCCCACCGTGGACGTGGCCGTGAACCGCGAACGCGCCGGCCTCATGGGCGTCAAGATGTCGGAGGTCTCGCGCTCGCTCGTCGCCGCGACTTCGTCCAGCCGGTTCGTCGTGCCGAACTACTGGGCCGACCCGAACAGCGGAGTGGCTTACCAAATCCAGGTGCAGTTGCCGCAAACGAACATGAACTCGATGGAAGCGGCGCAGAATCTCCCGGTAAGCTATCGCGACGGGAAGGCGATTCTGCTCCGCAACATCGCCAGCGTGAAGGAGGGCACGACCGTCGGCCAGTATGAGCGCTACAACATGCAGCGCATGGTGACCGTCACCGCCAACATCGCGGACACCGATCTGGGCAGCGTGACCAAACAAGTGGCGCAGGCGCTCAAGGACGTCGGTGCTCCGCCGCCGAAAGTGAACCTCGCCCTGCGCGGCCAGGTCGTGCCGATGCAACAAATGTTCGACGGCCTGCAAACCGGCCTCCTGCTCGCCGTGGTCGTGATCTTCCTTCTGCTCATGGCGAATTTTGAATCGGTGGCACTGGCCGTCATCGTCGTGTCCACCGTTCCCGCCGTCCTCGCGGGAGTTGCGCTCGCGCTTTGGCTCACGCACACGACGCTGAACATCCAATCCTTCATGGGTGCAATCATGGCCATCGGCGTCGCGGTGGCGAACGCGATTCTGCTCGTGACGTTTGCCGAGCGAAGTCGCATCGCCGGAGCGGCGTCGGCGGATTCCGCCGTCGAAGGCGCGCAAAGCCGGCTGCGCCCGATTCTCATGACCAGCCTTGCAATGATCGCCGGCATGATGCCGCTGGCGCTCGGGCTGGGCGAAGGCGGCGAACAAACTGCGCCGCTGGGACGCGCGGTAGTCGGTGGCCTCGCGGCCGCGACGATTGCGACGCTGATTGTGTTGCCGTCGGTGTTTGCCGTTCTGCGCGGACGCGTCAGCACACATTCCGCATCCTTGGACCCGGATGATCCGTTGAGTGGTCATTACGTTTCACCCTTTGGCACGAAGTGAGCCCGCCGCGCCGCTGACCGTCCAGGTGATGACGAGCCGAACTCGGGCGTGTGGCTTCGCTCGTTTCTCACAGAAGGGCCACAATGATTTCGTGAGGGTCGTCGCGCCGGGTGTCGAGGGAGAGTTGCCTGATGATGGTCGCAGATTGTTGTAATAAATCCGCCAGCGGTTGGATTAGATTAAGTGGACACCATCATGAGCGAAGACCGGACAGATTTGGCCGAGCGGTTCCTGGCCCTGCTGCGCCCGATCCGGGGCAAGCTGGAGGGACATTGTCGGCGGCTCGTTTGGAACGAGCAGGATGCGCCCGATGCGTTGCAGAACAGTGTTCTACATGCTTTCAAGGCGTTCGACCGCTATCACGAGGGTGGCAACTTCCGCGGGTGGATGTTCAAGATCCTGACCAACGAGGTCTTTAAGTTAAACGCCAAGCACGGACGCTTGGCGCAGTTCGAGTATCAGATGGAACCCGAAGAGTTGGAGGCGCTGCCCGCATGGGAACAAAGCGCGGCCTACAGAGACTGGCTTAATGCCCCGGAGGCGCTGGCGGACGCCTTGGACCAGGAGTTGATTGCCAGCTTGAAGACGCTGACAGAACCCGAACGCGCGGTGTTGCTGCTGATCGCCATCGGCGATTTCCGTTACCGGGAGGTCGCGGAAATGCTGGAAATCCCGATGGGCAGTGTGATGGGCAACTTCGCACGAGCGCGCAAAAAAATGCAGGCCGCCATCCTGCGATCGGAACGGAAGGCTGTGTTATGAAGTGCAATGAAATTCGCAATTTAGTGCTCGCTTACCTGGGTTCCGAATTGGATGCCAAGACAACCCAGGAGATCGAACTCCATCTCCAAACTTGCGCCGAGTGCGCCGAACTCTTCGAGCAGGAGAGAAAATTCAACGAGCGCGCGTTCCGAGTCCTGGGCAGGGGCCACGCCACTACAGAGCTTTGGGAGCAGTTGGAGTCAAAAGTGGTGGCGCCAAGATGGTGGGAGCGCCTTTGGGAAACGATGCCGGCGGCCCGACTCGGGCTGGCCGCAGTAGCAGCGGCGGCGGTGATCCTCTTGGCGGTAACGCTCTGGCCCTGGGCGCCGGTGCCGGACCTGGCGCTGGCCGTCAAGCAGGACCATCAGGAATTTCTGGACGGCAAGTTCGCCCCAGACTTCAGCGGCGCGATACCCGATGCCGTGGCGCGGCGCCTGGATGAACGGCTCGATGCCGGGGCGTTCGGCCAGCTTCCTTCTGCCCACGGTTTTGCGGTCAAGGGCTCCCGCTTGTGCTTTCTGCGCGGAGTGCCGGTAGCTTGGACGCTTGGATATTACTCGAACGTGGCGGTGTCCGTCTTTGTGCTGAAACAGCGCGAGTTGGAGCACTTCCCGGAGATGAAGCAACGGCTGGAATCCGGAGAGCCGGTGGTCTGCGCACGCAGCGGTCGGTATCACTTTGCCGCCCGGTTGGTCGGCCAGCACGTGATCTGCGCCGTGGCTGAAACCTCCAAATCAGTTGTGGAGGAACTGGTCAAATCGGTCGGTGGAACGACGTGAAGTTCAGCTTTAACAAACGAAAAACAAACTAAACTGGAAGAAAAATAGTATGGCAAACAAGATCGCAACAACAATGGCCATGGGCGCAACGGTGGTGCTCATGGGATGCGCCTCGGCGGCGCCGAAGGTCACGGCCCTCGGAACCGTAGGCCCCTGCTCGAGAGTGGGAGCGGGTTTGACCGGCAACGGAACCCTGACGGTTCATTCTGCCCGACGGATACCCAACCTCGACCCCAAGGGTAACTTGCAGGAGTGGTTCCCGGACGGCAACTGCGAAGCTCTTTACGAGCTCGCCCACACCGATTACAAGATCTACAGCGCGGACGGGAAGCTGTTCAAACAGGTGCGGAATGTGCGTGGGATGAACGACTCCAAACCGACGGCGGTGAGCCTGCCACCCGGCGCATACACAATTGAAGCGGAAGCCGAACGGAAGGGTGACTTGGCGGCACTGTCGGTCGTGGTGCCGGTAGTTATTGATCCAGGATTGGTGACCGCCGTGCATTTGGAGTCGAAGTGGAGGCCGCGCGACGCGCGGGATGGTGGCGATGAAGTGGTTCGCCTGCCGGACGGACGAATTATCGGCTGTAAGGCCCGGGAGATGGCACCGGCAATCGCGACCAGTCATTGATACGGTCCTGGTGGCATTTCGCCAACCGCTTCTAGCAAAACCTCCCCCTCGAGATAGGGTTGCAGTTGGAGCTCATCCAACTGGTGCTTCATGGTCAAAGCCGCGCTAAAGAATCCTTACGCCGTTGTGGTGCTGGCGCTGGCGATTCTCGTCATCGGGATCACCGCCATCACGCGACTGCCGACGGATTTGCTGCCGACCTTCAAGACGCCTGCGGTGCAAATCCTGACGCTCTATCCCGGAATGCCCGCCGAGGTCATGGAGAAGGACCTCACCTCACGCATCGAGCGCTGGACCGGCCAAGCCAACGGCATCGCGCGACAGGAATCCAAGTCCATGGTCGGCGTGAGCGTTGTGCGCGATTATTTCCGCGAAGACATTGATCCGAACACCGCGATGGCGCAGGTCACGTCGCTGGCGATGAGTGACCTCTACTATTTGCCGCCGGGCACAATTCCGCCGATGGTCATGCCGTTCGACCCGACCGCGTCCATTCCGCTCTGTCTCATCAGCGTGTCGAGCCCGACTTTTGACGAGACGAAACTTTACGACGTGGCGTATTTCGATTTGCGCAACCGGCTGCAAGGCATCACGGGTGTCATCGCGCCGGCGGTTTATGGCGGCAAGCTGCGGCGCATCCTCGCCTACGTGGACCCTGGCAAGGCGCAGTCGCGCGGCCTCTCGCCGCTGGATGTGATCAACGCCATCCGCGACTTCAATGTGATGATCCCGACCGGCAACGCGAAGTTCGGCGACACCGATTATCAGATCAACGCCAACGGCATGGTGGAAAAAGTGGCGGACATGAACCGCATTCCGATCCGGCTCGGCAATCGGCCGCCCATCTACGTCGGCGACGTCGCGCAGGTCGAGGATGCTAGCCAGATTCAGCAGAACATCGTGCATGTGGATGGCAAGCGGCAGGTTTACATCCCCATCTACCGTCAACCCGGCGCGAACACCATCACGGTGGTTGAAGGCATCCGCGCGTCGCTCCAGCCGATCCTCGAACGCATCAAAGGTATCAACCTCGACGTGGTGATGGATCAGTCGGTGTATGTGCGGCAGGCGATTCGCAACCTCACCAAAGAGGCGCTCGGCGGCTTTGCCCTCGCGGCGTTAATGGTGCTCGTGTTCCTCGGCAGCGTGCGACCGACGTTCATTGTGCTGATCGCGCTGCCGCTGGCGATGCTGGGTTCGTTCATCGGGCTGTACTTCACCCACCAGACCATCAACATCATGACGCTCGGCGGCCTGGCACTGGTGGTCGGATTGCTGATTGATGAATCCATCGTCGTGCTGGAAAACACCCAGCGGCATCTGGCGATGGGCAAATCGCCGTGGCAGGCGGCGCTCGATGGCGCGAGCGAAGTTACGCGCCCGTTGACCATCGTGACCGTGACCGTCAGCGTCGTGTTTTTTCCGATCGTGTTTCTCTCGGGCATCGGCAAGTTTCTGTTCACGCCGCTGGCGCTGGCGGTGATCTTCGCCATCTGCACGAGCCGTCTGCTGGCCACGACGCTGGTGCCAGTGTGCGCGGCGAAGCTTTTCCGCCCTCGGAGCGAGGCTGTCCCCAGCCGCGCTCCGAAAGAGCACCACGACGGCTGGTTCGCTCCCATCCGTGGTGGTTACGAGCGCCTGTTGAATAACGCACTGCGCCACCGGTGGCTCGTACTCATCGCCGTGGCCATGCTGTTCGGTGGCTCGCTGTTCCTCTTCAAATTCGTCGGCACGGAACTTTTCCCGCAAACGGACGCCGGCCAGTTCACTATCCTGATGCGCGCTTCGACGGGATTGCGGCTTGAGCGGACCGAGGACCTCACCAAGCAGGTTGAGGAAATCGTTCGCGAGACCATCCCGGACGCCGACCGCAAGATCGTCATCGCCAACCTGGGCGTGCTTTTCGACTGGCCCGCCGCCTACACGCCCAACTCCGGTTCCCAGGACGCGTTCGTGCTCGTCCAACTCGCCGCAGGCCACCAGCGTTCGAGCTTTGATTACGTCAACGAACTGCGCACGCGGTTGCCGCGCGAATTGCCGGACGTGGAGTTCAACTTCGACACCGGCGGCATGCTCACCGCCGCGCTCAACTTCGGCCTGCCGTCGCCCATCAACATCCAGGTCGAGGGCAACAACCTCGAACAGGCCCGCGCCCTTGCCGAGAAAATCGCCGCGCAGGCGAAGACCGTCTCCGGCACCGTGGACGTACGCATCCAGCAACGGCTCGATTCGCCACAACTCAAGGTGGAAGTGGACCGCATCAAAGCTGCGCAGCTCGGCCTCACGCAGGAAGGCATCGTCAAGAACATCGTCACCGCGTTCAACAGTTCGATCAACTTCGCGCCTTCCTTCTGGATTGATGAGCGCAACGGCAACCATTACTTCATCGGCGCGCAATACCGCGAGGCTGACATGAAGTCCATGGACACGCTGCTCGACGTGCCCATCACCGGCCCGGCGCAGACCACACCGATCATGTTGCGCAACGTCGCCAAAGTCAGCCACGCCACCGCACCGACCGAAATCAACCATCACAACATCACCCGTGTCATTGATGTGTTCGTGAACGTGCAGGACCGCGACGTCGGCTCCGTGGCCGCCGACATCGAGAAATACCTCGACCACATCCGCCACGATCGCGCGCAAGTGCCCGAGGGGTACTTCCTCCAGATGCGCGGCGAGGTGAAAGCGATGCGCGAATCGTTCCAGTCGCTGGGCTTTGGCTTCCTGCTGGCAGTGGTGCTCGTCTATCTCGTGATGGTCTTTCAGTTCAAATCGTTCCTCGACCCGTTCATTGTGATGTTCGCCGTGCCGTTGGGATTGATTGGCGTAGCATTGATTCTTTTCCTGACCGGCACGAGCCTCAACATTCAGTCGTTGATGGGAACGATCATGATGGTTGGCATCGTGGTAAGTTTCAGCGTGCTGCTCGTCGAGTTCGCCAACCGCCGCCGCGAAGAGGTGCTGACGGCGGGCGGGACGACATCGCTCCAAGACACGCTTGTCGGAGCCGCTGGGATTCGGTTGCGCCCGATTCTTATGACTTCGCTGGCCGCGATTCTTGGTCTCACGCCGATGGCTATTGCTGGCGGCGCAAACATTCCGCTGGCTCGCGCAGTTGTCGGCGGTGTCGCGGCAGCGACACTGCTGGTGCTGTTCGTTGTTCCCATCTTGTATCTCCTGCTAAAAACCGATAGACATTCCGCGATCCAGAAAGAAACTGCTCATGACAATTAACATCCGAAGCAAGCTGATTGTGCTCACGGGCACGGTGGCGTTGGGCATGCTCTGCGGCTGTGGACATTCCGCGACCGAAACCGTGACCAAACCGGCGCCACCCGTTGACGTGCGCACGACTCATCCGAAGAGGGGCGACATCATTCGCAGCGTTTCGCTTCCCGCCAATATCACCCCAAACATGCAGGCGACACTTTACTCCAAGGTTGCCGGTTATCTCAAAACGATCACCGTGGACAAAGGCGACGAAGTAAAGCAAGGCCAGTTGCTCGCGGAAATCGAAGTGCCAGAACTCGTCGCCGATTTCGCGCGGACCAAAGCCGAAGCGGAAATCGCCGAGCTCGATTACAAGCGCGCCAGCGAAGCGCACCAGAAATCGCCCGACCTCGTCGTCCTGCAAAGCGTGGACGCAACGAAGGCAAAGTCGCTCATGGCGAAAGCAAATCTCGAACGCGCGGAAACGCTGCTGGGTTTCTGCAAGATCACCGCGCCATTCTCCGGTGTGATCACGCGGCGGGCGGTTGATGCCGGAGCGTTCGTTCCCGCCGCCACCTCCGGCAGCGCCGCGCAAAACGCGGCGGTTGTCACGTTGATGGACTTCGACAGGGTCCGGGTGCAGGTGGCGGTGCCCGAAAACGAAGTGCCGCTCATCCGCAACGGATTGCCCGTGAAAGTACTTGTGGACGAACTGCCGGGCCGCAGTTTCGAGGGCAGCGTCACGCGCTTCAGCCCGGCACTCGACGAAGCCAGCAAGACGATGCTCGCGGAAATTGACCTAGAAAATCCCAAACACGAATTGCGTCCCGGCATGTACGCCACGATGAAGCTCGGCGTCGAGAAACACTCGGACGCGTTGCTCGTGCCCGTCGAGGCGGCGGCCTTTGAGAAAGCCGGCACGTTTGTACTCACAGTGGCCGACGGCAAAGCGAAGAAACTGCCCGTGAAGACCGGTTTCAACGACGGTGCGTCCGTCGAGATTCTCGACGGACTCGTGCCGAACCAGCCGGTGATTCTCGTGGGCAAACTGGTGCTGAGTACCGGCCAACCCGTCAACGTGGCGGAGGCAAAGTGAAGCCCATTTGCGATCTGCGTTTCGCGATTTGCGCGCTGTGCGTGTTGGCGGGCGGATTGGGGGCAATGCGCGCACAGGAAACGACCCGCGCCGCGTTGCCGATTGATTTGCCGACGGCGCTCCGGCTGGCGGGCGCGCAGAATCTCGACGTCCAAATTGCCCGGGAAAGGCTGCGCGAGGCGAAAGCAAACCATCTTAGCGCCGTGGCGCAGTTTTTCCCGTGGATCGCGCCGGGCATCTCCTACCGCCAGCACGACGACAAGATTCAGGACGTCGCCGGAAACATCCTGGAGGTTCACAAATCCTCTTACGTACCCGGCGCGACGGTGGGCGTGCAACTGGACCTGGGCGACGCACTTTACAAGGCGCTCGCGGCGAAGCAACTCGCCAAGGCCGCCGACCACGCGCTGGAAGCTCAGCGGCAGGAGAGTGTCCTCGCGGCGGCACAAGGCTATTTCGAGCTGGCGCTGACCCAGGGTGCGACGGGCGTGGCCCAGGAAGCGGTGCGGATTGCCAGCGATTACGAGGCGCAACTGGCCAGTGCGGTCGGAATCGGCCTCGCTTTCAAAGGCGACCTGCTGCGGGCGCGCGTGCAGGCGGAGCGGAACCGGCTGGCGCTGCGTCAGGCGCAAGAGCAACAGCGCATCGCTGCTGCCCGGCTGGCGCAGGTGTTGCGGCTCGATCCCGCCGTGGGACTCGTGGCACAGGATGCCGAACTACTACCGCTAACGCTGATCGAAACGAACGCGGCGCTCGATTCGCTCGTGGCACAAACCCTCGCTTCCCGGCCGGAACTCAAGCAGGGCCAGTCGCTCGTCTCCGCCGCCCGCGAAGCGAACAATGGCGCGTCATACGGCCCGTTGATCCCAACACTGGGGGCGCAAGGTTTTTGGGGCGGATTGGGCGGCGGGCGCGAGGGCGTTTCAGACACGTTTGGCGGACAGCAGGATTACCTCGTCGGCGCGAGCTGGCGGATCGGGCCGGGTGGATTGTGGGATCGTGGCCGCGTGCGCTCGGCGGAGGCACGACTGAAAATCGCGGACTTGAGCTTGGACAAATTCCGGGACGACGCGACGCGACAACTGGTCGAGGCGTTCACACGCTGGCAATCGCTGGCGGACCAACTGGCCACGGCGAGACGCGCGCTCACTGCTGCGGAAGAAGGCTTGCGCCTAGCGCAGCAGCGGAAGGAGTTCGCCGTGGGTGTCGTGCTCGAAACGATTCAGGCCGAGCAGGACCTGACCCGGGCACGGCTGGATTACCTGAAGGCGGTCGCGGAATTCAACAAGGCGCAATACGTCCTTTGCCGGGTTACGGGAAGGCTGTAGTCGCGCTTGCCGGCAGCGTGAGAAAAAACGTCGCGCCGCGACCCGGCTCGCTCTGCGCCCAAACGCGGCCGCCGTGGCTTTGGACGATATGTTTCACGATGGCAAGGCCGAGCCCCGTGCCGCCCCGCTCGCGCGAGCGCGCCTTGTCCACGCGGTAGAAGCGCTCAAAGACGCGGTCCAGCGCCTCCGGCGGCAGACCAGGGCCGTCGTCCTGGACCACGACCTCCACCTGGTTTTCAGCCAGGGCGCGGGCGCTGACGGTCACGCGCCCGCCCTCGCGGCCATATTTGATGGCGTTGTCAACGAGGTTCGAGAGCACTTGTTCGAGGCGCGCTTCGTCGGCGCGAACGGCGAGGCTGGCCACGTTGTTGACGAGAGTCATCTGGCGCGCGGCGGCGCGGCTGGCGAAATCGTCGCACACTTTGGCGGCGGCGTTGCGCAGCGACACGGTTTGCAGGTTCGGCGCGTTCCGGCCGGATTCCAGTTCGGAGATCGTCAGCAGATCTTCGATGAGCAATTGCAACCGGCCGGCGTTGTGCTCAATGGTCTGGAGGAAGCGCGTGGCCACGGCCGGGTCATCTTTCGCGCCGGAGAGGAGCGTCTCGACGTAACCCTTGATGTGCGAGAGCGGCGTGCGGAGTTCGTGGCTGACGTTGGCAACGAAATCCTGGCGGGCGCGCTCGAACTGCTTGAGCTGCGTGACGTCGTGGAAGAGCAGGATGCAGCCGAGCCAGCGTCCGTCGGCGTGGGTGATGGGCGAGGCGTTGACTTGCACCCAGCGCTCGTCCAAGCCCGGGAGGCGCAATTCGCGCTGAAGCGGCTGACGATCCTGCGAGGCCTCCGCCACCAGCTCCAACACCTCGCGAACCCGCAGTGTTTCGATGAGCGCCCGTCCCGTGGGATCGCCGGCGAGATCGAACAACCGCGCGAAGGCAGGGTTTGCCATTTGGACGCGGCCCGTTTCGTTCAGCACGAGCACGCCCTCGGACAAGCTGGCGAAGAGCGCGGCCTGCCGGGCGCGCGCGCCGGGATCATCGGCTGGCGCAACGGCAGGATTCATTCGGCAAACCGGTACCCCACCCCGCGCACGGTGTCGAGATGCTTCGCGGCGGGGCCGAGTTTTTCGCGGAGACGGCGCATGTGCGTGTCCACGGTGCGCGTGTCCACGAGGCTGTTGTAGTCCCACACGTCACGGAGCAGAGTGTCGCGCGATTGCACGCGGCCGCGGCGCTGGGCCAGCACCGTGAGCAGCTTGAATTCAGTCGCGGTCAGTTCAATGCGCTTGCCGCGCACGGTGACGAGATGTCGCGGCAGGTCAATGAGGAGGTCGCCGAATTTCATCGTCTCGGGTTCGGCGGTCTTCGCCTGACCACGTTCCAGCAACTTCTTGATGCGCAACACCAGTTCCCGCGGGCTGAACGGCTTGGTGACGTAATCGTCCGCGCCCAGCTCCAGCCCGAGCACGCGATCCAGCTCCGCCGCCTTGGCCGTGAGCATGAGGATGGGAATGGCGGCCGTGCTGGCGTCGCGCCGCAACATCTTGCAGACCTCCAGCCCATCCACCTCCGGCAGCATCAGGTCGAGCACGATCAAGCTTGGCAGTTGCGCACGGGATTTTTTGATCGCCTCCGCGCCGTCCAGAGCCGCGGCCACGTCGAAGCCGGCCTGGCGCAGGTTGAACTTGACGAGTTCGATCGTCTCGGGCTCGTCGTCCACGACCAGGATGCGCGGCTTGGCACTCATGCGGTGGCAACTGGCGCGGCTTTGTCTTGGTGGCGGATATCCTGCGCCTCGCAAAGAAAAACGACTTCCTCGGCGATGTTGGTGGCGTGATCGGCGACGCGCTCAAGGCACTTCGCGGCGGTCAGCAGGTCCAAACAACGCGCGATGGTGTCCGGATGCTCCGTCATGAAGGCGACAAGCTCGCGGCGAATGTCCTTGTTCAGCAAGTCCACCGCTTCATCGCGCGGAATGACGGCACGGGCCGCTGCCGCGTCGTGGTTGACAAACGCATCGAGGGCGGCCTTCAACATCGCGAGCGCCGCACCGGCCATCCGGGGCAGGTCCACGGCGACTTTGACCGGCGGCTCCTGGCTGAGCGCGCGGGCGCGCTTGGCCACCTTGGCCGCCTCATCACCGACGCGCTCCAGGTTCTGCGAAATCTTCATCGCCACGGTGACGAGGCGCAGGTCGCTGGCCAGCGGAGCTTTTGCCAGCAGCGTGATGGCCAGTTCGTCCACTTCGATCTCCAACCGGTCCAGGATGACATCGTCGTCCCTGACTTGCACGGCCAGTTCATAGTCGCGCCGGGTGAGGGCTTGCACAGCGCGGTTGACTGCGCTCTCCGCGTGGCTGGCCATTTCAAGCAGCCGTTGCTTCAGGACATCCAAGCCGGGCTCAATCTCATGTTCCATGCCTTCACGATTATGCCAGACCGTCGGCGCGGCGTCACGTGTGCAAAGCGTCGCGATCCCGCCGGGCGGCTGCAGGAGTTCAACAGCGGTCACAGTGAGCTGAGGTGCTGGAATTCTGCGGTGGCGGAGTCACGGCGCCTACCGGTCCAGATTCGTTTCCGGCTGGCGTTGCTGTAGCGGGAGCGGTGCTTCGGCGCTCGACATTTCTCATTGCAGTTCCGTGCAACTGTTTGGAGCAAATTTGGTGGCGCTTTGTTACGCTTCGGTGGCGGGTCGGCTACGAATGAGTGACGAGTTCAGTTGCGGGTATTCGGCGCGTTGCGGGGGATTCCAAGTGAAGCGGAAGATGATGCGCTCGACGCAGTGGACTGCGGCTGGCGGCTGACTCATCGCAGGGTTCGAGCTCCACCCGCTTGAGCAACTGCCTGCGCAACCGGGCGACGGCTGTTTAGATGCTTCCCGCACCCGACCCAATGCAAGCCGCTGGTAGTCAGAGTTGACCTGTCGGGAACAGCGGTGCCGCAGGGACCAAAAAAAGACCGGGGGAGCCTTGCGGCCCCTCCGATTCGTGTTGGGCGGAATGATCCGCTTGGGAACTACTGAGCGCGAACGCGGAAGTATTTTGCCGAGCCGGAGAGCGGCACGGTGTTGGTCAGGGTTCCGCCTGTGCCGGGCAGCGCACCACCCTCGTCCGCCCAGGTGATCGGGCTGCTGAGGTTCGTGGCGGATTTCAACTGGTAGCTGTAACCGCTTTGCGACAGGTAGCTCACCAGCACATTTATCCCGCTCGGAATGATGGTGAGCGTCACGGGATTCGGCGGAGGCATGGTTGCACCGGCGCTGGCAGCCGGGAGCGGGTTGATGCCACCGGCGGAGGTGAGCATGTTGTACTCGTTCAACGCCGTCCAATCCGCTGCCCAGTTGGCGCGACCGCCGCTGAACGCGCCGCGATAACCGACGTTGTTCAAGCCGGTCGGCGTCGTCGCAAAGTCGGCGTAAGCCGGGCTGCCAGCCAGGGGACGCGGGTCGAGGGTGGGGCCGACGTTTGTGCGGCTGATGCTGGTCAACTGCGGGTCGGCAATCTGATTGGTCAGGCTGGTGTCCGTCCAGTAGTTGCTCGCCACCGTGTTGCGCGAGAGGTTGGCAATGCTGTTGTCCACGATGCCGCTGCCCGACCCGCTGACAAAGCCCCACCAGAGCGTGTTGTGGAACTGCGCATAGCCTTCGGTCACCGACACCGCCGCGTTCACGCCCTGCCGGGTGTCCAGTTCAATCCCCCGTTCGTTGTAGTCGGTGAAGATCGAGTTGTACACCTTGGACGCCACATACGGCCGCAGGATGATCGCGGCGTTGCGCCCGCCCGTCACGTTCGTGTTCGCCGTGCCGGAGCCGATGAACGTCGCGTTATACACCTTGAAGTCGGCCTGCGGCGTCAACAGGTTGGTGGTCACGATCTCGTTGATCTGGTTGTTCCACTCGCCCCCGTAGTTGCGCGCGTCCGGCGCCTGGAGGGCAAACCAGAACTGGTTGGTGCCGCGATAGCCCATGTCCACGTCGAAGCTGTCGTCGTCGCAGAAGGCGCTGACCAGATACTTCGTGTTCACCGTGCCGCCGAAGAACTCGAACCCGTCGTCGGCGATGGCGTAGGCCTCCACGAACTCGATGGTCGTGCCGCGGCCCACCGCGCCCAGCGACAGGCCGTTGATTTCCTTGTCGGTGGAGAGCTTGGCGCCGCCGTGCCGGATGGAGACGTAGCGGAGGATGCCGGAGTTGTCGTTGTCATCGGTGCCGCCGAAGCGGAAGACGTATTCGCCACCGAAGTTAAGGGCGGGATCCAAGCCTTCATAGACTTCATACTTGGGCGTGGCGGCGTTGCCGGCGGAATCGAGCGCGCCGTTGATGGTGGTGTTGCCGAAGACCACCACGCCACCCCAGAGACCGCGTTCCCAGAGGCCCATGTCATCGGGTAGAGTCAGGTCATCCTTGTCGGCCGTGAAGATGATGGGGTTTTGCGGCGTGCCCTCGGCGTAGATTTTGGCGCCGCGGCAGATGTAGAGGGCGGCGACATTGGTGCCGAAGCTGCCGAGGTTGTGGCCCTTGATGACGGTGCCGGCCTCGATGTGCAGCACGCTGTTGCTCCGCACGAACACCGCGCCGTTCAGTTGATACACGTTGGTCCGATACCAGTGGTTCGTCCCCGCTGGCAACGGGCCGCTCACAATGTTGGTCTGGGCGCAAACCGTCGCGCCACCGCCGAGTCCGGCGCACAATAACATCGCGCCTGTGAATTTCTGGAATGCTGTTCGCATGTTCATTTTCCTGAATTTGGTTTTCGTTTGATACGCGCCTCAAGATTGGCCGGGCCGTTCGACAATCCGATTGCGGGCAAGTGACAAAACGGTGACTTCGGAGTTCGGAGGGGACAAGGTTGTCGGCAATTGAATGGCAGAGGATTGGTGACAGGCTGACAATGCTGTCCGCGCTCCGGTTCAGGTCTCAAAATTCCGCGCTCAGGCTGAGGCTGAAGGTGCGCCCGCGCTTGTAGCTTTGATAGAGCGCGCCGTCGGGCTTTGGGCCGTAGGTCTGGAGATATTCCGAGTCGAGGATGTTCCGCACCGCGAAGCGAACGCTCAGGTGTCGTCCGACCTTCTGGCTGATTCCAGCGTCCAGCATGACTGGTGAATGTTCATATTGATCTGCGCCCTGGGCGGTCGCCAGCGAGATGCGTTCGCCTGTCAGGTTGGCCGAGAGGCTCAAGGACGTGCCGGACGTGGGATGATCGTAGCTCAAATCGAGATTGATGACGTACGGCGACTGGTCGTAAAGCGGACGGCTTCGTGACACTGGAAAGTCAATCACACCGTCTCCATCCACGTCGGACTTGTTTTGATATTCGACGTCGGTCAATTCGGTTTCTGAATTGATCAACGCGACGTTCGCGCCCAGGGTCAGGCCCTCGAAATGGGGTGACAGGAAACGCAATGACTTCCGCGCCTCGAACTCCAGACCCATGACGGTGGCGTCGCCGCGATTGATCCAGGTGACGTCGTCGCCGTCGAGTTGCACCTGGTAAAGCTCGATGGGTTTGGTGAGTTGTTTGTAGAAAACGCCCAGGCTGAAAATCTCGCCCGGCGCGGGAAACCACTCCAGCCGTGCATCGTAGCTCTTGATCGCGGCCATCTGCAAGTCGGCATTGCCGCGGGCAAAAACTTTCCGGTCCGGGAGGTAGTTGAGAATGGGCGACTTTTCGCGGAAGCTCGGGCGCGCCACGGTTTCAGCGTAGCTCAGGCGCAAGCTGAGGTTCGTGGCCAGGCTGACCACGCTGCTAAACGCCGGCAGCACATCCGTCTGGTTGAGTTCCGACTTTCCGTCACGGAACGCATCAATGTCCATGGAAGTGCGCTCCAACCGTGCGCCGCCGATCAGGCGCAACCATGGCAGCGCGCCCACATCGGCCATGAGGTATCCAGCCGTGATGTCCGAGGACGCGGTGTAGGGGCGGCCCACCGCGAGATTCACGACCCGGCTGAAGTTGTAGTTGGTGCGAATGCCGCCGAGATAGACCGCCTCGTAACCCAAGTAGGCCGGATCGTTGAGATAGGAATTGGGATTGGACACGTCGAAGCCGCCACTTCCGGTGTAGCCGAAGTACTGCTCTCGGAATTCGCGATCCGCCGTGCTGCTGAGCCAGCCGGTCTTCAGACTGCTCTCGCGGCCCGCGAACCAGAACGGCACTTTCCAGTCCACCTTTGCATTCAGGCTCTGCTCCGTGATGTCGCGGAAATAGCGCGAAGGGAACTGCGGCACCGGCAGCCCCGCGTCGCCCAGCCGGGCGCGACCGAATTCATCGAGAAAATAGTTCATGAAGCGGTGGTCTGGCTCGGTCTGCATCGTGTCGGCCAGGTTCAACACCCAGTCCACCTGCGAATCGGCGAGCGGCGGCAGCTCGACTTTGCCACGGAACTGGTAGTTGTTGATCTCGCGTCCGGTGAAGTGCAACTGCCATTGCTGGAGCGTGTCGCCCGCGGGCGAGGCCAGAAAGTCATACGTCGTGTGGCGGGTCTCCTCGTCCGTGCTGTGCGCCAGCAAATAGTTGAAGCCAAGTTCCACGTTGTCGGACACCTTGTAGCCGACATTGAGGTTCACGCCGTAGTCCGTCGTGATGTTGGCCTGATCTTCGTGGCCCGACTTTTCGACGAAGCCGCGATTGTTCGACCGGCTTAGCTCGATGTTTTCGTAGGATTTGAAGTTCCGGCTGTAATTCAGCGCGCCGAACAGACCCAAAGGACGGCCAAACATGAACAGTGTGTCGCCGCCACTGGCGCTGAAACTGGAATTTAGCGGCGAATCCCGCGACACGCCCGCGAAGTCCGCCGTGCCCAGGCTTCGCAGCAGTGCGGCGTGGGTGTTGGCTTGCTGCCGGCGGCTGGCCGCGCGCTCGGGCGTTTCCCGCGAGCTGGACGGACCCGGCACTGGCGGGGCGCCGTTGAGGTTGAAGTACTGATCATCCAACATCCGAGGCCCGCCGGGCAGGTCGTACATCGCCATCGAGCTGCGCGGATTGGCAATGAAGTCGCCCTTGAGGTTCGAATTCTCGTTGTAGGAAACGCCGGTGGTGAATTTGAAGAACGACCTATCGGGGAAGGATTTTGTCACCACGTCAATCGTGCTCCCGCCCGTGCCGCCGGGTTGATCGGGCGTGTAGGTCTTGCTGATGGCCACGCGCTCAATCATCGAGGAGGGAAACAAATCGAGCTGGACGGAACGGCGATACGGATCGCCGCTGGGGACTTCCGCGCCGTTGAGCAAGGTGCTGGTGTAGCGGTCCGACAAACCGCGAATCACGGCGAACTTGCCTTCGACGATCGTCGAGCCGGAGATCTTCCCCACGATGTCGCCCACGTCCTTGACCGCCGCCTTGGCGATTTGCTCGGCCCCGAACGACTCGACCATGCCCGCCGCCTTTGCCCGCTCGACGAGCAATTGCTTCACCGAAGCGGCTGGTGGGGTGAAGATGGGCTTTGGCGCGATTGGGCGGGCGGGCGGGCGCAGCACCGGCGTGGTGTTGGTTTGCCGTTCCACGCCCGAGGTGCCAACGGACGGCCCTTCCACCTGTTTGCGTGTGTCCTGGAAAAAGGTCTCGCCCGCTGCCGATGGCGCGTCCACGGCCACCGCGCGGCGCGTGCCGGAGCTTTGCGCCTGCGGCATGCCCTGGTTGATGGGCGGGAGTTTGGCCGGCGTGGCCTTTTGCAACGGCTTGGGTTCTTCCTTCTTCTCCCGCTTTTTCTCCCCGGCGTACTGCAACAACACGCGGCGGATTTTTTCGAGCTGACCGGTCTTGTGCGCCCAATAGACCACGCCGCCGATCAGTACGAGGTGCAACGCGGCGGCGATAACCAAGCTCGTCCGGTCTTTCTTGGGTTTGGAAGCGCGCGCCATGCAGAAACCCCTCAACCCCGGCTTGGCGCCGCTCTGTTCAGAAGTGCCCGGCCGCGGACACGGATGCCGTTGCGTGCCCGGGGCAAATTCACTGGATGGCGCTGGCCTCCGTGGCCAGACCCACCTTGGTCACGTTGGCCGAGACCAGCAGGTCCAGCACGCCGACAATTTTCTGATACTGGATGCGGGCGTCGCCACGCACCACGACGTTGAGGTCAGGGTCTTCCTTGCGAAACGCGACCAGGGTTTTGAGCAACTCGTCGTCGCTCATCGGCACGGTGTTCAGAAACACCTTCCCTTTGTTGTCCACCGTGATGTAGTTGGCCTTGGAGGGTCGCTCCTTGGGCCGGCTGGAGGCGGAGGGCAGGGCAATGTCCAGGTCGTTTACCGCCGGGGCCGTGGTGATGATGAAGATCACCAGCAACACGAACGCAAGGTCCAACAGCGGCGTGATATTCAGCTCCGTGAGCGTGTGGTGCTTGTTGGTGGAATATTTCTTCATGGCGCAACCTCTCGCAAACGCGTCGCCTCAGGCGAGTGCCACTTCGCGTTCGAGGCGTGCTGTACTCACCTCGAGCGCTTCACGTGCTTCGCGTATTTCCAAGCGCTTGAGCACTTCGGTGATCTCCTCGGAGGCGGAACGGTTGTCCACGTAGGTGTGTTCGATGGCCGTGGCGTACTCCGCGGTGAAATTGTCCAACTCCTGCGTGATCGCACGGATCGTGGTGATCATGTAGTTGTAGGCGAACATGGCCGGGATGGCGACGAACAGACCAACCACCGTGGCGATCAACGCGCCCGCCACGCCGGGCGCCATCGCGGTCAGGCTGGCCGCCTGCACGCGCGCGATGCCGGAAAACGTTTCCATGACACCCCACACCGTGCCGAGCAACCCGATGAACGGTCCGCCCGCGACGGCCGTGGAGAGAATGATCATGCCTTTTTCGAGGGAGAGCGCCTGCGCACTGACCGCTCGCTCCAACACAACCTTCACCGATTCCAACGACGCCTGGCTGATCTTTGTCACGATGGAGCGCGCGAAGAAATCGGTGGTTGCTTCCAGCGTCGCCATCGGCATTCCGACGCTGCTGGGAGAGCGCGGGCGGGCCTTTACGGTCACCGGGTTGTTTTTCAAGTGGTAAGCCAATTCTTCCCCGCCGGCGACATACACCTCAAAGGCGGGCGCGCCGGAGAAGGCGGCGCTCTTGTTGAACACCTCCAGGGGATCGCGCGTGGAGCGATAGGCCGCATAAAACTTCCTGGACATCTTCTGCGCGCGGTAAAGCTGGCGGGCCTTCTGGATGATGACCGTCCAACTAAACAACGAAACAACGGCCAGCATGCAGATTGTCACCTTGCCTTCGGTCGTGGCCTTGTCGAAAGCGAACTGGAGGGCGTTCGCGAACATGGGGGTGAATGTGAATTCCATGGCTTGGTGGGTTGAGGATTTTGGTCAGGTTGAGGTCAGGACGACTGGCGTTTCGCTCGGACACCTTCCGGCGGCCGACTTGTTGCCCGGGTGTGGCCGTCTTCGACCGGCGCCGCACATAGGAGGAGGAACTTCTTGAAATTTCCGCGGCTGCCGCGACTCATCTTTTTCTCGATGACGCCGGTGACGCCTCGCAATCGGATCCGAACTTTGCCGGCGTTGGCAATGCCCTCGATCACCTCCGGCTCCACGCGATAAAACGCCGTCGTGAACCCGCGCCGCGTCGCGAAACCGGTTTGCACGTTCGTGGCGCTCAGCCCGTAGCGCACGCCGTCCACAAGCAACACCAGCGATTCCCCGCTCGCCACCGGTGTGAAATCCGACGGCCCCGCCAACTCGGTGGAAACGAAGTAGTCGTACTGCGGCCCGTCGGCTTCAACCACCGTCAGATTCGTTTTCGGCACGACGGTCTGGTTCGTGATCGTGAACACGACCTCGTTGGTTTCCAATGAAACAGATTGGTTGTCCGCCGTGGTGACACTGAGGTTGTTGGTCGTGATCGTCACCTGGCGGCTGGATAACAACTGGGCGACCGTCGTTGCGCTGGTCTGGTTCGCGGCCCGGGACACACTCACGTTGCTGCTGGTGGTGGTCGTGTCATTTGTCGAGGGTGGCGGGCCCGTGATGACAACCGTTTGGTTCGTCTCTTGTCCGGCAGCGGCGGCGCTTTCGGCCGGCACGGCTCGTTCAACCGCAGCGGTTTCGTTGGTCGGCGCAGTCACTTGCACTTCCTTCGCCGTGACCGGCAGCGGAGGAACCGTATTGGTGGCCAGCGTGCGGCTCTGGTTGGTAGAGATGGTGACGCTTTGGTTGGTGACGAACGAAACGGTCACGTTGGTGACGATGCTCACAACCCAATTGGTCGCGGGTCGCGCCGGCCGGGCTTCGCGCCTGGCGTTGAGGCAGAGAACCGTCCGCTCGAACACCTGCCCGGACACGGCGTTGCCGACCATTTGGTCAACCTGCGCCGACTCGAACGCATCGGTTGCGCGGACACCGCGTTTCTTCGCGCTCGCGCAACCCGCCAGGACCACCGCCAGCACCACCATGACCATCAATCGCATGGCCTATCCTGCCCTCGACTCCATGTCCTGCTCGTGGCGGTCTCGTTACGATTGTGCAACGGAGCGGCGGGGCTCAACGCCCGATCCCAGCGGAAGATCGAAGCGGGCCATTGGAGAACGCATCCTTGCATTCACCGAATTGTCACAGGTTCGCCATGATTTTGACGGCCTAGGGAATCACTGTCCGCGGGATGAAAACGAATCTCACGCACGGCCTGGCCCGGAAACTCACCCCATTCTTCACGCTGCTTTGGCATCGCGAAACGCAGCGGCTCGAAAGCCGCAAGCCGCTCCGCATCAAGCCTGTCGTCTTTATGGATCAGGCATTTCGCCCCGCCATAAGGTCCAAGCCGGACCCCGGACGTGCCGGTGCAGGAACTAACGCCACGGAGTCACTTGGACCGCTCAGAGGCTGGGATCGCAGGACCAGGGATTGGAGCGACGAACCTGCCGGTTCCAGTGTTGAACCCACCACTTGAACCAGCGAGTCAGCCGCAAATGGATTCCAAGTCGCCAGTCTCGAGTTTGGGTGTTGAGGGTTCCGTGAAGACAGTCACCAGAAGCGTCTTCAGTTGGGCAAAATCCACCGGCTTGGCGAGGAAGGAGCAGGCGCCGGCTTCGCGTCCGGCCGCGCGCGTGGCGGTCGTGTCCAAGGCGCTGATGAGAATGATCGGAAGCTGCCGTGTGCCCGGTTGCCGATTCAGAGCTTTGCAAAGCGTAAGCCCGTCTAGGTCAGGCAGCAGGATGTCGAGTAGAGCCAAGTCTGGCTGGAAGAGGCTGAACTTGTTCAGGGCGTCCATGCCACGTGGTGAGTATTCGAACTCGTACCGCTCGTCCGCCAGCCGGTAGCGGACCAGCTCCGCGAACTCCGGTTCGTCGTCCACGATCAGGATGCGTTTGGGCATGCCCACCTCATAGCACGGTCCGCCAAGGTGGCAACGACGGTCCAGCAACAATCCGGTGACGGTCCGGTGACATTTTGTCGTGACTTTTACCGTCCGTTTGCCACTACTGGCGCGGCTATGTTTTCACTTCAACAACTCTTCGGCAAAGGCGACAAGTTCTACCAGCTACTCGAAGCCGCCGCGCAGGAAGCCCACGAAAGCGTGCGGTTGGTTATCGAGCTGATGAAGCATCCGCGTGACACCCGGAAGTTCGACGATCTGGTGCTCGCCCGGCGCAAGGAGAAGAAGATCGCCGAGCAGATCAGCGAGGAGCTGGTGAAGACGTTTATCACCGGCCTGGAGCGCGAGGACATTGAGGCGCTCTCGCTCGCCCTGCGCAAGATTCCAAAAACTTCGGAGAAGTTCGCCGAGCGCTGGATGCTCGCCGCCCCGCACCTCGACGGCGTGGATTTCTCACGCCAGGCGGCCATGATGGAGAAGGCCACCGACGTCGTGCTCACGATGGTCAAACAACTCCACGACATGAAGCATCTGCAGAAGCTCAAAGAGCTGAACGACAAGCTGCAATACGTCGAAGGTGAGGCCGACCAACTGATGCTTGAACTGCTCAAGGACCTTTACAGCGGCAAGTACGACGCGCTTAGGGCCATCGTCATCCGCGATCTCTACGAGTTGATGGAGAAGGTGATTGACCGCTGCCGCGACGCCGGCAACGTCGTCATGCACATCATGCTGAAGAACTCCTGAAGCTCGCCACGCGATGACCCTCATCCTGACCGTCATCCTCGTGGCGCTGGTGTTCGAGTACATCAACGGCTTTCACGACACCGCCAATTCCATCGCCACGGTCGTTTCGACGAAAGTGTTGTCGCCGCGCCAGGCTGTGGTGCTCGCTGCCACCACCAACCTGCTTGGGGCACTCTGGGGCACGGCCGTTGCCAAGACCATCGCCAGCGGCCTGGTGGACGCGAAGATCGTGACTTCGGAAATACTCGTCTGCGCGTTGCTCGGCGCGATCGTCTGGAATCTGATCACCTGGTGGTTCGGCCTGCCGTCCAGTTCATCGCACGCCCTCGTGGGCGGTTTGTGCGGCGCCTGCCTGGCTGCGGCCAACAACAACTGGGGTGTCATCGTCTGGAGCATCCCGGGCAAGCAGCATTGGTGGGAGGGCAAAGGCATCCTTTGGAAAGTGCTCGTGCCGATGGTCACCTCGCCGGTGTGCGGTCTGGTCATCGGGTTTTGCGTGATGGGTCTGCTTTATTTCATCCTGCGCAACTGGCGACCAGTGACGGTGAACAGGACCTTCGGCAGACTCCAGTTGTTCAGCGCCGCCTACATGGGCTTCAGCCACGGCACCAACGACGCGCAAAAGACGATGGGCATTCTCGCGCTTGCGCTCGTGGCGGCCACGGGGGCGGGGACATTCAACAGCTTGCCCGATTGGCTTGGGTTCTTGAAGTTGCCCGAACCAGCGCCCGGCAAGTCGCTCGAAATCGCCACGTGGATCAAGGTCGTCTGTGCGCTAACGATGTGTGCCGGCACGGCGGCGGGCGGTTGGCGCATCATCAAAACGCTCGGGCACAAAATGGTGAGGCTTTATCCGGTGCATGGTTTCGCTGCCGAAACCACGGCTGCGACTGTGCTCTCCACCGCCGCCGTCTTCGGCATGCCGGTTTCGACAACCCACGCCATCACGACTTCAATCATGGGCGTCGGCTGCGCCAAAGGCTTCAATGCACTCAAATTGAACGTCGCCGAGCGCATCGTGTGGGCATGGATACTCACGATCCCGGCGGCGGGCTTGGTCGCTTACAGCTTGGTGCGCTTGGCCGAAGCCTTGGGCTGGCTGGCGTAAAAACGAACGGACGCTTCGACTCTCGAACCGGAGGACGGTTGCTTCAGGACGCCGCTCGCTGGAAACCGCCCTTGTCACGCGCCGGGGGCAGCCACATGATCCGCCATAGTGACGGGTCAGGCGGCACTTTGCCTCTTGCCGCTAGCTCTGTCCGAATTATGCCGATGGACTTGATGAGACACCTCAAGCGAACGTCAATCTTGATGGTCGACATCCTTTGCTTCTGCAAGGCCTCTGCGCAGCAACACACCGCCGCTGCGGTGCCCAATGCAGCCTCGAATCTCGTGGCGTTAGGGCCTCTCACGGAAACATCTTGGGAAGCCATCACGGCGGCGAAATCCCACAAGCCCATCTGCGCATTGATCATCAGCAACGATGTTTCTCAGAGCCTTATTCGAAGCGTCAGCGACCCGGTGAGCATGCGACACGGATTGGACCGTTACATCGATGGAATGTGCGGATACGGAGCGCGTCTGGGTCGAGATTATCTGGGTTACGGGTCCCTGGTTAGCGTATCCTTTCTTTGGGACCAGCGTCCGAAGATCACGAACTTCTCATTTTACGGGACAAACCAGGCGGTGGCCAACTCTTGGCAGGCGGAGATGACAAGCGCACTTCGCGCCAACTTTGGGGAGAACAGCGTCAGAACTGAAGTTCAACCGAGCGGTCCAGCGACTGGGAGGCAGGACTGCGTACAAAATCAGCAATATTCCGGTCGCGTAAAAGCAGTAGGATTTGAGCTTTGACATGTTGACTTGGCTCTCATCCTTTTCGGCATGGGTCTGGACAGACGTGTCTGGCGTAGCGCTGGTATTTGCTGGCGTTGCCGGCGGATACGTCACACGACGCAGAAAACCTCTTCCAGAACCGAATCCAGATGACTTGGAACCCGTCCGGCTTGAAAGAAAGCGAGCTGTGTCGCGGCGAAAGTCATGGGAGGATGCGTGGGAATGTATGCTGATTCTTGGACTCGGTGTGGAGATCATTGCACTAGGACACCAGATTTCTGAATCGGCGGAGTTGAAAGCGCCGGCAAGCGAAGCGCTTAAACAAGCGGGCAAAGCCAACGAGCGCGCCTCAAGCAATGAGTTGGCGCGTGTTAAGTTGGAGGCGCAGATCAAGGACGCCGAAAATAAAACACCAGGGAAAATGCGAGTTAGCACAGCATCGGCTAGTGCTGTTATCCATGTAGAAACGTATTTTGTTCGGACAAATATGGGAGAAAGCCCTTTTACAGCCGTGATACGTTTCAGCGGAACAAACACAAGTTAGGCTGCCATTTATTGACCTGGTCTGCACGGAAATAGAGAAATCGTGGCCTTGGGCATACGTTGATCGAGTAGTTCCTTTACACTTTGAATGGAAGCGCGATGCCGCATGGAATGAACTGTCCTCTCCAGATAAATCGGCAGAGGAACCGATCGGAGACCCGATGCACTTTTCTTTGCAGCCTTGGCTTTTGTATAAAGCGGATAAAATGCCAAACGTCCTTGGTGGGAGTGTGACTTTAGTGCTGAACGGATCGGTTTCAAAAACGTTCCGAATACCTGCACAAACGCTTTTTCACACTCGCACCAACTCCCTGACCGGCGAGCTTGAGGCGCATGTTGAAATAACGGATTCTGGGAAACCGTCCGGAGTGATGGCACGGACCGGGAACATCGTTGACCCTTTGAACCGGGAACATCCTTGACACTTTGCGGGGGCCGGAGCCGCAGCGGGGATGCCCGGCGGGGCGCAATCCGCTGGCGTCAGCGTCCTGCAACTCGCCCAAGAGCACATGATAGAAATGGACCCGCCCGACGCCTTGCCGCACGCGTTGCAAGGCGACCTGAAAGCCGGCGAAGGCTTCGCCCCCAAAGCGCAG
>Ga0315277_10000850_pt1 | contig 46608 bp, 47 predicted proteins | sample YL17G05_15_MG_FD_203695 | JGI IMG/M metagenome (GOLD analysis project Ga0315277, IMG submission 203695) | Sediment microbial communities from Yellowstone Lake, YNP, Wyoming, USA - YL17G05_15 | ecosystem: Environmental > Aquatic > Freshwater > Lake > Sediment | place: USA: Wyoming | collected... | reverse complement strand
GCCAGTGAAAGTTATTTGGGATGAAGAGCCATCCTTCGAAACACCTCTCATCGGTGCTTTATCAGGTTTTAAGGGGGCATTAAATGATAATATTTTACTTTTGGGCTGTGATATGCCCCTTATCAACCCGGAAGTAATTGATTTGATAATTGGGTGCTACTCAGAAGTATCCGCAAAGTATTTTGCTGTTGTGCCGCAGCATCCAAGCGGTTATATTGAACCGCTCTGTGCAATTTATAGGAAAGAGCCAGCAATCAAGGCACTTACTCAATGCCTTGAGGAAAAATCTTTTAAATTGAAGTGTTTTATCGATTATATACCTACAGTTTACTTTTTACCCATTAAGGAGCTCCTCAACAAAGATCCCGAGTTATTGACCTTTTATAATGTGAATACCAGAGATGATTTAGTAAAATTAATGAGAATTTTAGATCGAAGCGAGAGCTAATGATCCAAATAATTGGACTGGAAAAGGTCCCAATCATCAAAGAGAAGGACAATCTAGCAGAGATCGTTTTAACCGCTCTTAGGCAAATGCAGTTGACCATTGAAGACAACGATATTTTGGTGATTACCCAGAAAATTGTATCCCGCGCAGAGGGGCGATTGAAAGATTTGAAAACGGTCTCCCCTTCAAAAGAGGCGTTGCGGATTGCCAAAATTATTGAAAAGGACCCTCGGTTGATAACTTTAATACTAGGAGAATCAAAAGAAGTGTTGAGGACAAAAATGGTAGGTGGAATTGGTAAAATCATTGTTGAGATGAAATCAGGGGTGATATGCGCCGATGCCGGGATTGATGCGTCTAATACGCCCACAAATTTTGTGACTCTACTTCCTGTCGATCCTGACAAATCAGCTGCTGCAATCCGTGCCGAAATCCTTCAAAAAACAGGAAAAGATGTAGCAGTTATAATTTCAGATTCACATGGACGCCCTTTTAGAAATGCTGCAGTCAATGTTGCTTTGGGAGTTGCTGGAATTAAAGAAATCAAAGATTATCGCGGGAAAATTGATTTATTTGGTTACCGCCTCCAGAAAAAGCAAATTGCCATAGCCGATGAACTAGCCTCGGCAGCGGAGTTAGTTATTGGCGAGGCGGATGAGGGCAAGCCGATTGTTTTAATTCGAGGCTACCAATATAAGGAGAAAGTGGGCAAATCACAAGGCTTAATACGACCGCGAGACCAGGATTTATTTCGCTGAGAGGAGAGCATGGACTTCGTTGTACTGCTTCAAATCATGTTTTATTCATTTCTAATCGCCTTTTCAGGCTCAATCACCCCAGGTCCCGTCTTTACAATTGTAATCAAAGAAACGCCGCAGCGGGGATGGACGACCGGGCCCTTGGTGGTAGTTGGGCACGCAATTCTGGAATTACTGTTAATCATTGGATTAGTTTATGGGTTGGATCAGATCCTAGGAGACCCCTTGGTGCAATTAATTATTTGCCTCATCGGCGGCATTATTCTGTGTTTTTTAGCGGCTTTGATGCTTATTGATGCATTGATAAAAAAGATTTCAATCACCAAAGCATTAGATCAGAAGCCTTCAAACAGCTTGAAAGCAAAATTTGTTCCGATCTTTGATGGAATTATAACCAGCATTTCCAGTCCCTTCTGGATCCTTTGGTGGGCTACGATCGGTGTTAGCCTAATTTTTACGGAACTTCCGCCCCTAACGGTCGTGCCTATCGAATTTGGGTTCCTTGGGTTACTTGTTTTTTACATTGGGCATATAATGGCTGATTTGGTGTGGTACACCTTCATTTCAGTCATGATCGCTTCAGGGAAAAAATGGATAAATGATAAAGTATATCGAATCATTTTAATCTGCTGTGCAGCATTCCTAATCTATTTGGGGATCACATTTATTATAAATGGATTAGCTATCTGAGCCTACTCCACCTTACCGGTGACGCTATCTATGCGCATCTTTTTTTCCTTGTTATCTTCCTTAAAGACGCCCCAATAATAGGTCCGGAGAATAATTTGAATTTCGGCGATGAAGGTTTCTTCAATCGATCGGGTGACATCCTTTGGACGATGGACCAATTGATCTCGGAATTTTTCGAGGATATCCCCCATATTAATCTTCGGTCGGTCGATTTGTGCTTGGTGTTCTTCATAGAAGGAGGCATTCACCTCATTATGGGGCGGAATATCTTTGATCTTAATTCGTTCGCCTTTATAATTGAGTTCAGTGGAATCTTCTTGTTCCATAGTCATTTTCTCAGCCGCATCGACCTTGATTTCATTTCGAATGATTTCATTGGTGGTAAAAACACGATCGAGAACCTTTACTGTCGCGACCCCTGGCGGAACCGCCATCGCATAGCGATTTCGCCGTAAATACACAATTTTGTACGACGCTTTTGCAACAATATAAGGCGTGTACGTGGTTTCAACACTCACTTCGCCTGGTTCTTTTCCTACAATTTTCCTTTCTTCAATCTTAGTCCGAGCAGCGTGTTTATCACATTTCTCCACGCAAATGAAATATTTCGTCGTGATGTTCTCTTTTAGAGAAGCATTCGGACCTGTTAAATCAAACTCATCCACCATTAGATCACCATAATTTCTCTTGATCAGCCAATCTTAAAGCATCTTGTATAATTATTTTATGATCAAATGCTAGTTGTATTTTCTCAAGGTCTCCTCTATTAAAGACTTTGGCTTCTTTGGCATCATCCCCTCCGCGGGGATTTTCCGCTGGATCACTTCGTTTACATAAATAGGTAATAGAAATAACATGCCCACGGGGATCTCTATTTGGATCAGAATAGACCCCAACCAATTTTAGGATTTTAATATCTAACCCAGTCTCTTCCTTCGCTTCGCGAAGGACCGCATCTTCGACCTTTTCGCCTAACTCTATGAATCCCCCAGGAAGCGCCCAATGATTCTGATAGGGGGGATTGCGTCGTTTAATCAATACAACCGTCTCACTTTCGTCGATAATCACAGCATCAATCGCTGTCTTCGGCCATTTGTACTTCAAAAGTCTCACTATTAAGTCTTTAATTAGATAAATGATTGTATTATTGAGTATTTATTTTTAGTTTGAGATGAAAATTATGCCAATTCGGAACGCCGCAGCCATAGGGTTCTATCCGGGTGAGAAAGAAGAATTAATTGCCAGTATAGAGCAATGCTTTAACCAAGGACCAGGAGAAATTCCCGAAGTAGGCGCATGGTCAAATAAAGTTCTAGGGGGGATTGTGCCTCATGCGGGATATATCTATTCAGGGCAGGTGGCTGCTTATACCTACGCCGCCTTGGCAAAAAATGGTGCTCCGGACGTGGTGTGTCTTCTTGGGACTTCGCATACGGGTTATCCGGCGATTGGATTAATGAGCCACGGCATCTGGAGGACCCCGCTCGGGGACATTGAAGTGGATAAAGAATTTAGCGACTTGATTCTCAAAAATACGGAGATTATTTTGGATGATACAGACCAATTTCTAGAATATCCGCACAATCAAGAACATAATCTTGAAGTACAACTTCCATTTCTCCAATATTTATTCAAGAATTTCAAGATCGTCCCTATTACCATCCCTCCAACGGATGCTCAATCGATCCAAGAAGCAGGGCTCTCAATAGCCGCGGCTATGCAAAAGACCTCAAAGAAGATTTTCGTGATCGCCAGTACCGATATGACGCATTATGGGGCGCAATCTTATGGCTTTGCGCCCGTGGGAAGTGCTCCAATTGAGAAGATAATTGAGTTCATAAAGAAGACCGATGGTGAAATTATTGATCATATAACAAAGTTTGATTATAAAGGAGTTTTGCAGGCAGCCCATCATACAACGATGTGTGGGCCTGGATCGGTCGCAACACTCCTAGTTATTGCCAAAGAATTAGGGGCAAATGAAGTTAAAACACAAAAATATACAACGAGCTACGATATTACGGGCGAGACAGAGGCTATCGTTGGTTATTTATCTGCCATTGTTCTCTAGTTCGTGCCTTTTAATTTTTAATATTTCAATAAATCAATATTTAAATATAAAGGAGGTTAATATCTTATAAATTGTGAATTAGATACAGTAAATCAAAGGAGCGCATGACGGAAAATGACATTCCGAATTTTCATTAAATCATTATGGTTAGCGATTAGAAGCGGGAAAAGATTCTTCCTTTTCGTGGTAATCTATGCAATTTTGTTATGGTTAACAGCGGATAGATTGGATTCGCTGTTAAATGGCGGAGACCCTGTGCTTTTATTTGTTTTCATCGGTTCGGTGGCAGCTCTGGCGTTAGTGTATGGGATTTTAATCTCAAACTATCGAAAAGTGCAAGTGGCGACTTTACGATGCCTTGGGTGGACTTCCGCGGATATTAAATGGCTATTTATAGGTGAACTAATGCTGGTTTGTTGTGTAGCAGCATTTATAGACCTTGAAATCGTTGTTCATTATATCGGGATTGTCGCTAATTTTACACAAAAGATTCCGGCGATCTTTAGTTCTACGGCATTCTTAATTTCATTTGCGATAATCATAGGCGTTCAATTTCTGGGAGTATTCGTGGCGTGGAATCGGATGTTGAAGGTAAGACCAATGGAGGCATTGAGGAAAGCATAAGAGGTGAAGAGAAATGAGTGAAGAATATGTGCTTATCGCGGAAGACACAACGAAAGAATACCGCCGAGGATCGGAAATAATTATCGCAATAAAAAATATTGACCTCAAAATCAAGAAGGGCGAATTTTTCGTGATCATTGGACCTTCTGGCAGTGGGAAATCCACCTTACTTAACATTTTAAGTGGTCTAGATACGCCCACCACAGGACGGATTATCCTAGATGGGCTTGATACGGGCATGATTGATGAGACGATGTTCCCAAAAATCCGGCGTGAACGAGTTGGGTTCGTTTTCCAGAATTTTAATTTAATTCAGGAATTAAGTGCCATTGATAATGTAGAGGCGCCGCTATGGCCTACAGCATTATCGAGCAAGATAATTGAGGAGCGCGCGTTAACTTTATTGCGAATGGTGGATTTGATAGAACGGAAGGATCACAAACCGAAAGAGATGAGTGGTGGAGAACAGCAGCGGGTAGCCATAGCCCGAGCTTTAATCAATAACCCAAAAGTAGTATTCGCAGATGAGCCTACAGGGAACTTGGATTCGCATACTGGGGAAGAAATTGTCAAATTGCTCCGTAAACTCAACAAAGAGCAGGGAACGACTATGATAGTTGTGACACACGATGAAAACTTAATAAAATTTGCAGATCACGTTGTCAGAATCAAAGATGGGAAAATCAGCGAACTGGCTAAAGGCGGTGGCGGTAAAACACCCCAATAAATTTTTTTATTTATTCTTCTTTTTTATCAAGATATGCGCTTTTAAAAGCATCAATTCTACTCAAGAGTTCTTGGATTTTTGAAGGATCTAAAGAAATAAAGTGTTCCATGAGGGAAATAATTTCTTTTCGAGTTATTTCGGCATTAGGGTTATGTTTTTGAATATCTAAGATGGTATTCAGGTTTCTTTCAATCCCGAGAAAGGTTTGTAGCGTTTTTTTGAAGGAACGCGTATAAAAATTGGGAGAAAGGGGATGCTGACCTAAGTAAGATGCGAGAATCAGATATATGAAATGATGAGCGACCTGTAACTTGCTCATAATCGAATCATGTTCCTGCGAGTTGGTGACAGTAGTATTTGATTTTAATTTTTTAAGCATCTTTTGAATAAGGGGCAGCCAATTATCACTCTTAACTGGCACCAGCAGCACATTATTTTCGAAGAACGATCCTTCAGGACCGAAGAGCGGATGCATAGAAATATAGGAGAGACGCGTGGGGATTTCAGATTTAATTTCTTCGAGAAAATATTTTACAGCGGCGATATCAATAATTAGGGACCCCGCTTTTGCGATTTTAAAGAGTTCTCGACAAGTCTGAGGTGTATTTTCAATAGGGACCGAAACAATAATTATATCTGCCGTATTGCAATTGCTTAGAATGCCTGCCCGAACTCCAAATTTCTTGGAAAATTTAGTAGCCTTCTCTAAAGAGCGACTGATGATGACTATTTCTCCAAAGAGTTTCAATTCTTTTGTAAGAATCTGACCCATGGCACCAGTACCGCCCACAATAGCGATTTCCCATCGGTTTGGCATAACGATCTATCCGCTTTTTGGTAAAATTGGAGGGATTAAGCCCCTTTGGATCGCGAAATCGACCAGTACAATAGCAAGGGCGGCCTCAACAACAGGGACAGCTCTGGGAACTATAACCGGATCGTGGCGCCCTTCAACAGCAATTTCGGTGGGGGTCATTGATTGGAGATTTACGGTCTTTTGCGGTTTTGCAATGGAAGCGGTAGGCTTAATGGCAATTCGGCAAATAATGGGCATTCCAGTGCTGATTCCGCCCAGAATACCTCCAGCATTATTACTTTCAGTTCTTATTTTATTTGATTCGATAATAAATGGGTCATTATTTTGGGAGCCCAGCAGGTCGGCGGCTCTAAATCCTGATCCAAATTCAACACCTTTAACGGCAGGGATAGCAAAGAGCAATTTGCTGAGTTCGCTTTCAATGTTCCGAAAAAGCGGTTCGCCTAACCCAGTAGGAATATTGATACAGACGGCCTCGATAATGCCACCTACAGAATCGCCTTCACGCTGAACTTCTTCAATGCGTTTGATCATTTTTTCGGCAATTTTAGGATCGGCGCATCGAACTGGATTGGCCTCGGTATTCTTTTTTATTTCCTCTACTGAAATGGCGCGTTCTACTTTAATGCCACCAAGGGCAACAGTGTGTGCGAGAATTTCAATCTGCAATACTTTTTTTAATAGTTGTTTGGCCAGGGCTCCTGCAAGGATGAACGAGATGGTGGTTCGTCCAGAGAACCGTCCACCCCCGCGATAATCTTGAAAACCCCCATATTTATACCAAGCCGTAAAATCGGCATGACCTGGACGGGGTGTATTCTTTATCTTATCGTATTTAGAGGATTCAATGTCCTTATTCTCTACGATCATTGCAATCGGGGCTCCAGTGGTATAGCCATTGAAAATGCCAGAGAGAATTTCGAACCGATCCTCCTCTGTGCGGGGCGTGCTAATTTTGCTTTGTCCTGGTCGTCGGCGATTCAATTCTTTTTGAATGCTATCTACATCTAATTTCAATCCGGCGGGACAGCCATCGATGACCACGCCAATACATTTTCCGTGGCTTTCACCAAATGGCACAATAACAAAACCGGAACCGAATACATTTCCACTCATGCATTAATCACCTGAAAATTGCCCCCTAATTTCTTTAAATCCTCCAGGAAGTGGGGATAAGATACTCTAATGCATTCTGCATTTTTGATGCAACTTGTTTCCTTAAGAGGTAATGCCGCAATGGTTAATGCCATTGCAATGCGGTGGTCATTATAGGTCTCCAAGACGGCACTATTATGGGTCAGATGACCCTTTATGACCAACGCGTCGGACAGTTCTTGTATATCGACACCCATTTTTAACAATTCCGTAGTAATTGTATGGAGGCGATCACTTTCCTTTAAACGAAGGTGGGCAGCATTAAAGAGTTTTGAGGTTCCAGGAATGAATGAGGCGAGGACAGCGAGGATAGGGACGAGGTCAGGAATATCGCTACAATCGATTTCGAACGGCTTGAGGGTTCCTTTGCTTACAATAACCGTTTTTTCTTTAGGCTTGAGTGAGATTTTTGCCCCAACTTCCTTCAGAATTTCAAGAATCTGCTTATCACCCTGGGGATCATCCATATTTAAATTGGAGATCGAGATTTGCCCCTCCAAAAGGGCGCCGGCAACGAGGAAAAATGCGGCGGATGAGTAATCGCCGGGCACTGTGAACTCGCGTAGGGGCTGATAGGTCTGACGTCCTGGAATTCTATACATGTGATGTTGGGAATCATAGGCATGTTTTATTCCGAACTTCTCCAACATATAGCTCGTAATCGCAAGGTACGGCGTGGATTTCAGGTCAGTCGTTAATTCAATAGTGACATCGGACTGGGCTAAGGGGGAAGAAATCAATAAGCCCGAGATAAATTGTGAGCTAACATTTCCAGGAATTTTAATATGGCCGCCTCGTAGTTTTCCACCTTGCACTACTATTGGCGGCGTGCCATCATTTTTTTCAGACCAGCATTTAACGCCTAATTGGCTGAGTGCATCCAATAAGGGTTCCATCGGACGTTTTTGGAGTGAGCTATCGCCAGTTAATTTGATTGTACCTGGGACATGAGCCGCTAGCGCCGTTATAAATCGAATCGTGGTGCCCGAGTTCTCTGCATTAATCATTTCATCGGGAACCCGGAACTTTTTGATCCCTTTTATGGTAATTTTATCCGGTTCACTGGAAATCTCTGCACCAAGAGCACGCATCGCTTTTATGGAGGCTTCCGTATCGTCACCTAGAAGCGGCTCCCGGATCGTTGAAGTACCAGCTGCTAAGGCACCCATTATCACGGCACGATGCGTATAACTTTTCGATGGCGGTGCGCGTATAGTTCCTGTGAGGATCGGGCTATGATATATTTCAATATCCACAGTTCTTGCCCCTAATACTAGTCAAGGCTTCTTAAATTTCCTCTTCAAATTCTACTTGAATTAATTTATCATCAACTTCATTATAAAGGTGTATAATTGTAAATTCAATGCTTGATTAAAAACGTCTTGCTTTATAAGACGTATTGATTTAGAAGGTCGAAAAAGTAAAATTAGGGAGGCTTTGATTAAATGGGAATTTTCTCTTCAATTTCCTTATAGATGAGCTTCATTTTTTCATCGATTATCTTGGCCTGTTCTCGTATGTAATCTGCATAGCTAGTATAAAGTTGGGCTCCTTTGTTATCACCCTTTTTCTCAGAAAGCTGGGCAATTTCCTCCATAATTTTCGCAGCTTCTTTCAAATAGCCTTTTTCGATAGCCAATTTCGCCTCTTTAATCTCTTCTACGCGATCGTCCAGAGTTTGAAACTCAACGAGCGTCTTAGCAGTCGTCGCAGCCGTAGCAGCTAGCAGTTTTACAACAGGGATTCGGTTGTTCACATCTATAGCGACGAGAGGAGTTGTTTTATAGCCATAGAGTCCGCAATCTAGTATTTCGCTGATTTTTTCGATTGATAAAGCTCCAGGTAAGTCCTGTTTATTTGCCACTACCGTGAACCTCGCATAGGGTGCTTCTTTTCGACATAAGTCCACGAAAAATCGGGATTCGTAGACATTGTGTTCTGTAGAATCGGTAATCAAGATAATGGCATCGGAGCCCCGCATAAATTGAGCCCAAACCGCCGCGTAGCGTACCTGCCCTGCAAGATCCCAAAGGTACATCTCGAACTCGCCTACGGTAATTTCAGAGATATATCCTGTAATGGTAGGGATATGCCGCGTGGGAAGTTCCTCTTGTTTAATTAATTTGGTAATAGTTGTCTTTCCTACCCCTGAGAATCCGACTAACGAGATTTTTGGACGTAATTCACTTTTACTTACCTTAACATCCTTCTCGATATCATGGTAGACCGCGGGCACTGTAATATCCTGAGCCAAAGGAGTGCGAAATTTTTCAAGGAAGTTGTGCCGTATAAATTCTATTTCGGTACGAATTGAATCGTCTTTATCTGTAGGATCAGTGATCATCAGGAATAATAAATTATATTCACGTGTTGTTGCGTAACATATTTTGAAATTAATAACATGCATGAAATCTACGAGATCTACCACAAAGTTCCTTAGATAATCCTTGAGCGACTGTATTAACGGATTTAATGTCTCTACTGGAAGTGATTTTCCATATTCTCGCTCAAATATGATGGATTTATCCTTGTAAATAACTATTTTCCTCAGCATCTGTCGATTCTCCTTACGACAATTACCTTAAATTATTATCTTAAATTCTATTTTTAGCGCTACTTTAATAAGTTTAATGCTAAAAAATAAAGTGAGTTACAATGAAGAAATCCAATATCGCGCTCATCGGGTTTATGGGGACTGGGAAAACGGTGATTGGAGCAAAGCTAGCCCAGATGTTAGATAAAGAATTCATTGAATTGGATCAATTGATAGAGAAAAAAGCAGGAAAATCCATTCCACAAATTTTTGCGGAGGACGGCGAGATCAGGTTCCGAGAGTATGAAATAGAATTGTGCAAAGAAGTAAGTCAACGCGAAAATGTGGTCATCGCCTGTGGTGGTGGAATTGTATTAAATAAAGTTAATTTAGATTATTTAAAACAGAGCTCAATCATAATTTGTTTGAAAACAACTCCAGAGATTATTTTTCAACGGATTTCAAAGGATGGGAAGGAGAAACGCCCTCTTTTAAATAAGCCTGACCCGAAAGCAGAAATAAAGAAACTGTTACAGTTTCGCGCGCCGTTTTACAATGCAGCCACAGAATATCAGATTGACACGTCCAATCTCTCTATCGATCAAGTTGTAGAAAAAATTCGTAAAATTTTTGACTCAGCGCAGACCTAAGCCTTCTAAAACCATCTGCTTCATGAGCGGAACCGGAGCCTTTTGACCGGTCCAGAGTTCAAACGCGGCAACCCCTTGATAAACCAACATCATTACGCCGGGAATTGCCTTCGCTCCCACGGACTTGCTATCTTTTATTAATTTCGTTTCTAGTGGATTATAAACAACATCGAATACGGTTAAATCCCTTCGGAGTAAATTCTTACCAATAATGCTCTCACTCTCCTTCGGGTGCATGCCAACCGGAGTCGCATTAATGAAAATATCTGCATCCTGCAATTCCTCTGCAATTTTTGCGGGATCTGATTTAAATCCGCGGATTTTTACCTTGATTTTACGATTTAGTTCCTGTGCTAGTGTTTGAACTATGCCTTCAGCAATATCAAACAGCACGAAGTCTTTTGCTTTTGGTGCAAAATTGTAGGCGATGGGACGAGCGACCCCACCCGCGCCAATCATGACAATTTTCTTACCTTCTAGCTCGACCCCTTCCTCTTCAAAGGATCGGACAGCGCCAATCCCATCAGTGTTAGTCCCATAAAGCTGCCCATCTTTGTTTAAAATGGTATTAATTGCACCGATATTTTCAGCCACGGGATCAATTTCATCTAAAAATTGCATTACATTAATCTTATGGGGAACGGTGACATTCGCTCCCTTAAGGTTAAAAGCCCGAATCCCCTCAATTGCCTCCTTCACCTTATCATTATCGACACGAACCGCAACATAAATATAATTCAACCCCAATTTGCGAAATGCAGCATTATGCATTTTTGGAGACATGCTATGCTCAACAGGATTGCCGATTAAGATTATTAACTGTGTTTTTCCATTGATTTCCACGATTAATCACCTCTTTTCTTATAATAAGAGGAAAAAGTCTCCAAGGCGCTTTTCATTTGTGGAATCGAAATCTGACCAGGGGCGGTTGGCTCGTCTAGAGCCGCAAAGGTGAAGGCGGCTCCAAAAATAGGGGAGAGAATTCGCGAGATCGTACCCTTCTGCCCCATGGCAAAGGCAACAATTTGAATTTTTTTCTCCTTAGCGATATTAGGAAGCGAGAGCATTTTTAAATTATCCTCAATCGAAGTGGCAGTGCTAATGATTTTAACGAAGTCCGCTCCTTTCTTCACTGCTTCCGAAATCAGGTTTTTCATTTGGGCAAGTTCAGGGGTCTTTTGAAAGTCATGGAAGGATAGAAGGACTTTCACTTTATTCTCTTTTGCGAGGCGGATTAATGGGATTAAATCTGTGTTCCTAATGCTAAATTCAAGGTCAATACAGTAAGGGGCTGCGAGAATACCCTTTTTTATTAAATCTTGTCGGTCTTTCTCATTGAATGCGTATTTCCCACCTTCATCGGGCTTTCGGATTGTTAATATGAGTTTGGAATTGATGCTTTTTACCAGATCAGGAAAATCAGCTCCGAAGGGATCCTGAAAATGATCAATTCGGAGTTCCAGATATGTAGACCCTTCTTGAATCGCATTTTTGCTCTTAAGGATCGCCGATTTTGTGTCATTAGCACTAATAGCTGCACAGATCATTGGAATCTCCACTGTTTCATTTCTCAAGGATAGTTTCTTCGACGGGTTTTCCGAAGTGGCGTCCGCCTTTCGGTATATGGTAGACTAGAATTTGGTCTCCAACTTTTAGTTCCGAAACAGAAATTGGGGTCTTATCGCTTTTCACTAATCGGATAGTTTCTGCATTTTGAACTATCGTTTTTAATCGAGCCCCATTAATTTCTGCTTCAATTAGTAGGAGCGGGCGCTTCTCAATCTTGGATCGGCCAACGGTTACTTTGCGTCCTTCGCCCTCGGTATTCACCACCAAGACCTCAGTTCCAGCTTCTATCTCCGAGAGATACTGCGTTTTTCCAGTGGGAAGTAAAACGTAAGCATGGACTGCCCCCGCATTAACGCGAAATGGTCTAGGATCTGCAAATTCAGAAGGAATAGATTCCGAATGAATTAAAAATAGCCCCATACTCTGGGAGCCAATAAGCATTCCTTCTCCAATCGAAAGTAAAGAGCATGTATCGATGCAAACACGGTCTCCTGAACCTACTTCCTTTATTTTTACGACTTTAGCGGAGGATAAGGAGAGCTTCAGACTTTCTTTAAGCATTTCCTTTAATTGAGTTATCTCCTCAATATTGCTTGGCTTAAAAAGGACCCCATCGACCCCGATTTCTAGAGTTTCGAACATAACGCGCGCTTCTTTGACACTCTTGACTTCCGCGTAGAGCTCTGTGTCCTTTTTATGAAGGTCTGCAATAAGATTTTCCATCGGAATTATTTTCCAATCGGTCGCACTGATAATTACCACGTTGCTCCCGAGATTTGCTGCGTTTATTGCAGTATTTTCATCCTTCTTTTCTTTGACCGTGATCCAGTGCCCTATACTCTTGGATTTTTTAGCGTATTCCTCAATTTTTTGTTTATCCACTTCCTTTTCAATCAATACATCAGGATTCAAATTTTCATTAAAAGCATAAATGGTGACAGCCCCTAATTCACGAATTTTGCTCCCGATATCCTTTTCTATTAAAAAACAATTGATTCCCGAAGTCATTGCTGTAATAACGGTTTCTTTCACAAAGTTCCAGTCTTGTGTCAGATGTAACACTATCCGTTTCATTCAAATCAACTCTTCAGTGAAAATTAAGAACGAATTCTCGAGGTGCCCTTCCCTCAATTTCAGATATTTTTTTACGGATTTATGAGTTTTAATGCTTCTTTAACGGAGGTACCCTCTAGGACCTGGGCGATGGCTGCTACCATTGCCGTAGGATTGTCGTGTTGGAAGACATTGCGACCCGCTGCAACGCCAATGGCGCCTGCACGCAGTGCATCACTCACTGTCTGGAGGAAATCAAGGTCCGTATCCATTTTGGGTCCACCTGCTATAATGATAGGCAGGGGTGACCCTTCGACCACATCTTTAAAGGTTTCATAAGACCCGGTGTAATTAGTTTTAATAATATCAGCGCCTAATTCGGCGCCAACCCTGGCTGCATGCGCAACAACTTTAGGATCATAAGGATCTTTAATATTTTTCCCGCGTGGATATACCATACTAATGAGAGGTATTTGCCATTTATCACAGGCGTCTGAAATCTGCCCGAAATCTTCTAACATTTGGGGTTCTTGTTCAGCTCCGAGGTTAATATGAATGGAAACCGCGTCAACTCCTAAGCGAATCGCCTCCTCGACTGATCCGACTATTACTTTCCAATTCGGGGTATCACTTAAATTGGTACTCGCGGATAAATGGAGGATCATACCACAGTTCAGAGGAGGTTTCTCCAGTAAGCGCAAAATCCCTTTATGGAGCAGGATCGCGGTTGCTCCACCCGCAACCACTTTCTCAATCGTCGCTTTTATGTCAATAATCCCGGGTACCGGTCCTATTGAAATCCCATGATCCATCGGAATTATCAGCGCCTTTCCTTTCACCAAGATTCGGTTTAATCGCGCATCTTTGCCCCGCATAGATTTTACACCTTGGTATTATTAATAATTCTCAAATTAACAACTCTTAAAAAAGATGTTGATATATTGATAATACTCTATCCAACTTAATATTGTCGTATGTAATATTCGATGTAAGAGGTTTTAATCTGGCTTAACTAATTCATAATCATTTCCAGAGAGACCTAAAATTCCCCCAATTAATACGGCAAAATGAATTGGCCATTGGACTAATGGTCCCGCAGAAATCATGGGAGTTCCCAGCCAGACAACCATCCAATCCACATAACCGATTATTAAATAATATCCTGCGGAAAGTAGAGCAAGAATCGCACCATATTTTTTATTAAAGAGGAGGAGCGCTCCACCAACTAGGCTCATAGGACTAGTAATAAATAAGGTGAAAAATGAACCTGAAAACCACCAGAATATACCATAAATTGCGAAGATGCTAATGTGATCAATTAAACCCCAGAATAATATAAATATTCCAGCAAAAATAGCTATAAGACCTCCCGCGACACGAGTACCTTTTGTCAAGAGTATCCTTCCTTGTCTATTGATCTTCTATATTATCTATTAAAAATCTTAATATATAAATAAAAAAGGTGGAATGCGAAAAAATATTTTATTAGCAGAAGAGCATTTTTATTGGTAAACTGGGAACCAAAATAAAAATAATCCAGAATCTATCGGGGATTGTATCATGGAAACGAAAACGGTCGTTTATAAGATTGCGAATGAATTGAATGAGTTGCGACCAACGAATATTGGCATCACAGATGCGAATGGAACCTTTATCGCATCGAACTTTTCGGAGAATTCGCATCAGTTAATATCAAAAATAGTGAAACAGTATGCGTCTATCCCGATAAACAATTATATTAAGCAGGATCTACCGAATTCCAACTATTTCCTCTATATATATAAAATTTGCACGAATATTTTTATTATTTGTATATCAGACGCGCAAGAAAATCTAGTTCTGCGTAAATTCGGCCAAATCACGCGAGATTATGGCAGTCTTCTTCTTGATACTTTACAACCTTCACCGAAGAAAGCCGCCGAAATCGCGGAGGATGATCGAATTATTTCCGTGGCTTTTTCAAAAGCCGGGGATTTAGGCCCTTCTGCTGTCAGTTGGCAACCGAAGTCTTTGACAGAGAAGGATCTCTTTGAAATTGCTGCAAAATCACTATTAATATTGAGTGCAGGATTTGAACGCTCTCTGGGACTTCGTGAATCATCATCGCTCCTTCCTTTCCCAAGTTTAAAGGGAATTGGGCTTATCTATACCTTTGGGATCCCAGATGAACGCGCCCGAGGTAAATCCTACGACGCGACAATTACGATTCTTTTGAAAGAAGAGTTCAAGAAGGCACTCTTGGAGCGACTTGAACTCATTGAAAAGGAGGCAAAAGCGGTAGCAGAGAAAATTCAAGCCAGAGAAGCAACAGATTCGCTCATTATTCAATTTTATCAATATGTTTCAGATTCCTTGGACAAAAAGGTGGACGCCTTTACGTCGCCACAAACCCAACAGATCGTTCCTGCCGATCTGCAGCTGAAAGGTGCCATGGTCGATGAAATCAAACGCATCCAAATCGAACATCCGAAATCGCTCGATGGGGAATTTAAATACAAAAAAAGTCCTGAGAGCTAACTAACTAACTTTATTCTCAGGAAAATTCCAATGCGGTTTGCCATTTTCATAATTCTTAAAGAACATCCTTTAAAGCATAAATATCGGGCTTAATTAAGGATCTCCGGATATCATATCCTGTGAGAGTATCTTTCAAGCCATGACCAGTAATAACACATACAATGGTCTTATCGTGTAGATCCCATTGATTCTGCATTTTATAGAGCCCCGCCAAGCTCACAGCACCTGAAGGCTCTGCATATATTCCAATTTTCCCTAGCCTAATTCGCGCTTGAATAATCTCTTCATCAGTCACTGTGAGCCCATCACCTTGAGAATTTTTGAGGGCCATCAAGGCGCCATTTCCCGTGATCGGGTCGGGCACTGATATCGCGGAGGCAATGGTTTTCGGACTTTCGACGGGGATGATATCGATGATATCGTTTTTGAGCGCATGGATGACCGGAGCGCAGCCTTCCGCCTGGACGCCTATTATTTTCGGCAGGATTTCAATCAGTCCGACTTCTTTAAATTCTAAAAACGCCTTCCAAATTGCCCAAATCAGGGTCCCGGTTCCGATGGGGCAAATCACATAATCAGGAGGCTTCCACTCCAATTGGTCAATTATTTCAAAGCCTACCGACTTTTCGCCCTCAATCCGGTCTATGTAATCGCCCAAGAGGAAATACCCGAATTCCGACGCCGCTTCTTCGGATAACTTTTGAACCGTATAGTAAGAATTGGTATCAATCTGAATGATTTTTGCCCCATAAGCGTAAATCTGAGCAATCTTGGCGTCAGGAATATTGTTTGGAATTAAAATAGTGCAATCAATCCCAGCCATAGCTGCATATGCCGCTACGGAGGCGCCCATATTACCCGTTGAGGCACAAATCACCGTTTTCGCATTCTGTTCGATGGCGCGGGTAATTTCTACCGTGGATCCCCGATCTTTAAAAGATCCCGTAGGATTTGCGCCTTCGTATTTAAAATAGAGATCATCACACTTGACCTCTTGCGCAATTTTAGGAGATTCAATCAACGGCGTTCCGCCTTCCTGCATTGAAACGATTTTCTTAACATCATCGATAGGATAGAACGAAATATATTTCCAGTGGTAGGGCTCCACGCGCTTGAATTCCCCTCGGATAATAGCATTTCCGAACAGGGATTCTTCGATGGCATCATAATCATAAATGGCATTCAACCCAACTTGGCAAGTAGGGCATCTAAAGAGTTTTTTTTCGGGAGAATAGGTATTTTCACACTGAAAACATTTCAAGCCCTTGATTTGCACCATATAGAACTACATCTCTTATATTGAGAATTTGCACATTGATATTTGAACAATAAACTTAATAAAAATATGCGGAAACAATTATAAAAAAGGGATTGTGATGGTCAAGGATTTTATATGAAATAAGGGTAATAATAAAGCACTTTTACGAGATGAAAAAACATGCCTATCCAGCCATTAGAAATCTATGATGTTGAGGACAATGGAGCACTTATATTGAAACACAAGGACTTAAAAGATGCCTTAATAACCAGTAAAACGGTCATGATCGTGAATCACGAGGATAAATCCGTCATCTTATGGATTGGGAAAGGCTCGAAAACAAACGTCAAATTTGCGGCATCCCGGTCTTCTCGACACTTTTTATCAGAACGCGGATTGAACTATCGGATAAAGACATGTGATGAAGGGGAAGAGCCGGATTGGTTTCGGGCTTTATTTACCATGAAAGTAACCGAACAGTTACGGGATGAACCGCCCACCCCCGAAATTCTATCTATTTTGAATGAAATGAAAGCCGTAAAAGTCCCTGAGGGATTTGAACGAGAAGCATGCATCATCTCTCGCGATTTTTATGTACCCGTCGAATATAAATCTTCAATAATGGGTATCGAAACGTCTGGTATAAAATTTGAGAAAGGGACTTTTCTACCTGAAGGGTTTTTCATGCTTCCTTCAAGAGCTTATTGTCCGCGGCTTCTTGTTAAAAATGGGAAGGTTCTCGGTATTGATATCTTGTTCAATCAAGAACTCACGAAACAGAATGTGCTTATAGAGTTATCTCAGCTAGATAGCAACAAACCACAAAACCACTTCGAATCGCTTCAAAAAACCATAAGGCGGAAAGATGAAGAAATAAAATCGCTCAGAGAAGAAATAGTAAAAAAAGATGAACGCATTAAATCTATTCAAAATGAACTTACTAAAAAAGATCAGCAGGTTGAAACGCTTCAGACCACAAAGAAAAAAAGAGATCAGCAAATAGAGACATTACAAAAAACGAGAAAGCAAAAAGAGCAAGAGAGTGAAATCTTCCAAGATAGTCAGTCACAACTAAAAGAAAAAGATCAAAAGCTTGAGACATTTCAAAGTGAGGTTACCAAAAAAGACCAGCAGGTTGAACCGCTTCAGACCACAAGAAAAAAAAGAGCAGGAAGTCGAAAACCTGCAAAATATAGTAAAGCAAAAAAATCAAAATAATTCCACAAAAGGCTCTTGATGAGATTAATAAAAATATGCGGAAAGAATTATAAAAAAGGGATTGTAATGGTCAAGGATTTAGTGTTTGAATGGCGCCACCAGCCAGTGCGGATTCGGATGCAAAAGGAGTGTGGGGTGCTCGAACTGTCGGAAGATGAGAAATTAGGACCATTCAAAGAAAACGATGAAGTAAAACTGCCGTATTGGCAAGCGAAAATAATAGTCAGTCAGAATTTTGCCACCTTTATTGATTTAAAACCGATTCAGCAGGGGGATTTGCATAAAATTCTATATCGAGAGCTCCCAAATCCGCAGTTAACATCCCTCGACCCAAATTTTTATGTGAAAATTCATGAGGATCTGGTCGATCTCACGGAAAAATACCAAAAAGAGCAAGATATCCTGTTATTTCAAAAAATAGAAAAAATCAAATCGTTATTTCAGGATGTCACGTCCCGTCGATTCTACAAACTGCTGCGCCTCGCGGCGACGAGCGGACAGAAAGGGCCGGTGAATCTCGAGAACCTCAGCAACGAAGAGAAAGTGTTATTTGAGAGTTTGCGGAAAATCTTGAAGGAATGGGAATCCCAATTCTTGTAATGACCGGGATACTAGTACGCAGGAAAAGAAGATAGAGGCTCGTCAAAGAACGTTAATTTTTCCCTCAAGAATTCGTTTTTCATCCTCTGACTAATATAGGAAAATCCATTCTTGTAGAGATTCAATAATAGATAAGTCGAAGCTCCAAAAGCTCCTGATAGAATGGATCATATTATATTTATTATTTTTGGACACCTTTAACTGATTCTTTTCCATTTCACATAACTACCCTTGCAAATGGTAGCTGGATTTGCATTCGAATACCGTTGAGCCCAATGTAAATATAGGGTCGTGGCGGTTGCTCCATTTGCAACCATGCCCTGAATGAGGATTTTTAATCCCGTTTGCGTGTTCTGAAATCAAATCTCCCAATTTTTCAGTTTGCTAATGTATTATCTATTGAGTTAGATTTTTAATGATGTATTTAATTCTCAATGTTTAATCCCAAATACATATTGGATTAATGATATTTTTATAGAGGTTTTTATTCAAATATTCGAGGAGTTATTAAAAAATAGCAAAGACCGTATTTTTAAATTTTAAACGGAAAAATACAGGAAAAAAGCCTTACTATTTACTTCCCGATTTCTCGTTTTTTCTGTCGCAGGTTTCATTAATGCCACCTATAATGCGCGAACTGCGGTAGAACGATTCAATGGACGGTTTAAGGACGACCTCCACAGCAGGCACTCAAACGTGCGTGGCCTTGAAAATAATCATAAATTTGTCTATTTCGGTATCCTTAGCTCGCAACTTAAGGCACTAACACTGCAATACCTCATCCAAAGCAAACAGAAAACCTTTCAATTAGCTCTATCGAAATTTATAGGAGGGACTTACTGAAAAATAAAACTAAAACCCCTTGAAAGCTCCTATCCTTTGCATTTACGAGGATTCGGCATTGTTGGACTGCATAGTGCCTTCCACTTGAAATACAGAAGAGGCGCTCAAAGAAAACGGTTAAATTTTAGGTTTTGCAATACCCTCCTAAGATTTTTATTTTAGCCTAGAGATAATATTATTAAAGTATAAATCGAAACATAGAGAGATCTGGTTTTAAGGTCTTGGACGCAAAATTCGGTGGGGGTAACTAAATGAAGAAAATGAATTTGCAATTTAATTTTTGTGATTTATCCTTTCAGTGTATTTACGCTTCTAACAAGATACGATACAAAATATTCCGAGGAGAGTGTCATTAAAATAATCCCTCGACATAAAAGACGGCATATAATTATTTTTCCCCTGCTATTACTGTTAATTCTCAGCGGCATTGCAATACCTACTCTGGTCATAAACGCCCTCCCGCAGTCTCAATCCCTTCCTTCCCATTCCTTCCAGATGACCTCCTCAGCGCCTTATATAAGCTGGAACGTCACGTGGGGCCGCGCAGGCGCTCATTCCGATTGGGGTCGGGGCATGGTGATTGATGCCAGGGGTGACCTCTACTGCGTGGGTGGCACATACAGTTTCGGAGCGGGAGGGGCGGATTTGGCGCTGGTCAAGTTCTTTCCCAATGGCACGCGGGCGTGGAACGTCACGTGGGGTGGTGCACACACCGATGGGGGCGATGGCGTGGCGATCGATGCCGGTGGCAGCCTCTACTGCGTCGGGTGGACCACGAGCTTCGGGGCAGGGTTGAGCGATTTCGTGCTGGTTAAGTTCTTCTCCAATGGCACGCGGGCGTGGAACGTCACGTGGGGTGGTGCAAGCACCGAGGGGGGCCGGCGCGTGGCGGTTGATGCTGGTGGCAACCTCTATTGTGTGGGTGATACATCAAGCTTCGGAGCGGGTGAGGAGGATTTAGCCTTGGTCAAGTTCTTTTCCAATGGCACGCGGGGTTGGAACGTCACATGGGGCGGGGCAGACATCGATAGGGGCGAAGATGTGGCGATCGATGTCGATGGCAACCTCTATTGCGTCGGGCGTACGGTGAGTTTCGGGGCAGGCAGTTTCGCTTTGGCGCTGGTCAAGTTCTTTCCCAATGGCACGCGGGCGTGGAACATCACGTGGGGGGGCACTCAGGGAGATGGGGGTGATGGCGTAGCGATCGATACTGGCGGCAACCTCTACTGCGTGGGTAGCACATCGAGCTTCGGAGCAGGTAGGGAGGATTTAGCTTTGGTCAAATTCTTTCCCAATGGTACACGAATCTGGAATTGCACATGGGGCGGCACTCAGAATGAATATAGCACTGATGTGGACCTTGATGCCAGCGGCAACCTCTACTGTGTGGGTGTTACAGAAAGCTTCGGAGAAGGTATGGAGGATTTAGCCTTGGTCAAGTTCTTCCCCAATGGCACGCGGGCATGGAACGTCACGTGGGGGGGCGTCGATTCCGACATAGGCAGGGATGGGGGGATCGATGCTGGCGGCAACCTCTACTGCGTGGGTACCACATCGAGTTTCCCTACTCCGTATGGGTCTGATCTGGCATTAGTTAAGTTCGGCTTTGAACTGGATATTTTAAATCCCATCATGCCAAATCCAAATGAAGATGGCAAGATTGAGTTAATCTGGAGCGAGGTGGTGGGTGCAACAACCTATTATATCTATAGAGAGCGTTCAAGTATCACCTCACTGGTAGGGCTGACCCCGAAATATACCACATCGGAGAGAAACTATACCGATACACTCATAACGAATGGTCTTTACTATTATGCAATCGTTGGCGGCAACTCCACATGGAATAGCTCGCGCTCCAATTGCCAGAGCGTGACCGTAGTTATTCCCTTAACTCCATCCGTGCTAGAAGTAATCGCGCCAAATCCAGATGAGGATGGTATTATTTCATTGAATTGGAGTAAGGTAATGGGAGCAACAAGATATTATATCTATCGAGAAATTTCAAATATTACCTCGGTAATAGGTCTGACCCCGAAATATATAGTATCGGCGAATAGCTTCACCGACACCCTCCCGACGAATGGCGTATACTACTACGCAATCGTGGCGGGCGATGCCTTCGTCAACAGCTCGCGCTCCAACTGCCGCAGCGTGACCGTCGCCATTCCGGAAGAGATTCCAGGATTCAACTTGGTTTTACTACTAATAGGGATTTTAGCGATTTTCTCAATCCTGCGACGGGAGGCACTTCCTTTAAAGCAGAGATCGGGGCTAATACACCTATTAAGATTGAATTTAAATGATTCATCCTGCTATTTCAGAAAATTGAGAAAATCAAATCGCTCTTTCAGGATGTGACATCCCGCCGATTCTACAAACTGCTACGGCTGGCGGCGACGAGTGGACAGAAAGGGCCGGTTAATCTCGAGAACCTTAGCAATGAGGAGAAAGTTCTATTTGAGGGGTTGCGGAAATTATTGAAGGAATGGGAATCCCAATTCTTGTGATAACCGGGATTTTAGTACTCAGGAAAAAGAGGTAGATGCTCGTCAAAGAACGTTAATGAAACTGGATAATTCGATGATATAAACCCGGATTTTTTTGAGTAGCTAGATCTAAATATTATCCACATCGCACTAGCGTTTAAATAGAAGGTCTGGGTTGATTTCTTAACAGAAGTCCTATCTACTTTTATTGGATGGCTGTCTATGGTTGCCGAGGAAGAATTCGATCCGATCACACGGTATGAACGCTTCTTTAAAGAATTCGCAAGTGAAGATGGGCAAATAAAGTATCGCACGGCAGTTGAAAAGATGCCAACCCAAAATGAACGCTCTCTTTATATCAATTTCGATGATCTTTGGAATTTTGATCCCGAATTGGCTAAGCGGACCTTGGAAGGGCCTGTTCCGAATATTGATGCTGCGGAAAAAGCCCTTACAAATATCATGATGATCGAGGCGGAGGATTACGCCAAGCACACCTTTCATGCACGCTTTACGAATTTACCCGAATCGCACCGGGTCCATCTCCGGAAACTGCGATCAGAACATATCGGTCAGCTCATTGCCGTGAACGGCATTTTAACCCGAGCAAGTGAGGTGAAACCTCAGTTAACCTTAGGGATTTTTGAATGTAAGGCGTGTGGGGAACGAATCTCCATATTCCAAGGAGATTTTTATACTACGCCCTACCAATGTCCGAATAACCAGTGTAATAAAAAAGGGCCCTTTACGTTTATCACCACAGAATCAATATTTATCGATTGGCAGAAGATTCGGATTCAAGAAAAGCCGGAAGAACTGCCAGCGGGGCAAATGCCCCGATCGTTGGATGCGATCCTGCAGGAGGATTTAGTGGATACAGTTCGCCCAGGTAATCGGATTACTGCCGTGGGAATCCTGCATTCCGCACGCGACCAAGGGCAGCATGGCGCCTTAAAGACGTTTCATATCTATCTCGATGTAAGTAGCGTTGATACCTCTGAAATTGATACCGAACTGCTCGAAGTCACGCCCCAAGAGGCAAAGACAATTGAAGAATTGGCAAAAGATGAGTGGATCCACCGCAAAATCATTCGCTCCATTGCACCGACCATCTATGGCTATGATACCATAAAGGAAGCCATTGCGCTCCAACTCTTTGGGGGGGTGACTAAGGACCAAAGGGATGGGACGAAGTTCCGGGGCGATTCCCATGTGTTATTGGTCGGAGACCCGGGAACGGGGAAATCAATGATGTTGCAATATGTCTCGAAAATTGCGCCACGTGGGCTTTATACGAGTGGGAAGGGATCGAGCGCGGTAGGTTTGACGGCAGCAGTGCTTCGTGACAAAGATACGGGCGATTTTACGCTTGAGGCAGGTGCCCTTGTCCTCGCAGATTTGGGCGTTGCATGCCTCGATGAGTTTGACAAGATGGAACCGTCCGATCGCGTGGCAATCCATGAGGCAATGGAGCAAGCAACCATCAGCATTGCCAAAGCGGGGATTGTGGCAACGTTAAATGCGAGAACCTCAATTCTGGCAGCGGCGAATCCAACCTTTGGAAGGTATGATGAATATAAAAATGTCGCCGAGAACATCAAGAAACTCCCGGTGACGATTTTATCTCGCTTCGATTTGATTTTTATCATGAAAGATCGCCCTGAGACGGAGAAAGATACAGAGATGGCCGATAGGATCATTGAAAATATTACTCAGGAAGTGGAGCCGCCCATTAATTCGGATTTATTGCGAAAGTATATTCATTATGCCAAAAGAACGTGTTTTCCTACCATGACCCCAGAAGCTTCAACCCGATTAAAACAATTTTATGTGGAGAAACGAAGATTGGGCGCGCAGCAGGATTCGCCCGTGCCAATTACGGCGAGGCAACTAGGCGCCCTGATTCGCCTGACCCAAGCACGTGCCCGGATGGCATTGCGGAAGGAAGTGACGCTCGAAGATGCGGAAGCTGCGATTCGGCTTTTAGAATATTCCTTAGGGCAAGTGGGAACAGACCAAGAGACTGGCATGCCGGATATCGATACTATCCTAACCGGACAGTCGTCCTCCCAGCGAACGCGGTTAGAGACACTGCATGATTTGGTACGGGATTTGGTACGGCAAGCCGGAGGCGCGGTTACTATTGAAAATGTCGTCGAGGAAGGAGAACGCCGGGGGCTTCAGCGTACCTTTATCGAACGTGCCATTGATCAATTAATTAATGAAGGTCTGTTATATCGCCCTGAGCCAGGGAGAATTCGAACCATTGACTAAAATTAGTCATAAAAACTCAGTTTCATTTGCTTTACTTTCAGTTTCGGAGTTTGCGAAGGCAATGTAGGAGTAGGGGATTCCACCAAACTTAAATCCTTGGGCGAATATTCCTGGCGCGGGTCTTTGCCTCGTTTTAAATAGCGCTTTGCATCTCTCTGAATACGATCCGCCCAAGTTCCCAATTTAAACCCTTTCACCTTAACCTCTCGTAATTTCAGGACATCCGCATTTGCAATGGATTCGATTGTTTTGAATCCTGCATTTTGAAGGGCAATAGAACGCTCACGGGAGACGTACTGGAGATGGATTAAAGTCAACCGTTCTTCTTTAACGCCATAGGTGAGACGCAGTCCGAGCATCTCAATTCGAGGAATTAAAGCAGTTCGCTTATGATAGGCGGCGAGTTTCGAGAGGGCATTAAACAACCACGGGACAAATCCTAATTTGGTTACAATAGGAGTTAGATCGCCAGCACTAATGCCGTACTTTTCTTCTAAAGCACGTACAGGCGTCTCTTCCTTATAATCATCCAGAACTAATGCCGTTTTGACAGCTCTGAGTTGGAGTTCATCCTCTACTTCAAGCGGAAATAGGATTTTATTATTTTCATAATACATCCAGTATGATGATTCTTCCCGCCCTCGAATGGGGAGCGTGATGGCATCCGGTGCCATACAAACCAGGAACGTGAGAGTTATGGGATCAGGATGATCGTCAAGAAGCTCAATCCCTTTACTATACGTGAGCGCAGTAAGGGGATGAATATAGAGGTCTGAGGTCAGATTGCCGTACGGGGTTGGACTGATTTGTTTCGGTTTCCGTTTAATAAAGCCATTTTTCTCCAAAAAGGTGAGCGCCTCGAGAATAATTTCCTTGCTCTTGGGATATTGGATGCTACTTAAGGTGTTTTTATAGTATTCCAAAATTTGATCGACGGTTCTGGCATAATTCGCTCGAATACAACGCAATAAACTACAATATAAATTCTTTTCGACCAGATATTTACTCATAATCGGCTCTGGTTCTCCTAATACGTACTTCTCAAGCAAACGTGTAACTTCTTCATTCTTCGTCAAGCGTTCGCCAGTATCGTCATTTGGAGATTTTTTGGAAACGACATAACCGTAACCAATTTTATCATACTGCGGCCTGCCTGCTCGACCCCATCGCTGATGCATTTCAATAACGGGGAGCCACGTCCAGTGCCCCCGTGATGCCCGTTTATAGCCATCTTGAATGACCCGTTTTGCAGGGAGGTTCACTCCGGCTGCGAGTGTGGGCGTTGCCCAAATTAATTTCAATGCGCCTGCCCGAAATAAATCTTCGATGGCTTTTCTGTTCTCTAATGATAGCCCCGCCATATGAAATGAGACGCCATATTTTACCATCTCATCTAGGAGCTCACCTGTGCCAGATTCCGTATCTGGGACGGAAATGTCCTTGTTCGGGAGCCATCCTCGTTCTTTAAGAATTTCCATTGATTTTTTGGCCTTCTCTTGAATCCGAAGACGACTGTCTACAAAACAGAGGATTTGCTCATTATCCTCTACAAAATTAATGGCAGCATTGACGGCATCATCTGTGGTATAGCGGTGGAGACTCTTCATATTATTCGCAGAATAATAAATTTGTTTGCCGTATAGCACTCCCTTTTTAAGCGGGACCATCCGCCAATCACTAAAAATTAAAACCGCGTCTAACCAGCGAGCTAATTCCACGGCATTGGAAACAGTAGCGCTGAGCCCAACTAAATTGAAATTGTGGTAACGGCTTTTGGCAACTACATCCTCATATTTAAATCCACGTTCCTCATCATGGACCGTATGAATTTCATCCAGAACCACCAATTTAATTTCAGATAACCATGATGGCTTTGAAGTCAAGAGGCTATCAGCTGCCTCAGGCGTTGCCACAATCCAATCGTAATTTTTCAGGTAATTATCTCGCTCTACGGCGTAATCACCCGTCTTAATCCCGATTTTGATTCCCAGATCCTCAAAGGTTTTTTTAAACTCCATATATTTTTCGTTGGCTACTGCCTTTAACGTAAAACACCATAGGGTTTTAAAAGGCAGCGCTTTCAAGGCTGCTAAAATTCCTAATAACGTTTTGCCCACACCAGTTGGAATGCAAAATAGATAATTCTGACGTGCGTCTGGGGTCTGATTCAAATTATCGCCGAGTGGAGGATTACTTTGATCAACGCCTTGAACTTTCTCGTAAAGTAATTTGAAACTCGGTATTTGGTATTCCGAGTAAACTTTTTCGTCGAATTCGACCACTTTATCGATGATCGGCATCCCAAAAAGGGCCAACGCTCCTAAAGCTTGTGGCGGAAAGAAGGTGGAGAAGCCAGTTGAAATAAATCTATCCTTATATTTCTGCTCCAGCGGGAGATCCGCCATCTCTAAATTAAAAATACTCTTCATTCACTCAATATCCCATTCTTCTCTAGAAGATATATGATTGCCAACGAATATTATAGTCTTATTTTTCCTAATCTTATATATTAAAAAGAAAATTTATACACCTTTGTACCGCCTTCTAAGGCAAATGGCAGATATTTCTTAAATCTAACCTTTAAACGGGGTAGGCCCCGCATGTTCGGCAAAAAGTTCCGCTATTGGCAACATTAGAGTGGCAATATGGGCATTGTTTGCCATATTCATCCATGGGATGGGGAATCCCGACGACCTTCCGAAAAATTTCATAATAGAATAGATGCTCTTTATCCCGAATCGCTACCCCATCTTCGTTAAGATAAAAGTCTTTCCTTTGTTGAAAATCGTTGTCTGAAATTACCTGGTTGAAAAAAGCTGGAAGGATAGCCGTCCCTGCCCCCGCCTCAATGGGTACTTTATCGCGCCATACAATTTTTTGAGGTAATATTTCCTCATAGGCCTTACGAAGAATCCATTTACCATAGATTTTACCATTTTCCGGATGAATCTTATATTCGGCGTTTATCTCGCATGCAAATTTTTTAAAGTTTGGTTCCAAAAAAGGAAGTATAGGTTTCATCCCCAGTTCCTTCGCAAGCGGAATGGAAGAGAAGGTCATTGCGCTCCATAATTTCTCTAGTTCTTCATTTAATTTATCCTTCTCAAAATTAAAGAGGAAGCTATAGCCGGCGAATAATTCATCGCTTCCATCTCCTGTCATTACGGCATGAACACCATTTTCTCTGGCTACTTTTAATCCCAGATAAATCACAACACTATTCCGAATTTCCATGGGATCAAAGGTTTTAAGTGCATTAATCACTATAGGGAGGGTATCGTATAGCGTATCTTCGTCAAATTTGTAAATAGTATGCTTAAAGTTTAAGTTTTTAGCCATTAGAGTTGCATATTCTATATCTGGGGAGGGCCCATTTTGAAATGCAACCGTAAATGCATCTAGTGGTTTGTATTTGGCTGTGATACTGGCTATAATACTTGTATCCAGACCGCCAGAAAGTAAAATCCCATCGCCCAAATCCTGTTTTATAGCATTTTCGAGGAGAGTTCGTAACTTGAAGCAGATGCTTTTAATATTAGTTGAGATATTTGTTTCCTTCTTGACCCAGGGTTGAGTATATTTTAAATGCTTTCACAAAGCCGTGACCGCTTTATATGTCGGAAGTACTAATAAGGCGAACATAATTGTATTGCATACCAGATGAATGATCATGAAAGGAAACCCGGTAATAAAGGCAAGCAGGATGTTTCCACTATAATAGACCCAGCCGTATACGATGTTTGTGGTAAGATCAAATAGGAAGGTGTAGAGAAACCCAATCAACGCGATCTTAGCGACGTTCAGAGGTTTTATTTCAAGTTTCCGAACCTGATTTTGGTTAGGTTTTAAAATACCGCCAATAAGCCCTATAAATGTCATGCATCCAACACAAACCAGATAAATGGGAAGAGGAGATACTCCAAAGGGATTCCATCCATAATAAATCACAGATGATGTGAGGCCAACGACCATTCCAATGTATTTTCCGTAAAGAAAGCCCGCAATGAATAAAATAACAGACATTACTTCAATATTTATAAGTGGGGCTAATATATAACTCGATCCGATCGCTAAAGCTGTGAAAATCGCTGTTAATGTAACCTTAATAGATACCTTTTGATATGTATAAGGTTCTTGACCTGCTTGTACAAATCCATTCAATGGTAATTTCGAGGTTTTCGTGTTTTTGTTCTCTTCTTTTTGCACAGGTTCCACCTATTTCATTTATTTAAATTGAAGATATCCTTTTTTCGCTATAAGGATAAGTCCAACTGCAACGGCAGCTGCCACTCCTGAAAAGACGCCGAGATAGATCCAAAAGGTATTATCGGGGTCTGTATCAGGGTTAAAGGGATTTCCGGCCACAAATCGCCATTCTACGATGGAGTTATTATTCAATTCTAGGACCGAAGCACTTATGCCTGGGAAAGTGCCATCCACGTAATATAACCAGTTCCGGCTTTGATCGCCGTTGGTATACCAAATGGAGTTAATACGCAGACCGGACACAAAAACCCCATTAATAGCAAAGTATTTCGTGATATTTTCGTCACCTATCGAGTTAATGGTTGCATTATAAGGAGAAATATCCCCTATTAAAGTAATATTAGAGAAAGTGACATTTTGGCCATCATGATAATTGAGTATGAGTGTAATATTTGATACATTTTTCATTGAAGAAGAAGCAAGTTGGCTATCTTCAATTAAAACTCCCGTATCTGCACGTTGGGTGCCCATACCGATTATCCCGAATACTAGTGGGATTATAAGTATAAAAACTACCCCAAGAAGCAACCAAAGTCGTGTATATTTCATAGGATGGTCCGAATATTCAATTCAATAGAAATCTTTTTAAGTTGGATAATTTATCCAACAAATTATCCTAGACTTAATTTTTTAATAAAGGTTTTGGTGACGATGAAAAAACAGATTGTATTAGTTTTAGGGCTGATTTTGCTAGTTAATTCGTTGTTAGTTCTTTCACCCAGCGTAAAAGCGTATAATCCTTTTAATACGGTAGTATCCGGCGATCAGTTACTTTGGAAAGTATGTGACTATAATGAAACCAATAATTTAGATGATCCAGCGGATTGGTGGCGTATGTCCGATTTTAGTTTTCAAGGCGAATATGAACTTTATATCGGAGATATAATTACCTTCACTGTCGATAATCCTAATTTAGGGAATGGTTCTCTTGAGATCGGGAATCTCACACTTGCTTCGGCATCGCGTAGCGATTTCAGTTTTAATCTGAATCTATTTTCCGCATTCCCGCCATCTTTTACACCCGGCTTGCTGGCATCTACGAATTGGACAGCACAGATTGAGGCAGCAAACAATACCTTAGGAACCATGATGATTCAAACAACTCATATGACATTCTGTGAGGAAGTTCGGGCAGTCATCGCCTTCTATTACGTTTATGGCGATCAAATTAGTAATGCAATCTACGACAATGAAACGGGCATCCTATTATCCTGCTATACTAAATTTGGAGACTTTTGGCTTGGATTGGATTTCATGGGTGAAATCTCTAGTGAGATTCCCTCATTTGAGATCTTCTTCATAATAAGTGTCCTATCTGCCGTGGTTATCTTAGCTCTTGTCAAAAAGAAGATGAATTCTATTCCATCCCCTCCAATAGAGTATTAACTGCATTCCTCATAACGTAAATATATCTTATTTTTTTTTTCCTTTTTTAGTATCTTATTTTCTATGAGAAAGATATAATAAATTAAAGCATTTTCTATTTACTTAGAGCATTTCGCACAGAGGATTAAATTGGAAAAAATCCAAGATTTAATAACAAGAAAAGGGCCAGGGCATCTCTTTCAATTAGCGCACATTGTCTTAGCCTTAAAGTTAATTGAAGAAAGGGGCCCTATTGGAAGGCATGAATTGGGACGTGTTCTTGATCTGGGCGGAGGATCTGTTCGCACGCTCGTAAATCGCTTGAAAAATGCCGATTTAATCACGGTCGAGGGGAAAAAAGGGCATATTGTGTCGGACGCGGGAAAACAAATCTTACAAGAATTTCGGAAAAATATCATTCGTTTCGAGGTTTTAGAGCCAGCTGAAAAATTAACACATAAAAAGTTTAACGTGGGATGCCAAGCTAGGGCCGTTTCTTCAAAAATCGGTTCAGGAATCGGCATTCGCGACGCTGCTCTCTCCGTAGGGGCTAAATCCATAACCTCATTAATTTTTTCCGGAACGGATTTTGATATTCCAACGCTAGGTAAAGATTATCTCGCAAGAGAGCAGCCTGATTTCTCCAGATACCTCCTCTCTCAATTTGAATTTCAAAAAGATGATGTGTTGATTGTGTGCGGCGCAGATAAAGCTATTGAAGCCGAGCTTGGAGCTATGACTGCCGTTCTTTCGTTGATTATTTCTTAAAATTAAGATAAAGACTAAAGTATGCTTTACGCGCGATTAGTGCTTTTAAAAAATGAAAGAAAATAAGAGCAGTAAAAATAAGATATTAAATTTTATCTAATTCGCCGAGCGCATTTTTCAGATCGGCTTCTTCATCTTTCCCCGCTTCGGCCTCAATTGGGGGTTTCTCTCCTAAGAATTCTGCCAGGACCTTATCTAGCTCCGAAGAGGCAGATTTCATCACGAGCCGAATCATTCCAATGTTTACATCCTTGTCGGTGATAATGCAGAGCACTCCACTGGATCCGGCGCCTTGGCCCGTATTTGAGGCAAATATTTTCCCATCATCGAATTCGGAAGTCACGATTTGGAGATTACCGATATCAAGGCTTTTCCCTTGTTCCTCACTGGCACAGAAAACCGCCGAGGCAATAGCGCCGATGCCATCGACATCTACTGGGTAATAACTGAATTTACTCACGTGCGCAATGGTAAGTCCCGTCCTATCCGCAAGAATGACTTTCTTAATTCCCGGTTCCGCCTTGATGATTTTCGCAAGGATTCTATCGAACGACTTTACATCCATTCTATTCGACTCCAAATTTTTGTTTCGATTATTACCATTTCGCTATGGTATAAAACTATTATCCTAAATTATAACTATTACTATTAAAAACTCTACTCATTAAAAATTATTTCTCAACGCTTATTTAAATAATTACAAGCAAGGTCTAGCAACTATTTATTTTTGGCTTTGTCTTTAGGGGGAGGAAAAATACCCCTTGGCGATATGGGCAATAGGATCGAAAATCTCGATTTCGCCCTTCCAATCCACAAGGACGGGATAATAAATTTGTTCAAGTTTCAGAATGAATTCTATTAAGTGGAAATTAATCGCAGGCATCTCTTCGGTGCTGATGAGGACCCCAGAAAGGAAGGTGCTAGCGAAGAGATTCACGATTTTCCCTTTCTTTTTAATGATGGAGGAGCCTTGGGTTGTAGCAGGAGCCAGTTCATCGAGAAGCACGTTAATAGAGATAAAAGCACCAGAGATAATATGCTGATCAAAGGCCTCGGTTGTTTCTTGAAAGGATTTATGGTAAAGACAAATCCCAGATTTCGTCATCACGTATAAGTCTTCGAGCTTAGCCTTCCAATCAAATTCGGACAGCGGTGGGAGTTTTTTGAAAGAAGCGAAGATAGCTCCACCAATGACTATTTGAAAAATAGCCCCTGCAAGGCGGAATGTCAAGCCATAAATTGTAACAAGGTATTCCATTGAAAAGAAAAAGCCTAGAAATAGTAGGAGCAAGATAGGCAAAGATTTTGCCAGTTTAACGGATATAACTTCTAGTTGAAACACCTTTTTATAAAACCCAATGAAATAAATGGTAAAGAAACACATAAAGAAGGACCAAAACACTATGAATAAAATTTGGATAACCCCTAAATTAACTAGTATGATAAATAAGGAAATGATATTATATGTAAGTAAAATATAGGTGAACAAGTATTTTTTAAACAAAATAATTTTATATTTCTCCATAAAATAACAAAATATGAGAGCACAGTTCATGAAGGAATAATATGCACCATTTATAAACAAGTCGTGCATGCTTCCCACGCTCCAAATGAGGAAAGGAGAACTAGGTGTATTGCTCGAGAAATAATCGCCCATAATATGAAAGAACCACATCAGCGAAATTCCAAAAAAGAGGGCGGTGTAACCGAGTTCTTGAAGGGTTTTCAGTTGTTTCTGTTGTTTTCGATACTTTAAGACAAATAGAAGCCCAAGTTCGAGGGAAATAACTGCAAAAACCCATTCGAGAAGTAATAACGGGAATCTGAGTGCATCATCAATAGGGAAGGTAATAGCCATAGATACCATCTTTTATTGTTTTAAGATATTTTTTATAATGGGTTTAAAATCTTCGAAGAGCCGCCCCTGATCCTTTATCTCGCTGAAATTATTCAGATTCAGTAAAAAATCCTTATAGTAGAACTCAAACTTGCGTTTGATCGATTGCAGGAGGTGCCGTAAGCTGCTGAGATCCTTTCGCACAACTAATGCATAAGTAATGAAGGGCTCGATTGTACCATATTCTAAAAGAATAAAGGCATCCTCGCGCTTGATTTTATCGATTTTCTCGGTTTGGGTGCCCGTTATCGCAGTTATAATCGATTCAATACCGACGATGCCACCTGAGAAAATCTGATCGCTATCGCCCCGCGGAGCTGCGCTATCACTTTTCTTCTTCTGGGTTTGTTGTGCCACGAGTTCCGCCAAATCACAGTAAAACAAGCAGGTATTATCCTTCTGGTTGATAATAAACAATTTGGAGAGGTTCTCACGGTACTCGAACTCGTAAAAGGGGGGAAACTCGTATCCCGAGAAGAACAGAATAAGAAAGCCAGTAAAAAGTACCAAAACGCCAAAGAAATATATTATCTCATTCAAACCTGGCGGAAAAACGCCTAAACCTACTGGAACTGCGATTCCTAGGGATGAAAGGCTCACAAGTTCCCCAAAGAAGAATTGGATGAATTTCGTTCGGATCAGCCCTATACTTCTCCGAATGACCTTTATCTGAAAACTTAGTATATAATAGGCGCTCAAAACGGTGAAAAAAATGCTGCTTAGGAATATAGGAGACCGAGTGGAGGGAATGACAAGCACAATAACGATAGGAGTTAAACTAAGAATCATAAAGATTTTTAGAATTTTGAGATTCATTAACTCGGAGAATTCTTTAATATTTATAAAGTAGAGAAACCCAATGGGGGAGGAGAGCGCACAGCACCATCCGCTCCTAATTACAATTTCTTTTAGCAATGGGTCTTCAATGAGGACACGCGAAATATTAATCTGCAACGCACCAAAAATCAGCAATAAAGTGAAAGTACCAAAAGATAAGAGGATGCGGTTCAATTTGAGATTGACATCCCGTAGTTTGCGGTACTGGTAAAAAAAGTAAACCGCCAACTGAACTGCAATTATTACAGGAACGAGGTAAAAGAGAACTTGTATTTCCTGTAGGGGAAGGAATTGGGAAAGCATTTTAAACTCCAACTTTCATGCGTTTCAATCTCTATAAATTCCAGCTTATATCCTTTTCAATCTCTCTATAAACCTATAGAGGGTACGAATTTAAGAATAGTATTGAAAAGTATAATTTTCCTCTTAGGGGGATTAATGCGCCTGTAGCCAGTTGTAGATGTCGGCGTAGATTTTCTGAGCATTTTGGTCCATGAGGAGGCTGTGATTGGCATCTCGGTAAATGTGAATCATTTTATCGGGTGTAGGAATAAGGCGGAATAAGTCAAACGCCCCCTGCGGGTCTAAGAGCTTATCGCCGGTGCCTTGGCATATGAGAATTGGCTTCTGGATTTTATTCTTGATATGAGGGAGCGTTGTGCGGAAAAGGTTCATCAAATTAAAAACCATGCCTAACGAAATGGGATTTGCGTGGAGGATATCGTGGGAATCATAGTCGTTGAAGGCAGGGAAATACGTGGGATTATTATAATCAGAAGGAAGTTTTATAAGGGGCTTTTTAATGGGAAAATACTTGAAAAATGAAGAAAAAATAAAGAAATTTTTAAAAGCAGAGAAAGATCGTGGTCGAATGCCAGGGACTAATGCAATTACTCCCTCAATTTCTTGGGGAGTTTGCACTGCAAAATTGAGGATCGTAAGCCCCCCCATACTCTCACCCATTAAGTAGAGTGGGGCCTTAGGATACTTGCGTTTCAATTGACGGATCAACTGGCGCATATCTTGATAAACAAGGTCAAAAGAATTGAGGTGCCCGCGGATGCCCGAGGTTCGCCCATGCCCGCGCTGGTCCATAGCGCAGACGAGCACATTTTTATCGAAAAAATAATCGCCTAACACATAGTACAAATCGGAATGACACTGGAACCCATGGCACATCAGGATTATCTTCTCTACTGGACCTTGTGGGAGCCAATACTGATTGAAAATCTGGGTCCTATCCGGGGCCACGAACCTCTTTTCGATGGCGTTTGGGCAGTGGATCCCTTGAATGGCTTCCCGCAGTGCCCAGAGAAGCGACAGATACTGCTCCACCTGTGCTTTCGGGAAGGTTTGAAAAAAGGGGTCCTTCAGCCTCTGCTCAAATAAAGGATGAAAGGTCATTAAACCACTTGAAGGGAAATTTTTAAGTTAAAACAAAAAAAGGGAAGTGTTGTTTTCAGACAATTAAGGTGCTTGGGCTTTCATAGTGAGCCGTTTATTACATTTTGGACAGGTTCCATGAATTTTTAAATACTCCAAGAAGTGATCTTTATGCGCTCGCACGTTACAGGCGGGGCATTGGATCACAACATCCTTTGCAGCCATAATGGCCTTACAGATTGGACACACCTCAGGAGTTTCGGAAATAGTCAGTGTATACTTCTGCCCATTGAAAAGAGCGCTCTCCATATTTTCCCCCAGAATAAACACCTTATTTCCAGATCGGGAACGTAAAAACAATTCAACTCCTTTCTGTCCATCTTTCCGCTCGCCAATCCAATCAACTACGCCACTTACTTTATTTGCAGTAGCGCCCCCTGAACTGATTTCCGCCTTCAGTTCCGTATTAATGATGAACGTGCGTAAAACTTTAATCACATTCAGCGATTCTTGTTTGGCTCCAAATTGCGTCAATTGAACAAGGTCTTGCACAAACAATTCGGGTCCATTGAGCATGGCAGCCTTCACATCTGCATCCGGCATTTTTCATGAGCCTCTATTTCGAATTTATTATTGTTTACTATTAATCTAATGCATAGAAATAATGACTAAAGTAATTTATTACTTCTTGTAATGCCATATAATAATTAACCCATTTTACTTCCCGTAGTGGTAAACTTTATATATCACGACTACCAGTGGTAAACTTAGAAATTCACAACTCAAAGTAGTAAAGAGAAAATTGAAGGTGTATGAAAAAATGCCTCGACCAGAAAAGAAAGAATATCTGCAGGATATTCCTGTTATAATAGGAGTTGGAATAGCGTTTCTAGCTTTTGCTACAATAACATTGATCTCGCCTATTTCCGATTGGATTCACGCATGGGTCAATTGGCTATACATTTTTACCTATCTCTTTTATTTCTGTGGAGTGATTTGTATCGCGGTTGGAATTGCGCTTCTTTACCAGAATAAGCGCCTCCGTGGGCAGGTGATGAAAGCCATAAACGCTGGTGATTATGGTGCACGGACAAAGCTTGATGATTTGGCTGCTGATTTTAATTTGAATTCAGGTGATGCGCGACGCTTGTTAGTTGATTTGCGGATGGCCCGTGAGCTAAAGGTGAGTTTTGATTCAAAGACAGGTGAGATTATATTTCCCACCTTGGGAAACCCGGCACTAAAAGAAGAATCAAATGGGTACATATACTGCTCCTTTTGCGGATTACAATTGAACAAAGACACGCTCTATTGTCCTAGTTGCGGAGCTAATATTCATTAATCTTTTTTTGAGGGATGAATAATGGCTGAACCAGAAATGCCCGCGGAGTTGGAAAATCAATTAATGCAAATTGGGTTAACGAATTACCAAGCGCGTGTTTACCGCGCCGTTTTTATTCTGAATGAATGCACCATTGCCCAAATTGCCAACTATTCAAAAGTCCCAGCGGCGAAAATATATACCGTAATTCGTGAATTAGAGGAAAAGGGCTTGATTGCCGAAATCTTGAAAACACGCCCTGCGATGTTCCGGGCGTATCTTCCAGATCAATACATTGAACAGGAAAAAAATAAAATCTCAGAAATCGGCAGAAATATCAAACAAAATTTGAAAACGCTTGAAAAAATCAGAAAACAAAGTGAACCTTCGGAAGAATCTGAAATCAGCCTCATTGAAAACGACTTATTACTCAAAAATATAATACTAAATACCCTGACCCCCCTTCCCTCACGAGTATGTTTTGTCCTACAGGAAGATTTCAATTTCTATGAGACGATCTTGACGAAAATAGTTCAAGAGCTGAAATCCCCGAATCCCACACCCATTTCGATAACACTGATCGATCCTTATAAACGGGAATTAGATTTTAATAAGAAATTTCCGAGTTTAAATATCCAAATACTAACGGTTAAAGACCTTTCAAATCCAGTATGTGAGGCCTTAGAAAAAGTCCAGCTGCTTTTTGTTATTGACGAAAATACCTTCATTAATATAACTCAAACTGAGCAGGCTTCAAAATATCTGCATATTAAATCCAGCAATTTCACGGGATTCGTTCTCTCCTCCCTTATTCCAACTCCAATTAGAGGTGAATGAAATGAAAGTCGCAATTTTGTATAAGCACTTTGAGAGGTAATAATGATGTTGAATTTTCTAAAACGTTTGGTTTATCTGGCAACCACTAAGGTGGAACCCCTTCTACCATCGCAACTCCAATTTACCTTATTTATCAAAACCTATTTTCCCTGGGTCGTCAAGCACCCCCGGATGATTCCCGCTATAGAACGCTTCGCAAAAGGGTACATCCATTCAAGCACGATTCGAAAGTTGGAACTAAAGCGCGGCTTAAAGGTTCCCCCATTTCTCATTATCAGCATCACTTCACAATGTAACTTACACTGCGTAGGCTGCTATGCAGCGGCGACTGGAACCGTCTGCGAGGGAGCCGCCCAAAGGGCTTTGGATATTGGGCAATGGCGGGGTATAATTCAGCAAGCCAAGGATTTAGGTATATTCGGCTTTATAATTGCCGGTGGAGAGCCATTTCTGAAAAAAGACCTCCTGAAACTCAGCGAAGAGTTTCAAGATCGGATATTCCTTATCTTCACAAACGGAACTGCCCTTAATGATCAAAAATTCACCCAGTTGAAGAAATTACATAATACCGTGGTTATTGTGAGTATTGAAGGAAACCAGGAAATGACGAATGCGAGGCGAGGGGCTGGTGTCCATCGAAAAGTGCTAAGTACCATCCAAAACCTAAATGATTTGGACATTCTCAATGGTATTTCTGTGACCATCACTCGCAAAAATTTCCAGTACTGGATGAATGAAAAAAATATCGATGATCTCATTGCGAAAGGCGTGCATCTGGGATTTCTCTTGGAGTACATTCCTGTCGACAACGGAACTGACCTGATGCTCACGGATAGAGAGCGTAAAGAATTCAGGAAGCAGGTGCTCTACTATCGAGAAACCAAGCAGATCCTCCTTATTCATTCCCCAGGGGACGAAGAGCTGATGGGCGGGTGCGTTTCTGCAGGGCGCGGGTTCGCCCATATCACCCCATCCGGAGATCTTACCCCCTGTCCAGTCTCGAATGTTGCTACCCACAATTTGACCCAGTCCTCTCTGCGACAAGGGCTATTAAGCCCACTATTTAAGGCGATCCGGGAACAAGAGCACTTATTGGAGACGGAGGGGACCCCTTGCGCCCTCTTCGCCCATCCTGAGGAAGTGGCGGCCTTAGCGCAGACTTATCGCGCTCATAGAACTGGGGGCGCCACGTGGTACTCCTAATCTTCTTTATCCTATTTTTTACGGGACGATAATTTTAAATAAGGATATTTGTATCTAGCCAATGATTACCTATCCAATCGTATCGTTTCAGCCTTTTCTGAAAAATAGAATACCTATTTGCTTTTATCAAAGTAGAATAGCGAAAAAGATTGGTTAGAATATGGAGAAAATGGAGAAAATTCAGAAAATTCAAAAGATAGGCATCGGTGTCGTTGGGCTTCCTGGTGCAGGAAAGTCCATCATCTCAGAGGTCGCCCAGCAACTAGCTATCCCGACTGTCGTGATGGGAGATGTCATCAGGAATCTCTGTACTGAACATGGTTTAGCGATTAATTCGGAAAATTTAGGTCAGATAATGACATCCATTCGGAAAGAGGAGGGAATGAATGCGGTAGCGATACGTACCCTTCCTAGGATCACAAATTTAGAGGGCAGTGTTGTAATTATAGATGGCTTACGGAGCTATGAGGAGGTGGAATTTTTCAGGGCAAGGTTAGCAAAGTTCATCATAATGGCAGTTCATGCGGCACCGCATATCCGCTACGAACGCATTCGAAGACGGAAGCGTTCTGATGATCCCCAGAATTATAGGGCGTTCCAAGAGCGTGACCATCGCGAGATTTCGGCAGGAATCGCTAAAATACTTGCCCTCGCCGATATTATGCTCATCAATGAAGGTAATATTAATCAGCTCAAACATCGGCTAAACCAAATCCTGCATTTGATTAAAGAAGGGAAATGGAGGCAACCAAGTTACAAATTGTTATAAAAACGCCAGTTAATCCTACGGAGGATAAAAAAAAAGTGGCGTTGTGCCTTCATAATATAATAGACAAGCCGGTGATTCAGGAAGAGGATAATTATCTGGTGGTGCGGAGTGAGCACCAGAATATCCTCTTGACGATTCGGGCGAAGTTAGGGCAGCAAAGGATCGGGGAGACTGCCCGAATGATTTTTTTGAGGAATTCAACCTCGTCGACCTTCGAGTTCTATTTGAATAAGCAAGCTGCTTTTGCAGGGCGGGTGAATTTCGTTACAAACATTGACCAAGAAGATTATCTTGGGCCGATCACCGTTACGGTGACCGCGGAGGAAGTCCATACAGTCATAGATTGGCTGGCAGGGAGTACCTCTCCACCAGAAGAAGAACGATAATAGGTAATCTGAAAGATTTATGAAAATTTACTCTTGAATTTATCTACAGAGGGATCCGTTGAAAAAGATTTTTCTTTTTATTTTGGATGGATGCGCGGTTGCACCATTTAAAACCGCAAATACACCATTTATGAAGAGACTTGCAGTAGAAGGGAAAAGTACGCTGGAATGTGAAGCCATTTTCCCAACGGCTACCTTCAGCGGGCATTCCAGTATCCTCACAGGAACTTACCCGGATAGGCATGGGATGGTTGGAAATCAATTCTACGATCGGAAAATGAAACTAGTGAAGAATTTCGATGATTATAATCCTAATGACCATATTCAGGCACTGACTATTTTTGAGTTATTACTATTTCCGACATGTGCAATCTGTGAGCCAGTCCCGAAAGGCGCCTCTACAATTATTAAGAAACAGATTTTCGATTCTCTTCCGATTGACCAGCAGAATCAACACATTTTTAAGGAATTGGAGAAACTCCTGACCTTAAATATCAAACTTTATGTCGTAAATTTTCAGGGGGTTGATGGCTTCGGAGAAACGAAAGGACCTAGTTCGCCCGAATATTCAGCGTGTTTGGGGGAGGTTGATGGCTTCATAGAAGCAATCGCCAAGCAAGTGCAATCGGAGTTTGTAATGCTAATCACTGCCGATCACGGGATGAGCCAACTCTATACGGAATCTTCGATAGAGGCGAATATTGATTTAGAAATGGAACTAAAAAAAGCGGGATTTGAGGTAAAATGTTTGGCCTCACATCGGATGAGCCACTTGTATACGGAATCGCCGACCAAGGACTTAGAATCCTTTTTAAAAACGCGGCCCTATATTGACAAAGTCTTTAATCAAAAAGAACTTGAGAGAATTCACCTGAAGCATGAACGAAGTGGCGATCTGGTCGTTTCGGCAAGGAAGGGATTTGAATTCGGTGAAAAGAGGTTGAAAGGAAGCCATGGAGGAGCCACAAAGGATGAGATGCTTGTTCCGTTTATCATTTATGATTCTGAACATGAATCTACAAAGGGAATTGCACTTAGCAAAATGAATTTAGTTGATATTTGTCCGACCCTTCTGGATCTTTTAAATATTAAACCAAAAGTCAAGTTCCAGGGTAAAAGCCTTTATAAATCCAAGTAGACCTGCTTAGCCGGCTTTACATTCGAGTTGCGCCGTTTTAAAATTGTAGCGGGCGATATAGCGATGCCGATTCGGGCATACCATTTCTTTGCGTAAATAATATTGCCCGAGGGGTTCATCGTAAATTAGCGGCATGAAATCGAGCGTTGTGTGGTGTTGACAAGTCGGGCAGATCGCCTCATCCCGAAACGTGAATTGCGAATTCTTTTCTTCAGATGGAAAGAGTTTAAATGGCATAATATGGTTTGATCTATAGAGGAGAGATTGATTTTTGGAGGGGGCTTTGGGAATTAATCCAAGGGCCCATGGATCCACCAGTTTCGTTCGTAATTTTAACTGAGCCATGTTATTTATGAGCCACCATTCCGAAATTTGTTCAGGAAGGAGCGGAATTAGATGTGGTTTGAAAGTCTTACCAAGCAAATTTATTTGATTTGTTAAGCCATGATCGGGCAGGAAAAGTGAAATTATTAACACGTCTTCTTGAGTTTTTAGGGAGATGGGGATTAATTTGGAAAAATGGTGACCATCATCGATGATGACATGTTTCACGTAATTATTTTCGTCCAAATAGATATAAAAGGGGTGATAATCGTGGGGATGATACGGAATCCACTGTATTTCATAAAAAAACAGGCATTGGATGCATTTCCCTTGATTACTTTCCAAAATGCGGAAATATAATCCCTCAGTTTGTGACTTGGGGGGCAAACATAGAAAATATTTGAAAATTATGCGCAAATTCTCAAAATTAAATCCGTTTAATAGGACCTGATCGTATCTGAGACGACAACCAGGCTTGGCGACACAGAATGGATTCTTTGAATGGTTCATATTTTTCAGAATGGGTGTGATGATAATAATAAAATAAGATGGAGAGATCGAACAGTAAAATTGAAAGCCGGAGGCAAAAAGATGTCAAAATAAGTGTATTTAGTAGCAAAAAGATAGGAATTGAAACTAGTAGGTAAGTTGGGGGTTTACCGGATAGGTTTCTCTTTTCTCTTGAGGATCAATTCAATGAGGGCGACATTATTAATTTTAATAACCTTCCAACGAACACCGGGCAGATCACCTCGGGCTCGGCCCTTAACGCCTCCAATACCCTCTACGAGCACCTCATCATGCTCATCAACATAGTTAAGTGCGCCATCCCCGGGCAGAAAAGACGTAATTTGTTTACCGTTTTTAACAAGCTGAATGCGGACACATTTGCGGATACCAGAGTTAGGCTTCTTTTCTTCGATACCAACCTTCTCAAGGACGATCCCCTTCGCCATGGGGGACCCTTCCAAAGGATCAGCTTTTCTACGAAAGAATAGAACTCTGTTCTTATATTTCGCGCTTTTCCAGCGAAAATGCTTACGTTTCTTCAGAAGCTTAAGCCCGGCGAATTCACCATTTGGTGCTTTTGACCTACTCATACTAAAAACCCTCAAATAATCGGAATGGGTTCTTACTTCGATTCCAATATTTCAAATCGTCATAAGATTTATGTTTCGATATTACTTTGTTTATTCAAATACTTTTTCAAGTACTTGAATATTGTTTATTGAAAAACTTTTCTAGCCTTAGTCCTTCTAAAAGGAGATCTGGAAAGCGTGTATATCGAGAAATTACGGGATGATATCTACACCTGCAATCGAAGTCGGTGTGGAATGTGCAGAGAAGAGTGTCCTATCTATGGTCTGCTGCGGTTCGAAGAGTATAGCAGTCGAGGTCGATCGCAAATAGCGAAGGGGCTACTTGAAGGGACCATAAAACCGAGCAAGGAGTTGTTAGAGTCGTTAAGCTTATGCGCAACATGCGGCTATTGCCGCTTCCGTTGTGCGTTACCTACGGTCGACCTTCTAGAAAGGCTTAGAGCCGATTTAGTGAAGTTAGGGTATGAGTTACCAAATTATCAGCGAGTAAAAGACTATATTATAAAAACCAAAAACCCCTACGGAAAGGCTTTGGTAGAAAAAGAGCATTGGGCGGAAGGGTTACAGTTCAATGAACATTCACCAAATTTATTTTTTGCGGGCTGTTTATATTCGCTTTTAGCCCCAGACCTGCTCAGGAAGATGGTTAAGATTCTCCAAAAGGCAGGACTTGACCTCAATCACTTAGGCGAAGAGGATTGTTGCGGAGCGGTTCTCCATACGACAGGCTACTGGGATGAGTTTCAGGAGAATTCATCAGCAGTTATCAATTCCATTGCGAAAAAAGGGATTGAGGAGATTATCACCCCGTGTCCGAGTTGTTATAAAACCTTCAAACAAACATTTCGGGAATTCTTCCCCGAGGTCAATCTGAAAGTTAGACATATCGTTGAAGTATTTTTGGAGCTTATTGAGAAAAAGAAATTGAAATTCACTAAAAAGGTCGAGAAGCGTGTAACATGGCATGATCCATGTCACCTCGGGCGTGTTATGGGGCTGTTTGAAGAACCGAGGAAAATTATTAGAAGCATACCAGGAATTGAACTCGTTGAAATGGAACATAATCGTTACGAGGCTAAATGCTGTGGGGGCGGCGGTGGATTATTAGTTGAATGTGCAGATACGGCCATGGATATCGCGTCCAATAGAGTCAATGAAGCAGAGCAAACCAAGGCGGAATATGTGGTTACGATGTGCCCAACTTGCAGAGATGTCCTCGCCAGGGCAGCCAGGTACAATGAGCTTCAGATAAAGGTAATAGATTTAATTGAACTGATCGAGATGGCGCTTTAATAAAAGCGCAGTTTTCCTTCTTATTTGAAAGTGGCAAATATTGTCGGCATAGTAAGACGAATCTAGCCAGATTGACTGCGAATAAAAATTTTTTTAAGGCTCATTAAGCTATTATTATAAACAAGAACCTTTTTTACTTGAGAATTTCATTATATGTAGTCTGGATGATTTCTGTGAGGATTTATAAGAAGTCTGGCATGCATCTCCTTCTAAATAATCACAATATACTGATTGATCCGTTATCACACCAAGAATCGGATATAGTACTAATCTCACACGCTCATTCGGACCACATTTCTCTTCGATCCTTTGAGCAATTTACGCAGCCGATTTATCTAAGCCAACCAACTTTAGAAATATTAGGTGTAAGATCGAAAAAAGAGTTCAAGGATAAAGAAAACATTCATCTACTTAAAGACAAGGACGAAGTGAATCTCGATGGAATATCGATTGAGGCATTCGAAGCAGGGCATTGTATTGGCTCATTACAATTCAGGATCAAATATAAACAAAAAACAATTATTTATACGGGAGATTTTAGTTTAGAAGCACGAATGGGAATGCAGAAAGGGGAGGTTTTACAGGGAAAGAATGCGACTTTAATCACAGATTCAACATACGCTAATAAAAAATATCAATTCCCCGCACGAACTCAATTATATAAAGAAATTTTGAAGTGGATTCAGAGCGTATTGAAAACGAATAAAATCGCAGTTCTTTTCGCAAGAGAATTGGGAACAGGGCAAGAACTGACGGATCTTATCAACCATTCGAATTTAAATTGTGAGCTCTGCGTCCATCCCTCCATTTACTTTCATAACTGCGTTCATGATAACTATTATCCTATAGGTGAGTTTCAATACCGCAGATCCTTTTTTGAGAAGAGTCTTGATGATTATTTTCATACAATAAAGACAAAAGATCAACCGAAAAAAGTCTATTTACTCCCAATCTACATGTATAATCAAAAGAATCTCCCGGAACTAATAGATTATTATGGTAGAGATACCATGGCGATCTGCACGGGCTGGGCTCTCACGCAACGATTCTCTATTCAATCGTTCCCTCTTTCCTCGCATGCCGACTACAATAATATTCAAAGGTACTTTACTGAGTCAGGGGCAAAGGAACTCATTTACTTTTAAAATTAGAGGGATGTAGGGAGGGACCCGAAATGTTTTTTATACCGCTCGCAGATGTCGGGTAAGGTGCAGCTATGGCCCTGAGGTCCTGAAGCCTCAACGCAGTAGGAGCTCATCACAGCACCAAGTTGGCACGCTTCTTTGATAGAAAACCCGCAAAGAATTCCTTTTAGAAGCCCAGCTCTGTAGGCATCACCTGCTCCAGTAGGATCTATAACTATTGCGGCCTTTGCGGTGGGAATAGCGAATTTTTCATCCTTATGATAGAGAACCGATCCGGAACTTCCTAAGGTAACAATAATAGTTTCGATTTGATCTTTCAACTGATTGATACTCCTCTCAGAGGTTCTTTCAAAGAGTGCTAATTCGTTACTATTGAAGATTAGGATTGAAGTGAGGGGGATGAGTTCTTCCAGTTGTTCCTTCGTGAAATTTTTGATCTGTTGCCCAGGATCAAAAATCATCGGAATTTTAAGTTCCTTCAGTTGGTGGGCATATTTGACCATAGCCCTAACGGGATTGGGCGCATTAATAGCAATTTTTATCTGATCGTCAGGCTTTATTTTGGATTTTAAATCAAGATATTCTAAAGCAGCCAAGGCGCCCTCATGAAAAATAATAATTTGATTATTATTACTATCAGAAATAATGAAAGCGGCTGCAGAATATTGATCATCACGAATTTCAATTCGAAGATCAACTTTATTTTTAAAGCATTGGGGGTAATGCCGTTCATAGAAATCTTTTCCGGCAGCTGAAATCAAAATGCACTTCGCATTTAAGAGGGCTAAACTGTAGGAGATATTTCCACCGGTTCCACCCCGTAAAACCTTGATGTCATGGACCGTAAAGGCGGCATTCAAATTTTTATTGGAATCTATCACAGTTGCTGACGTGAAAAGATACGGAAGTTTCATGATATGGTCGAACGCAAGGGAACCCAATACTAGAACAGCAGGGTCCTTCTTCAAAAAAATTCATCCTGATTATTGGAGATCCTAAAAGAAGTTACCTAAATCTTTCAACTAATAATAACATCTTCGATATTATAGTGCCTTCGAGCCAGTAACCGCGCCCTAGCGACATTCTTTCCATTTTTTCCAATGGCGATGCCCCGATCCTTTTCGTTTACTGTCACCATCGCAATCTTCTTGCCATCTCTGCGTTCCGTGATTGAAATCAGCTTGATTCGGGCAGGTGCTAAGGTATTTTTTATGAACTCTTCAGGCGCTTGGGCAAATTCAACAATTTCAATTGGTTTTTGCAGGAAATCGCGGACTCGCTTGATATTAATTCCTTTCTTACCGATCGCCAGTCCAATATTCCCCGCTTTCACAATAAAAATAACTCGTTCTTCATCGATTATACAATCCTGAGCAACTGCACCGGTTATACTTTCAAACAACGAGATAAATCGGATTTCATTGCCACCTAATTTTATACTGATTGTCATTTTGTCATTTCCATTTCGTTTTTTTTATCCAGTTTTTTAGGCAGGTTCTGGTTCAGCCAATTTCAAAATATCACTATCTCCGGGTTCTAGTATCAAAAACACGGAAATCATATAAGTCTTTCCGACTAAAAATCCGAGATCATAGTTCGATCCTTTAAATTGATGAATAGTAATGTTTGATAATTTGCAGTAGGTCTCTAAATCGTTCAAAATCGTTTTAGGGCAGTTGTTTGAAACAACCACTAATTTCCCAATCCCGCGCTTGATATTATTCAAAGCTCTTTTAGGCCCAATTTGGAATTTCCCTGTTTTTACCACAATTTTTATCGCATTTTCGACATTTATTGACAAGGTTCAGATGCTCCAATTCACGACTTAATGATCATTCTTCAACGTATCATTTTTAGTTTTTTGCTTACCTTATTAGTTTTGATAATTCTTATTTAATCTATTCATTTATCCATTTTTCAAGGTTAAGCTATTCATTTACTCATTTTTTAAAGGTTTTCGTGAAGTTATTAATTTTTGATAAGAAAACTGTGGGATTTTAAAAAGTTTTTAATATTTAAACTCTTATTTCTAAACACTTTTTTCAAAATTGATTCTTATTTTATTCTAATTAAACCTATGTACCAATATTTTTTTTATTTCTTTTTTGCTTTTTTGTTTTTTGTTTTTTCTTTTGTTTCTTTTTCTGGTGCTTTTTCTTCTTTTATTGGAATCTCTTCTTCTATTAGAGCTTCTTCTTCTTTTATTGGAATCTCTTCTTCTATTAGAGCTTCTTCTTCTTTTATTGGAATCTCTTCTTCTATTAGATCTTCTTCTTCTTTTATTG
>Ga0315277_10000849_pt1 | contig 46625 bp, 60 predicted proteins | sample YL17G05_15_MG_FD_203695 | JGI IMG/M metagenome (GOLD analysis project Ga0315277, IMG submission 203695) | Sediment microbial communities from Yellowstone Lake, YNP, Wyoming, USA - YL17G05_15 | ecosystem: Environmental > Aquatic > Freshwater > Lake > Sediment | place: USA: Wyoming | collected... | reverse complement strand
AAATATTAGGAAGAGTTCCAATAAAAGAAATGTTCTCAGCTATGAGAGAGCTGGACGCAGAAGTTATAGTGCTTGATGGTGATATAGATCAGAAGCTTGTTAATCAGTGTGCAAGCAATGGTGTAAAATATGTTATTGGAATGAAAGTGGGAAGGATAAGAACGCCTGAAGGCATGGTAGTTTTAACAATTCAAGATTTGAAGTAAATTTAATATATGATTAAACTAAATTATAGAAATGCTTGATTTAGTTGAAAGGGTATTGAAGCATGTAGAGAGTTTGACAGATTATGCAGAGGTTAGATACGAGAACGCAAATGGAAGCAGATTTATTGTTAAGAACGGCGTTCTAGAAGCTACTGACTTGTCAAAGACGTTTGGAATAGCAATAAGATATTTAAAAAAAGGATTTTTAGGAACGCTTTATTCTAACAGCCTTGAATTTGCTAAGCTGAAAGCGCTAATAGACAAGACTATTAAGAGTCAGTCATCTAAAATTTTATCAAAACCAATAGAACTTTCAAAAGAAAAAGTCTATGGATGCAATTACGAAGTCAAGCAAAAAATTAATTTAGAGAACGTTAGTCAAGAAGAAAAAATCAAGGCTGTTTTCGAAATAGAAAAAACATTGCTAAGCAAGAATTTAGCAATGAGGTATTTTGAACTGTACGATGAATTAAAGGAAAAGATTTATGTTAACTCAGAAGGCTCTAGGATAACTTCTAAAATACCTAGGGTTGGGTTTGAATATGCCTTGACTCTAGTTGCAAACGGCGACAGCGAACAAAGGTCCTTTCAATACGGTGGCTCTGGCGGCTGGGAGGTATTTAATTCTTGGAACTTGACCGAAAAACTGTCTAACGAAGCAGACATGCTTGCAAAGCTTTCAAAAGCAAAGAAACTCGTTAAAGGTAATTATGATGTAGTGCTTGCCCCTGAGATCGTCGGTATAGCTTCGCATGAGAGCTGTGGTCATCCATATGAAGCTGATAGAATCTTGGGCAGAGAAGCAGCTCAAGCAGGCAAGTCCTTTGTCACGCTAGATATGTTAGGTCAAAATATTGGAAGCAGTGTTGTAAGCGTTGCAGATGATCCAACCTTGCCTAATAGCTATGGATACTATCTTTATGATGAAGAAGGAATGAGAGCTGAGAGAAGAATTCTAATGGAAAACGGTTTAATAAATTCATTCTTACAAAACAGAGAAACTGCTGCTGAGCTAAAAACTCAAAGCAATGGTGCTGCGCGTGCAAATGCATGGTATAATGAGCCATTAGTAAGAATGGCAAACACGTTTGTTGTACCAGGCAATTATTCTTTTGATGAATTGCTAGAGTCAATTAAGAACGGTGTTTATATTAAGACTTACATGGAGTGGAATATTGATGATAAAAGATTTAATCAAAAGTATACAGGCCTTGAGGCGTGTGTAATAGAGAACGGCGAGTTAAAACAGTTAGTGAAAAGACCTGCTATAGAGATAACAACTCCAAAGTTCTGGAGCAGCGTAGATGCAGTTGGTAAGGATTTGGACTTTGTTGCAGGCAGTTGTGGTAAAGGAGACCCGATGCAAGGAGTTCCTGTTTGGTTTGGCGGGCCTCATATAAGATTAAGGAATATTATTTTGGTGTAATTATGAAAGTTTCAATTTATACTGGTAAAGGAGCATCCCTTGCAAAAGATGTGATGACAGCGCTTAGAAAACTGAATATTCCATTTCAAAAAGTTAATGAAAAAGATATTTTTCAAGACAAATTAGGTAATTTTTCTATTTTTATTGTTCCAGGAGGCTGGCCTGAAAAATATGTATATAGCCTTATAACAAAAGGTTACGACAAAATAAGAAAGTTTGTAAAAAATGGTGGAAAGTATATTGGCATTTGCGCTGGGGCTTATTTAGCATCAAAGAAGTTTAGAACTGATAATGGTATTTTTATTGGATTGGGGTTGATTAATCCAACTGCTGAAATGGAGATTAAAAAAGTTTTACCTGGAAGAATGAGAGAAATCAAACTGTCAAAACACATGTTATCTAATGGCTGCCCCCATAAAATGAAAATATGGTATATGAACGGTCCTGTGTTCAAAGCAAATAAAAAAATTCGAGTAATTGCAAAATATGAGAATAATAATACAGCTATTGTTTCATCTAAGCATGGTAAAGGTGATGTAATACTTTTTAGCCCTCATCCTGAAGGTAATTCAGAAAGTAAAATAAACCCTAAAAAATATGGTACAATTAAATTATTAAAGAACGCTTTGGTGCAACTATGAATTTAATAAGATTTGCTCTGAAGGAAGGTGCAGATGACGTTATTATAGAAAAAGACAGAGGAGAAACTAAGCAAATTAAGTTTGCAAATAACAGCATAGCTGTTTCACAGAAATGGAACATGGAAAGCTACAAGATATTTATTGCTTGCAAGAAAAAGATTATTACTACAGTCCTTTTTGATACTTCTGAGGAAACTTTGAAAAACTCTATAAGAAATTTAATTAAAAATGCGAAGCTTCTTCAAGAAAACAAAAACTATTTAGGAATAGCTAATGGTCCTTTCAAGTACAAACCAGTAGCAAAGTTATTTGACAAGAAGATAATCAATGCAGATACGACTGACATGGTCGAAGCAATGATTAATTCTGCCCTTAAGAACAGTAAGAATACTGCTGGTATTCTTTACACAGGTTATAATGAAAGAAGTTTAGAGACGTCAAATAATGTTTCTGCGAGTGAAAAATCAACTTCCATTCAGTTGTCCATCCGTGCTTTCAATGCGGACGATGAGTCTGGTCATGCTGCGTCATGCTCTCGGGTCTTAAATAAAATAAACCCAGATGAATTGGGAAGAAGAGCAGGAGAAATATCTAAACTTGCCAAAAATCCTGAAAAAGCTGAAGAAGGTAAGTTTGATATAATATTTGAGCCAATTGCCATAGCCAATTTATTGAATCTAACAAGCAGATCTGCTTCTGCATTTATGGTAGACTCTGGTTTCTCGTTTCTTAAAGACAAGTTAAATAAGAAAATTGGGAGTCCGATTGTTAATTTGGTTGATGATGGTAGAAAGGATAATGGATATTTTTCTGCGTTGTTTGACGACGAGGGAGTTCCCACGCAAACAACAAATATAATAGAAAAAGGGATCCTAAAAAATTATTTGCACAACACTTCTACAGCAAAGAAATACAAAACTAAGACTACTGCTAACGCAGGCCTAATTGCACCATCGCCAACTAACACAATTCTTAAAGAAGGAAAAATTACAAAGGAAAAAATAATCAAAGAGATCGATAAAGGCATTTATGTTACGAACGTTTGGTATACAAGATTTCAGAATTATTTATCAGGAGATTTCTCAACTATACCAAGAGACGGTATATTTTTAATAAAGAACGGGGAGATCGTAAAATCACTGAAAGGGATAAGAATTACTGATAATCTTCAAAGAATCTTAGAAAGTATTTCTAGCTTGGCTAACAAATCCGAATGGATAATTTGGTGGGGTCTGGAAGGTCAGTCTCCAGTTCTTACACCACATGTCCTAGTAAAGAATGTTAATATAACAATGCCAAAAATGTAATTACTAGCTAATATGAAAATAACCTAATATAACATCCGGATAATCTGAACCTAAAGAAAGGGGCTGTTTTTGGTTGAATTCTAATGAAAAATGGGCAGTTTTGATATGTTTTTAATGTAGTTCAATAAATTAAATATATGAAAAGTTTACAAGATATGATTACTTCAGATATAATTAGATTTTTTTCAATAGTATTTCCAAGGAAACCACTTAAAATAGCTATGATAAGTTATTATTATCCAACTTCAAAAACCAAAAGTGCTTCTGGAGTTGCTATTTATACTTATAACATCTCTAAAGAACTTGCTAAACTTGGTTGCGATGTTCATGTTTTCACATCTTCTAAAAAAGAGTCTAGAACATCTAAACATAAAATAGAAAATGGATATTTAACAATTCATGAGATAAGCATATTCTCAAAAACTGAAGAAAAGGACCCTGTAATACGAACTAGAATTAATTATCTTGACTTTGAAAATAAAATCCCTAAGGAAATATCAAAAGAAAATAAAAAGGGTAAATTTGATCTTGTTAACACAAACGGATGGCTAACAAGTGGTGTTTTTACTGCAAAGCAGTTTTTAGATTTAAAATGGGTTCACACTTTTCATTCAGTGGAGGTTAATAGAGAAAGTTTGATGTCCGACGAAGAGAAAAAATATATTAATCTTTATGATTGGATAGAAAGAACAACAAAACATGCTGATCACTTTATTTCTGTTTCCAAAGCTTTAAAAGAAGAAATAATTAAAACTTATGAAATAATTCCTGATAAAATTTCTGTTATTCCAAATGGAATTAACTTTAATATTTTTAAACCTAAAAAAAATAACTTAAGAAGCAAATATGGTTTTAATAAAAACCAGAATATAATAATGACAGTTAGCAGATTTAGTAAGGAAAAGGGTCTGGAAGTTTTAATCAAAAGTATTCCTTACATCTTAGATGGGGACAAAAATACGGCATTTCTCTTAATATTGCCTGAAGAGGAAACAGGTTACAAGATAGATACTTATTTAGAATTAAAAAAACGGTTAAATAAATTAATAAACAAATACAAAAATAGAATTAAATTAATTCCTAAAGCAGTCTCCCAAAAAAATTTAAGCGAATTCTATAATATGTCCGACGTTTATGTTCAACCTTCTCTTTATGAGTCGTTTGGAATTACCATATTAGAAGCGATGACTTGTGGCAGAGCCATAGTTGCTAGCAATTGTGGTGGAATACCTGAGATAGTTTTCAACAGATATAATGGTTTATTAGTAAGACCAGATGAAGCACAAGAATTGGCAAGAGATATATTTAAAATACTGAATAATTCTGAGTTTAAAAGAAAAATGGAAAAAAATTCAATTAAAATTGCAAAAAAATATGATTGGAAATTTATAGGAAAACAAACATTAGAATTATATGAGAAAATTATTTATTAAAAAATGTTAGTTTCATCACCTTATATTTATATAACCTGCAAAAAACACTCTGACATATTAACCAAACGTTGATATCATGTACGTTATATAAAAATAACCAGTGGGAACAACTAACGCCAACTTACATTCTTAACATATTTCCTAGCAGCATTAGCAAGTTTTTCCATTTCTTCGTCAGATTGTGTCTTTAATTTTTTTAATTTACTGTCTAAAGCGTTTTCAGGAAGGAACTTTTGCAAGATAAGTGAGTTGGCGTTTTTAACATATTTTGCTATTTCTTCTATATCTTTTTCTGAATGCATAGTAGGTACAACAGTTGTCCTAAATTCATAGTCTATTTCAGAGTCCATTATCAATGAGATGCTTTTCTTTACTTTCTCTATCAAACCCTTAACATTTGTTATAGCTTCATAGCTCTCTTCTGTCAACGGTGCTTTAACGTCCATTGCTATTGAGTCAATCATTTTTTTATCAATCAGTTGCTTTAGCATCTCTGGGTTAGTACCATTAGTATAGATTCTCACCAAATAGCCCATTGCTTTTATCTTCTTAATGAAATCTGGTAAGTCCTTGTGCAATGTCGGTTCTCCGCCGCTTATTACAACAGCATCAATCCATTTTTTCTGTTTTTCCAAGAATTCAAAGACTTCCTTTTCGTCTATATCTTTTATCTTGTCGCTGTCCGAGATTAGTTCAGGATTAAAACAGAAAGAACATCTAAAATTACAATTAGGTAAAAATATCATTGCAGCTATTTTTCCAGGATATTCGATGAAAGTGTTTTTTATGAAACCTTTTATTTTCATAGAAAATCTTTTATAGCTTTTATCTCAGGAACTTCTCCATACCAAGCAGCCTTTTTCTCATCATTATCAACAATAACAACAGATGGAGTCGACAAGACATCATAAAATAAAGACTCAGACAGACCATCAACATCCTTTACGTTAAACAGTTCGACTTCTAGCCCGTCCTTCTTTAATTTTTCTCCAAGTTCCTTTGCTTGAGGACATTTGGGGCATTCAGGTTGCCAAAATATTTTTATTACCATTTACAACACCATAGTTTCCTTTTTGCCTGTCTTTGAACTCTCCTTGCTTACTCTTTATCCATCCTTCAAAATCCTTCCCGCCTTTCTTTCCGCCGATTATTGAATAGTACCCGACAACTCTGCTTATTCCATAAATGTTTTCGCTGCCGCATGATTTGCAATTAGCTTCATTGTTTCTTTTATATCCTAGTGAAACTTTCTTGCAGTCATCACATACCGTGAACTCTGGTGAGAAGACAATCTGAGCAGATTGTGTATTATCCCACGTTTTCTTAACTAGATTCGCTATAGAATCCGCATCAGGCAGATGCTCGCCGACGAACAAATGGGTTATTGATCCAGATTCTATTAGAGAGTTAAATTTTCCTTGCTTCTCTATTCTTTCTGCTATAGATATCGGCGCGTCTGGGGCAAAATGAATGCTGTTTGTATAATACACCTCTCCGTTTTCCATGTTTCCTCTTATGTAATCCTTTGCCTCAGGGAATTTTACCATATCAAGTTTTGCCAGCCTTAATGAAGTACTTTCTGCAGGTGTCTCTTCAAGAGTGAATTTAACTCCAAATTCTTTTTCAAGTTCCTTGCATTTGAAATACATAGCAGAAACGATTTTTAATCCAGTTTTATATGCATTATCACTTTCATGGAGCTCTTGACCAGTTATTCTTTTTACACATTCGTTAAGGCCTATCAAACCGATGATATGGGTTACTTTTTCTAGGTCAAGATAAGGTTTTCCGTCAGAGCAAGTTGAGCCTAGCTGCCAAAGTGGCATCCCAGGATGGTCAGAAATTTTTTTGATAAAGCTCTTTTTTTGTGTATGAGCCTTTGCAGCAATATTCATAGTCTTTCTTATTTCTTCAATTGTTTTATCCAAATCACCGCCAGCTCTGTATGCTGCTTGCGGTAAGTTCAATGTTACATTCAAGAACCCGCAGAATCGCATCGATTCAGGATGCTGTATCATATAGTTGTCAGTTATTTTTGTTTTAAGCCTGCAGCATTGACTTAGCGTCGCATCTTCTCTATCGAAAACGAAATATGTTGCTCCATTAGAAGAAGCAACCTTGCATGCGAACTTAAATAATTCATTTTGCTTCGGATCGCTGAAACTTTCATTGTTTATATGCAAGTTGAATTTTGGAAAAGGAAACGGCTTCCCATCAGAATCACCACTCATCCAAACTTCCATCATTGCTTTTGCGAATGCTTGTGCTTCGCTCTCAAAATCACTATAAGTTAGGATTCTACCTTCCTTTGGCTGTACCAAATCTCCTTTTTCATCTCTTGGAACTTCATCCAAATATTTTATCAAGCCATCTGGCATCTTATGCAGGTACTTTCCACCAGAACCTATTGCTGGTACGTTCTTAAGATAAGATGGAATTCCTAAATGAACATTAAAATCTATGAATAAAGTCTGGCCGCCTCTTGAAAAAGCGCTTTGAGAGCATGAGAAAATCAGATACTGCGCTTCTTGCATCATTCTTTTATAATCACAGCCTGCTAGTAACGGCGCATAAAATATGTTTATGTAAGCCAAGCCTAATGCACCTGCATAATAAGCTTGCATTGATGCTAAGAAAGTATTTATATGACCGGTTAATGTACCTGCGTGCTTTGCTGGTGTAGATGCAGTTGACAAATTCAACAATCTTAATCCATACTTTTTCAAGTATTCTGGTGAATGTGCTGAACAGTAAACTCTTATAGGCATTCCTAAATTATGTATATGTATTGCTCCATTCATGTGAGCATCAGCTACGTCTTTAGAAAATATTTCCTTTAGTGCATATTGCTTAAGTATGACTTCAGCTATTTCCATGTTGACTGCTTCTGGATTATTTGCAGTTATGTTGCTGTTTTCATTGCTCTTAGTAAAAATCATTTGATTTAAGTTAAAGCTTGGTATTCCAAGAATCTGTTGTTTCTCTAATTTCTTCCCTAGCCCTCTCTCAAAAAGTTCGTTATCGACCAACTCCCTTACCAGGCTTACTGTGATAGTTTTCATTCCAGAACCTAAAACTTTCTTTTCAACAGATATTGCTATACTTTCAGCTTCTTCCTTAGTAATTCCCGTCTCGTTCATTAAAGCTTCTATTATCTTTTGCCTATCCCATTTAGAAGTCAACCCTTGCGTAGGTGCTGAAACAAACAAATGAATGTCAGTAGAGTCCTTTGATTGCTCTTCTGATATGACATTTACTGCATCCAATGACTTTTGGAAGGAAGATATGTCTGTGAAAGACTTGTAATATGAAGCAAATCTTACATAAGCGACTTCGTTTATTTCCTTAAGTCTTTTCATTACCATGTCCCCTATAGCAGTTGTAGCTACTTCTTCTTGCCCAAAGGATCTTACCTCAGCTTCTATATCGTCTACAATTTTTTCAATTGCTTTATAAGAAACAGGAAGCTTTTCGCAAGCTCTTATGACACTTCTCTTTATTTTTTCTTTGCTGAACGGCTCTCTTCTTCCATCTTTTTTAACAACAACCATGTCTTCGACTTCTACTTTTTCAAAGGTTGTGAATCTTCTTCCGCATTTCAAGCATTCTCTACGCCTTTTATTGGCACCTAGGTCCTCATCTTTTCTTTTATCAATAACTTTTGTATCGTTGGAAGAGCAAAATGGGCATTTCAAGCTAATCACACCTTAATAACACAAGATGTTGTGTTTTTCTAATTTTTTAACACAAGTAATAGATTACTGTCGTCTGAGATTTATATAGTTTTAGGTATTATACAACATATTTTTCCTCTGGATTATCAAATGTTTATTAATAGTGAAATCAAATAAAAATCATGCGTGCGTTTTTGGGTATATCAATTCCTGACGAGTTAAAACCAAGAATAGAGGCAATCCAAGATAGATTTTCTGATTTTGATGTTAAATTCGTTGAAAGAGAAAACTTGCATTTTAACTTGAAGTTCTTTGGAGAAATAAGCATTGAAGACGTGGAAAAAGTAAAGAAAGTTGTAGAAGATGTGTGTAAGCAATTCCAGTCTTTTGAAATAAAAATATCAGGAGTAGGTGCTTTTCCAAACAAGAGCTATGTAAGAGTCATTTGGCTAGGAGTAAAAGACGGCTACCAAACATTAGCTTCTTTGGCAGAAGCAATAGAAAATGCATTAGAATCTTTTGGTTTTAGAACTGAAGAAAAGTTCGTACCTCATTTGACCCTAGGCAGAGTAAGGTCAGGAAGAAATAAGAATGAGATGCTAATCTTGTTAAAGGAGTTGGAAGACATAGAAGTTGGTAAAATGAGAATTAACGAGATTATTTTATTTCAGTCTAAATTATCAACTAATGGCCCAATTTACGAAGAAGTGTTTAGCATTAAAATCTAATTATGATACCCTTTTCTCTATTCCTCTTGAAGCAAGCGCTAAATTAACACCCAAGTTGATATCCCTCTTAGTAAAGTATCTAGTTAAAGAATCAGGATTTCTTTCTAATGCTGTCCTAGCATTACACAAATCATTGGAAGCAACGCCTAAGGCCGTCATATCTCCATTCATATATGCAGTTGCCATACTCATGCCTATACGTTCTCCATACTGAATTGCTCTATCATTAACTCCGTTACAAGACATATAAAATAATTACTTATAAGTAGTATATAAAATCGTATGCTTCACCACTAATAATGGTAAGCAAAGTTCATTTTGAAAGTCGCTTTACTAGGGTTATGAACATAATAAAGATATCAATTGCAGTTGCTGCCATAGGAATAGTGGCTTTGTTCTTCTTAGTAAGGTATAATGAGCAGAATACCACTAAAATTTCTGAGCTAAAACAAGGTCAAATAGAGAAGATTACAGGAATGATAAACTCAGTTTATATTAGCAAAGATGGTCATACTTTCTTAAAGGTTGCGGATACATCTGGAGAAGTATCTGTAGTAGCTTTCAAAGGCTCAAATATAGACGAAGTGTATAATTTAGAGGTTGGAGATCAGATATCTGTTCTAGGTAGGGTAGAAGAGTATAAAGGAAAACTAGAAATAATTGCTAAGGAGATAAAACGAGAGTAGCTCTTCTCGAATCAATAACTGTTAATGTAGCATTTCTTACCTTATCAGGAGATATGCTGCAATTAGCTTGTAAGTAATCTGAAAAGGATCTAGTGACCTTTCCAGGTATAGCAGTTCCTACACGTTGCATTGTATATACGTTTGAGCCTTCAAATAAAATGCCATCATTAAATATGGTTTCATATGCAGTTTTTGCTCTATGAAAGTCTCCAAGGTTCTGGAAGGCACCACGTTTTGCTATTAAGTTTATATCATCAAGAGTTGTTGCACTCATAATATTTATTACTATTTAGTAGTATTTAAACATTCCTTATCTTCTTTCTTAGTTTTGCATACTTTAATATATCTTCCAGTGTAGTATTTTCCATTCCAGGTTTTAGTTTTACAAGCTTTATTCTTAAACCAAACTGATCTATATTCCTTGTTTCTAAGAAATAACCTAGGTATTTATCAACTATGTTGGAAACAACAAAAGGATTTAGGTTTAGAGACTTTGAAATACCTCTTATATGTATTTCGCCTACTTCCCTTAGTAAATTTAGTATTTCATTGATATTTTTTATTGTCGTTTTATGAATTCCTGAGCCCATTTATAACGCCTGTTATATATATACTTTAATAAACTATTTAAAATTAACCAAGCCTATTTTTTACGTTAATTATCGTGTATAACAATGTTATAATTCGTTTCTTGTCGATAAAAATGTTCACGTCGATGTTCATAAAATCTTCACGTCTTTACATTTAACGCTCGCACTTTCTCTACACATTCCCATCACATATGACTATATCTTCACGTGAACATGTGATACAAAGTTTAACATACAAGCATCTTCACGTTAACTTCACGCGTGAAGTTGTGAACTTCATATGAACTTCACGTGAATATTAAGTGAACTTCACGAAACCTTCACGTGAAAACTCTCACAAACATGTTGAAATCTCAAAAAAGCTAAAAATGCCACTGAGGTTCATGTTATCTTCACATTAAAATGGCATTTTTCGAAAATTTACTAAGAAAATGTTCATTTCATCTTCACAAAAACTTCACGTATAAATTTCATGTTCACGTGAACATAGTAAAGCTTAAATATTTACTTCACGTGAATATTATGTGAACATTTATGCCTGTTGAAATTTCAAAATGGGGTTGGATGGAAAATCCTTTTGTTCTTAAAATAGATCCTAAACTTTTCGTAGGTTATGATGATCAAGTTAAGGCAGTTCATAACCATATAAAAAATAAACATAAAATAGCTCTGGTATCTGGCAAAACAGGAAGTGGGAAAACTACCTTTCTTAAATGGCTTGAAATGAATTATGACACATCAAAATTGTATGTAAGCAAGCCTCCAGAAAAGCCAGAAGAGCTTATTAACCTCTTTACAGACATTTTTGGGATTAGTTTCTTTGAAAGACTACTTGGCAAAAAACCAAGTTTATACAATCTTCCTAATTATATAAATAAAAAGTTGAAAGGCAATCACTTGGTATTCTTGATAGATGAAGCTCATGAGACTAATAAGAATGTTCTGGAATGGCTTAGAGTCTTGATTGACCAAGTAGATAATGTGAGTTTAATTGTTGCAGGAATGCCTATCTTAGAGACTAAGATAAAATCAGAACTAGAGACTTTTGATCAAAGAATAACTACCAGAATAGCTTTGAATTCTTTGAATAGAATCGAGACAAAGCAGCTAATACAGAGAAGGATTGAGAGCGTTGGTGGGAAAGGAATAGAGCCTTTTACAGATGCAGCTTTAGAGAAAATATACGAAAGAACTGGAGGATTTCCTAGAGAAGTTTTAAAATATTGTGATAGGCTTGTTAATACTGCTTTGGAGAAGAATTTGGATGTTATAGGCGAAAAAGATATAGAAGAACATAGGGAGATTGAACTTCCAAAAGTGAGAGTTGAAGAGCCAGTTGTTACTTTTATGCCTAAACCACCTTCAGAAGAGCAGTTTAGAAGCTTACCTTACAAGCAAAGAAAGATTTTAGAGTCTTTATCCAAAAGAGACTGGTTAACACCAACTGCGATAGTCGATGAATTGGATATGAAAAGCTACAAAAGCAAAGGTCATGCAATAAGGTCATTTAATAATATCTTGAAAAGGCTCATGCTAGACGGCTATGTTCAAAGAGAAGCTAGGGGTAAAGCCTTTATGTATGCTTTAACTCCTAAGATAAAAACGCTTTTCGTTCAGTCTTAATTTCTTTTTTGGTAATTGTCCTCTGTCTTACGATTGCTATATCTAGGCAATGTTTTACCATAATATTCATGTGCCCATTCAAATCCTTTAGCAACCTCAGCGATTCCACCTACTTCATATTGTCTTCCTAAGAACTGCCCAGCTAGTTTGGCACTTTCTTGAAAAGGAATCCTTCTAGTTCCAAAGTTACCTTTAAGAAGAACTCCTTCATCATCAAATGTCATTGCATTGGCACTTGCAATCAAATCCTTTGTTTCTTTTGAAACCTCTATGTTTCCTTCCATGCTAGATATATTAACAGAACAGATATTTAAACGTTACTCCTATTAAGTAGTTAACGTAGTTATCTTTATATAGTACTTTATAGTAATTACTATATGGTGGTTATATGCAAACAACTTATAAAATGTTAAATCAAAATCCAGCACAAGATTGCTACACAAGGAACTTGATAGGGATGGTAAACAGTAATCCAGCATTTTTAGATTTTACTTCAGAGGCAATTCCAGCAAGGATTAGAAGTTTAAAATAATTTTTCTTTCTTTTTTATTTTTATTTTAACTAATTAATTCTATGAAAAAGGCTCTAATTTTAATAGTAGGACTACCTGGTTCTGGGAAATCATATGCAGCAGACATAATAAAGGAACACTTTCACGCCAAAGCTCTTAAAACAGGAGATGTTATTAGAGGTGAAATTAAAAGAAGAGGCCTTCCATACACTCCTGAAAACGATACCAAAATGAGACTTTGGTTTCATACAGGAAGAGAGCATTTGATTGTTGAAAGACTTTGGGAGAATATGAAAAATCATGAAGGCATAGTTGTGATAGACGGTTTAAGATCTCCTAAAGAATTAGCTATGCTTAAAAAATTGTATAAAAGTAGAATTTTTATTATTCAAATAAAATCCTCTTTTAAAATGAGAGTTAAAAGGGAAATGAAAAGAGGTAGATTCGGCAAGCAAGGGTCTTTAAAATATCTAAAAGAAAGGGACAAGTCGGAACTTGGGAAACTAGTTGGATTAAAACAGTTGCTAAAAAAAGCAGATTATATTATAGATAATTCTAAATTGTCAAAAAGACAGATGGAAAGCAAAGTTGTAGAATTAATAAATCAAGCGCTTATGACCAAAGGATTGCATAGAATCTAGTAATGCTGACCATTCAGGCGTTATTTTGTATGCCATTCCTGCACAACTTTCAATAGCTCCACTTTTTGCTATAGACTCTAATTCTTCTTTCTTCAAGCCATTAACAGTCTCTAGCAATCCAGTCGTGCTAGTCCATTTTTTGGACTGGTTTAAATAGCTTAAAGCTAACAATTCTCTTACGCACTTGCCTCCAGTGAATTTAAGCATAAATTCTATTAAGTAACATAAATTTAAATATCTAAAATTAATTGTATATAGTAAGGTGATAAGAATGGATAAGGTTAGAGCCAAGGATTTAGTGGGGAAGGTCATTGTTTCTGAAGATACTGGAAGAAAGTTTGGCGTCGTTGGAGATGTTAATTTTATAACAGAGTCAGGAGAGCTAATGAACATTGTTGTTGCTGAACCAACAAAACAAACAATGGAATTGAAGCTTGCAGAGGATGATAAAGGAAGAATGTTAATACCATTTTCTGCTGTCAGATCTGTTGGAGACTTTGTAATAATTGCAGAGAAAGACATTGTTTAGTGTTTTAATGAGAAACAGTGACATAATAATTTTATGTCATGAAAATCCTGATTTTCCTAATAGAAATTTTGCTGTCGGTAAAAATTTTCATAATTCTGATAAAGACCAAGTTGTCTACTGTACCGAGGCCTGCAATAAATATTGCCTATTAAAAGAAACTGCAAATTGGAAATGATTACTTTTCTTCTATGTCTTTGATTCCATCAGTAGTTATTCTAAAAATAGTTTCACCTTCAGGCAGATTCGGTGAATCAACGATTCTTGCTATTCTCGTATCGCCTTTGGATTTTCTTAGATAAAGACGAGTTCCAGCTTGGTGAGCAAGTATATGACCACCAATTGGCACTGTTGGGTCACCGAAAAGTATGTCAGGTCTTGACATTACTTGGTTTGTGACATAAACTGCTAGGTTGTAGACCTCGGCTAATCTCTGCAGTGTGTGCAAATGTCTGTTTAGCTTCTGTTGTCTTGTTGCCAGTTCTCCTCTTCCAAGATAATCAGCCCTAAAAAGCGATGTAACAGAATCTACTATCAGAAGTTTGATATTTTTTTCTTTAATCAATTCTCCGGCTTTTTCAGTTAAAACTATTTGATGATCAGAATTATAAGCTCTTACAACATAAACGTTTTCCAAAATTTCCTTCGCATCTAATCCCATGGCTTCTGCTATCTGCTTAATACGCTCAGGCCTGAACGTGTTTTCACAATCAATGAATAAGCAACCGCCACTTAAACCGCCTTTTTCCTTTGGCTTCTGAACGTTCACTGCCAGTTGGAAGCCGAGCTGCGATTTACCACTTGCAAAAGCTCCATGGGTTTCAGTTATTGTTTGAGTTTCTACACCGCCTTCTAAAAGTTTGTCAAAGTTCTTAGACCCGGTAGATATTTTACCTAAGTTTTCTCTTCTCTCAAGAAAGACAGTTGCTTTTTCAAAGCCGATGTTCAAAGCTCCTCTTGCAGCATAGATTATCTTGGACGCCGTTACTTCTCCAATATCAGCAGCAGCAACTAATTCAAGAGGTGAGGCAGCAGCCAAAGCCATCATGTCTGTATAGCCTGATTCTTTTAATTTCTCTGCTATTTTTTCACCTACGCCCGGTAAGTCGGAGATGTCTTCAATTTTTTTACTCATAGAACTCACTTAAACATTCGATACTAACATATTTATAATTTTATTCGCTTCTTCTATTGGGTCAACTTCTTTTATAGTGTTAGCGACGAACTCTATTCTATTGAACACCTTGTTCCTTCTTGCTTTCCCAACCATTATGAATTCCTTTCCTAAAATGTTCAAATTCTCAAAAAATTCATCTTCATTTTCCAATGCTTGTTTTATATCCATCCCTATCAGGTCCAGGGCTACGTTTCTAAAGAAAACCGCCCTTATATTGCCAGTTCCATCATCAATTATTCCTGATAAAACTATGGTTTTCGCTGGCTCTACAACACCATGCTCTAGGCATTTGAATTCTTTTCCTTCTTTTGTTACTCTACTTTCGCATTGTGGGCATACTTCATAGAAAATACTGGTTTCGAACAACTGTACTAGCGACGCTCTTAATTCAGCAGTCTCTCCTTCCTTTAGAGCTATGATACTTTTTCTTTCTATTTCAAACGGTCTTTGTAGTTTACTCAATTCTGGCAGTTCGCATTGTTCTAGAATTCTTACTCCACCCTTGTTTCCAAGTCTTAGTTCTACGCCGCCTAGTCCATTATCCTTTGTATATGCACCGAAGGTTTCGACAGCCATTCCAGGTTTTATTTTTTCAATTATATCAGTTTGGTTGTCCCATAATGAAAGCCTTATGTTGCCAGTCTCATCGCCAAGTATTATGCTTGCGACTTTCCCCTTCTTTCCGTTCTTTTGGAAGTTCCTAGTTTCAAAAATTCTTATGACCCTTGCTGTTATTTTCAAGTCTCTTATTTTCGGGACAACGTTCCTTATTTCTAATCTTCTCTTTGCCTTGGTAAATACATCCAAGCCTAGCTCTTTTGCAATTATATAAGCAGCTCCTTCTTTTGAAACTAGGTTTGATAGCTCTCGCTGTTTTTCAAGTATCTTTTTTTGAACATCATCCTGAGAAAGTCCTGTCTTTTCAATTATCTTTTGTAATAACTCGTTAAAATCCATAAATCAAATTACTCTTTAACGTTTATATTCTTTTTTTACTTACATGAGTTGTAATGCAGTCAAAATTTATACTAGTTTAAGCAACTATGATTATGAAAAGATTAGTTTTCTTCACATTAATCTTATCATCGATTCTTTTAACAAGCTTTGTGAAGGCTGAAGCTTCTCCAGTAAAACTTGTAATGCTAACAACTCATGTTGATGTTATTAACAGCGGAAACATACAAAATTTCAGAGATATTGCAGATAACTCAAACATGGTAAAATATAATTATTTGTTCCAAGACTTTGATGATTGGGGCCGTTATTGTGAAGGTCTTAGTGAGTCAAAACTTAAAAACATGATAAGCTTTTGGAGCGACTATGGCTATACTACAGGGTTTTATATAGATGTAGGTGAAGCACGCAAATCAATTGCAAAGCAATATTATATTGATAGTATATTGCAAGAAGACTGGGCAAATTGGGGCTATGATAATGCAAGTAGAATGAGTATTAAACCAGGTAAAAGCTGGTACATATATCTTAAAAATTGTGCTTTAAGCTTGGTTAATACCTACGGTCTAACTGCATTTAATATAGACAGATCCGATGTTGTAGGTGTTGCAGGAACACATGGAAACGAAAACACAGCTATACCTTGTAGTAATGGCATAGATGATGATGGAGACGGTTTAATAGATGAAAATGATGGTGATTGCCAAGACTTATTTCTTAGATACTGGTTAGACGATGTGAGAAGTTCTGCATTGAGTTCATATGGAATAAATGTAAAATTCGTAGGAAACAGCTTTCAAGATTGGCAAACTGAAACTGTTAAAAGATTCTGGTTTATAGGTACTGACGGAGCTCCTGCTGCAAATGGCCGAGAAACAGACTTGAATAATTGGATAAATCAGTATAGAAACTTAGCGCAATATACTGAAAGAAAAATATTTTATATTGCACCTTGGTTACAAAACGAAACAATACTTAATGATCATACGCTTGCTCTTTTAGCAGAGCATTATAAAAATATATTAGCGCGCCATAACTTCACTTTCTTTGATGATTGGACTATACTTGATTTGATAAACAAACAACCTCAAGTTTTATGTATCTTAAACACGCAAACCAATTGTGAAGGAATAGCGCCTGGAAGCAGTTGGTGCGACGGTAATAACAAAAAATCTTGTAATTCAGCATGTTCATTTTCTACTCAAACCTGTCAAAATAATGTTTTTTATGACAGTGATCCAAGCAATAATCATCAAATCTTTGGAACCTGCACAGAATATAGAGGCTGTTCAGCAGGAAACTGCGTTTCTACATCATTGTCAGATGCATGCCAAGATAGTTATAATGTTAGAGAGTCTGCCATTGCCTTTAATTCCTATTGCGCGCTTCAGAATCCGTATAACTGTAGAAATCTTGGTTCAGACTATATTTGTTCTGGAGGGAAATGTACTCCTCCTAGCTATCGTTGTCCGATCCTTAACGCATGGAATGGAACTGACTACAAAGAGATTGAACTGTTAAATATTCATGCGCCAGAGGACACTACTTACACATCTTCATTTTCAATGCAATCAAAGGATGGAAAATATGAATTGCTATTACATGAAGCAGCATATAAATTCTGGGATGGAAGTCACATTGACTCTGTCAAACTTACTGATTCGAGCGGAAATGATTGCCGCTTGTTATCAGCAGTCCATTCAAAGCAAGGAGACGTTCTGCAAGACTTACTTTATTCAGACGATAAAAGAGTGAGGACATATCCTGAAGACGAGATTAAACTCGTTTACGATGGTTGCTCAGGAACAGATTTTTCATTTACAGTAGAAGGATATAATAGAAAATGTGGACCTTATGAATGCGGATATTTTATATTCGGATATCCTTTGATACTCATAACACCTGTAATCAGCTTTGTATTCATATTGCTGGTCGTAGCTTTGTACTTGCTTATACTAAGCTTATTAGAGAAGTACAAGATAATTTAAAATAAAATACAACACTTATATTCTAATTACAATTAAAGTTAATTATGAAAAGATTAGTTTTCTTCACATTAATCTTATCATCAATTCTTTTAGCGAGTATTGTAAAGGCAGAGGACTGGTTGCTTAATCCTCAATTCACTAATCCTGCTCTTGTATTTGATACTGGAATAGTAAGAAACAGTATTGTTTCAGCATCTCCTGATAGCTGGAAATGGGGGTACTCCTGTTACAAGTGGGATAATAGCGGCATAAAAGCTATAGACTGGTGTCAAGTGAAGTCGTATTATGCCGGAACATCAGACTATAACGTCTATATAGCTGGAGACAGCCTTGGTATAGGAGATCCTATTAATAATCCTCTGATGGGTGTTGTAAAATTAGTACAGGGAAATGTTTGGGGAGGTTCAGTCCCTTGGTATGTTCCACCAAAAATGCCGATTAATACTGGAATTTACATAGACTCGTGGTATAATGTGAAATCTTATAGCGGTTGGCATAATGCCTACATGTTCGATGTTTGGTTGAAAGATGACTCGAATGGTAACATAATGGTTCTTGATTTAATTTTTTTCACGTGGACGTTATCGCCTACTCCAATTAAAAGTCCGTGGTGGGACGGCAGTGTTTTCCATTACCAAGCACAGGTCTGTGGTGCTGGAGGATGGTATCATTGTAATTTAAATGTAAAGGCTCACATTGATAGCGCAATCTCTGCAGCAGAGTCACAAGGAGTTCATTTCAACAGATTGACCACATATATTTATCAGACAGAGATATTGTACGAAGCAAGTCAAGCTGTAGGAGAACTTGATGTAGGCAGTTTCAGCTTATATCGATGTGGAATAAGTGGCAACATATGTGGAACTGGTTATCCAGAATGTTGTTCCGGGTATTATTGTTCTAGTGGAGTATGCAAGTTAAGGACTTACGGTGGAGGTGGTGGAGGCGGCTGTCCAATTCTTAATGTATGGAACGGTAGTGCTTTCCAGAAAATTGAATTATTGAATATTCATGCTCCAAAGGACCAAGACATAACTTACACGTCTTCGTTTTTTATGCAACCAATAAATGACAAGTATGAAATCATACTGCATGAAGCAGCGTATCTATTCTGGGATGGAAGTCATATTAATTCCGTAAAGCTTTTTGATTCTAGCAACAATGAATGCCATCTAGTTTCAGCAGTCCATTCAAAGCAAGGAGACGTTCTGCAAGACTTACTTTATTCAGACGATAAAAGAGTGAGGACATATCCTGAAGACGAGATTAAACTCGTTTACGATGGATGCTCTGGCAACGATTTTTCATTTACCATTGAAGGGTATAACATGAAATGCGCAGCTTGTGGAATGTATGTATTCGGCTATCCATTGATGCTCCTTGCACCTGTCATCAGCTTCGTGTTTGTGATGTTGATGCTAGCCTTGTATTTGCTTATACTGAGCTTATTGAAGAAGTATAAGATAATTTGATAGTTATGACAGACCCTAAGGCATTTTCACTTTTCTTTTCTTTGATACTTATCCTAGTTGGTTTACCTTTGTTTTTATTCGGCATACTTAAGTATTCTACTGATATCAATATAGGAACAGGCATTTTAGGAATAGGGATTTTCATGCTAGCCTTAGGCGGATTCTTTTTACTGATTTTATTAACTCAGAAATCTACTTGATTTTCCTTTTAGCTTCTGCTATATCTTCAGTAAGAACAGTCTTTCTTCCCTTACTCTTTGCTATTGCTGCTGCTTCTGCAGCAACATCAGCTGTCAATTCCTCTAAAAGAATTGCAAACTCCTTTACAGCATCATCGCTGATTCTCATGTTAGATTTTTTTAAAATCCTTTCTACAGGAGCTAGCGGTACATCCATAAAATCATTTCTTGAATTTTTCAACTACCTTGTTTGCATAGTCATATTGGTCTTGGTATATCTGCATTGCTACAGAGAAATGATTGTAGCTGCCTACGCCGACTTCCAACTTATCAGCCATGTATTTTTGCAATGCTGTGAAGGCAAATGCATTTCCAGGCCAGCCACTGAACAGGTCGTTCGTTTTCATGACAACATTGAAATGAATCTTATCCTCGACTATCTGCGGATGGATTAAGACGAGACAAGGTGAAGACGTATCTTTTCTTTGAGGAGTGAATTTTTCCAGGTCACGCATCGGTATCCATGTGTGCATTACTACTGACCTTCTTCCCAAATCCTTTTTCAAGGTGTCAATTGCCTTTTGAACTTGATCTATCCTTTTGACGACGCACTTACCGCCAGTTGTTTTCTGGACAAAATCATTTATTTCCTTTTCATTACTGACATTCGGCATCCATGCCCTTATTTGGCAATCAGGATAGCATCTTAGTCTCGAATAATAAGTATAGTCAAATGAATTTTCCTTTTCAGGAGGCAATCCGTTTACTAAATTGTCTGCATACTCCGTGGCTAATTTTATACTTATCGGAGCTAGTGACGAGAGCCTTGGCTCTTTCATTGGATCAGATATCATCAGAAACATTGGCGAGTCCTTTGTCATTGTCCTGAACTCAGGTGCCTCGACCCATCTATCAAATCCCTCAGTCATCATTGTGAAAACAGCCTTCTCCCAACCTTCTCCAAGAGTTTCAGCTTGTACAATTTTTACACCATAACTCATTCTATCACCTTATTTTTAGTTCCTCATCTTGCGTATACTCTAATTCGTGCTTTAAAGCTTGTTCAGCTTTTTGCAATTCTTTCCCCAAATATGACGCATGATCTAATCTTGATAATAAACCTTTCTTGATTATTTTCTTGCAAAGTTCTTCTGCGTTTGTACCTTCTACTACTTCATTTATTTTTCCAGTCTTAATAAGATTCTTATCTTTTACATAATTATAATGCTCAACAACTATCTTCTTTTTTTCATGGTCTACTAGAATAACAAAGAATCCCTTATTATCGAACTCGAATTCAGTCATATTATTCATCCTTCAATATTTCTGATATCATTTTTACAACAGGAAATACTCGCCACGAAGATTCTATCGGACCATAAAGCATAAAGTCTGCACCTAGCAACGCCTGGCAAGCGCAAAGGCTAGAGTCGCATATTTCTCTTACAGGCTTATCCAAGCTATGTACCCATTCAGATGCAATGTTATGAATGCCACTGCCAGTTGGATATCCTAATTCGGACTTTAAAGCTATGACAGCTTTTATTGAGTTCAACGAACCAGCACCGATTGGAACGACACCACTGTCAACCAAGACATTCTTAATTCTTGCTACTTGTGAAAATGGTAATAGCTTTCCCTTAACATAATCAACCTTCCCTTTGACTGAGCTGTCCAAAGGATTATATGCAAGCAGGATAGCATTCTCAGGATTCAGTTCCTTTATTGCATCTCTCTCATCCTCGTTCATGCCGTAATTTATAGAGTTATAAACAGTGTTCTTTGATTGTCCTGTTTCTTTGCAGTACTTTAAAACCTTTATTCTCGTTTCCCAATCCTCAGAGTCTATGGAAAAAGGAATGCCAAATTCATTTACAAAATTAATTATTTCTTCAAAATCATCTTCCTTGTCAAAGAAGATATCTAGCAAGAAGTTGAATCCAGTTTTTTTCTTTAAGTTTAAGACAGTCTCAATCTGCCTTCTTGCTTCATCAAAATCAATTCCATTTATCGTCCTTATCTTCTTCTCTTCCCTGTAGAGCATAGTTGCAATTAGAAGAATTGGATTATTAGCGCCAACTTTCACACTTCCTATCTCGATAGTTTTCAATTCTTTTGGAAATTTAAACATTAGCATCACAGATTATGAAGTTTATTGGATCAAAAGTCAAGTTGTCAGTTATCAAAACGTTGTTTCCGCTGTAAGCTACTTCTTTCTTTGTTTCTTCAATCAGCCTGAAAATGAACGGCTCCTCTTCGAATGCCTCTTCTCTAGGAATAAGCTTTATTTTCTCGATTATTTTTATAACGTCAGTTTCATCAATTAAATTAATAACCTTTTTTACCTGTTTTCTGAATCTTTCCACAGATTCCTTCGGAATATTTTCTATGAACGGTATGGCTCCTTTCGAACCTATTATCTTTCCGTTCTCGTCAATGCCGTTCTCATGGATGGCAATAAGGCTTTGGCCAGAAAAGTGGCCTTTCGATTCCTTTCCACAAACGACAATGTAGCGTATATTGCAATTAGAGATTGTGTTTATTATCACCCTTTCTATTCCAAGGTTTTCCGTTCTCATTTCACCGCACACTGTAAACAAATCCCTAGGAAAGTTAATTTTGCTTGAGATAGTTACGACAGCAACATTCGATTCCTTGTTCCCAACCTCATATTTTCCAGAAAGTATGGGCCAGTTTTCAGCCATTTTTGAAGTCATTAATTCTAATGAGATTTTAAAATATTTATCTTTTAGCTTTAGCTGAAAATCATGTTTCATTTTACATTTTTCTGTACCAATGATTCCAAGTATATGTTTATGTCGTCTTCACATTTCCCGCTTTTTATCATTCTATTCACTTCGTCTCCAATTTCAAGCCCCTTTCCAATTTTCTCATTTACAGTGTAGTTATTCTCATACGCAAGGGTTGACAATGCTAGCATCGTATGTCCTATTGGCGGTATTACAGTGGATATGACAGTGCCTATCGCTTTCAACGCTTTTTGTGCTTTACTAGAACCTTGTTTTTTTGTTGGATGCGGTGGCAAAGTTCCATTCGCTTCTTCCCAGTGGTTTTTGAACCCATACTCTTTAAAGCGTGGGTCATTGAAAAGTTCAAACGTCTTGTCAGAAATATGGTCATCAATGGCACTGCTTGCTATAAAGGATCCAGCTCCGGATCCATAATAAACAGGATTAAGTAAGAGTGCTTCTCTAAAATGGTTTATTGCAAAAACTTCAGTCGCAATCACGCCGACTCCAGCAAGATATCTCGTGATATCGCCAAAGGTCCTGCCTTTGGTGTTGTTTTTAGCAGCGTCATATATTTTGTCTGAGAAATCATTGACTTCCATTTTATCACTTAGAAATAGTTATAAAACTTAATTATTTAAGTCTAATATTTTTAAAGTTTCAAGTCCTAATTTTGAGAGTGATTTGATGGGGTTCAAAGGTATGATTAGGGACATAATAATGTTCTATATCGGCTTGCAATTAGTCCTCGGCGGAGCGAATGTCTTCAATCTAGGTCTGATATTAATAATTGCGTCAGTAATCTTTACAATAATAGGTTTTATAGTTGCTTTCGGTGGTGGTTAGTTGCTAGATAAAATAATAGAGATTGTGAATACTCACAACAAATGGAGGAGAGAACAGTGTCTTAATATGATTGCTTCAGAGTCAATAATGTCACCGCTAGCAGAAAAGTATTTTGTGAATGATTTTGCAGGAAGATATAATGAGCACAGCGGACCTGAACGTCACTACCACGGCACTCAATATTCTTATGATATAGAGGAGCTTTGTAACGAGGTATTTAGGAATAATTTTAACACCCCCTTTGCAGACTGTCGACCGATATCAGGCGGAGTCGCTAATTTAATTGTTTACGATGCATTTGCAAAGCCAGGAGACAATATCGTAGCACTAGGCATACCTAACGGTGCTCATGTCAGTTCTACCCAATGGGGAATGGCTGGCGTTAGAGGCCTTAATTCTATAGACATGTTCTTTGATCCCAAAGAAATGAACATTGATATTGACAGAACGGTCCAATTGATAAGAAAGGTAAATCCAAAAATAGTTATGTTTGGCGCATCAATGTTTCTTTTTCCCCAACCGATAAGAGAGATAAAGGAAAAAATAGATTCTAACATAAAAATCGCTTATGATTCTGCTCATGTTTTTGGGCTTGTTTACAATAAGATGTTCCAAAAACCTTTGGAAGAAGGTGCTGATGTGATTTGTTCTTCAACGCATAAGACATTCCAAGGTCCTCAAGGTGGGATAATTATTGGAAGGAAAGATTTAGATGAGAAAGACTGGAAGAAAATCCAGACAGCAATATTTCCTGGAACTCTATCAAATCATCACATCCATCGTTTGCCATCTTTGGCAATAACAGCCTTGGAAATGAATGAATATGGAAAGGATTATGCAAAGCAGACTATCAAGAATGCCAAGACTCTGGGAAGGGCTCTGCACGACCTAGGCTTCAAGGTTCTTTGTCCTGAAAAAGACTTTACAGAATCACATCAAGTCATCGTAAATGTCAAGGAATTTGGAGGTGGAAGAACAGTTGCTGAAATTCTTGAATCAAACAATATAATCTGCAACAAGATGTCTCTGCCCGTTGACACACCGCAGGATGCAACGAAAAATCCGTCAGGTATAAGGCTTGGTACACAGGAATTGACAAGGATTGGTATGAAAGAGCATAACATCGAGGAAGTTGCTGGGTTCTTTAAGAAAGCAATAAAGGAAAAAAGAGACGTTAAAAAAGATGTTGAGGAATTCAGAAAAGAGTTCATGAAAATCCATTATTGCTTCGAATAAATTCTTTACTGTTCTAAATTAAATTATGAGAGAAGAACTAGACGTAATATTAAAATTAACAAAAAAAGACGAAGAAGAGATTAAGGAAGCAGTCAGAGCAGGAAAAGATTATGCTGTGCGCTCAAGATTCGGATGTATAAATGACAAAGGCATAGTAAGCCCTCTTTGTTGTTACAGATGCCAGCACATGCACAAAATTGATATAAGGAATCCTGACTTCTTCGGTTGCTATGTTACTGATTATATAAGACAAGTTAAGGAACAGCTAAGGGTCAAATAAGGATTTAAATTTTATTGTTCTATGAACTTTATGCATGACGTTAATGCTTCAGAGCTCTTGAAATCCTTTGATAGACGCATGATTCGAAAACTTATTCCTATTCTAGAAAGAGCTCATAGCGAGGTTGTAGAATATAGTAGTGCGAATGGTCCAACTTCATTGCAATTAAAAACAGAGGAAGGAAGAAGATATTGGATAAGTGCTGAAGGCGTAAATGTTTCTATTTGGGATCCTGATGCTGTTGCATATTGTTGCTTAATGCCTGTTCATGCTCCTCATACAGAATATGGATTAAAGCCATCAGAGTTTGTCGAGAGGTATGTTAAAACTTTAGATCATGCAAGAGAAATTGCCAGGTTTATTAATGCTAGTCTTTAATTATTTAAGATAAAAAAGCGTATTCTATTTTATGTTTGGGTTTGGTCAAAAACAGATTGAAATAATTCTTGAGAAATTAAATTATTCTCATGGAGAGGCCATCAAAGGCAAGGTTGTTTTGAATCTTAAAAATCCAACTCATGCAAAGGCGTTGAAAGTCGGAATAATCGGAGTGAAATCTATAACAGAGACAAGGACACTCAATGGAAGGCCAAGCACCACTAGGCGAGATTCGACTGTCTTTAATTTTGAAATGCCTTTAGATGTAGAAAAGGATTATTTACAAGGCGAGTATATTTTTGAGATGAAGGTGCCTGGAGAAGTATCACAACCATCTACGCCTCAAGGCGTGGCTGGGGATGTGATAAAAACTATCCAGATTCTTGCGGCAAGAGAATCAGATGTCAGGTGGTATGTTACAGCGAAGCTGGACATTCCAATGAGAATGGATGTTGAGAACAAAGTGCAGATTAACATAGGCTAATTATTGTATCAAAAGCTTTGCTTTCTCAAAGTTTCCGAACGGCATTATATTAACGCCTTTTGCTCCAATGTCTTTTATTTCCCTTATCAAATTCGCATACACATCATCTAGATTTTCCTGGAAGACGTTTGTTGGGAATATACCAGGCATCATCTCATTTAGTTTTTCAGCTTCTTCGTTCGAATAAAGTGTCAGGAGGCCTATGAAAACAGGTGCTTCAATAGCCTTTACGAATTTTTCAATGCTTATTATATCAAAGCAAGGTTGAGTCATCACGAACTCAGCTCCGCTTGATAATTTTTCCTGGGTTCTTTTTATCTCGACATCCAAATTCGCATTAAGGTTCGCTCCACAGCCGATGAAGAATTCAGTATTCTTTTTCTCATTCAACTCTTTTATGAATTTTATCAAGCCTATTGATGAGAACTCAAAAACAGGCTTGGCTTTGAATCTCTCACTTATCTTATCGCCTGTTAATGCAAGGATATTCTTTATATCCAAAGCTCTTGCAGCCAATAACAATGATTTTATTTCTATCAAGTTCCTGTCCCTGCATGTGAAATGCATTATTGTTGGAGTTCCAAAGTTATGTTCAATCTTGTGGCATAACGCAATAGGATTCATTAATGGATAGGCTAGAGGTGAGTCAACGACGTTGAATGCATCAGCATTAACATCTTTTATTTTAGAGAGTATCTCGCTTAAATCATGCTTTGTAGGCGGTTCTACTTCCACTATATGTAAGAAATCCCCTTCTTTGATGAGCTGTTTAAGATCCATACTATCATATTATCTATAATTTATTTAAATTATCTAGAAAACCTTCTATGCATATATTGTTGGGAGATGCTGGCAATCAAGGGATGAAGGAGCAGTAATAGTATAGGTACCATCAACGCGCATTCTCTCACTTACGTTTTCTCCAACAACATAACCCTTGCCGACGCAGGTATCTTCACATTTGCACGCTACCAAGACTCTGTTGTGGTCTATTACTTTCTCTGCCTTTATTTTAAAAGGCTGATTCCTCACTTTTACAATGCAGCAAAGATCTCTCATGGGATCTAAATTATTTGCAATTTTCTTTAAACACGCTGTTTCCATATTCTAACCTTTATAGGAAAACTTTAAATGCCTTTCCTCACATTCGAGAGAGTAGCGAAAATTCTCACAAATCTTTATTTCTTAGGCATTTCTCACTCTTGAGACATGAAAAGTGAGACTAAAAATCAAGCGAAAAAACAATGCTCCAAGAAGTATATTTTATGATATATCTATTACGTCATAATAATCGTAATAAATATAGGCTAGTAAATAGTTAAGGAAATATATTTTATCATTATAGTGATAGAATGTATACTATCTGTATTATAAATTAGGCTTATATATCAAAAAAACAAAAAAATATTAGGTGAAAATAACGTGATATTAAAAAAAATCCAGAAAAATGTCTTTGAAATGATATTTCTTCATCCAAAACCTGTAAAAATGTTGACAAGTTTGAAGAATGAGGACATCAGATATGCCACGCAGGTCTCAAAAGTTGTTGATTGCACATATTCTCACACTGTTAAAGTCCTGGATATGTTCAGGAGATTAGGTTTAGTCGAGTTTGAGAAGAAAGGAAGAGTAAAATTAATCAAGCTTACTGATAGCGGAATAGATATTGCACATGATTTCGAGGGAATAAGAAGAAAATTCGCTAAACTTGGTATAGACTTCAAAGAATTTCCATTAAAGGAATAATAAATCTCATTCGTTTGGGCTATCCCTTTACGTAAAAATATGTGTAAAAAATTCTATAGACAGTTGTTGTTAATCTATTACTCCTTTAAGGTGTTTGTATCGTAGCATCATGATCATTTAGTGAGATATATGAGCCATGTACACACCTGTATAGTGCAAAATAGTAAATTATTTAAATGAGGACAGTTGATATTAATCTAGGTGTTTAGTGATTTTATGAAAGAATTACTGCTTTGGCTCTATGGCAAGAGTGCTAGGAATTCTCACATACGTGATATGGCAGAAAAATTGATCACTGTTCTCAAGGAGAAACAGTCACTAGAGCATCAGGAATTGTGCAGACTGTTAGGTATAGGCTTTGACAAGTATCAAAAGCCGAAAAGGACCTTCTACTTCGTAGTAAATCCACTAAAGAAAGTGCAATTGGTGAAGGAGAAGCGTGTCTATACGACCAAGGACAGGAATAAGTATGCTACACACTATTTTCTCGATGCTGGAGCATTCCAGGGCTATATGACTCGCATCATAGAAGAATTCCACGCCACAATTAAGCCATGAATAGAAAAATTATCACTGAAAAATGCTCACAAGATATATATCATGACTTAATGGTTAGCCTATATATTTTACGAACATAGCTTTCCGTCGCATATGATGCTATAGATATAGGTTAGTGGATAGGTTATGATAGATATATTGTGTTAGTAGTGACGTAACGTATATACTATAAAACATATGTTAGGCAAGCCAATGGAAGGTTTGCTCACGCTCGAATGTGAGAGTTCGTGAGAAAAGTGAAGATTTTCCTTAGGAAATTAGTTTTAAGAAAAGTTTCAGATACCTCACAAAATTATCTATGCCCAGTAATTAGCGATTTATGTAAAGAAATAAGAGCTATTTGAAATTTGGTTATACAGCTCAAGACAAAATTTTCAATTGTAGGTTTTTCTACCCCGCTTATTATTTTACAATATTTTTCATAACCCTTTATTTTATGAACAGGATATTTTCTATTTCTAAGATTTTTAATTATCTCAAATACTGAAATGTCAATTAACGTTTTTCTATTATATCTACAACTTTTAGAAATGAAAAATTGCTCTAAATAATAATTAATTTTGCGATGTTTTGGTAAATTTAAAAGAAGTCTAATCTTTTTTATACTCATTAAATCTATAATGGTCCCCAAAGATAGAATAAATGATAATGCATCTTTATCGTCTCTACAAGGCATTACTATAGATTCAATATCTTTTTGTTCTGCTTTGAAAAATTTAAAAGCCCATTTGCCTTGAGATATCGTATTTATATCACTTATAGTCATCCATATACTCTTTTTATGAACTTCAGCTTCTATATTTGCAGAAGATGGTGGTATTAATTGTTTAACTCTATTATTCTCTATACAATAAATTCCTATTCCATAACTTTTAGCTTCGGTTATTTTGTTGGGCGGAATATTCTTAATCTCATATAATACTAAAGCTAATTCTATTTCTTCATGTTTAGAGAGAAAGAGTTTAACATCAATTAAATCTTTTAAGATCGTTAAAGAGTTTGCAATTTTCAAACATAAAGTTTTGTTGCCAGCATCAAAGATTAAATCAAAATTTAAATCTATATTTTTATTAATCCCATAAAATGATGTTAAACTAATTTCAAAGTATACACGTCTTTTTTCTCTTTATGATCAAGTTCAACAGACTTAGTAGCCTTCAGTTTCATTCTGTCGCAAAGTGCTTCAAAGTTCTTGCTCACAAATTCCATATATTTAAGGCTTTCAGCCTTTGGCAGACCTGTTTCAGACGCATCTGAAATTCCGTGATCAACAAGGTTGAACATGATTTGCCTCAGCGTTATATAATTCAGCTCTTCCTTCTTAATGCCTTCCATGACTCTTGGTTTGCTTTCCACTGATAGTCCATGCTCCCCAAAGGCTTGCTTGGCTTTCTTCCAGCTTCCGAAGTGATTTTTGTATGTGTCTGGCGATGGGCCATCATTCAACATCTCTCCAGATGTAGGAAGGCGTCCGAGTCTGTTTTTTAATCTTCTCATATGGCTGAAAAGCTCGTCATCAGAGTAACCCTTTCTAACAGGTTCCAGCCCAGCTTTTTTAATTGAGTTCCCCCATGAGCCGAACCTATCAGCGATCGTTCTGGGATTCGAATATTTTTTCATAGCGTCCATCTCCCAGTAGGTTGGCGTGTGATTCAATTCCTTGGTAGCATTTCTAAGGTCCTGTAAAAGTTTTTCATCAGAAATAAATTTTGTAGTTTTTTCAAAGCCAGCTTTTTTCAGTGCATCCTTCCATGATCCGAACCTTTCTACGTAGGTACTGGGATTTGGATATCTCTTCATCCAAGACAGTTCAGACATGCTTGGTGCATGATTAAGGGTACTAGCAGCATCCTTAAGTTCTTTTATCAATTCTTCGTCCGTGATTTGTACACAAGGACGACAGGGAGTTAGACCAGCTTCTATAATAGCTTTTTCGTACGATCCAAATTGTCTTTCATAGGTGTCAACATTTGGGCAGTGGTCAGAACTGTTTATATCTATTCTTCTTGGAGTATGATCAAGCTCTTTAGAGAGTCTTTGAAGTTTTTCTATCAACTCTTTTTTCTCATATCTGTTTCTTGTTTCTAATCCAGCCGTTGCAACAGCATTATTCCAAGAGCCGAAACGATACCAGTACAATGCACCGGAAGGTCTGTCTTTTGCTTTGTTCATATCTCTTATGCTAGGCGTTCTGCCTAACTCATTCCCCAGTTCTGCTATGTGAGACAGAAGTTCGTTGTCAGAATATACCCTGTTCATCTGAATTTTTATAAGAATCTTAGCTTTTTATTATTAATTATATACAATCTTAAGTTGTTAAAATCGAATATAACTTTTATGATCAAGGCCATCGTCTTTGATTTGGACAACACTCTAATCGACTTTATGAAAATGAAAAGACTGAGCTGCGAGGCAGCGATGGACGCAATGATTTCTACTGGATTAAAAATAAAAAAAGAGAAAGGATTAAAGATTATGTTTCAATTATACTCTCAATATGGATATGAATACCAAAAGATATTCCAAGTCTTCATGAAAAAAGTTCTGGGAAGAATAGACTATGGGATAATGGCTTCTGGTATTGTCGCATATAGACGAGTCAAGGAAGGTCTGCTATATCCTTATCCAAATGTTGTGCCAACATTAAACAAGTTAAAGAAAAAATACAAGCTAGCTATTCTATCAGACGCACCAAGGATGCAGGCATGGATAAGACTTGCTGCAATGAGAATCCAAGACAAGTTTGATTTTGTAATAACCTTTGATGATACAAAGTCCAAAAAACCAAATAAAAAACCTTTCCTATATCTCTTGAAAAAGCTTAAGCTAAAACCAGAAGAGTGTTTGATGATTGGTGACTCGTTGAAAAGAGATATTGCTCCTGCTAAGAGTCTAGGCTTCAAAAATGTTTTTGCAAAATATGGTGAAGACAAAGAGAAAGCAAGAGCTAAACCAGACTATATCATAAATGATATAAAAGAACTTTTAAAAATTAGGATTTAAGGATTAGAGCATCACTCTTCACTTATCCAGCTTGCTTAATCTCCACTCTTCTTGCTTATTCCCGAGGTTTGGCGGCCTTATGCAGACAACACACATATTATCCTTGTCTACAGGAACGTAATGCTTGCATTCCTTGCAAGTTCCATAGTGTCTTTTTTCTTCCATTTGATCAGTCATATTAAAGAATTGTAAAAATCAGGATTTAAATCAAAGAGAATTTAAAGATTTCTTTTTAATTGAATTAATATGAAAGTAAAAGACTTTTCAAAGGAAATAGTAAAAGCAGCCGTTAACAACGCTGAAGGCAAAACGTTTAGCCGTTCAAAAGTAGGATTGCTTGCAGTTATTACTTCGAGTCTAAGCGGGCCATCTATAGAAATTTTCGGCAACCCCCTATATCATCTGTCAGGTTTGCTGACTTACATACCTAATAGGATTTCAGACGTCTACAGCACTTATCAGTTGGCTAAACTGTCTGAAGACCCACGCTTCAAGGAGTACGGCCTTGAGAAAATAGTGTATGAGGAAACGAGTTCGTTCTTACCAAAACAGCTTACTAGAAAAGATGTTCTTAACAAGAAGCATGTAGCCTTTAATGTCTTAGGTGGGATACTCTCAACTGCTTTCCCTCCTGTAGGTTATGGACTTGTGGCTTCAGCACCGTTTGTTTATGAAAACAACACTACGTTTAAAAGATATCTAGAAAAATCATTTGAGATAGGCGATGATGTAAATCAGATGATAGAAAAAGGCCTAACAAAGGGTGATATCAAATATTATTTGAATCTTCTGAATGATAGAAGAAAAATATGTAAAGAGTGTAAAGCTATTCATAAAAAAGATTGAATATTTTTATTGAAACAATTAAACTTCTCATTCAAGTTAATCAGAATTTAAGGATTAACAGAACTTCCAAGACCAAGTTTCATTTGCAAATTCGCTAACATTACAAAATTCTTCATACACAGTAACATACTTATTAGAGGTTATTTCAGCATTAAGATTTTTGCCGTTGCAATAAACAACTGCTACTATGCGACCATAACTTTCATTTTGTCCATCATCCTCATCAACTATTGCCTTTGATCCGATGGGGCATATGCTCAAAGCAAGTTCTTTGGTTTCATTCCATCCTTCCTCATTATATTCAGGAGCATCGATTAGAGCAAGTCTTATAGAAACATGATCTACTTTCAAAGTATCTCCATCTATAATTTCAGTGACGGTTCCGTTAAAGCATCTTGCAGTCCCTTTGCAAAAAGAAGTTTCTGGGCATTGACTCGGACCTCCTAAAACTTCAGTTCCGTTTGGGCATGCCCACGTGAGTGGAGTAGTTTGTGTGCATCCAGCTACAAGAACTATTAAAATAATGACAGCAACTAAGAATTTCATGATAAAGAATTGGAAAAACTAGGATTTATTCATTTCAATGAATTCTTCATTACCAAAAATTATCATCGCTTTCTTTTCGTAGTTTTACAACAACAGCATTTCAATAAGACATATCCATAAAATGCTGATATTCCAGCTAGAACAGCTATGATAAAACTTATTCCTATATTCCAAAACATTAATTCATATAGGGCTATAATAACTGAAATCACAATTGCGATATACAAGCACTCTTTACACATACTAATCATATGTAAAATTCAGAATTTAAAGAAAGTTTCAATCTTTTGAGAAATTAAAAATTGTTAGAAATAACCACTATTACAATTTTTATAAATAGCTACAAATTCACCAAATTTGTATCTTTTTAATTTCAATCCAAGAAGTTCATGCATCTTAAAAGCATTTGGAATACTCCTGCTATTAGATCCATATATTTCACCAGTTCGATTTATGCTATTCCTAATAAGTTCTTCATTCATACGATTCTAATAGAAAACTTAAACATTTAAACCCTTCTAAAAAATTCAAGTTTATATTTCTTAGTTTTTAATAAAGTATAGAATTTCATGGTGTCATTAAGCGTTTTACAAGGTGCAGCCCAAGACATGGATTTAAATAGTTTTAATAGCCGCTTGGAAAAAAGTCTTGGGAGTGAGGGCTATGTGTTAGTAAGAAAATGTAGCTGCAAAAATGATCCGCCAAAAGAGAGGGTGCAAGAGCTTCATGAGATGTTCGAAAAATATTTTAAATCAACCGGTAAATTCTATCAACCGAGGGATGAACAGAGATTGTACAGGGAAAGTGTGGATTGTTTCCATTACAAATGTCCGAGACTAGGGAATGTTGTTCTAGCAGTTGAAGGGTTTGAGGAAGTAATGGGCGGACTTCAAGAGCAAGTGAAACAGGGTTTCATAGAAGGGGCTTCTGTTGGAAATGCGATAAGACGTGAAGGCGGCGGCAGACTAGAACTTCTTAGAGAATTGTTTAAACATCACAGGAAAACTAAAGAGGGGTATTATTTGCCAAGTGTAGGAACAGTGTCACTTTACACCTACGGAAACAGCATTGAAGGCAGGGAAGAAGATACATGCTTTGCATGCAGAGAAGGTAATATAAGTATTTGGAATCAAAGTTGGGGTCAAAGACTAGGATTGCCGCAAACAATCAAAAGAGTAGATGAAGATTTTTTGAAAAGTTCTGATAAATAATACTTTTTAGTCAGAAATAATTGCAGATAATAAAATAAACCATTTTCTCATACATATTTGTTAAAATTTTTGGCTATTAAATCTCTCATTTTCTGTTGCCGAGCTTATTTCCATACATCTTCTTTCTTCTTGATTTGTTTTTCTTTCCTGTCATACTAACAATATATAAAACTCAGGATTTAAGTATTTTCAATTAAAACATAGCTATTTAAATTATCAACTCAAACAATTCTTAATTAAAATAAGGAGAAAATAAATATGTCATTCGAAAATAGAGGTAGCTTTGATAGAGCTCCTAGAGAAATGCACAAAGCAGTTTGTTCTGAGTGCGGAAAGGAATGTGAAGTTCCATTCCAACCAACAGAAGGCAAGCCTGTCTTTTGTAGAGATTGTTTCGCTAAAAAAAGACCAAGAAGATTCTAGTAATTTCTAAGAGATTAGATTACTATTTTTTGTAGTGTAAGCTATACAAGTCAAAAAGAATCATGTGAAATAAAATACGAAAAAATCAGAATTTAAATATTTTCTTCCAGAGATCTAAGAGTAGAATATAGCAATTGGCCTGCCCTATATCTTGTAATATTTCTTTTCAATATCTCGTGTGCAGGCTGCGGCATCAAGTCCAAAAATCCGTCAATCTTTTCTTTATATTCTTTGACAAACCTACTTGTCATCATTCAACCACAAAAATAAATAGAATAGAAAGGCATTTAAACCCATTCTAAAAAATTCAGAATTTAATGCTTATTTTTTCTTTGGAGACAAAGGAAGAATTCCAATGCCAGCTAAAGCTAGTATTAATAATGCTATGAATATCAACGTGCCGCGGAATTCTGAAGGTATAAACGAAATTATATAATCGGGAATTAATCATAATTCTGCAAATAAAAGAAACAGGAAACAAATTATGACAATTATCGACGTTATCGACCATCTGTCCATGTTAATTTTATAGAAAGTTCAGGATTTAATATATGTCCTCTTCTCCCATTCGTCTCCTTCTACTTCTTCCTTTCCGACCTTTCCAATTTGGTGGTGCTGGCATATTCAACAACCTTACTTTTAATGAATCATGTCAAGTCTTATTATGAGATAATCTTCTCTCTATCAACTCATCCTGTTTATCTAAAAACTTTTGTCTCATTACGAATACATTACCCATATTTACTACCTTCTTTACTGGTAGCCTGAAGAAACAAAGGCTACCATTAAGCCACTTATCTATACGCTATTGATCCAATTTTTTATCCTTCTGAAAGTGGACATCAAACTTATATTAACTGCTGTACCTCTCATTATCTTACCTTTCATAAACCGATTCCTTCCTAATAATCTTCCAAATTTTATATTACAGAAATAGTTGTGCTTGAGTTCTTCTGGTAAAGTTCCAAAATTTCAAACGCCTATTACTATATATAGTCGTCAAAGTACTTAAAGACCTGAATATTTACTACTATTCTATAATAAAAGAGAATCTAAGAATCAGCTAAACCCCTTTCTTAGTGTCCTTCCTAGTCTTTTTTTCCGTGTCTCTTGCTTCTTCTCCTTTCTTTCAGCCTTCATCCCTTTAATCATAGAATCACTTGAACTCCTGATTACGTTCGCTTCTTTCATTTCTTCTAGAGTTATGCCTTCTTCTTGAAGTATGTGTTTTTTTCATTTTGCTTCACCATAGCTTTTCTCAGAATTTTTTATTCCTTTTTTATATCTCTTTTATAACGATTAACAGCAGTTCAAATATCTCTTTTTCATAATAAGAATATGTGAAATTCAGAATTTAAAATTAATGAAATTCCAAGAATTGTTAAGAGCAAGTCAATAACAAGAAGCAATAAAAGACTCTTATCATCTTTTTTCATGCTTAGAATTTCTAAAGTCTTAACCGAATCTTCTTCTAATTAGTTCTTCTTCTGTTATCGTAATTTTATCTAGATAATGCTCTCTCATTACTAATTTATTACCATCCATTTTTACCACCTACCGTTTAAAATACTTCAATTTTCAGAATAAGCATAAAACGTCTTATTTTTTTAAAGTACCTATTTAATATTAGCAGACTAGGCATAAATAGACAGCTTAGTTTGGAGTTCTTTAAGTGTTTGTAAATAAATATATCCTTATGGGAAAAGTGGAAAGGAAGAGTGTAAGCAGAATGCAAAAGAAAAATTTGAAGAGAAGATGATAAATCAAGACTTTAGTTTTCTCATTCTTTATAAATTTGCTTTAAATTATACTAGACTTCCTATAGATAATTATTGTGTAAAAGAAACAGTTTCATATATTAATAGCTAGATTAGTTTCTAGAGTCACTTTATCTTCTACATTATAGAATAACCAGGATTTAATGAAACCACCAAAGAGCAGGCGAATTCATATCTCTTACACTTGATAATGCAAGATCAGAGACTTCGATGTTAGGATATTTCAGCTCTAATTTTGTTTTTGACATTGTGATTGCATCCAATTCCATTGCTCCCAGACGTTCTTTTTCAACAGAGGCTAGGTCCTCTATCTTTCTGTCATGGTATTTTCCTCTGGCAATATCTCCGTTTCTGTAAACGCGAATCACAGGATTAGCCTCTTCGCTTCTTTTCAGGAAATACATCACTTCTCTTACAGTACCGTCAACAAGCGTTCTTTGAACTCTGACATATCTTCCTGGCATAATTAAAGTCTGTAAGCTAAAAAATTTAAACCCTTCATTCAAGTTTAAATTTTTAACATTTCATATTCTAGATATTATGTCAAGCGTCTTTAAGGTTGATAAAGAGTTGGTCAAGGTTTCTGAGACAGTTATGAAAGAGGTCTTAGGAGCAAAGCCTGGAGAATCAATGCTTATTATTACGAATCCAGAGGAAGATGCCTTATCAATTTCAAAATCATTGTTCAATGCTGCGATAACGTATGAAGTCGAGCCAGTTATGGTTGTTCAGAAGAAAAGGTCAGCAGCAGAAAAATCCGATCTCAGAGCTCTGGCAGCGTTGTCAACAATTCCAGACATATACGCTTCTGTAAGCACACTTAGTTTTGGTCAGGATTTTGGTTTTAATGTATTAGGTCAAAGATTTGAAAAGCCCTACAAGTTTGGAGGCGAAGAGAGGGACAGAATGTTTGATCTAAACCGCGTTGTAGGAAGAGGTTTCTGGTCACCCTACGTAACTACGGACATGTGGAAAAGGGCTGTTCCAGTTAATTATGAGGAAATGAAAACACTTGGTGAAAAAATAGCTGCTAAATTAGCGAACGCAAAAGAAGTTCATGTAACAGCAGAGAATGGGACAGATGTTACTTTTAGTTGCGAAGGAATGCTATGCGATGCATCAACAGGTCCTTACACAAAAAAAGGAGACGGTGGGAATCTACCTACAGGCGAGTCATTCATAACTCCAAAGCCAGGAACAACAAATGGAAAAATTGTTTTTGATGGAGGCTTGGGCGGTCTTTCAATCGGAGACATACTTATAGAGGAGCCTGTTGAAGCTTATATTGAGAAAGGCAAAGTTGAAAAAATTAAAGGCGGTAAAGAAGCACAGATTTTAAGGAATGAGTTAGCCCTCTTTACTGAAAAATGCTATAAGATGGCTGGAGAAGGAAAGTTCAATCCTGATGTTTATGCTAGTAATGTTACAAACATTGGAGAAGCTGGTTTTGGTGTCAATGAAAAAGCAGAATTAAGAAAGGATAGTTCGTTGCTTGAATGGGAAAAGGTTTTAAGAACAGTTCATTTTGCTATAGGCCGCGATTATGGCGTTAATCCTAAGAGAGGTCCGCCGTTGAACATGACGTTGAATCATTTTGACGGTTTGATAAAATATCCATCTGTCACTGTCGATGGAAAAGCTTTAATGGAAAATGGTTGGTACGTTCTATAAATAAGGATTTAAATGCTTTCTAAAGAATTCAGGATTTAACTACTATTATCTAAAGCTTCGTTAACTAGCTTGTCAGCTCTTTTGTTATCCTCTCTCTTCACATGATTATAAGTGACTTTTTCAAAAGATTTTTCCTTTTCTTTGGTTATGTTGAACAGTTTTAGCAGTTCCTTGTCCTTAACCTTGTTAATTCCTTGAAGTTGTTTCACAGTGTTCTCAGAATCTGAGAATATGGTAATCTCTTTCTTACATAATTTATCAGCGAGCTCCAAGGCTTTTAGTATAGCAGAGTACTCTGCTCGGTTGTTAGTGGTCTCTCCTATGCATCTGCTATATTCTTCGATTGTTTTTCCGTTCTCATCTTTGATGACAACAGCTATGGCTCCAGGTCCTGGGTTTCCTCTGCTGCCGCCATCAGTGTGAATATAGAGCTTGTCATATTGCATAAAATTAATATCAAATTAAAATACTTATAGAAAATTTAAATTTTCCATCAATCTTAAAAAGGCTGTAGTGTGAAAGTCTTCATCAAGTCTTCTAATCTAACTTTAGACCCTATGTCTTTTCCAAGAACTTCAGCAAATCCGCTGGTGTCCAGCAAGCCGTGACCGCTGACATTGAATGCTATGACACCTCCTTTCCCTTTTCCGTTTTTCAAATCATGCTTCAACTGTAAGGCCTGATCTATAGCACATGCAACGCTGTAGTTTGACTCTGGTGCAGGGAAGACTCCTTCGCTTTGGATAAACAATTTTGCTCTTTCGAATACATATTTCTCGTCTGTAGGATATGCAATAGAATCTATCAAGCCACAATTTTTCTTAAGTGTGCTTATTATTGGAGATGCGGCATGATACCTTAATCCATCTCCTTTTATCGGAACCATATCCTTTTGATGACCGAGTGTTAGCATTTTTAATTGAGGTGTTATTTCTGCATGATCAGCAAAATCATATCTATATTCACCTTCGCTGAGATTCGGGGCTGATTGACTCTGAGCTGCTATGAACTTTATTTCCTTTGGTGCTTTCTTAGTTAAGACATCTCCTGCAAAAGGCAAGGCAAACCCACCGAAATTACTTCCTCCTCCCAAGCAAGATATTATATAATCTGGATAATCCTCGGTTTTTTCAAATTGCTTTTTGGTTTCAAGACCAATGACAGTTTGATGCATTAGAACATGATTAAGTACAGAGCCAAGGCTGTAAGCAGTATCATCCGGGCTGCTCAATGCAGCTTCTATACCTTCTGATATTGCAATTCCTAATGAACCTTGATGGTTTGGATTCTTTTCTAAAATTTCTCTACCAACTTTAGTCTCGCTGCTAGGAGATGCATAGACTTCTGCTCCCATGAGTTGCATGAGTGCCTTTCTTTCAGGCTTCCAATCATGTACGGATCTGACCCAAAACACTTTGGCATCCAAGCCATTCAACATTGCTCCATAAGTCAGCGCAGTTCCCCATTGCCCTGCGCCTGTTTCAGTTGTTAATTTAGTCTTCCCATCTTTTGCAGCATAATATGCTTGGGCCAATGCTGTGTTTACTTTATGACTTCCTGTAGGGCTTAGAAATTCTCCTTTATAGTACATTTTTATCTCAGGCTGAAGTTTTAATGAATTTTCCAATCTTTCAGCCCTTACTAAAACTCTTGGCCTTCCAACCTGTTCATATAAATCCTGAATACCCTCTGGGATTGGAATGAATCTATCAGTAGAAAATTCTTGGTTTAAACATTCTTTTATGCCGTAGGTTTGTAATTTTGCCATCGCCTCGTCTCCTTTAGGCATAGGGAGTTTTTGAGGCAAATCAGGAAGAATATTGTACCATGCTCTTGGCATTTCTTCTCTTGTCAGTTGAATTGCAGTCATAGCACCAATAGCATAGTTATCAATTTTTAAGAATTTAAATCCTTTGCACGTTACGAATCAATTACAGAATTATAATAAACACTTTTTATAGAAAATTTAATAATATGTTCCACTTATTTTGCCTGTGCTGTTGTAGTATGCGCTGATGTTTGTTGTCAAATAATATTCGATTGCAATCTTTATGCTATAGTTGGTTCCGATTTTCCCGAGCGGTATTCCTGTTAGGCTTATGACTTGAGACTGGTTCCCGGTTGGTACAGTGGTAGTGAATATAGTATAATATTCATCATTTATGTAGAACTTGTTTAATACAACATTCTGTCCAGCCTTGTTTTCAACTCTGAAAGTCAAAGTTCCATCAGACTTGAAGATTATCGGCAACATTCTTATTGGCCAAAAATCTTTTGCAATCGGTACAGCAATTGATTGATATGAGCATTGTGCCTCTAGTTTCATCGTTCTGCATATCTCATAATTCCTTATTAGTTTATGGTCTGAATCAGGATAGCTGCAGCAGATCTCAATGTTCTTGGTCTTATCCCTTATTGTGTAATAATATTTGTTCTCGCTTTGTATTGAGATAAAGTCAGGCTTTTCACTTGTCACAATATCAGCGATTGCTAAGTCATAGTCACATGGTTGAAGGTTGCCTATTCCGTAGTTTTGTCTGACGTCGTTAACATAGACTTCACATTCCATGCCTTCTTTCTTACAATCGACCTTGACATATGCGATTGATTGATTTCCGTATTGGCAGTTGTCCTCAAAAGCCCATGAAGAGCCTAATATCTGAAAGTCAGAGTACTGAAGGTCTTCCAAATATCTGCCAGTCATCGTATTTTGCGTGCAACCGGCTGTCAAGACTATAACCAATATAAGGATTGATAAAAGCCATCTCATAATAGAAAATTAAATAGAAAAGGATTTAACCGTTATTTTCTCACTACAATGCCAAATTTTCTATGGCATTCATCATGCTCTTTGCTTTTCTTTCCATCATAGTCCTTGTGCTTTTTATGCCACTCGTCATGCTCCTTTTGTGTGATAATCATTTTCTTCTTTAGTTTTTTCTTCATAATAATTATATAGAAAAATCAAGATTTAAGCTTCCATTTAAAATTAATTATATGACAGATGCAGTGGACGTAGTTTGCGGCATTATAATAAAGGATAACAAGTTCTTGGTTGAAAGAAGGCGTCAAGACGATCCTATAGACGCTGGATATATTGCAATACCTAGTGGTCACGTCGACAAGGGCGAATCTCTTGAGAAAGCGCTGGAAAGGGAGATGAGAGAGGAGTTGGACGTTTATGTTAAAAAAACAAAGTTTGTATTCAAAGACATTTATGTGGCAAGCAACGGTGAAAGAGAGCTATGTCATTATTTTGTTATTAATGAATGGAATGGCAAACCTTCAAATAACGAGGCTGAAGAAATTTTTTGGGAGTCAGATATTAAGAAATTGACAACTGATATAGACAGAAGAGCACTGAAGATTGCTCTTAAAAGATAAAACGTTAAAGTCCAGGATTTAAATTTAGCAAGTTTTTCAATCACACGCTAACCAAATACTTTCTCTTTACTCTGTTCTTTGGTCTCTTTACCAAATATAAGAACTGACACTCCTGCATAACATCACCAAAACTGTAATATAGATTCAAATGACTAATTAAATTGATTTTGAAATTCCAAAATAGACATTGAATAGCATAGCATATCAGAATCATGACTTTAAGCTTATTTTCGATTCTATATTTCGAATTAAATAATGAAAAACATAGGCTCTTTCTTAGAATCAGAGTTTATTTATTAACTTCTTTTGACTATGCTCTCTCCTGTACCAGAATATTGTTGGCTCCAACCGCAGCTACAGATTATAGTTACAATCCTCTTCTTTCCTTTGGTTTCAACTTCTATCTTCCACTTGTCCTTGTTGCCGCATTCTGGACAGCATATCAGAACTTTGTCTACCATTTTGCCCACCTGAATATAAAAAGTATGTAAGAACCAGGATTTAAACCACAAAAACTTAATCTTATATACTTTCAATATTTATTTACATTATAAATAAGGAGAGATTATATGAAAGATTTTGAAGACGAAGAGAACTCTAAAGGCGAAGAGACTGACGAGGAAGAAGAGGAAGAACCAGAGATTACAGCTGAAAAAGATGAAGAAGAAACCTCAGAAGAAACAAAAGAAGAAACAAAAGAAGATGCTGAGGAAAAGCCAGAAGAGAAAAAAGTAGACAGTTTCAACAGAGAGATGTATAGTGCAGTTTGTGCTGATTGCGGAAAGAACTGCGAAGTTCCTTTCAAGCCAACAGCAGGAAGGTCAGTCTACTGTAGAGATTGTTATAGAAAGCATATGCCAGAAAGAAGAAGATTCTAGTTCTTCGCTAATAACTAAGAAATAGCTAGACGTCGTGCTATAAAGCACTTAAAGATTAGTTTCCTAGTTTTTATTATGAGCGTAGAGATGAGGTATGTTGGAGGCGAAAAGCAACGTGCAGTCAAATGCATAGGAAGTATAGTGAAAAAATTCGTAGGAGAAGGGAAAATTACATACTTTGAAATAGAAAAAGAAAATAGTGGCCTGGTAAAATTCAAAAACGATCAGAATGCCAGAGAATTCATTGATGAAGTAAGAGAAGAGTTTGACAAGGAACAGGTTTTAATAAAATTTGAATCCTTCTATAAGGGTCGTAGATAGATTATATACAAAATTTAAACTTCTTTATGAAAATATTATTATGCGAATAGACTCTAAAGGAAACTCGTGGATAGCAATCTCAGAATTCCATCAACAATCCTACTGCGAAGTGCAGTTAAAATTCAAATGGAGCGGAGTTAGGATAGAGACTGCAGAAATGAAGGAAGGTTCTGATATTCATGAGCAAAAGTTTGAGAAGTTCATCGAGGAAACCAAAAAAATGGAAAAGGTTGATATAAAGGACGCAATAAAACGGGCAGTTGAAAGCAATGAAAGATTTAGTGGCAGGGAAGTTTTTATTGTTTCTCCAAAATTCAGACTATTCGGTATGATTGACGCTGTGGATATAGGACCTGACGGGATAATAATAACAGACGATAAACCGTCTGAATATGCTTTCATATCAGACAAGTCACAAATAATTGCTTACGCCATAGCATTCAAGGATTTTTATCGGCCGCCTCTAGATATTTTCATGGCAATCAAGAATAGGGACAGCGGTGACATAACGTGGGAAGACGTTCTAACGCAGGAATGGGTCGAGTTCCTGCTCGAAAAAATAAATCGTTTGCATGAACTAGCCTTAGGCAAACGTGAGTTCGAACCGACAAAGAACCCGAAGAAATGTTCGGCTTGTTCTTACAAGGATGTTTGTGATAAGAAAATAACTTAATTTTGGAAGTAATCTTCATGCTCCACCAATTGTAAAAAGTGTAAACATTGATCAAATTGTAAAATTTCTTCAATCTAAATAACTATGATTTCTCTTTTTCAATCCAAGAGAATTTTTTCTGCAAGGTCTTTGAATAGTATTTTTTCCAGTCAAAGTTTACTTTCTTTGACCACTTGTAGAATATCCTCGGGTCAATGTAGCTCTTGAGAGAGGTGTTAAGATTATAATCTTTTGTTTCTTTCATCAGTTCAATCCTCATCTTCATCTCTTTTACTTTTTCCTTTGTTCTCTTACCCTTCTTTAGCTTTACTTGCTTCAGCCTCTCTTCTTTCTTCTCAAGGGATTCTTTCCATTTCTTTGGAAGTTTTCTTTTATGATTACATACAATAGCTGCTTGCAGATTAGCCATTGTGGCTATATATTTTTTGTAAGCTTCAGGATCATCTTTTTTGACATTAACGTTTTCAATGTATTCTCTTACTGCTTTTGATGCATGATAAGTTCTGAAGACTTTTGCAGTAACTCCTTCCACAATCTCGCTCAAGAATGCATTCACAACCTCGGATCTTATTCCATCGAAGACAAATGGCTTGGAACTGTTAATGAACTCCTTCAAGTTCCTCACAACATTGTCAGGCAGAACAACTTCCTTTTTCCATTCTACATAATCTTTTCCAATGAAGTTGAATTTCACGAGGTTATCCGGACATATTATTATGTTCTTTGGTGTGAGAGTGGTAGCTCCAACAGTGTCAGCTTCGTCCTCGTCCTTTTCGTCGCCTACTCTCATGCTTAGCGCGTCAATCAAATAGCAGACAGTTGCTATTTTTCTTTTTTTAATGTCCTCAGAATCAAGACTTTTAATTATATGGTTTTTAATCAAAGCAAAGTTCTTCTCAAGTTCCATTGCCTTGTTGAATTTTTCCATTTCCCTTTCTTGCTTTATTGGTGATGTGTCTGATAACCAGACATATTTCTCCTTTCCACGGAGCTTGTCATCCCATTTGGCAATCCACATAGTCGGCTGCCACACAATCTGCTTCCATTTGCCTGGAGGAACTTTCGAGTCAGGAGACAGATTTAGAATTATATCACTTTCCTTTGCTCCTTCCTTCCACTTGCCTCTTAAAGGATGCTTGCCTCTTCCCATGAATATGCTGCTAGGTTCTGCCATATAGTTTCCTAGCTCGACTTTCTCGCCATCTATCAATGCGTATCCATATTTTTCCTTGTTCGCTTCGCGGATTGCTTTTCTTTCAGCAGCTAGTTTCTTCTTCTCTTCTTTGGGTATGTTTAATTTTGCTTCCCTATCCTTGTCAACCCATTTTTTTATTTCCGAGAAATCAAAATCATTCACAGAACCTTTGATTCCAAGAGCTTTGCAAAAATCATCAAAGAAATTTTTTATGAAAACTTTATCTTCTGCATATTCTGTACCAAGCTTTCTAACCCACGCAACAGCCATCTCCTCTTGTTCAGTGTTAAGGTCAATCTTCTTGCCTTTGAAAATTATATGAAAGCCTTTGGGCTCGTACTTTGGTACAATTATGCCGTTATGGGATAGATGTTTCATCTAAATCAATAGATATCATATTAGATAATATATATAAAATTCTATCATGATGAAAGTCAGAATTTAAAGTTTACTTATTTTGATATTACAATGCATTCATGATTTACGCATCCACAACTTCCTGCACCGCAATCCAGAGGACCTTCGCATACCGCTGTACACACCAAGTTGCATACTCCTTTGTATGCCTTGTTTATGCATGATGTGGGATGGCAGCATTCTGCTCCAACACAATCAGAATCGCTTTCACAACTTTTTATCTCGCCGCACTGAATCGATGGCATTAAGCATCTTGGAGTGCTATAATAGCATTGAGGGTTACAAGCATCACCTTCTTGTACATAATTTTCTGGGCATTTGCAAGTTCCATTAGGACAAGGAGCAAATTCACAATTAGGTGGAACTCTCCCTACATAACTTCCATCTGGACACAGTTTTGCTTCTTCTGTGCAAGCTATTGGTTGAGAATTTTGAATTAACGCTGATATTATGATGGCAGCTATAATAACTATTGTAGGTATAAAGTATTTTTCATTAAATTGGGATTCTTTTCTTTCCTCTGCCATGGTATCAACATAATAAAACTAATAACTAAGGACTAGGACTATTGAAAATACTAAAAGAGCAATAATAGCTACAAGTATTATAGTCCACAAGTCAAAGAAAGGTTTTGGTTTGGTCTTTGCCTCTACTTTTTCTTCTTTAGGTACTTCTGCTTGTTTTATCTTCATATCTATATTTTACAATTCCTGGTTTTTAAGTCTTATTTCTTTCCTAATTTTTTAATTGAAGCATAAATAAAAGAGGCAAAGCCAAGTATCATGCTCAAAGGAATTATTATTATCAGTACTCTGTTGTTTATGCATTCCTGTGAAGCAGAAGTTTCACACAAGTTATGACTCTGAAAAACGTTGCCATAAATGATGAAGATAACTAAAGGGATAATGAGGAAAATTATTCCAGCTATTAGGTAAGGTTTTGTTCCCATATTAAGAATATAATTTCTCAGTTTTTTAAGTTTTACCTGAAAGCGCTTTTGCCTCTTCTCTAAGCTTATCGATTTCAGCTTGATATTTTGGGCATTTCTGAATATCACTGCCATATCCTCCATTGCAAACTGGAATTCTAATTACGCTTGCATACATAATAGGAGACACATATCCAAGTTCAAGACCTGATGGGAAATTAAAAATTTTTCTCACAGTTTTACTTTCGCACTCAAGAGAGCACTCAGAAGCAGACTCCATTCTTTCAATCTCCTTGATTTTTTCAATTGCCATAGTGCCAGGTGTTTTCATTTTCATAATTTCTTTATAGACAAATAAACATTTAAACTCAAGTAAAACAAAATTATATTTAAAGTGGGATGTCATGAACATAGAAAAGAGACAAAGGTTAATTGAGATGTTGATCGCAATTGGCTTTATGTTAGGTATTTTTTTATCAGTCTTCCAAATGTCTGTTTACGTCTTTACAATATTTCCAGTGTTTATATTTTTTTCTTTAATTTATTACATTTCAGCCCTAGAATGTTATGAAAGGTCTTTATCCAATACTTTTGTTTCTCTTATGATATCGCTTAGTTTTTCAGGTCTGTTCATAGTCTTATTAGCCAGGTGGATGCTTGGAGTTAATATTTTTCAAATATTCGAATTGACACTATTTTTTGGGATACTCTCATTTCTTCTAACACTTGAACTTTCGGGCCATAGCATAGACGTTAAGGTTGTTAAGGTTGATGAAAAGTGCAATGATAAAAAGAAGTCTTAGTTTAACGTTTCTACTTCTTAGTGCTATTTAATCGTAAATCTCATAGATTAACGCAGTAAAAACTGTAATTACAACTATAGTCCAACTAATTATAGCATAACCAAAAAATGAAAGAATGATATAACTTAGTGACACTAGAATTCCGACTACGAATAAAACAGCCAATAATATTTGAGTAATTCTTTTCATAAATATAGTTTAGAAGTCCTGGCTCTTAAGCTTTAATCAAGCCTTTTTTTCAATGATTCTTTATCTTGCTTGCTGTCTTCATATTCCTTTAAAAACTTCTCCCTCATAACGAAAACATTACCCAATTTTACCGCCTCTAATTTTAACATTTCAGAAACATACAATTAGAGAGCAGCAAGCTCACCATCATAATGTTTCAAACCTCTAGCCGTAGTAGATATATAGTATTCCTGGCACTTAAACCCGCTAAAATCTAGTTTAAGGCTTTGAGAATTGAAATAATATTGATAAAATGAAGGAGAAAAAAGACTGCAAAAGT
>Ga0315277_10000848_pt1 | contig 46632 bp, 48 predicted proteins | sample YL17G05_15_MG_FD_203695 | JGI IMG/M metagenome (GOLD analysis project Ga0315277, IMG submission 203695) | Sediment microbial communities from Yellowstone Lake, YNP, Wyoming, USA - YL17G05_15 | ecosystem: Environmental > Aquatic > Freshwater > Lake > Sediment | place: USA: Wyoming | collected... | reverse complement strand
GCACATCGATCCACCGTCGATAGGAAGAAAGAAGCTCTTCTGAAGAGAGAGCAGGAATTCAGCAGAATAGCTGCGATGCAGCAGGAACAGCTTAAGGACCTCACTCAGGCAATTGAACAGAACAACCTGAAAGGCCAACTGATACTGAAGAATCTGCACGTCGTCAAGCAAGTCAGGGAAGAAGTTCTGCAGAGAAAAGACAAGGAATCCAACTCAGAGCGGACAACTCTAGAGGTCCAGAAAAAGGTGGCAGATTTGGCGATTCCGATTCAAGTGAAGTCAATCGATCTTCACAAAGGACTACTCTTCATCAACGCGGAGAACGTCGATGTGGGGCTGTCGCTCTGGAAGGAGCCTCAGGACGAGGCTGAAAGATACTTCAGAGCAGCAAAGAAAGCAAAGGAAAAGATCGCTGGACTCCACAAAGCCATGGAACGGTCTTCCGCAAAGGTGCAGGCTATAGATGTTGAGAAGCAACAGGTCAGGGCGCCTCCAATCACGAAGAGAAGAGAGCGAGCCTGGTATGAGAAGTTCCGCTGGTTCGTTTCGTCCGAAGGTTTCATGGTCTTGGCCGGGAGAGACGCAACGACGAATGAGCTTCTGATCAAGAAATACACAGCTTCATCCGACATAGTTCTACACGCGGAGGCGCATGGCGCTTCGTTTGTCGTAGTGAAGGTCGAGACGAATGCTCCAACAGACCCGACTATTGCTGAGGCCGCGCAGCTGGCAGTATCTCACAGCAGACTGTGGGCGGAGAATGTTGCGTCTGGCGACGCTTATTGGGTGAAGCCGGACCAAGTGAGCAAAGAGGCTCCGTCAGGCCAATACTTGACCAGAGGTGCCTTCATGGTTACGGGGAAGAGGAACTACGTGAAGGGAGTGGAGCTTCGTTTGGCGGTAGGCGTACGGCTAGATCAGGATTCTGTGCAGGTCATTGGAGGGCCGCCGGACGCAATCCGAAAACAAGCAACTGCCTATGTTGAGATCGTTCCAGGTGAGGCTGCTCGCCACGTTCTTGCGAAACAGATACTGTACGAGTTCTCGAAGAGACCGCAAGTAAGGCCACACATCAGAGCTTTGACGACGGAGCAGGTGATGGAGTTCCTTCCCTCAGCCCCAAGCGACATGGTGGTTGCGGAGTAGTTGGTCCTCTCGGAAACCCTTAATATCTCTCCAGCTCAGTCTCAGAATGCGGATCGATGATGTCTGAAGCAGGTGACAAGGTCAAAGCAAAGGACGTAATGTCCGCTCCAGTCATCACGGTGGATGATTCGGAGTCATCGGCGAGAGTCTCGGAACTCATGGGTGAGCACAACATAGGCAGTATAATAGTTGTGAACAGGAAGAAGAATCCTCTTGGCATCATCACGGAACGAGACATAGTCAAGCGGGTTGCCGCGAAGAATCTTGTCCCAGCGAAGGTGAAGGCTTCAGAGATCATGAGCAAGCCGTTGATGACCATAGACTCTGCGACCGGGATAACGGACGCGATGCGAAGGATGAGGGCGTCGCGAATAGAGAGGTTCGGCGTCATCGAGAAAGGAAAGCTCGCAGGAATAATCTCAAGCTCAGACATACTCAGAATAACCCCGGCCCTCATCGACATTGCAAGCGAGAAGTCGCTGATAGGCGCCGTCCCCGAACGTGAGCGAGTCGGCCTTACGGGATACTGCGACCAGTGCGGCGCATGGTCGGAGAACCTGAAACAAGGGGACGGAAAGTTCCTCTGCGATGACTGTATCTCCGATCTAGAGGAAGAGAAGAAGCGATACTAGGGCTTCTTGATGCGCACCAAACGCCCAAGTACCCGAAAACCCATTCCAGATCAACTATCACGTGAGGTCAGCCGTGATGCCAAGTGACTTCAACATTGTGGGCGTCAAGGTCTACCGAGACGGAGAACTATCAGAGGGCGGCATATCTATCGCCGGCGGAAAGATCCTCAAAATCGGCAAGGAGTCCGCGCTGCCAGCGGCCGGACAGGTGGTTCAGGGCAACGGCCTCATAGCCCTCCCAGGCCTTGTCGATGTCCATGTGCATTTGAGAGATCTCGAACTGTCGTACAAGGAGGACTATTTGTCGGGCACAAGCGCAGCCGTGGCAGGAGGATTCACAACCATAGTCGACATGCCGAACACCCGCCCCGTAACCGACAGTGCAGAACGCCTGAAAGAAAAGATGAGCATAGCTCAACAAAAGATCATGGTTAATGTAGGATTCAACGTCGTTCCATCAAGCCTTGAGGAGGTCGATAAGGCGAAGGATCTGGCGATCGGATACAAGATCAACATGGTGAAGCCTTGGAGCAGCCTCCCCATCGACGATTCCTCACTCACATCCCTGATCGAACGCGCAGAAGCAATTGGCAAGATGGTGATCTTTCACGCGGAAGAGAGCGCGATAGTCAGCGAGCTTGAAGACAAATACAGGGACAGCGACTCTCTCTCATCATACTACAAGGCTCATCCATCCAAGGCGGAGGACAGAGCGGTGGGTAGGGTTATAGGATGCGCAAAGAACCGAAAGACAAAGATTCACTTCTGCCACATCAGCTCCACAGGCTCCCTCAGAAAGATCAGAGCGGCCAAGAGGCAAGGCCGACTGATGACCTGCGAAGCAACTCCTCACCACATGTTTCTAAGCCAACGATCATCATCAAGGTTCGGCGGCGTAAGCATCATGGACCCTCCTCTGCGAAGCCTCGAAGTCGCCGCGAGACTGTTCTCTGCATTGAAGAGAGGATGGATCGACATCCTAGCCACAGACCATGCACCCCATGCAGTTGAGGAGAAGAGGCAGCTGCCCTGGTGGAAGATACCGATCGGAATACCGGGCCTTGAGACCGCTCTGCCATTGATGCTCACTGAAGTAGTAAGGGGGAGTATTTCTCTGCGAAGAGTTGTGGAAGCAATGGCTGAAGCCCCGGCCAGAATCTTCAACCTTAACTGTGGGGCGCTGAAGGAGGGTTCAGCTGCAGACATTGTCCTCGTTGACATGAAACGTAAGTTCAAGATAGATTCCTCCTCTTTCTTCTCGAAAGCAAAGTACTCTCCATTTGATGGAAGAGGAGTGACTGGAAAAGTGATCAAGACGTTCGTGGGTGGCAAGCTTGTCTTTGACGAGAATAGGGTTGTAGGAGAGCCGGGAACAGGGAAGATTGTCTTGCCGGGATAGGTGACTCAGAACCTATGAGTTCAGCCGCTCGCCGACCAAAAAAAGAGGACCGGTAGTGGCTAGCGATTGAAGTTTATTGCCGACGGGATGGTCGGGCGTCTCGCCAGATGGCTTCGCCTGATAGGATACGATGTGGAGTATTCAAGGGATTGGACTGATGAACAGCTGATTCAAAGAGCTTTGAACGAGTCGAGGACTTTGTTGACAAGCGATGTTGAACTGTACCGGAGAGCAGTGGCTGACGGTGCAGAAGCGTTCCTAGTGAAAGACAGAACTGAGGCCGAGAGACTTGCGCGAATAGCGAAGAGATACAAGATCGACCTCAATGTGGAAGCAACCAACTCCCGTTGCCCAACATGTAACTCAACTATAAGACCGGTTGAGAAGGAGCAGATCAAAGACAAGATCTCTCATTCCACATACGAGATGTTCAATGAGTATTGGGAGTGCACGAACAGCAAGTGCGGAAAGGTGTATTGGCGCGGGAGTCACTGGAAGAAGATAAATGAGCATCTGTCCAATGCTGAGAAGATAGTTCAGGAGGGTGCAGACAGGTGATGTTCAGCCTCACGGACGAAGAAGGCAAGTATCTTGTTCATTTGGCGAGAAACACGATTTCGGCCCAATTGAAGTCGAAGAAGATGCCTCCTGTTCCTTCGGATGCGTCCAGCAGCTTGAAGGAGAAATGTGGCGTGTTCGTCACCTTGAACACTGTCAAGGGTCATGAGTTGAGGGGATGCATAGGCTTCCCGATGCCCGACTTTCCGCTCGTCGAGGCAACTATGCGAGCCGCAGTTGAGTCTGCCACAGGAGATCCGCGTTTCCATGCGGTCTCGTCGAAGGAGTTCGAGCAAGGCTTGGTGGTGGAAGTGAGCGTCTTGACTCCGCCTCAGTACATTGAGGTCGCTGACCTCAAAGAATACCCGAAGAACATCAAGGTAGGGATAGATGGCTTGATCGTGGAGAGAGGGATCTACAAGGGGCTTCTGTTGCCCCAGGTTGCTGTCGAATGGGAGTGGAATGAGGAGGAGTTTCTGAGCCAATGCTGCCTTAAGGCGGGGCTGACTCCTGACGCTTGGCTCGTTGAGGGAACAAGAGTCCTGAAGTTCCAATCCATAATCTTCCAAGAAAAGAGTCCGAACGCAGAAGTCGTACGCCGCAGTCTCTAGGCGGGATGAGATAGATGAGGGTATACTTGGCTCCATGCGGAATGGGGGTGGGGCACATCTCGCGATGCAGCAAGATCGCGAATATGTTGGCTGAACGTGGTTGGTCAGTCTTCATATCCACGTATGCTGAGGGGCTGGAATACGCAAGAAAGCTGAGATACCCGATCATGGATACTGTTCATTTGGAAATGAAGACGTATAGCGATGGCAAGATAGATTTCAAGCTGACCGCAGCCACATCCCCCGGCCTCTTTCGCGGCCTCTGGCTCATCCTAAAACAAATCGTGGCTGAGATGAAGAACATTCTGCGAGTGAAGCCGGTTCTTGTGATCTCTGATTCACGGGCATCAACCCTCATAGCGGCCAAACTTCTCCAGGTCCCAAGCATAGCCATACTCAACGAGTTCAGCATCAAGCTAATCCGGAGACCAAGTGGAGGAAACTTGGGTCCGCTTGACAGAATATTCTTCTTCATCGCGAATCTAGTGTGGGTTTTCGTTAGCCCTTTCATTGGCTGGTTCTGGTCATTCGCGGACAAGATCTTAATACCAGATCTGCCTCCACCCTACACGATATCCTCTGAGCATCTGGCTATTCCGAGATCATGTGCCTCAAAAGTGGAGTTCATAGGACCCATGCTAGGAACGATCTCGTCCAATCCATCTAAGATGGAGGCCAGAAACCGCTTGGGTTATGATACTGAGAAACCCGTTGTTCTTGTCCCGCTGAGCGTGATGCTGAGCGAAGGTTCCGACTTCACCGATCGCATCGAAGACATCATGGAGAAGCTGTCGAATCGGTATCAGATCGTCATGTCGCGTGGAAAGGTGTCAGGCTCAACCGAAGCCCGAAGAAGAGACGGCCTCACTGTCTACGATTGGATAAGCGATCTGGATGAGTATCTCAAGGCGTGCGACTTAGTCATGAGCCGAGCAGGCCACATGACCATTCTGACCTCACTTGCCTATGGCAAACCGCTTCTGCTCATGCCGGTTCCAGACCATCCGGAGCAGCTTGGCAACGCTCGGAGGGCGTCGGAGCTGGGAGTCGCCTCAACCCTATCATTGGACGAGCTTTCAGTTGATCGGATTGGAACAATAATCGAGTGCATGCTGGACTCACCCGAATATGAGAGGAAGGCGGCTGAGATTGAGGAATTGATGAGAAATATGAGTGGCATAGAGAAGGTAATCGAGTCTGTCGAGCAATTGTCGCAGGAGAGAGGTGTCGCTTGTTAGGTCTGCCTAGGGAAATTGTGAAGGAGAAGCTTCTGGCTTTTCTGAAGGAAGATGTCGGACAAGGAGACATTACGTCTCACTTGGTGGTTCAGGAAGGTGTCCTGGCTGAGGCTGATGTCATAGCTAAGGCGAAAGGAGTCGTCGCGGGAATCGAGGAAGCTCGGATACTGCTTGAAGCAATAGGCCTCTCGTGCAGGCAACTCGTGAAGGATGGTGACAAGGTGGAGCCGGGCGTGACTCTGATGCATGTTGAGGGAAAGGCCAGAGACATTCTGACTGTTGAGAGGACTCTGCTGAACATTGTCTCGCGGATGAGTGGAATCGCCACGGAGACTAGGGCTCTGCAAGACAGATTGATGTCTGCCGGGTTCAAGGCGAGAGTTGCTTCTACGAGGAAGGTGGCGCCAGGCCTACTATACCTCGATAAACGGGCAGTAGCTATCGGTGGCGGTGACCCTCACCGGCTTCATCTGGACGATCTCATCCTGATCAAGGACAACCATAAGGTTCTGGCAGGAGGAATCGCGGAGGCTGTTCGAAGAGCAAGAAGAGGGGCCTTCACAAAGAAGATCGAGGCTGAGGTTACTTCGGCTGAGGAAGCAGTTCAGGCGGTTGAGGCTGGAGCAGATATAGTGATGTTTGACAACATGACTCCGGCCGAGATCAAGGGGGTAATCGAACAGTTGAGAGAGAAAGGCGTGATTTTTGAAGCAAGTGGAGGAATCAATGCAGCAAACATACTGGAATATGCCAGTTCAGGCGCAGACATACTAAGCCTTGGTTCTCTAACGCACAGCACCAAAGCATTAGACGTAAGCCTAGAACTCAAGGCTCCATGTAGCAGGTAGAACGTGGTCGTAGTGTCGATGAAGTGCACATTACGACTGACTCTGGCCCAGACGCGAGATAGATGCAATCGGTCAAATGCATCATCCGAAGGGATCTCTTGTGCTCGCTGGGATTTCCATGAGGTCCTGAGGGGCGGGTGACGTGACTGAGATAGAGGTCTTCGAGTCAGGCACATTAGACAGGAAGGACTTCTATTTCACAGGAGACGACTACCGATACCATATCGACACAGAGGCCAAGAGGCGATTCCTTGAGTTCCTGAAGGACCGGTTCAACTCAGGAGTCAAGTACAAGGGCAAGACTTGGAAATGGGACACCGCGATTCTGGGCAAGACACAGGAATTAGTTCGTTTTCTCCTACGGGAATCCGGAGCGATACAATTCGTGGATCCAGCTCCAAATCTGATGAGAACTGATATCTCTGAGATTCGCAGGCATATTCTCGAACTGTCTCATAGTGAGGCAAAGGCACTCGGAATAGGCAAAAGCACCCTTCACTACTTGCGCAAGAATGCCAAGAGCGAACGTTCGTTCAAAGTCTACGAAAAAGTGGCTGAGAAGGTCGAACACGAATTCGCTGTCTCGGCATAGGCGAGTCCTTGTTTCTTCGCGAGGTTTGGGAAAGCAGAGCACACACCGAGATGTGGAGACATGTGAGGCGTGAACTAGCTGGGCTTTCTGCTTGATTTCGTTCGCTTTCTCGTACGCTGCTTTCTCTTCTGTCTCTTTCGCATCCTGAAATCCGATCTACTAAGCCTGTGCACCATAGCGATTTCATCTATGTTGCCTCCTGCACAATGCATGGAAATATATGTTAACCGTTAGACCAGGAGGTAAGACCCAGAAAACGCCAACGTATTGAATGCCACGCGATCTCGTTTTCTCAAGAATCCGTTCAAAACCGACAAGCGTGGCGGCATCGGGTTTGACATCGAATGACCTTGGTGCGAGGGATCTGTCTTACGAGAGAGATGCTCTCGTTTGGAGAGGCATATCAAACCCAACAATGGAAACATTGAAACTAGAATGCGTTAGCTGTATTGATCCGTCTTTTTGTCTTCTTCTTTCTCTTTCTTTCTTCTCTGCTTCCAGGCCTTTCGACTATACCGTCCCAAAGTAACTCGACACAATTCTCCAGCCTCGGGAACATATGGTTTGCGGCGAAATAAACCGGATTTAACAGAAGGGTTTAGATGTCAACAGTGTTAAACGCTAGCAGTGGAGGACGAGCTACATGCCCATGGCCGCAAGGAGCTTGAGAAGCTTTGCAAATGAGCGTGGCTCGGACCGGGATTTCATCTATCTCCTGGTGCTTGCAAGAAAGTACGACTTAGAGCCTATCGCTCTTCACAACGCCTTGGTAGAGGCCAGAGGCAGCAAGAAGTCGACATGCGGTTCTCTATCGATAGAATCCCGTGAACTCGAAGAGAATACCTTCAGTTTCATGTTCTCACAAAACAACCGAGCCGTCGCGCAAACTGCTATTTCAAAGTATTCTCTGGCGAAGCTTCGCGAGGTACCTCTGGAACTAACGCGATTGCTGAAAGATCGAAACCGACGGTCTATGACAACTGATTGTGGCGAGTCGGAGAGACGAATCGCTGACCTTCGAGTCGGTTTCCGGCACGTGAATCTGAGAGCCCGAGTCATAGACAAGTCAGAGATCAGAGCGGTCGAGTCAAGAGATGGCTTACCTCTTGTAGTGTGCTCAGCAACGCTCTCCGATGGTACGGGACAGATTCGGCTGCCTTTATGGAACAGTCAGATCGACTCCGTGGCGAAGAATGACACAGTAGCTATCCGCGAGGCCACCGTCGGACACTTCATGGGAGAAATGCAGTTATCTATCCCAAGAAAAACTGGGACCATCTCAATTGTGCATTAAAAGTCTGCTGAATCTTATTCAAAAGCTCTGACTGTTGCGGGTGCAGCGAGCAAACAGTAGAGGAAGAAAGAGTGGGTTTGGGAGATTCTTCTCCCAACAAACGTCGTTCGTTTCGTCTCGTCGTCCGTTCGGCAAAAGTGTGTGTATAGCGTGGTGCGGCCGGTGTAATTTGAACTTTTTATCGTTTCCCCCCTTTTTCTCGCTTTTATACGGTAAATCTGAAAACCACTGGAATGCTCTGAAATAACGTCGTCACATGATCTTGGCCTAGTTGATTCTAGGAATAACGTGATCAGTGTTCCAGCAGTCCAGTCTTCATCCAGAAATAACAGGTGATTTACACGGCAAAATACTGTAATACGGAACAAAAATAGTAGAATCTCATAGAGATAGAAACTAGCGGGCGCTAGTCTAGTTTCTGCGTCTTTTGAGGGCTATGGCTGCGGTTGCGACCAGTCCGATCACAGCCAAGTACGGCACCAAAACTGGCAGATTGTTTGTGGATTGTACAAATCCTCCGACTGATGTCGAGGTAGACCCATAGGTTCTGAAGGTAGCGTCTTGATCTGGCTGGGGGACTCCTAATAGGATGAGTCTCCCGGCCGGATATGGATTGCCGCTGTCTTTCCGATGTCTATGGGCCTTCTTCTGCATGGTCGCCGCTAGCGCGCGCGCAACGACATTCCCGCGCGGAGGACGTGTCACAGCATGATATCTAGTGCTAAGATAACCACTAAACCTGCAATGAGTCCGTAGCTTGCCATTCGTTGATGGCCCATTCGATGTGATTCTGGGATTACCTCGTCACTGATGACGAAGAGCATGGCTCCTGCAGCGAAACCCATGGCGTAAGGAAGCACAGAATGCGTGAAAGATACAGCGAACGCTCCAAGCAACGCCAAGGGTGGTTCAACAAAACCTGAAATCACTGAAGTGAAGTACGCGGAACGCCGCGAATAGCTGCGTGTAGCCAGGAGAGAAAAACCGACCGACAGCCCTTCAGGTATATTCTGGAGACCTATGGCCAACATAAGGAGTATGGCTGCGTCGATGTTTCCAGAGCCAAATCCAACTCCGACGGCGAGACCTTCTGGCATGTTATGAATCGTTATCGCTATGACGAAAAGCCAGACTCCGCGAATCATGCTTGAGCTCGTTCCTTCATGTCCTATGACAAGGTGCATGTGGGGCAGCAATTGATCGGCCAGAGTGACCATAATCGCGCCCAGCACAATTCCTATCAGTACTGGGGCAATGCCTCCAATGGCTGTGCCTGGAACTATGAGGCTTGTGAAACTGGCTCCTAACATTATTCCTGCTGAGAACCCAAGACATACATTCAGGATCTTCTCCGGTACCTGTTTGAGTAGAAGAACAGGTGTTGCTCCTACTAGGTTGAAGAGCGCGCAGACAACCCCTCCAAGCAGGCTAAGCACAAGAGGGTTGTCGCCTCCAAGGAAAGAGAATAGTTCAACCAGACTCATGAGTTGTCATGGACTCCCTGCATCTTTTTTCTCACATCGCACTCTCGGCAAACCCCGTAGAGAGAGAAACTTTGCCCTGTCACGTCGAACCGTGCCGTTCTGGCGACCTTTCCAATCATGTCTTGGACGATCTGACTGTCCAAGTCACGCGCTTCTTCTGTCTGGTTAATCGGCTCTATCCTAGTCTTGAGGCCACGCCTAACAAGCAATAGACGAACCATGCCCTCCCCAAGACTCATCACCTGATTGACTTTCAACTCAAGTATCAACAGAATCGGACCGTCGGACCTTACACTTCTTGTATAGTCTCAGATTCCGCACAAACTTTGATTGCAAAACACGTACTATTCACTCTAACCTGAACTACCGCGGGCTGAAGCCCGCGGGGTCCTCTGGACAATCCGCAACTCCCAGACACGATCCCTGTGGCCTCATCGATCTTATCCTTCTGACGCAATTCCTCTCCAACTTGAAAGATGGAGCGTCCTTGCTCAACTAACAGTGAAACTCATTTTCCTGGCGGCCTCCAATCTGGCACACCTTACGCAAAGACCCTCCCCCGAAGGCAATCCCATACAGAAGACAGGGCCGCCGCATTTCTTACATCTTGGTGGAACTATCATCAGTACATCCCTTCATGATGATTAGCTTCGTCGCTAACTATAAGGAAGAGACCAAATGCCTCGTTTTAGCCAACCAATCACCTCTAAATGGACTCCTTTTCAATGGATTGCAGAAAGGCCGGCCGTAGAAATTTCAACACCACGCCTCTCTCTCGTAGTGGGTGCCTGAAAAAAGTCTGTAATGTTACGATCACGCGAGACAGAATTTTCCGCCAGAAAGATCGTCATATGAGCATTGCATATAAATATGCCCCGATCTCATCAGCTTGATTTTCTGCTTTCTGTCTGGTGCTCACTTCTTCGCTCCACCAGACTTCCTCAGATCCTCAGCTGCCTTCAACAGCTCAGCGAGAACGCTCGCGCCGTCGCCTGGCTCAATGATACTGGTTGCCGCTGATCCTACATCGAGACCTGATGATTTTCCAAGATCTAGTTTGCTTGGAACAAACAGATAGGTTATCTTCCTTTCATCACACAGGATCGGCAGGTGAGCAACTATTTGAGGGGGATCAACGTCTTCTGCGATCAGAACCAGTTTAGCTATGCCTCTTCCCACGGCCTTTGTTGTTTCGTTGGTGCCTTTTCGAAGCTTACCTGAATCCCTTGCGACCTGGACCAACTGGTAAGCCCTTTCCGCAATTTCTTTGGGCACTTCGAATTTTACGTAGAAAGCCTTAGACATTTTTTTGTCAGGAAACATGTGTAGCGGGAGCTCTTATCTCCTTTTCCCCGAGGACCTCGATCTAAGTAGACGCCTTTCATGGTGCGCACATGCCAAAACTAACGAATATGACAGAAGCAGGCTATGAATAAAAGGATAAAAAAATAGAGGCTAAGGTACCTTACAACTAAGGATAGGTCTTTCTAGTAACTTCTATGCTTCTGGAAGCACTCCCTGCAGTAGACCGGCCTTCCCTGAGTAGGCTGGAATGGAACTTCACATTCTTTCTTACAGTCAGCACAAGTCGCCTTATGCATCTCTCTGGGGCCGCCATAGCTACGTCTTTCATAACCCATGCGATTCTTCACTTCCCTTTCTAGCTAGTTATACACCGGATCTTACTAAGTAGGAACCCACTGTATACTGGCGCCATGTTGATACACACTGGGAATTAAAGTGTTCTGTTTGATCTGACGTGTCGCGCGCTTCCTGCTCCAACAATCGTCGTCCGTTCGTTTCGTCCGGTCAAAAGTGTGTGTGTGCCTCTCTTGGTGCGGCCGGTTGGATTTGAACCCAGGGAATCGACGGTCATGGATATGATGAAGGTGATTTTGCTGCAAGGATCTGAATCTGCAATCAGGGGCTTCCTTCGTGATCGATGTTGAATGGACGGTAGGATAGTGCAGTTGATGGTTTCCCTTGCACCAGTTGCAGAGATAGAGTGTTGAACTAGGTGGCGAAGTGAGTGCTTCTATCCGTATCCTTGCCTATCTCTATCTGCATCGTTCCTATTCCAGATCAATCTTCTCCATTCTTTCCAGTGTGTTCCGACCGAGAACATCCATTTGGAAGTCTCCCTCAATGATTCCTATTCTACGAAGGTCGAAAGACACAGGCCGTTTTTGTTGCGCTAACCCCGTTTCCTTTTTCTCTGTTGGAATTTGGTGGATGCTTATTCGTTCAGCCAGAGCTGCGATCTCTGGGTCATCGAGTCCTATTAGGGGCCTGTATACCGGTAGCCTTGCAGCTTCATTCATGGTGGACAGATTCAGGGAAATACGAGAGGTAGATTGGAGCCTCTCCCCTACCACGATTCCAAGCGCGCGCAGTTTCTCAGCGATCGAACAAGCAATCCTGTAGATCATCCTATGATAAAGGATGTATCTGAGATCTGACTCATCCACCGACCGAATCGACTGCACGATCTCTTGAACTGGCACAACAATCACTCGGTACTCGTCGACTGGAGCGAAGTCTCTGAGTCTCCTTGCTATGTCTAGGGCTTTCTCGAGCCCGTGATCCTTCTCACGAATCTCGTCCATGAGTAAAGGGATCACGTGGCTTCCTCTTTTCATCATCAGCCAAGATGCTACAGCACTGTCAACATCTCCTGAAAGTACCCCAACCAGTCTACCTTGGGAACCGTAGGGCAGGCCACCGCATCCCTCGGTTCGGTTCACGTACAGGTAGAGCGTTTTTCCTCTGATCTCGATGTGAATGGTCTTCACAGGGTGCTCAAGGTCCACTCTGACATTGTCCTTCCCAAGTCGATCACAAATAGCCTGCCCTGCATCTCGCTCAATGTCGCGGCTTGACATTGGACATGGGCCGACGATGCGGGCTCGCACAGCGAAACTATCGCCCTTTGAGAGGTGAGTCTCCGCATACTGCGATACATCTTCGATCAGCTTGCTCGGCTCATTGGAAAGCCTAATCGCACTTGCCGCGGCCGCAACTCCAAAAACCTGCGCACAGGCCTTTGCAGCTCTCTCATCGTTGAGTCCTGAGATCACAACCCTTCCAGCGTCGACACCTGTACTGAAGTCCCGGAATCCGGTTCGCCTCAATCTCCACCGCAAATGCTCAAGCAGGGTCCTTTGCAGCGAGCCCCTCACGTAACGGCTCTTGAGCGTAATCTCGGACGTAGAGATCAGAATAACAGGTTCCCATGATCTGCCCATTGGGTCGCTACGATCCGGCCCAATCGCCACAGGATCAGTCAAGTTACCTCTGCCAGCTTTCCGTTCCAGAAAGCGACCCATTTGGGCGAGCCCAGTCGCTCGCTCATGTCCTTACATTTCCTGAACAACGACATTCTCTTCTTCTTGGGCAGATTCTCCACATACTTCTTCAATTTCTGGAATTCTTTACCCCTCTCATAGATCGCTCTGCCTTCGGTTGATATTATGAAGCAGAAGGCTCCAAGGAACGGGTTCCTCTCCATCATCTTCACGAAATCTTTCCTTGCACACGCGTAGAGCTTCACGGGACCCAGCTTGTACGCGGACATCCTGAACTCTGACGAGAACTGGACGAACTGTAGAAGAGTCGTCGTGTCTCCAAGCAAAGCAAAAATGTCATAGTCGCTGCCGAAGGAGTAGTCGCCTCTCGCTCTTGAACCGTAAAGAACTATCGCCAAAACCTGAATCCTATATCTCCTAGCAACAGCCAGAATAGTGCTCTTGATCTTCTCAAGTACGGGTTCCATTGCGGCTCACATATCACGATGCAGCTTTGTCCCACGGCAATTTCAAGTTTCTCTCGGCTCAATCCTGAGAACCTTGAATCCCCGAACAGTCGGATTATTGAATTCACTAATGCTCACCTTCGCGGTCATTCTCTCGCTATCCTCAGCTAGCCCAGCCACATCCTCTTCTCCCGGCTGAAGCGATCTCGCAGTGACATGTCTTTCGCCAACCGCGACCGTCGTCAATGTCGGAAGACCAAGCAGAACCATGCCTTTCCGCTTCACAGCCTCTGCGGACCCATAGATAACCGAGTGAGCGCCAGCAGTCAGTTCGGCTATTCTGACGGGCAGGCTCTCCTTCCCAATAGCCAGAACCTCCACCTTGTAGGTCTGCTCTATCTCCGTCGCCAACTTCCGAAGCTCAGGCAGAGCCCTGCTTATTCTCTGCCGAGCCTCCAAGCTTATCGACATGTTTCGCAACTCAGAGATAGAGAGCTGAGAAACGGATACGCCTCCCAGAGTCATGTCCAAGTGAACAACATCGGCCGAAACTGATTGAAGAAGTCTCCTGCACATTCTAAGCTCCCCGACTATCAGCTCAGGGCCATTCGCCGGGCTCATTAGGAGATCTGAGATCTGGGTCGATGTGTTTCTGTACGGCGGCTCGGCGACGATCGAGCACAAAGCAACAACTTTCAATGGCTCAAAGGTCTCATTCAGTATTGCAGAGCCCGAATCAGCCGCAACGACTCTCAACTTCTTGACCTCCTCCAAACAGTAGCCAGATGATGGCCATAGATCAAAAGCGTTTCTAGAAGGAATCATGTCCGTGAAGCATTGAAGGTGCTTTCGACGCTTCCTACTGAAGCAGATTCCTTTCTGTTCCGATGATGTGTTATGCCTGTCCGTCTGGGTTGGCCGTGGCTCTCTCATACATCCTTCTTAATGTCCAGCGGATCGCGTTCCGGAGCTCCTGCAGTCGCCTTTCGTCTCCATAGTTCCTGATCGTCAACGACTTCATCAAGTTCCCGTCTTGATCAATCGTGTATGACAAGACTCTGTCGGGGCTCAACTCTCCAGTCTTAGTGGCCGTGTTGTCCCTGTTACGCATCGGCTCCAACACACGACCAATCAAGAAGGCTCTGAATGGAGGCGAGTTGACATCAAACCTCATACCTTCAATCGGGGCAATAATCAGTTCATTCTCGGTCTGAGATATGTCAGCCAAATGTATGCCTTCAGGTGTCTTCAACGGCACCACCTGCCTAGGCACCCCTTCTTGCGAAGGCGTTGCCGGACCAGTGCTTGGGGTCGGAGTGGCTTTCGGAAGCTCCACTTTCCTGAAGCTTTTCTCTGCCAAGTTGGCGTCCACTATCTCAATGATTGACTTGATTTTCGAGGCCTCGTCCTGAAGCTCTGCCATCCGCTTCTCCAGATACGCCTTTATCTCGGCCAGCTCCTTTACCGACTCTTCATCACTCATCTACTCAGCTCTCCTTGCACATATCGCAAAGTCAGGACAATAGAGTTCGCATAGCCCGCAGAGACTGCAGTCCTTCTCTTTAGGCGCCTCAGGCGCATGGAACCCTCTCTCATCCATCTCATGGCCCATCTCCAGCACTTTCTTTGGGCAGAACTCGACGCAGATTCCGCAGCCTTTGCAGAGCCTTTTGTCGACGAGTATCTTCGCCAACCGCCTCGCCTACATATCCATCTCTCATCCTAGACTAAAGATGTTTGTATGAAGAACAATCAAGTCGAAATCTGCTGCCTAGCCACATGAACACTCATTATCGATCACTTCGAGCTTCGCACCTTTGCCATCACGATCAAGGCTAGGCAAAGGACAACCAGTTCAGGATTATTGAAAGCCTGTTCATCCTTTGGCCGGTCGACTAATCGGCTTCGGGTGCTTGCGAGAGACATCGAACGCCAAGAAATGGAGCCGATCATCTCCTCAATACTCAAGATCTCACCTGAAAAGGCGGAAGCAGCCTTCAGAGAATATGTTGAGAATAGAAGTCCGTTCTCTTACTACTCTAAGTTCATTGCTGAAAGGTTCGGAGCTATTCCGAGGGGGATCGTAGTCGCGGAGGAGACTAGACTCCACGACCTAACCTTCAGATTCAGAAACACACCCATCTACGATGAAACGATGCGTGAAGCCATACAGGAGAAAGCTGACGTTGAGGCTGTGCGCTCCATCTTCTCGAAGATAGCGGAAGGAGCATTAGCTGTCCACGCCGTCTTCATGAAGGAGAACCCCACTCCTCTCGCCTACCGGGTCTTGAACAAGTTCTTAGAGATTCCTGAGATGGTGGCGCCTGAGAGCGTAAAGAAGGAAAACATCGGAAGAATGAGGGTGGCGCTCCAATCGGAACATGTGGAGCTTCTCTGTATGGCGTGTGGAAAGGTGGAGCCACGCATTCGGGTCCAAGACCTCGCCGAACAACCCTCATGCTCCGCATGTCGCTCAGGGCTGGTAGCCGTCATCAACAAGCATCGGGCAGCCTCAGTCTCGGTTGCAGAGAAATGGTTCAAGGATCAGCCTCTGACCCCGGAGGAACAGAAGATACTTGTCAGGACAAGAAGGATGGCGGACCTTGCTCTTTCATACGGGAAGAAAGGAGTCATGGCCTTGCTGGTGTGGGGGGTAGGCCCCCAGACAGCCGCACAGGTACTGGCCAAGATGCATAGGCGAGAAGAAGACTTCTTCGCAGATCTGTTGAAGGCGAAGCTGAAGTACATAGAGACAAGGCAGTTCTGGGATTGAGATTGACCCCGCCTAGTTTTTTACACACCCCATGCAAGAAACGGTGCGTCGTGCAGGGTGATCCGAGAGCGTGATCAAGGGAGTAGTCCTCCGCAACTTCATGTCATACTCAAATGCCTCCATTCCGCTCTATCCAGGACTGAACTTGGTCTGCGGCCCGAACGGAGCTGGGAAATCGTCGATTCTTCTTGCCATATCACTTGTTCTCGGGCAGGCCCACACAGAGCGGGCAAAGCGGCTGAGTGACCTAATTCGATGGGGCGAAGACCAAGCTCGCATCAGCCTACTCCTCGACAACTCCCCTAGAGAGGGAAACAGGCCGTTCCCTCAATACCACATCGACACAGTCGAGGTGACACGGATCCTCAAGAAGGGAGGAGACTACATGTATCTCCTCCAAGGACAGCCGATATCAAAAGAGAAGACGGTCGAGATCTTCAACCGACTCGGACTCAACCCTGACAACATGCTGATAATCATGCATCAGTTGATGGTCGGAAGGTTCGCCCTGATTTCTCCCGGAGAGAAGCTTCTGATGCTTGAGGAGGCGGTGGGCTTCCAATCATACCGAGCCGACGTTCTGGACGCAAACACACGCCTGAAGAAGGCCATGAGTGAAGAGGAATCTCTCGCCGCAGTCCTTGAATCCACACAGGAGACCTATCAGTACTGGAAGAGAGAGTACGAGAAGTACCAGAAGAAGAAGGAGCTGGAAGAGAAGCTGCGCCGACTTCAGGGCGAGCTACTGTGGGGAAGAGTTGAGAAAAGGGAGACGGCCCTCGCCAAGCTAGACGAACGAATCGAATCAAGAAAGAAAACGATCGAATCCATAGAGGAGAAGATAGGCGAAGCGGAGAAGCAGTTGCACACGAAACAGCGGGCACTGGAAAGCACACTGAAAGAGATGAGGCAGCTTGAGGAGAAAAGGATCAAGCTTGAGAAGGAAGCGGCGCAGGCCGAAACCGACCTGGAATGGTCTAAGCTTCAAGACCGGGATCTTGCAGAAGATCTTGAGATCCTAGCCCGAGTCCTTTCAGCCACTGAGCAGATCGGCTCAAGCCAAGAAACACATTCGGTGATAGGCCCTCTCAGGGAACTCAGGGAAAGACTCGCCTCAAGAAGAAGTAAAGCCGAAGAGCTCCTATCTTCATCTTCTTCAAAGAAGATGCAACAGAGCCTAACATCAGCCATACAGGAATACGATCGAGCGAGCAGAGCGACAGACAAGGCGATAGAGCAACTCATAGACTCAAGAGTCCAGTTCGAGGTCCTAGGGTTCAGGAAGAAGCTCCTCTTGGAGGAGTACCGAAGCCTTCAGTCACAGAGAAGAATTGCAAAACAGGAGTTGGCTCCGCTTCTGAGAAGCGCGGAGAGACTTGGACCAAGGCCGAGTAAGATCAGAAAAATAACCGAGATCGAGATGGCAATTGCAGCCGCTGAAGAGGAGCTCAGACCACTTGCCCACATCTCTGAAGAGGTCGAAAAAATGTACAGTTCCTATGTGGGGCTTGTGAAGGATCTTAAGGAGAAAGCTGAACTTGTCACCAAGAACAGAGAAGAGACCCTCCGAGAGTTGGCAAAACGATGTGACATGTGGAAAACGGTTGTTGGAAGCTTTCTCGAAGAACTGAGCGCTAGATACAACACAATACTCGCTGGCATTGGGGCTTCTGGGGCCGCTAGGCTCGTAGAGGCAAGGGATGTCGAGAAGGCAGGACTGGAGCTGCTCGTCTCTTTTAGGGGAGGAAAGATGGGATCATTGGATGGTCTTGCGCAAAGCGGTGGAGAAAGAAGTGTCGCCTTGATGGCCTTCCTGTTGACTCTGCAGCAGCACATAAAGTCCCCCTTCCGGGCAATAGATGAATTTGATGTTCATCTTGATCCCAGAAACCGAGAGATGATCTCAGACTTGATAGTCTCAAGTTTCATGGAGTCGGGGGGAGGGCAGTATCTGGCGATTACGCCCGGACAGATCGGATCCATCAAGGATAGTACTCACGTCATAGTCGTCCAGAATATCTCGGGAGCGTCTGTGGTCTCAGAAGTGAAGTGACTTTGACAAAGAAGTCTGAGAAAGATACTATCCACAGAGTCGCTGCGAGAAGAGAGATGCTTGACGTAGTCAAGACATGCGAAGCGATCGAAGACCGAAGATTCAACCCATTCCTACTGGACGTAAGATACGCTCTTAGCATTCTTGGAAGGTACTTTCCACATTGGAAGGAACTTGAGGACCACTGCCTCGACGCCAAAGCTCTCAATCACCTATCCAGAGTCCTCAGACTCCAAGGAAGCCAACTCAGATTCCAATCCAGTTCACTCTATGCAGACCCATCCTTTCTAGAAGAAAAACTGCCGACACTATCAACGAAGAAACTCGCAGAAGTATTTGCTGAAAGTTGGCATCCTGTCGTGGAACTTGAACAGGTGACTGTCGAGTCAGTGAGTGAAGCAATCACATACTGGAACACTCTCGCCCCAATCGAGGAGCGCTGGAAAAGATTCGGTATAGACGGATACGTGGCTCCCGGGTCCTTGGAGGTCGACAAGTTGCAAGGAATGGGCGTGAAGGCCCAAGAACTATTTGAAGAAAGCCTCTTGAGACTCTGGAGAGAACTCCTGGAAAAATCTCGCAGCAACAAAGTCGACTACCAGAGCTTCGTATGTAGGGAGAGCTTTGCCAAAACCATCGAGAGAGCACTTCTAGTCAGCTTTCTGATTACCTACGGCTATGCCAGAATGGTCCAGTCGAAAGGGGCCATGTGGCTCATACCAAATGAGAAACAGAGAATTGAGCGACGCCCTGTTAGCCTGCCAATATCAATAAACCATGAGGTTTGGTCGAAATGGAAGGAAAGCACAGAACCAAGCGTTTCTATGGAGACAAAGTGAAGAGAGCAGCCCATCTTCTCCTCTTCCGAAGAGGAAGGCTCCCTGGAGCAAAAGAATGGCAGTTGAGAGGAGCGCTTGGAGAAGACTACGAGGAAATCATTCGACAACTGAACGATCGCCTTAGTGATGTTGACCTAGAAATAAAGAAGATTGGCGCGAAGACTGGTGATTCTTCATTTGGAGAGACACTCACTCCAGAATCACGATACCTGACAACACTCAAGGGAACCGTGACCCTGCGAGAAGCAAGGACGTGCGGGTGGAGAATCGATAGTCTCGCTGGGCTTGCGATCACGATAGCTTATGTTGTCTCAAAACAGGGAAAGGCATCAAGAAAGGATGTTGAGAAAATCCTCGCCAGGAAATTTGGCAAATGGCATGCGATCGCCATGAGCGACGCCTTCACGAGAGCTGGCTACTTGGGTGAGGACGAGTCTGGTATGCTCTACTTGGATTGGCGGACTAGGGCTGAGATAGATCTCAGGACTCTCATGTCGCTACTGGTCGAAGCGAAGTTCGAATAGAAGAGCGTTGCGTTTAGCCGGAAGCGATTCTGAGGCTCGAATCTAGTACTTCTCAATCAATCCATTGATGTGCCCTGCTTTGAGCAGAGCAAGGTAGTGAACGTCCCTAGGCACTCTCACTTTTCCAGTATTATATATCCTCTCGATTCTCTGAAAGGCCTCTTTGTCCACATCTGCGTCAAAAACCAGTTCACCATTGTTCTCAACACGAAACGCCCCAACCTCACCATAGATGCCGAGTATGTCTGACTTTGACAAGACGACTGGTCCACCTGATATTACGATTCTCTTTGGGTCTAGGGGTTCGTCTGAGTGGTTGGACAGATCATCCACGTATCCTCGCATGGCCTCATTGACTATGTCTGCCACATTCTTGCCTAGCTCCTTTGCTCTTCCGACCAACTTGTTGTATAGCCGTTTATCGAGACCACGGATCAATACCGTGTTAGAACTGCTTGCCAACTATGTCTCCCTTCGTTTCCGTTAGATGGTACATCTCTGTTATACTGATATACAAGTATAACATGGTTAACTATAAAAGATTTGCTAACCCTTAAAAGACAGTAAATCATTCTAAGCTAATTGCAGAGTCGGTCTGCAGGGCTAAGGAATTGGCAACGAAGAATGGCCGAAGAAAGCTGAATGGCAGGAACAATTCTCACCCACAAACAAAACCTTGCGAGTGGTGCGGACAGAGCCTTCCAACAGTCAAGTATCATCTGCGAATATGCCCCGATTGCAGAAAGGCTTCAGTCAGTGCTTTCGTGAAGAGTGTCAGGAAGTAGCCCTCTACTGAAGCAGTGCTCTGGAAGCTTCGGACTGACTGTCCTAGGTTTTCTGCTCTTCTTTGCAGCGAGATCTCCAGTGAAAGACTTATCTAGAGTCTATGCTTTCTGCTCCTCACGTGGGGCCGAATCGGGGCCGTAGATTACGGCAAGAGTCGGCTTGCGTAAACGGTCTCTAGCCAGGTATGACGACAACCTGCACAGGCAGTCTCAGGGAAAGACGGAAACGGCAAGAGGCATTGCCCATCGTCTCCTTGTGAGGATTTGCTCGTGCAGTCGCCAAGGGCTCCAGAAGCCATAGTATGGGTTTGCGGACCGAAAAGGAATGACGATCTTCAGGAGCGCGTGAAGAAACCCGTAGGTCAAGGGTTCAAAATGACATGCGTGTCATGGAAGTCCCTCCGGCCCCACCATTACTCTGAGATACTGCTGAGTAAGTGTTATTTGCGAGAAACATCATAGGAGCAATGTTCTTGACAGGTGTCCATCACGAGTCAAGTCATACTAGGCCTACGCCAGATCACTGCCACAATGCAGTTCTTCTGGTTCGTTTTTGCTCTCAATGTTGGCGTGTTTCTCTTAATCGTCATCCTTCTGAGGCTTACATATTCAACATACGCCGCTTGTCCAGTTCATCATTGCGAGGTTCAGTATCTACCATCATTGGACGCTTACTACTGTAAGCTTTGTTCAGACTATGTTGTCTCACCCGAACGAGTCAAGCGCTAGTCTGTCCTTGATGTTGTTCAGCTCTGAGTTCGGTGACTCGTCAATCGGACGTACAGACAATCCTATGACGTGCTAGTGACGCAGTCGATTCTATGCGCTCTTTGATCAAGATGTGAAGGGCTAGAAACAGAAGTCTCTTGGAGCAGGCTGTCCTAGGCCCTGCCAAGACTACTCAGTACTCGTGTGTCTTTGTGCAAAATCCGAAGTGAGATTCAGCGCAAGAGGATTGGAGCTTCAGCTCTCTTCTACAACCATCATGGTCAAAGTTGACCTGACTTTGTTGAGCCTTCGTACTCTTGAAGTCACGATTTCCTTGAGCTTGTCCATTGTCCGAGCCTCGACCTTAGCAACAATGTCATAGATCCCGTAGACTAGATGGGCCTCCTTGACATTCTCCATCTTTCTGAGCCGCTTCAAGACTTCGTCTTCTGAGCCAATCTCCGCGTTTATGAAAACGAATGCCAAAGGCATTCTTTGACCCCCATCTGCAGGCTTTGGTGATTCGATGTAAAAAGATTGTTCTTGCTCGCGGCTTCAGGAATACATCTGCTCAGGCTCGACCTCAGCTTTGCAATTACTTGGTTCGAAATGTGAAGAGCAATAGAGATCCTTTTGATTCATCAGACACCAGTTTCGGCAAGTGAAGCACTTCGTCACAAGGATCTAGCAATCCTTAATTATTCGTCATCCAATCCACAAAACGGAGTTGGCGGCCATAGCTGGGAGCTAGGACCCGTACCCATTCCGAACACGGCAGTGAATCTCCTAGGCGATTCAGGCTGTAGTATGGTGCGAAAGCCCATGCGAAACTTGGACAGCTGCCAGCTCCATCAAGTGTTCAACTAAGGTTTATAACCGGCACCTAACAGTCTTAGGGAAGATTCGCTAGAGGCAGTCCAATTGATTTCGGTCTTTTCGGCTATAAGTTCGCCGTTCGGCCCGTCAGGGGACCTCAACACTGTAGTCTCCATGCTGATGTATCTCTCATTCATTCTGTTCATGTTCTTCGGACAGAAGATCCAAGTTCGCCTCATGTTGCTGGAGGTCGATGGAGTCGTGAAGCGTCTTGAGTTCATGAGAAACGAGGTCAAACTCCTCAGTCTCAAAACCTTGAAGGAAATCGGAAAACCAAAGGAAGACCCTTTGCCCGAACTCAATGTGATGCTTGAGCAGTTTCTCATCTCGCCTGAAGGAATGGACCCTGCAGGAATCGTTTGGAAGCTGGATCATCTGCTTGATGTCAGAGAAATGAAGTTCAAGGATGATGTGAAGAAGATTGCTCCGGAAGCAGATGCCTCCCAAGTGAACAACCTAGAGAACCTGATCGAAGCTTCCCAGGCCTTAAACACAATATTTCGAATCGTACGGCACTTCTACCTCCTAGGGAAGAAGACTTCAAGCTTCTACATAATATTCCAGATTCAGATGGTTCTTCCTCTCATAATGCAAGAGGCTGATGCCCTCATGGCGGCGGCAAGAGCGTTCTCCCAAGGTCAACCAATAGGGGACGGAGCGGGGGCCCTAGTAGCTGCGAAGCTCATGCAAGGCAAGGAGAAGAGGCGAGTCGGCCGAGACGTGGTCGTCGCTGAAACGATGATCGAGGGACGCAGAGTAATCTCACTCAAGGCCGAGGGCCCAGGCGGAAACGTGGGAAAGCCAGGCGATGCAATCAGACAAATCATCGAGGAGAACAGTGGAAAAATTGCCATGATAGTTATGGTGGATGCGGCATTGAAGCTTGAAGGGGATAAAACGGGGGATCTAAGCGAAGGCATCGGCGCTGCCATTGGTGGCCCGGGAACAGAGAGGTTCAAGATAGAGGAAGAGGCATTGAAACACAAAATTCAGGTCTACGCCATCATACTCAAGGAGAGCATACTCGAGGCAATCGCTCCCATGAAGAAAGAGATCTCCGAGGGAGCTGAACAAGCTCTGGCAAGAATCAAGAAGCTGATTCTTGATCGAACGAAAGAAGGCGAAACAGTTATCGTTGCAGGCATCGGTAATACGATTGGGATAGGTCAATAGGTGAAAGCGATGCAGGCAAGATCTGCTGGCAGTGCATACTTCTACTTGCTAATAGCCTTCAGCATTGTGGTTCTGGGATATTCGGCCTGGATGCTCTACAGCGGCATTCTGTCAATGAAAGAGGGAAACATGGAGAATTTCTACTACACGGCATTCATTAGCCTGATGGGCATTGCGCTCGCGCTAAGTTCCTTGATGCAAGTCCGGAAAAGAGCGTCTATCCTTTCTCGAGTCGGAGCCAAAGTTCTGACAGTTGCTCTCTGCAGTAAGTGCAACTTCAAGGCCATAAGGAACTTCACGGTTGGAGATTACGTTCTAAAGGACGCAGAGAAATGCCAGCAATGCGGCGAGACCATGCACATCAATCAGATCTACCAAGAAGAACCAAAGAAGAAGCAGGACTAGGCCGTCAGATTCTCATATCCGTCTTCCGTGATCAAGACAGTGTGCTCTGCCTGAGCCACTGGTTCCCCACTTCTCTCCACCAAAACGGGATAACCCAGAACGCATTTGGATCTGATCAGCTCATCGAATGCAGCGTCAACATTCCGGACCGAGTCAACTTTTGAAAGCCAGCGCTCCGCAAATGGAAGCGTTCGGAATTCCCTTTCTATGTGCTCGACCAGACGCTTGCCTTCCGCCGTACTTGCTCCTTTCTTCCTAGAGAACCTGAATATATAGGCCTTGTCTGAGTCTCTGACTTCGCCCTTCGCAGATATGGAAGTTACAAAGGGCTCAACCGCACAGATTTGACCTTCCCTGAGCTTTCCTCCCCTCATCCTTGCTACGTTAGGTATCGATTCCCCCGTGTGTACAATGTACCTTTCAATCACATGACCCGTCAGATTCCATATAGGCCGGAACCCTCTTCTCTCAATGGCATCTTGAATCAATGCCCCGATCTCAGAAGCTCTGACTCCTGGCCTAACGATCTCCAGTGCTTTGCGCAAAGCTTCCTCCGCTGACAGGACCATGGGAGTAAGCCTAGGGTTCAACGAAATTGTTATCGCGCTGTCTGCGATGAACCCATCTACGTGAGCACCAAAATCAACCTTCACGATTGCCCCCTTAGGTATGTGAGATATATCGCCGAACGGCGAAGTATAATGAGCAGCGACTTCGTTCACACCCACGTTACAGGGAAATGCTGGTCTTCCTCCCAGCCGAAGAATCATGCTCTCCACGCGTTCGCATATATCCACTACCTTGGTGCCTTCCTGTACAAGGTCCGGCACTGCTTTCCTGATCTCTCCGACAATTCTTCCCGCTTTTCTGTAGCATTCAAGGTCCTTCTCGGAAACCATTCTGTGCTCCCTCAAGACTTTCAGAACGACTGGTTGTCAAGTACCTTCGGGAGGAGAGACTTCGCTTCTTCTCTCTTCTTCTGAATCTCGGTGAGAAATTCTGCAATTCTGTCGGATACGATAGCCTTGCACTCGCCGCAGAGCAGAGTGCCTGAAGTGCATTTGTCATAGGTGCTCTTCAACAACTCGTCTTCGAAATGGAAGAGTAGAAACTCATAAATGACACATTTCTCAGGCTGTCCTCCCAGCTTCTTCTGCTCTTGGATCGTTTCTCGGCCTCCTGTAAAAGCATCTTTCAGCTTCGCCTTTGCCATCTCAATACTGTCCGAAAGAAAGATTGCTGTCTCGGGCTTGCTGCTGGACATCTTAGTTCCTGGCCCCTGGAGGCCTGACATCATCTTCGTGTAGATGGAAGAGGGTTTTATCATTCCGAAGCGAGGGGCTATGTCTCGAGTCAACCTCAGGTGTGGATCCTGGTCGATTCCTACGGGAACCAGAACTGGTTTAATGCCTCCCGTCTCAGGAAGCTGAGGATGCAGGATATCCGATGCATCAATCAAAGGGAAGAAGATCTTTCCCATGTTATCTGAGTTGCTGAATCCATAGATGGCGTGCATCTGACTGAATGTGACCTTTGAGGCGGCCTTGAATGACAAGTTGCGAACCAAATCGTTCTTCCATTGACTGTAGAGGCAACACTTTCTGTTGTCCACCAGATCGACGCCGAGCGCCATGTAGTTCAGGATGTATTCGTTGATCGTTATGTCTCTGCACGTTTCCATGTCTATTTCCCTTATGACGTGTGCCTCTATGTCTGAGACTGGAATGTAGAGCATGACTCCTTGTTCTTGGTACCATGCCATGAGCTCCGCTATCAGCTTGTGGCCGAAATGGAATCTTCCTGAAGGCATCATTCCGGTCAACACCACGAAGTTCTGGCCAGTTTCTTGGGCGTCCAATATCCGATCGAAGTCCCTGTGGGCGAAGATCAGGTTTCTCTTGAACAGCCTGTGAGGGTTCCTTATCCGTCCCAGAAGCTCAGGTGTCATCGGTTGCAGCCCAAATTCCTCAACAATCCTGGCATAGTCTACATGTTCCAGTTCGAACTCCCAAGGAGTGATTCCCTTTGACATGGTTCAGACAACCCTCCACGACGGATCTGATGCAGAGCTAAGGCATCTCCTGAAATAAATATAAGTGTTGAACGAGAACTGAGACCGGTCGTGGTTCCGGAGAACACCAGCTTTGACTGAACTTCGCGAGACCGAGGCCAAACTTCTCGAATCCTTAGGACGCTTGAAGGGCAGGGCCACGGTCGAACAGGTAACTCGAGAAAGCGGACTGTCTCTCTCGGCGTCAATGAGAGCAGGGCTCTCCCTACAAGATCAGAAGCTGCTAAGGATACTTGAGAGAAGAAGGACCATTATCAGGCTGACTGAGGAAGGGATCTCCTACGCCCAAATGAACGTTCCCGAGCGAAGACTCGTTGAGGCCGCCCTAGAGACTGGCGAGGAGGAGATCGACGAACTAAGCAAGAAAGTTCGTGTATCCAAGGAAATGGTTCCCATAGCGCTAGGATGGATACGAAGAAAAGATTGGGGCGAAATCGCAAAACGAGGAGGACAGCTCGTCCTTACCGTAACAAGAAGACCAGATGAGACTTCCGACGAGCTGCTGCTCAAGGAGATCTACGAAAAGAAACAACTGGAGGCAGAGGATGTCTCAAGTACCCTGAAGGAAGCGGTAGTCATCCTCAGAGGCCGGAACCTGATCGAACTACACGAGAAAATTGAGAGAGATCTCGAATTAACCGACGCTGGCCACATACTCGTCAGAAACGGAGTTCCATTCACGAAAGAAACAACCGCGCTTACCTCTGATCTCATACTGAGCGGGAAATGGCGCGACGTCAAGTTGAGGGAATATGATGTCTCTGCGTCTCCGCCGGAGCTCTACCCTGGAAAGAAACATGTCTTTGTTGAGTTCATGGATGAAGCCAAGAGGGTTCTGACGGCAATGGGTTTTGAGGAGTACGAAGGCCCATTCGTTGAGACTGAGTTCTGGAACTTTGATGCTCTCTTCCAAGCTCAGGATCATCCTGCGAGAGAGATACATGATAGCTACAGAGTGAAGCACCCAAAACAAGGAGACATTGAGTCCCAAGAGTTGGTCGAACGAGTGAAACGCACTCACGAAGATGGCTGGATCACGAAGTCAGCTGGATGGGGCTACAAGTGGAACTACGATAACGCAAGAAGGCTAGTCCTGAGAACGCAGACAACCGCAGTCTCAATAAGATATCTCTCAACACACCAGAGGCCTCCAATCAAGATGTACTGCCTTTCAAAGGTCTTCAGACCCGATGTCCTTGACGCCAAACACGCTATGGAGTTCTATCAGCTTGATGGCATTGTAGGAGATAAGGGCATCAACGTTCGTCATCTGCTCGGATTCCTGAGAGAGTTTGCACGAGCGCTTGGATTGGGCGAAGTAAGGTTCAGGCCTCACTACTTCCCGTTCACAGAGCCGAGCGTCGAGTCCTACGTGAAGCATCCAAAGCTAGGTTGGGTGGAGTTTGTAGGCTCAGGAGTTTTTCGCCCCGAAGTCCTCAAGCCGCTTGGCATAGACTTTCCCGTGATAGCTTGGGGAATGGGATTCGACCGGCTGGCCATGATCGGCCTTGGCATAAATGACATCCGCGAGCTCTACTCAAGGAGACTCGACTGGTTACGGGATAAGCCCCTGAGGTGAAACGATGCCCACGATTGCGATTTCTCTTAAGGACATCTGCGGTCTTGTTGGCAAAGAGATGACGCAGGAGCAATTCAAGGAAGCGCTCAGTCTGACGAAATGCAGCCATGAGAGTATGGCTGGAGAAGAGCTGATGGTAGAGGTGACCTCAGACCGTCCAGACTTGTTAAGCGCCGAGGGAATTGCTAGAGAGTTAAGGGGTTTACTTGGAATCGAGACAGGACTGAGGAAATTCACGGTAGCAAGAAGCGATGTCACTCTGAGGATCGACCGAAGTGTCCTCGACGTGAGGCCACACATGTTGTCGGCTGTTCTCGAAGGAGTGAATCTGAGTGACGAAGCTGTTAGACAGGTCATGCAACTGCAAGAAAAGATACACGCGACATATGGGAGAAATAGACGAACCGTTTCCATCGGTGTTCACGATCTCGACACGGTAAGTCACGACCTGACCTATGCCGGAGTAGAGCCTGAGAAAATATGCTTCGTTCCGCTGGACGAAACCCGCCCGATGAATGGCAAGGAGGTCCTAGAGCTAACGCCTAAGGGAAGGGAATACGGCCAAATTATCAAAGACTTCACTCGTTATCCGTTGCTCTATGACTCCAATGGAAACGTCCTATCCCTACCCCCAATCATCAATGGTGTCCTGACTAGAGTGACCGACCAAACAAAGAATATGTTACTGGACGTGACAGGCACCAACAAAGCGCTGGTGGACCACGCTCTTACACTCATGACAACTGCGCTAGCAGAGCGAGGTGCAAAGATAAGAAGTGTGAGAGTGATCTCTCCCCAAGGAGAAGAAAGGACCCCAAACCTGATCCCTCGAATCTGGAAGTTGAGAACGAGGACTGTCCGAGAAGTCCTCGGAATTGAACTGACAGGCAGGCAAATTGCGCAGCTGCTGAAGAAGATGAGATATGGTGTCCGTAGCGGGAAGAATGAGATCATTACTGTCATAGCTCCGGCCTATAGGAAGGACCTTCTTCACGAGGTTGATATTGCTGAAGATGTGGCGATTGCGTACGGGTATGACCGACTGGAACCAGTAGTGCCCTTCACACCTACTATTGGCCGCCTTAGAGAGATCACAACTTTCACGGAGTTGATCCGAGATCTCATGATCGGGTTCGGTTTCCAAGAAATCATCTCCTTCATCATGACCAGCCCGCAGACACTCTTTGGGAAAATGAACCTACAAGCGGAGGAAGTAGTGGAAGTCGAGAACCCAATATCAGTCGAATACTCAGTCCTACGGAACCGCCTGCTCCCTGGAGTTCTCAGTTTCCTAAGCTATAACCGGCATGTGACGTATCCACAGAGAGTTTTCGAGTGTGGAGATGTTGTTATAATCGACAAGGAGACGCCAACAAGATGTGTGAACCGACGAAAGCTCTGCGGAGCCATAAGCAATCACTCCGTAAGCTACGAGGATGTTCAAGCCGTCCTCTATTCGTTCATGGAGAATCTCGGAATAAGTGGATGGTCTGTTGAGCGGCTCGACCACCCCCCCTTCATCCAGGGAAGAGCTGCGACAATGTGTCTTCACGGCAACGAGATAGTAGTTCTCGGAGAGATCAACCCTACAACCCTTGAGCAATTCGGGTTGGAAAATCCCATTGCAGCGTTCGAAATCGACGTTGAGCAGCTAATGTCTGAACGAGTTGGCAGGGGCGGAGACAACAACCTTTAACATTTCATCTCCAGATTCAAAGACACCTGATAGATGGCTCGGCTGCGGCGTGCGAGAATATGCCTACCTCCGAGAGAGCCAACCAAGTGGGGAGACTCCCCTCTATGACGTTCGGTGTTAGTGTTGTAGGCAACAGAGCAGACTTGAATCCTTCAGGTTCGCTCTTAGTTCGCAAGACATCGCAGCACGGGACAACGAATTGAAGCACGACATAACAACTTAAAACGTCAGATCGATCTTCCCCCTCTATAAAGAGGGATCTTAGTGCCAGATGTAGAAGAGAAGCTTGACCTCGTTTCAATGAACACTGAGGAAATCGTGACGCGTTCTGAACTTCGGTCTCTGCTGGAGACCAAGTCGAATCCAAGGGCATACTGGGGATTCGAATGTTCGGGGTTCATGCACATAGGAATAGGACTGGTTACTGGCTCGAAGATCATGGACATGGTCAATGCAGGATTCGACTTCATCATATTTCTCGCTGACTGGCATTCATGGATTAACAACAAGTTGGGAGGAGACATGGACAACATTCGAAAGTGTGGAGAGTACTTCAAAGACTGCTTCACCGCTCTGGGAATTCCTCAGGAGAAAGTCAGGTACATTTGGGCTTCAGAACTGACTGCAGACAGGAAATATTGGGAGAAGGTCGTACGGATCGGAAAGCTGTCTTCTCTTCAACGCGTGTTGAGAGCCTTGCCAATCATGGGTAGAAGCATGGAGCCCTCCGATATCGAAGCGGCCACATTGATGTATCCATGCATGCAGGCCGCTGACATATTCCATATGGAGTTGGACGTTGCCTGTGCCGGAATGGATCAACGCAAGGCGCATATGCTGGCGAGAGATGTCGCGGACAGGATAGGCAGAAAGAAACCGATATGCGTCCACACGCCCCTTCTCTCAGGACTACAAGAACCGTCAGCAAAAGAAGCTGAGAAGTTCGACGAAGACGCGGAGATGGACCTGAGCATCAGGTCAAAGATGTCGAAGAGCAAAGCTGGAAGCGCTATACTAGTCCATGACAGCCCTGACGAGATCTCTTCGAAAATTAGGGCTGCATACTGTCCACCACGCATCACAAAGGGAAACCCTGTCTTTGAGATCGCGAAATACATAGTGTTCCAAAGAAAAAGAGAAATCCATATTCCCAGAGACAGCAAGTATGGAGGGCCTGTTGACTTCAGGTCAGTAGCTGAGCTGGAGAGAGAATACTCTATTGGACAACTACATCCTCTTGACTTGAAGAAAGGAGTGACAGACTCCCTCGTACAAATACTTGAACCAACGAGAAGATACTTTGAGACGCACAATGAGCACCTCGAAGTCATGAAGAAAATGGAAATCACAAGATAGGAAATGGGATGTCAAACCAAAAGGCCAGACTGGAGAAAATAGAGAAAATTCTTAGACGAATTGCTGCCGAATCAAGCTCGGGGACCGTCATAATAGTCGAAGGAAAGAACGACGAAACCGCACTGCGTAGGCTGGGACTGACTGGCCCAATCGTCTGTTTCAAGAGTTCCGGCAAAGGGCTCGCCGACTTCTTGGGTCACATTCAAGCGAAGAGAGTGATGCTTCTCACTGATTTTGACCGAGAGGGCAGAGATCTTTCAGCTAGAATGGCGAAGGAACTAGTTCACCTTAAGATAAGAACCGACGATGTGCTACGAAAGCAACTCAGTGCTCTGGTCCGTCAAGATGTGAGGACAGTCGAAGAACTGTATGGACTTATGGAAAAGATGCGAGTGGAAGCAGCATAGAGATTGCTTTCCAGACTCAGATTCGGAACGGCCTTGTTCAGCTTCTAGTCATGATTTCTATCAGATCCAGTAGCCGGCACGAGTATCCCCACTCGTTATCGTACCAAGCAAGCACCTTATTCATCCTATGATCGACAATCATTGTTGAAAGGCTGTCAAAGACGGCAGAACTAGGATTGCCGATTATGTCGGCTGAGACAAGTGGATCAGTCGAGTATTCCAGGATCGACTTCAGTTCGTGATCTGCCGCCTCCCTGAAAGCCTCGTTCACTGATTCCACCGTCACCTCTCTTTGAAGCTCAGCGGTCAGATCCACAACAGAACCGTCCGGCACAGGCACCCTGAGCGATATGCCGTCCAGCCTCCCTTTCAGCTTAGGCAAAACCACACCTATTGATGCGGCCGCACCAGTGGTCGTCGGAATTATGGAGACTCCTGCCGCCCTGGCCCGCCTTATGTCCTTGTGAGGAAGATCGAGTACCCTCTGGTCGTTCGTATATGCATGGACTGTAACCATGAACCCGCGAACGATCCCGAAACAGTCGTCCAATACCTTCGCAACAGGAGCCACACAGTTCGTCGTACAAGATCCCATCGAAACGATCGTATGTTTCTCTGGATCGTATTGCTCGTCATTTATACCCGGCAGTATCATGTGATCAGCATTCTTGGAAGGTGCGGCTATGATCACCTTCTTCACGCCTGATGAGAGGTGTCTCGATGCGTCCTCTCTCTTGGTGAAGAGACCTGTGGACTCTACGACTATGTCAACATCTAGTTGCCCCCAAGGGATCTCCGACGGATTCTTGGAAGAGAATACCTTTGTCTCCTTTCCATTAACAGAAAAGGAATCGTCTTTGATGTCGACTTCGGCATCCAGCCTTCCGTGAACGGAGTCGAATTTCAGAAGATGAGCCATAGTTCTTGCATCGGTCACATCGTTGACTGCGACAATATCGAACTTGACTTTGTTCTTCAAGGCAGCTCTATAGAAGACTCGGCCGATTCTCCCGAATCCGTTGATTCCCACCCTCACGGTCACGGTCTGCTTCACCGGGAATGGCCTATACCGTGACTTTGAATCATAAAACGCTTTGCTCAATCGTGCTTGCGATATCCAGAATCAGCAAAGAAACTTGATATAAGGCATTGACGCTTGCAATAGTGCGTATTCGCATAGGTCGATTATGAGTCCTACGCAATACACATTCATTCAACAAGAATTGTCTGAAGGTGAAGACATTGGGAGAAGGTTCGCAATATACGCCTACTACGAAATATGTTGTTAAGGCACGGTTTGAGGTTGAAGGAGTCGTCGAGAAGCCTGACGTGATAGGCGCAATATTCGGTCAGACGGAAGGTCTATTCGGAACGGAGCTGGATCTGAGAGAGCTTCAGAAAGGCGGTCGAGTTGGAAGAATCGAGATCGAGCTTGAATCAAAGCAGGACAAGACTTCTGGTACGATAACGATTCCATCGAGTCTGGACAGAGCTTCAACTGCGTTGGTTGCTGCTGCCATTGAAAGCGTCGACAGGATAGGACCATGCGACGCAAAGATCGTCCTTGAAACAGTTCAGGACATGCGCGATGAGAAAAGAAAAGTCATCATGACCAAAGCCAAGGAGATCCTGCGGAAATGGGTCGTTGAGGCTCAACCCAGCACAGATGAGATCGTCAAAGAAGTGGCTCAATCCATTCGATCTGCCGAGGTCGTCAACTTCGGTCCTGACAATCTTCCAGCGGGGCCAGAGGTTGAAACGAGCGGATCAATCATTCTGGTCGAAGGAAGAGCCGACGTAATCAATCTACTCAAATGCGGAATAAAGAACGCAATAGGGATTGAGGGTGCAAAGATCCCCGAGACAATCATCAGGCTCTGCAAGAACAAAGAAATCACGGCTTTCCTTGACGGCGACAGGGGAGGAGAACTCATCCTGAAAGAACTGATGCAGGTCGCTGATCTAGACTACGTCGCGCGAGCACCGCCTGGCAAAGAGGTCGAGGAGCTAACTCCTAAGGAAATAATGAAAGCACTGAGAGACAAGGCTCCTGCATCTGAGGTTTCTTTCGAGAAGCCCACTACAAGGATTCCGATAGAAGTGCCCAGCAAGATAAGTGAAACCGCCGCGCAACTCAAGGGAACGCTGGAAGCAGTCCTGTTTGATGAGTCCGGAACCGAACTTATGCACATACCCGTAAGCGACCTAGCCGAGAAACTGCCTGAAGTGCAGGGAACATACACATTGGTCTTTGATGGGGTAATCACTCAAAGACTTCTGGACATGGGTGAACAGAAAAGGATGAAGTACATCATAGGAGACAGGGTAGCAGAAGGCGTTAGGCGGCCTCTCAACGTCAAACTGCTGACAATCGCTGAAGTTCTACCCTAGCCGCAAGGCTACTTCGATGATTCACCCCTTTTTTGAGTCCTGTCTCTAAAGACCATCGCAGCAGGCCTGCAAGGATGCGTTGGCAATGCTGGAGGAGCCTGCTGGCTTTCCGAAAAAGCCTCTTCTCGCCTTAGACGAGGAGGCCAAAGCGAAAATAGGAAAGGTGCTTGTAGATCTTCATCTACTCCAATAAGTGATAGAATCGTTTTGACAAGCTTGGACGGACTTGTTGAAAGGGCCAAGTTCTCTACTGCGCATGAAATGCTCGCCTTGGTCAATGAAGTAGAATCAATACTGGATCGTGAGAGGCATCAAGGAAAGCAGGGGGAAACCACGATTGAGGAGGGCCTGGTCCATATGGCGTCTTCTGAGGCTTTGGTGGTTGTGGGCGACATCCACGGGGATCTTGAGAGTCTAATCCATGTTCTGGAAGCCAGCAACGCTCTTGAGGAAATCGAAAGACGAGAGAAGAAGCTGCTCTTTCTGGGAGACTACGGTGACAGGGGAGAGTGGTCCCCTGAGGTCTACGCAGTGGTCCTTAACCTGAAGATTGCGCATCCAGAATCAGTGATTCTTCTCAGAGGTAACCACGAAGGGCCGAAGGACATTCCATTCGTTCCTAACGATCTCCCTTACCAGCTCCAAGAGAGATTTCATGACCAGGGGCACCGTGTCTACATAGAGATGCAAGAACTCTTCGAACATATTCATCATGCCGCCATTCTCGACGAAAAGTATCTCTTTATCCACGGTGGGGTACCCAGCCTCGCCAGGTCTACAGAGGATGTAGCCAAGGCCAATCTTTCCCATCCATTGACAACCCATCTGGAGGAGATGCTCTGGAATGATCCTCGAGAGCACATGAAGGGAACCACGCCCTCTTCAAGAGGAGCCGGCAAGTTCTTCGGAGAGGACGTGACGAGCCGAGTTCTCAAGCTGATGAACGTTAAGACATTGATTAGGGCTCACGAACCTTGCCAAGGCGGGTCCTCCATCTCTCACAGCGGGATGATTCTCACAGTGTTCTCCAGAAAGGGGCCCCCTTATGGTAACCTGAACGCTGCCTATCTCGACATGGATGTGACTGGCATCCCCTTGTCAGCCTACGAACTATCAGAGTCGGCCATTACGTTCTAACTTGCAAGGCTACGAAGACATCGACTTCATGACTCTACTCCAAGCTTCTGGTCATTTTCACAGCGTCCTCTCCATCACGGTAATACGCCTCAACCAGTCCTACTTCTTGAAATCCAAGCTTCTGGTAGAACGTTCGCGCAGCAAGATTTGATTTTCGGACCTCCAAGTTGACTCGCAGAACTCCTCTCTTCCGGAGCACTCCTATCATTTCATCCATCAGTTTGGATCCAACTCCTCCTCTTCTGAGGCTCTCTCTTACAGCTATGGAGAGGATGTGCGCAACATCGCTATTCATGGAGGTCAGGACATAGCCGATTACGTTATGCTCGGAGATTGCGACCAGGAATGTCTCAGGCGTTTCTCTTGCCATAGTGGTGAAAACATAGTACGGATATGGTTCTGAGAACGAGCTGCGCTCAATCTCATAGACACCTTCCAACAGCTCTTCTCGGATCTCCGTTACCTCTGTGTCTGGCCTCAGCAGTTTCGCCTCAATTCCTGTGGTGACACTGCCACCGAGGAGTCTTTGAGAAAGGTTAAATAAAAACTGAAGATCTCTACAGCCCTTCACAGCACTACGAGTGGAGGTTACTGAAATATCTGAGAAAAGAGTTGACCGATGGGGAATAGCGAACATATACTCATCGTTCAACAACACGATCGTTCACATCACGGATCTAACTGGAGCTGAGACCATAGCAAGGAGTTCTGGCGGCCAGCACGTGAGAGCAGACCGCCTTCAGGGTTCTCCATATGCCGCGATGCAGTCGGCGTCAGTCGCCTCAAGGGCCGCAAAAGATAGAGGAATCACCGCGCTTCACATTCGGGTGAGAGCTCCTGGAGGTCACGGCGCAAGGACTCCTGGAACTGGCGCTCAAGCGGCCATCCGGATGCTTGCAAGGGCTGGTTTCAGGATAGGGCGGATCGAGGATGTTACGCCGATACCGCACGACGGCACACGAAGGCCAGGGGGCAGACGCGGCCGCCGAGTGTAACCCGCTTTTTCTCTCCGTTAGAATGAGTGTTTGGGGGCGCGGCTGGTGGGGAGACATTCTTCCATAACGTTCGGGCTACTATTGGTGGTTTGTGGATCTCTGTGGTTGGCTTCTGATCAAGGTTGGATCCAGTTCTCGAAGAGCCTGATCTTGGCCGTCGGGGCTATCTTGCTCGGGATCTCAATGATAGTTCGAGCATTGCGCCGGTGATCTTGACTCTAGTACGCCTGAAATTCAAATTCGTATGTTGCCACACCGTCATATGTGTGACGGGTTTGTCAAAGGTCTTTCATGTAATGTCCTGACTCATGTTGGAGCAGAATGCAGTATTCCACAATCCCATCGATCACTAGTCTTGAACGCGGGAATGGTCAACTTGTGGACTATGCTTCGACAGAACCCTTTGGGCCACCTTCTACAGACTTCTTTGCATGGCAAACATAGTCCACTAGTGTCCATCCTGCATTGTCTTCGAAGCTCAAGCCAATTCTGCAGCAGAGGTTCTGGGCGATCCGCTTCTCAGCGACTCTGGCTCCTGCACTCAGCAGAGTCTCCAAGGCCTCATGGAAAGCTTCAAGCCTCTCAGGGATTTCTTCACGTCTGACCTAGTGCATTCTCTCAACGGTGTGATAGATCACGTGCCTAGCGCTTTCTCCCGGGACTAGGAGTCCCTCGTCAACAGCCTTCAGTAGAGTCCTGTCAAATTCACTCATGACGCCTTCCCCCATACTGCTCAAAGACTCTCATCTAGGTCGTTAACACGATTAGACGATGGTTGTGAAGGCGGTTGAATTCAGTCCCTTGTCGGGGTCTATGGTCACAGCGTACAATGGAGTTCTGGGCAACATCGTGAGGCAGACAGGATGCACAACCCTCCTCATAGTTGAGAGACCGACTGGAAGTAGAGTAGGACTAGGAATAAAGGAGACCGTTGCTGACGGAGTCATCATCCTCGGCAGAGGAAACTTGAGCCGAAGATTGTCTTGCCAGTTCCAGGCTCTCCAACGAGTAGTATGAGGCTTCCTCTTGGAATGCCCCTCCGATCCACGAGTCGAGACCATCGATTCCAGTAGGTAAGCGCTCAATCATAAATTATCCTCATCTCTGAATTGGCCGGTTGTCTGTATTGACTTTCTTGATGAGGCGACAGCAAAGCTATGTGTTTCAGCACGGCTTCCTTTGGCGTTCCGAAGCCGGAGACAAAAGACAGCGTTTGGAAGAGAATCGAGGTTGTGAGTTTCGAAAGGCGCGCCGTATGGCGATGCCCATTTCACAACTACATTGCTCTGAGTACTTTTATTCGTTCTTCCAGAGGGGGGTGTGTAGCGAACAGCTCATCCAGAGGATTGCGATTCGGGTCGGCGATGAACAGGTGTGAGATCGCTTCACTGACATCCATCTTTCCCCGGTTGTAATTCTTTATTTTCTCTAGCGCCGACGCCAATCCATCTGGGTAGCGTGTGAGTTGAGCAGAACCTGCGTCGGCAAGGAACTCCCTCCTTCGTGAGATGAAGGCTTGCACGAGTCGGCTTGCGATCGGGGCGAGTATCGCCAGTATCAGGCCGGCCAGAATCAGTATGTTCAATCTTTCTTCTCGCCTTCTCCCATCACGCCTAGTCCGGACGCCTCCGTACCAGTACGTGCGAAGGAGTACGTGACCCAGTATTGCAGCTAAGCCGACGAGCACAGCGACAATGGTCATAAATCTAATATCATAATTTCTGATGTGTGACATCTCGTGACCCACCACACCTTCAAGTTCTGCTCGATTGAGATGAGTTAAAGCCCCTGTTGTAACGGCGATTGAGGCATGTTCCGGATCCTTGCCAACAGCAAAGGCGTTTATCTCGTTGTCTTCGACCACGTAGACCTTCGGAACCGGGGTCCCTGCTGCAAGACTCAATCCCTCAACAGTGTTCATTAGGTAAGCGTTGTTGATCTGGTCTGCTGGACGGGCGTGAGTTGCCTTCAGAACTATTTGGTCTCCGTAGCTATACGAGACCTGTACCTGCGCGAGCATGATCAGTATTGCGAAGAATGAGAGGAATGCGGCCAGCCCCGGCACCAAGATGCGTGCCATCACGTAGACTAGGACAACTACCAGGCCGACAACGAAAAAGGTGAGGAGAAGGGCGTCTCTCTTGTTTCTTGATATCTGGTCATAGAAGCTGATCCGCTGCATCAGAAGGTCACTTTGACAGGCGCCCGTTCCGCCTCAGGAATCTCTAGGTAAGGTCGCTGCTGCGTTCTTCCCATCATTCCCGCAAACCATCGTCCCGGGATTGTTGATACCGCGTTGTTATACGCCAACACTGAGTCGTTGTAGAATTGCCTTGCATACGCGATCTTGCTCTCTATTCCATCGAGTTGCTCTTGGAGAAGCTTGAAGTTCTCGCTTGCTCGGAGGGCAGGGTAGTTCTCGGCAAGGGCAAAGATCGTCTTGAGGGCACCGGCCAAGGCGTTTCCCGCCTCCATTCTCTCCTTCACATCACTGACACCAAGCATTCGTTCTCTCGCCTTAGTCACCATCTCTATGGCATTCTGTTCGTGCTTCATGTATCCTTTGACTGTCTCGACAAGATTGGGCACAAGATCAGCTCTCTTCTTGAGCTGCACATCTATCTGTGACCAAGCATTGTCCACTCTGTTGGATGAGACAGTTATGCGGTTGTAGTAGCCAAAGATGAGTGCCACTATGATGATCACAAGCACTATACCTGCTATCTCTATCAGCAAGTCTTTCACTTCCAAGTTTAGCGTTGAACTTGTGGGTATTAAGTCTTGTTTGACCCAAGAAGCCCTCAACGGTTTCTCTCAGCACATACGTCGTCTTGCTGAGATCGTGGAAATCTCTGGGGGTTGAGGGCCATTGTGTGCTCGGCGGTAGTCTTCAATACGTACTGGCGATCTTTCGAAACAAGCCAGAAAAAAGTCTATGAAATGGAAGAAAGATCAGGGTCCAAGGAGTGCCAGATCCACTCTTTCTTCTTCGTCTCTTCTCCGTTTCATCTCTTGGTCTAGCTCATAAAAAGGAGGAGATATGGTGGAAAGTGAGGCGCATTCCGGGAGATCTCCTGAAGGTTCGATGGAAGACTTGCGAGAAGAGGCTTCAGATGATGAGCAAGGCCAGCTGCGGTAAATGAGGGTGAAGAGTACGAGGTTGCCGTTGAGGTAACCGGTCGAAAGGGCGACGGGATCGCCAAGATAGATAATTCGGTGGTTTTTGTGCCTGGGACAAAGGCTGGAGATTGCGTAAAGGTTAAGATCACAGAAGTGGGAGGTAACTTCGCTACTGCCAGCGTGGTGGCCCAACGAGGTAGCGAACCATGAAGATAGTTGAACTCAAATCAGGCATGAAACGCGTAGAAATCGTCGGAAAGGTGATGGAGAAGTCCGAGTCCAGAGAGGTTACGACGAGGTTTGGCGAACAGAGTCGGGTTGCGACTGCAATCCTTCAAGACGATAGCGGGACGATAAAGCTGTCACTGTGGAATGAAACCATTGACCAAGTCAACGTGAATGACACCGTCAAGATCGAGAATGGCTACGTTACGGCCTTTAGAGGGGAGATACAGCTCAATGTCGGGAGATTTGGCAAGCTCACCGTAGAGAGTTAGACCTACCCTCACTTCACAATCATGCGCGCTCTGCTGTCCGCCAGACACTGACGGCCATGGCTCGTGAGACCTAAGACAACGACACTTGAGTAGAAGCTCTCTGCTGGGTTCGGGGCTCTGTTCTGTTTTCAGCGATCATGTTTTTCTCCAATACCAGCTGTCTTCATCGCCCGGTATGGGTTGGTCAATGATCTCGGATAAACCTATTGAAATTCCTGTGAAGCCGAAGTGCTTGAAATTGAGATAATCATCTCTCAGTTTGAATAGGTTTAAAACGATGAATCAGAGTAAGAGCGGCTGTGCTAGTTAGGTTTCGGTGATGCATGAGTGAGCTTTGAGATAGAGTCTCTGAAGGAAAAGGACGCAGAGGCAGCAGCGAAAGCGCTTGCGAGGTCTCTGAAAGGTGGGCCGGCGTTTCTCCAAGACACTAAGAATCTAAGCCAAATACTGTGCGCAAAATACTCCGTCACGTTAGTTGGGAAGAAGAACGGTGAGATTGTCGGGGTCATATACGGTGCATCTGCATCAAACCAGCCAACGATAGCGCTCTTGGGCGTCACCGACGAAGAATGCGCAAAGGCAGGTATGGGTCCGAAGCTTGTAGAAGGCTTCCTAGCGCATGTGAAGAGTCACCTCCCCAATGCCACTGCGGTCAGGACAAGTCTGCCCGCGGACTTCCCAGAGGCCATCGCGCTGTACTCATCCATGGGATTCGTAGTTGAAGGATTCGTCAAGGAATATCCTCTTGCCCAAGGACGAGATATGGTGTTTCTGAAGAAGGCTATCAGTCGTTCCGGTACGCCGGTGACCTAGCCGCCCTAGGCAACACGTGTTCGACCCACGGGCACATCCTATTGCCTGACCGCAGAGACCGAAGCCTTTGCGGTTCTGAATGCCCCTTTCTCTTCAGAGGCGATTGATAGGAGTCTACTTCAGTGGCATTTCAATGATCCTAGGATCATCCTGAGATCTCTTACGTGATCCTTCTCGGTCTTGTCTCCCTTCAGCGGCCTTGTTTTCATGCCCATGAGAAAGAGCCTTTGTGTCTTGTTGCACCACAGTCCGTAACTCTCAATCCTTCCCCTCAGACCGGTGGGATCAAGCCACTCATATGCCGTCATACAAGCCTTGTGACCCCTAATCTTCAACTCTTCTCTCTTCATCTCCTTTAGAAGCGTTTCTTGGGAAAGCATCAGTGCCTGCCGTATGTGCTCCTTGCTAAGGTGATCTGACACAATCTGGGCGAGGTCTGGCGGTGAGGTTTCCGTATTCTCAAAGGAGACTGTAACGAGGCCTCCCATCGACTCCTTTCCTGATACTCCAATTGTGCCTGATCTCTCTTCGCTCCTAGTGACTTCCTCTCTCAAGCAGAAGCCTGGTAACAGATCCAAGCGAAGATTGAACCTTTTTGATATGGCCTTGCTTTCCTCTTTCGCCTTCTTCTCCTCTTCGTCTCTGGTCTTCGTTTCTTCCTCGATCTTTCGCAGCAGTTTTTCAACGTTATCTCGCTTCTCGAAGAATCTGATGTAGTTTATTCCTAGGTCGCCGAATATCGCTAGAAAAGGCCCGACAAAGACCATGGCCAACTGGCTTCCTACATACGACATTGGCTTTATTGATTCCAAGAACATGATTGCGACCGCTTCCAGTCGTCTCTTGATCACTTCACCGGCTATCTTGTTGATCATCTGTTCTTGTTCTTCCGGTGTCAGTTCTCTTGTGAATGACTCCACGGTTCTCTCCTCAGCGGTGCAAGTAGGGAAGGGTATCGAGGCGATAAATGTTTTTGTCAAGGCATTGGTCGTGGCGACAGGAGGCCGTCGCTGAAAGTGGGGTTCAGAAGACCGAGTCGCCTACTTCCTCTTCTTCATCTCTCCCAAGGTCCTTTTGTCTGCCATAAGCTCAACAGCAGACATGACCATGGCTTTTGATGCTGTCAACAACTCCTTTCTTCCAAGCATGGTCTTTGTAGCATCTCTAAACGCAGTCGAGTGGCCCGGCGTGTTTGCTGGACAGATCTTTGTGCTTAGACTCACAGCTGGAACGATTTGTGTAACGTTTCCGAAATCTGTTGATGCCCTAGGCATCTGTCTTCGCATTTCAGCAGGGTCTTGGATTCTGATTCCGAGCTTTCTTAGATTCCTTGCAACGAGATTCTCTAGGACGATGTTGTGCTTTATCCCTTGATACATGGGCATATTGGAACCGAAGAAGACTTTCGCCCCTGTAGCCACTGCAGCTCCTCTAGCGCAATCCTTTATCTTCTCAACAAGTTCCTGGACATAGCTTGTGTCTGACGACCTGACTCCATACTTGAGGAGTGCTCTGTCCGGAATGACATTTGATGCCCTCCCGCCCTCAGCAATAATCCCATGAATCACAACGTTTGCGTCTCTACGAACATGTTGCCTTAACGTGTTGACTGCAACATAGGTCAGTATGGCAGCATCCAATGCGTTGACTCCCTTTTCTGGTGAAGCTGCCGCATGAGAAGTTTTTCCCTTGAACTCTATTAGCAGATCTCTGACAGCCAGAGCAGGTCCTCCCACAGAGTACCTCACTGCACCATGCATCATCAAGACAGCATCTATTCCTCTGAATACCCCAGCTCTCGCAAGATGGATTTTGCTTCCAGCGTATTTTCCACGCGCCTCCTCATCAGGTGTGCCAATCACCATAACGGTGCCTTTGATCTGATCCAACAGCTTTGAGACCGCGACGGCCGAGCCTACTGCAGCGGCTGCAATCATGTTGTGTCCGCAACCGTGACCTATATTGGGCAAAGCGTCGTACTCAGCCAAGAACGCGATTCTCGGAGGCCCTCTTCCTCTACTAGCAACAAAGGCTGTGGGAATCTTCGCTGTCCCTCTATATACTCAGAACCCTTTCCTTCTTAGGTACGCTGTCAGATGTTCGGCAGACTTGTATTCCTCGCTTCCAAGTTCTGGGTGCTCGTACAGCCAGTCACTTATCTGAGATAACTCACTCTTCAATTGCTCAACTTCTCGGACTGCACGATTCTTCAGCTCCTCGATATCCATCATTCACACTTCGCCTTGGCTGACACACGCCCTTCATCGAGATATAAGCGAAATCGCTGGCAACTGAAACCTGAAGGCATTGCGCACCCAAATGGTCAGAAAATAGTTGCGGCGCCTCCTCTGAAGCAAAGACTCCACACCAGTCATGGCTATAGTGACTGATGGAATCGTGAATGTGCCTCTTCCGCAACCTCTGAATTCGTACACGAGAACGGATTTCATGAATTCAGCGCAAGCAGACGTGATCGATGTCAGCAGGCTGATAGCTAGAGCGCGAATCAGAACTGTCATCATCAACACTGACCATAGGGAGGAGCAGCGGCCTGAAGACCGGCCGCAAAGGAGAAAGTGGCTGACACTCACAGAGCTACTGATGGAAGTGGCTAGGATAACCAAAGGTAGATACTATGGGCTTACTTCGCCCGGCGAAGAGTTTCCGTCGAGGCCTGGGCCGTAGAAGAGATGCCGACCTTGGTAGGCCCACTGATCAAGCATCTTGCCAAGAGCGCAAAGCACCCTGCGTAGCTCCAAACGGACCAAATGTGCTGTCATTCTCTTGGGAATCAGGCTTTGGGACTTAGAGTCATGGCCTTCTAGCTTGTGAGGGGAAGCTTCTCGGCAACAACCTTTCTCAGGAATGATCCCAAGACGGCCGTACAGCAGTACAAGACGAGAATCGATGCCCCATACACGATTGAGGTTCCTTCGAATACAATCGAGCTGAAGGCGAAGTTCACCAAGAAAGCTGACAGACCAGTCTTCAACCCAACGCTGAGATGGTCACGCTCAACTCTTCTCACGACCAAGTACCCGGCGCTGATGCCTCCCACTGCCACCACCAGCATCGAAGGTGTCTCCAGACCTATGGATGGGGCATCTTGAGACCACAGAGATTTGGCGACATATACGAATAACAGGAGAGGTGCGTTGGCCAGGAACCCTCCTGCAAGATACTCGTCGAAACTAGGCCCTTTCTTCTCCAAGGCACTCACAACCAGTGATTGTTGCTGTGGGAATGGTTCTATAACAAAACAAGATCACTAGGAAATCGAATGAAAAAGAAAAGGGGGGAGATTCCTTCTAGGACTTTGCGCCTTTCCCTCGTTCCATGAGGACTACTGCTGCGATGATCACTACCGCGACAGGTACCAGATACCACGCTACGCCAGTCGGATCAAGTAGGAACTGCAGTCTTCCGATTAGCAAGGACATTCTCGCCATGACTGTGAAGCCGAACGCGGCTCCAAACGCAATCATCATTGTCCATCGGCCGACGTGCGAGGCGTACAATAGTGGGCCTTTCTGTTCCACGGTGAAGATGAAGAAGAACAATGTTCCGACGGTACCGATTGCGATTAGCGCCATGTTGATAGGATGACTTCCAGATATCCACGTCGCCTTGAGATTAGGAAGTGCAATCGTTTGTGCGATCTGGTCAATGAACTGACTTCGTAGGAGTCCAGCCATGCCCAGACCTATTCCTGTGCCGACGACTGTTGACACAGGAATTCTGTAGATCCAGAAGTACTTCTTCGAGAAGAAGAAGGGGAACAAGAGACCGACGAGGATTGGCAAGATCCAGAATGCGTCCCCTTTTGTTGTCAAGGGAGCCAAGGCCGTGTCCCACACGTATTTGCTCGAAATAACAGTCGAATGTGCAACAGCTAGGCCGATGAACACATGCTCCGCGAATCGGTACGCTTTGTTCTCCTTGTAGAAGAAGCTGTAGACCATCAGCGTGAAGGCAGCAGCCATTAGAGTTCCGAGGAGTTCAAATGTATCCATATCTATTTCGCCTTCCCATACTTTCTGAGTACGAAGCCAACGTTCCCCAGCACGATGAAGATAATCACAAGCAGGTGCGAGAACGATTGAGAATCCATCGGGGGAGCCAAAGTTCCTATGTAGCCATACTTGATCAGGAGCACCTCGTATTCCGCGGCTCCGGCCAGGCCTTCAAGCACTCCTGCAACTTGGGCAGGGAAGTATTGCCTAGTTGCTGGTGCACTGACCGCTGTCACTCCGGTTAGGAAGGTCACTCCGTATTGAGCCTGAATCTGCCTCAGCCACTCAGGTACTCCCGGCGTTCCAGACGCCAGACTCACAACCAGCTTGAAATCTCTGCCACCTTTGATATCTTTCATCATGGGGATTGCTGCGGTTGGGGATCCGTAGTAGTCTTTTGGACATGTCGTTTGAATGTCTTTTCCGATGGATGCCATGCCAACTTCTCCATTCGGAACCCACCCTAGATTGACAAAGTCTGTGCCGTATTTCGGATGATCCTTAGATTTGCCAAATACGTCCTTGAACGCCCTGTCTATGAATGGGGCTCCATCAGCCCAGAATCCAAGGCAGACTATTTTCGCACCCTTGGCGGACAAGTGAGCCATGACTGCCTTCGTTTGAGGATACTGTTCGGGTTGAGAAGCAGGCGAGTAGTCGATAGAAACGACCGCAACATCTCCTGGTTTGATTTTCTCAACCGTATCATAGAAGGCTACTGTCATGGGGCTCATCGATATTGGCAGGCCAAAGGGTCTGACTAGAGGCAACGCCACGACTATGAATAGCAGCACATACATGAGTCGCGGGTCGACTTTCTCCAGCTTGTCGAAGAAACTCATTCTTCTGTTCCTCCTCTATGCTCCTGGTCCCAAGTACCCTCGTTCTCTGCCCAAGAGTACTCGTATGCCCATCGACAAGACTCCCAAGGCTACGCCGATGGTTATTCCGCGCATTCCCGCCGTGTTTGGAACGGCCATGATCCATGATGTAATAGGTCCGATGTCAGGCCAAATAGCAGGGCCCACAGGGGCTCTTCCCAGCATCACTATGACTGCCGAAACCAGCAGTACTGTAGCCTCTGCGCTTCTCGCCCGGAAGGCTCTGTAGGCTGATGAGACGATGTAGAAAGCTAACATTGAGAATATTGTTGAGTCTAGCGGAACATATAGGTTGTTGAACCAGTAGGTGTAAGCGGAGTCAGCTGTGAATTTTCCTCCTGAAAGAAACACGCCCCAGATCAGCAATCCATACATCGCGAAGATAAGAGCTGCGCTGTTGTACCACCCTGCTTTGCGCTGAGTCAGTCTTCTAGCGTGAATTCTTGTCAGCGTCACATAGCCTATTATGACCGCAAACGATGAAGCAACGTTCACAAAGCTCATCCAATTGGATACGAGCTTGTTGTAGTCAGGTATTCTCAAGTAGTAGTCTCCTATTACCAGCAATCCAGCGATGAAGGTGATGACCAGAGGCAAGCTTCTTCGTATTGCCACACTCATTTTTCTTTCCTCCTTTTCGCTATGTCCACAACGGCCCGCTTAGTAGCTTCCACAGAACGTTGTTCCCTGCAAGAGAAAGGACAAGGCCTACTCCTATGATGATGATAGCTATCGCCTTTGCGTAGTCTGTTCCCCAAATTGCGCCAAGTTGAACTGGGTCCTTTGAGAGGTATGCTCCAGCTGCAAGTATCTCTTCTCCTATGAGGCAGTAGTCGCAAGCTGCCACGAAGAACGGAATCTGAGAGGTTTGGGCGGTTCCTGCGATTTGGATGGCGCCAGTCAAGTACCCTGCTTCAGCGAAGAGTAGAGACTCGGCCCAAAAGCCTCCAATCATTATGTTTGCCGCCACCTTCTCCCGGTGCATCAGGCCCACTACGCCCGAAGCGTAGGCAAACTGTGTGTCCGAAAGAAAGATGATCTTGTCCTCATCGTAGGCCTCTGGCGCGCCCGCCTTTACGTATGCTTGACGGACTATCTCGGCCGCCAAAGGCTGGACTGAAGGTATTCTAATCGTTGTCCAGAGGGTGGTCTTGTACTTGGCGGCGAGTTCGGCCACGTGTGAGAGCACCGATAGGCCTGCAAGGGTCTGTGGACCAGTGTCGGTACCTAGGCCGGCTATTCCGGGTGTGAAGTGAACCGGACGTCCCATTTCTGTTGCCCGGCCAACCGCCTCTCCGATCGCGTCTAGCCCAGCTATCTTACGGATTGTAGGCTTTCTGATACCTTTCACTGACATGTATAGTGTCGCGAGCATCATGATGGTGATCACGACGAGAAAGACAAACGCGCTCTGATTTGCCGCAGTTATTGGTAGTATTTTTCTTTCCTCCTAATTTTCGATTTTCTGCATTTACGCACAATTAGATTAGCAGACGGGGTAGTGTGCGCTTCCTCCCGTAAGAGATCTGTAAGGGGGGGATTAGCTTAAAGCGCTTATGGTTCGATCCCGGCGGTTGTTGGGGCCTCCTCGAAGATTCTCTTCTCAATCTAGGCATCAGGTCTAAGAGACTGCGATGGTTCCTGCCTGACTTTCTAGCGAAGATACTATGATCGGCCCGTTTTCCCAAGAGGATGCCCGAAAGAAATCTATGGAGTCTGGAGGCAGCCCAAATCGACGTTCGTATAAGCCTTTCGTGTACCTAAGGACCCCTATCACCCTCGTGGATGATGTCCATGAAAAGTCTTAATAGCAAACCGCCCGGTAGACCTTCTTCCAACCGTTCAACCGAACGGTCTGTAACAAAAAGGAGAAAAGAAAATTGCTTGAAACAGGACGTGTAGCGCAACTATTCTTCCTAATAGTAATCTGCGCAGCTGTAGTGTATTTCGTTGAGACTGCAAGACGTGGAAAGCTGCCGAAACTACG
>Ga0315277_10000847_pt1 | contig 46634 bp, 28 predicted proteins | sample YL17G05_15_MG_FD_203695 | JGI IMG/M metagenome (GOLD analysis project Ga0315277, IMG submission 203695) | Sediment microbial communities from Yellowstone Lake, YNP, Wyoming, USA - YL17G05_15 | ecosystem: Environmental > Aquatic > Freshwater > Lake > Sediment | place: USA: Wyoming | collected... | reverse complement strand
AGCACCCAAGAAGCACAGGCTGAGCCCCAAGCTCATCCGCGAGATCGTCCGTCGGGTGCTCACCGTGAGCTCCCCGCAGAAGATCATCCTCTTCGGCTCCGCCGCAACCGGCGAGATGACCAAAGACAGCGACATTGACCTGTTGATTGTGGAACAGCGACCGGGCAATGTCTGGGATCGGAGTGTGCGTATCCGGCACGAACTTCGCGGCATCGGTTACCCTTTTGACGTTATTGTTATGTCCGCGAGATGGTTCGAGGAGACCAAGGATCTGGTCGACGGGATCGCGCGTCCGGCCTCCACCTACGGGCGGGTGATCTATGAGGCGCCCTGAGCAGCAGAAGGCTTCGTCGCCACGTGCTTGGGTCAGCAAGGCGCGGGAGGATCTGGCGGCAGCGGAGATCCTCCCGCGGGAAGGGCCTCGGCACGCCGCAGCCGTGGGCTTCCACGCCCAGCAGGCTGTCGAGAAGCTGCTGAAGGCGATGCTCGTTGCCCGCGGTATCGCTTTCCCGAAGACTCACGACCTGGCTCATCTGCTCGACCTGCTCGCCACTGTCGAGCCCTCGCTGGCTGGGTCACTCGGAGAGGTCGAGAAGCTGACCTCGTTCGCAGCGGCATCGCGGTACCCGGGTGTTGCCGCCCGCGGACCGCGGGTCCGACCCGAGACAGCCCTCAAGCTTGCTCAACGCTGCAGCGAACGCGTTCTGGCAGTTCTCGGCAGCAAGCCTGCCAGGAAGCGATGACCCCGCTGGAGCCGATTGAGCACAGGAAGTGCGCAGAGAGCATGACCCGCCTTCGCATCATCCCCCCCCACCCCCGCCTCCACGCCGAACCCCTTGCCGACCTCTGCGCCAAGGCCTTCTCGGAGTTCGGCTACTACGAGTTGCTGGAGGACTACCGCAAGGTCTACCTCCACAACAGCCACTACGATTGGGCAACCTCCCGCATCGGTCTGCTCGGCGACCGCATCATCACCCATGTCGGAGTCTTTGACTACCAGATGCGGATCGGCGCCGCGCGCGTTCGCTGCGGGGGCGTTGCCGCGGTCGCCACCGATGCCGAGTTCCGCAAGCGGGGCCACATGGCTCAGACCTTCTCCGCCTGCCTGGAGGCGATGCGCCAGGCGGCGTGTGACTTCAGTGTCCTGTTCGGCATCAGCAACTTCTATAACCGCTTCGGATATGTCCGCGCCTGGTCAGACACCGACTTCTACGTGCGCGCGGCCGACCTGCCCAAGGAACTCCCTGCCGGTCGTCTCCGCCGGATCAGGCCCCGTCCTCGCCCCGAGCTGTCGGACCTCTACAACCGTCACTACGCCACTTCCACCGGCACCGCGGTACGTCCGACGTACCGGCGGGGCTGTCCGCACTTCATGCGACAAGACACCGGCTACCTTTGGATCGGAAGGGACGGGGCCCCGGCCGGCTATGTGCTGGCGCGCCGCGACCCCGGCCACATTGATTGCGCTGAGTACTGCGGCGACGCACGGCAGGCGCTCCGTGTTCTGGGCGCGCTGACGCGCAAGTGGAGCTGCGACGCGGTCCACTTCGAGACCCTCCCCTACTTCAGCGATCTCGCCAGGTTGCTGCGCCGCGGCAACTGCCGCGCCGAGACGCGGCATCTTCGGTCCGGCGGCGCCATGATGCGGCTCCTGAACCTGCCCAGCGCCCTTCGCAAGATGGCGCCGGAGCTGTCGCGCCGTCTCCGCCGGTCGCCCCTCCCAAGCTGGCAAGGCAACCTGCTAATCGCGGATGATCGTGAGGAGGCCAACCTGCGCATCGAGTCCTGCAAGGTGACCTTGTGTGAGCCGCACCGCACCCCACACTCGATCCGCGGCGACCAACATGTCGCCCAGCTCCTCCTCGGCACCGACAGGCCCGAGGAGACCATTGAGGCCGCGGGCATTCGTCTCCGCGGAGATGCCAGGTGGCTGGCTCCCGTCCTCTTCCCGGAGCAGAGGCCGACGCTGTCGGCGCTGGACCGCTACTAGTCGTAAGGGGCGCGGCAGAGGCTTGCCCGCCGGTTTATCCGCCGGCCGCGTGGCGGGCCGTGTGGAGGGCCGTGCCCCTACGCGGGCATGGTCTTGGGCACTGACTCCTCCAGGTTGCTCACCACCCCTGCGTCCCAGGCGATGCCGAGTTCCTGGAGGCCGATCAGCGCGGCCCCGATCACCGGCTCGAACTTCGGCGTCTCCAGCTCCGCCTGCCGGTGGGTCTTCCTAATATCGGCGCGGACCATCTCGAAGAATGGCCCTCCTCTGCTCACCAACCCACCGGTCGCCGCCACGCGGTACGAGTCCTTGTCCATCCCCAGCACCCGCGCCGCGGTGGTGATCAGGAGCGCCAACTGCTCCGCGCAGTTCCGGATGATGCTCTTTGCCACGGGATCCCCCTGATCCGCCGTCCGCATCACCAGCCGGCTCAGCGCGGCGAAGTTCTTCCGGACATCCGGGTTCTGGTAGATGGTCGTCACCGCATCGCGGATCAGCTTCACGCCGAAGTACTCCCGCAGGTTGTCCAGCAGCTTGGTCTGCGGCCCGCGGCCGTCCTCCGCCCAGAATGCCGCGTTGACCCCCTGGCGCGCCATGTCGTAGGCCGAGCCTTCATCCCCGATCGTCCCCCAGCACCCGGTCATGTGGGTGCGGCCCTCCTTGTTCCTCCCCCACCCCACCGACCCGGTCCCGGCGATCAGCGAGATCCCCACCGGTGACACCAGCCCGCCTACGAGAGAGCATTCGCCTTCCTTCTTATGGAGGATGCGCTCGCAGCCAGTGAGCTTCTTGACGATCGGATGAAGCGCGTCCGGCTCCGGCTCGATCCCGATGATGTTGATCTCCGTCTTCAGGGCGTCGAGCCCGGCCATCTTCCGCGCCCCGCCAATGGCATCGGTGAACGACTGTTCCGCTTGCTCGAGCGTCACGAAGTTGATGTTGCCCGACGCCCCGACTCCCTGGCCCAACACCACGCCCCGCTCGTTCATGAGCGCGGCGGCCGTCTTCGTGCCGCCTACATCCATTCCCAGCACTATCCGCTCGTCGGTCATCTCCTACCCTCTCGACATCAGCTCGGCCGCGGTGTCCGCCAGCCAAGCGGTGTACTCGCCGGTGAGATCATAAGTCGTGCGCGTCGCCTGCGCCTCGATGCTCTCGGTTCCGGGGAAGAGCATCGCTCCCTCCGGCTGCTGCAGGCTGAGGATGAACTCCATCTCCATCAGCGCCGTCTTCTTGCATCTGGGATCGCCGGTCAGGCAGTAGAGAATGGCTGATCCCCAACCCGACTTGCCCGAAGTGGTCCAGGAGAAGGCGTGTGGATGGCAGGAGCACAGGAACTCGTAGACCCGCATCGCCCCGTCCAGAAAGCGCTTGTTCCCTGTGTGATCGTAGAGCAGCGCCAGATTCGCCATCGGCATCGCCCACGGCCAGTACGCCTGCTTGGGCTGTTCCGCGTCGATGTAGTGGTAGATCAGCGCCTTCTCATCCACGCCGCTTACGTCGGTCGCCAGGCCCTTGCCCAGCTCCCAGCGCGTGTACATCCTCTTCGGGTCGGGCTGGGCTTCGATCATCTTCAGCAGGAAATCGCCGCTCTGAACCGCCTTGTCCATCTCCCCCATCATCATCCCGCACAATACCCCACCCACGCCGGTGACGTTCGAGTCTATCATATTCGTCTTCGGGGTCACCGTGGCGAAGAACCCGCCAGTCTCCGGGTCGCGGTACCTGAGCAGGCAATTCCACGCTCTGCGCGCATAGCCGAACCACCCCATCATCACAAACGCCCGCGTGATCCAGGTGTTCGGGTACAGCTGCGAGAACAGCGGCGTGTAGCTTCCCTTTGTCCGCTCCGTCGGCGAGTTGACGAAGTCTCCGTCCGCGGTCATGAACCGCTTGATGACATAGGTCAGACCCCGCGCCGCCCCGACCGTCTCGCCCGCCACCCGCAGCGAGTAGAAGCTCTTGTAGTAGCACCCCAGGTCATCCGCATCGGGGTAGGTCCCGTCCTCAGTCGGCGTTTCCTTGCCTACATAGTTGCCCTGCTCGGTCTGATGCGCGACCAGCCAGGCGGCTGCTTTGTGTGCGGCATCCAGCAGGTCCTGCGGCTCAATGCTCATCCGCTGCTTCCTCCGTTGCTCACGCCTTCTCCACCGTGTACCGTATCCACCCCGACCAAGTCTCGCCGGGCGGCACTATCGCCATCCTCGACTCCCCCGGGTAGCCGGCCGCGTAGAGGTTGGGATCGTTGGGCGAGCAGGTCAGGTTCTCGAGGCACACGAACGGCTGCCCGGCCGGGGCGTAGCAGATCATGTGCCTCATGTTCGCGCTCGCCTGCAGCCTCAGCCTGATCCCTTCGTCAACGAAGGTGATCCCCGCGGTGTCCTCCGGCCGCTTTGGGTAGAACACCGCATCAATCTCCACTCCCTCCAGCGACCGCCACTGCCTCCAGTCATAGCCGGTGCCGGCCACCGGTATCAGCTTGCCCGTGGGTATCAGGTCAACCAGCTCCATGATGTTGTCCGCGGGTATCCTCACCAGCAGGTCGGCGCGTTTGCCTGGGATGCGCCAGAAGGGGTGCAGCCCGTAGCCCACCGGAGCCGGCGAGTTCCCCAGGTTCTCGAAGCCGAAGTGGACCTCCATCCCACCAGGGATCAACCGATGGATGGTGGTCAGCCGGCCGGGGAAGGGAAACCCTTCGTGCACCGGGTGGCTGCTGGTGATCTCCAACACGCTGACGATCTCGCGTTCGGTCTTCCGCACGCTGAAGGGTTCATCTCTCACCAGGCCGTGGATGAAGACATCCTCTCCGTGCTTGCGCTGAACGATCTCCCGGCCCTGGAATACGTAGCGCGATTCGGTGAGGCGACACGGGGTCGGGAACATCTGAAAGCCGCCGGTCATGTCCTCGCCGTTCGCCAGCACCCGGTCCGGGTCGAAGTGTATGAACTCGCGCCCATCCACCTGGAACGACACCAGGTTGGCGGCCATCCGCGGCAGTATCGCCACGCTGACCGTGTGTCCGCCGATCCCGGCCGTCAAGCTCTCGGTCTCCAAGTCCGCTCGCGTGAACTTCCTCATCGGCTCGGTTCCTCTCAGGAGATGTGAGCAGCGCGCCTCTCCTGTTGTTTCCCCGCGCGTTTGCGCCTCCCCTCGCGGCACGCGCCCGGGCCCGATCCTGCCAGCGTTGACACAGAGGGAGGAAGCCGGTTCACATTGCTGCGAGGTTGCCGCGCCACCGCCGGCCCCGGGACAGCACGGCCGATATTTCTCACAAGAGGGGCTTGACGAGTGGTCCGCTCCCCAGTATACTGCCCCGGAGTGTGCATATGCATAAGTGGGGGCCGCGGTGCGTGCAGACCTCTTAGGCGAGCTCCACCCAATGGCAGACCTGCTGGCACGCTGCCCTGGAATGACGAAGGAGCATGTCTACTACCTTGAGCAGCGCGGTTACGTACGGCCCATCAAGCAACGTCACGGCAAGATTGAACGTAATCTCTACACCACCCAGCAGCTCCAGCTCGTCGAGACCATGTGGCGACATCGCCAGGGTGGTCTCTCGCCCAAGGAGGCCTACCAACGTGCTCTTCGCGACCAGACTCGCGGGCAGCTCGCCATCTGGCCCGAAGGGTCGCCGGAGGGCGCCTAGTGGGCGCGTCACCGCTTCAGGCCGGACCGGGAGACGACCTAAGCCGTGTCCCCGAAGGGACACGGCCAGGCGGCATACTTGCTTCCTCGCCGCCGGTCGTGACGGAGGCGGCCGGTCCGGCCGGCCCCCGCTTGCGCTTGGAGGAGGTGGGAACACGCACCGGCCCTGACTTCGCCGAGGTCGAGGTCGCCCTGACCCTGTCCGGGCACCGCTTTGCCGGCCGCGTGCGACGTGAGGGCGCCAACCAGGAGGCATGGAGAATCGCGGCGGCGGCGTCTGTGGGCGCGATCCAGCAGTACCTGCAGCAGCGACATCTCGCCGGACCGACTCCCAGAGTCCAACTCCTCGATACAACACTCCAGACGACGTCGTTCGGACAAGAGGTAGTACACGCAACCATCAGGCTCGCCCAGGGCGACCGGCAGGTGATTCTGCTCGGCTCCGCTTTGGTGCGCAGCGACAGGTGCAGCACCGCAGCCGCCGCCGCCCTTGATGCCGTGCAGCGCCAGCTCCAGACGCTCACTCGCTCGCTCCGGCTCACCCCGGACGCGCGCCCCGGGAAACTGGCGGGGGGAGAAGGTCCAGTACGATTGCCCGTCACTCCCTGCTTGGCCGAGTCAGCGCATGCCGACTCGCGCTCCGCCCCGCGACCATCTCCCGATGCTGAGCCGACTTCGGGCGCCGCTCTCGCCCTTCACCTTACCCCCTCCGCACTCCACGCCGCGGTGGTAGATGAGGCCGGGCGCCTGATGAGCGAGGCCCATCATCCGGGCCAGCCTTCTCTGTCCCCTCAGTCATTGCTGTCTCTTGCTGTGGAATCTTGCCGGGAGGCAATGCTTGCGCGGGCAGGCGGATCGCCGATCCCGGCGGCGGTAGGCCTGGCCCTGTCAGGAAAGGCAGACGGCGACCTGACGGCCGCCGGGGCAGGGGCAGCCTGGCCGCTGAGCCTTTTGGTTGGCACCCTCGCCCGCGAGTTCAACCTGCAAGTCCACCCCATCGGAGAAACCGCGGCGATTGCCCTCGCCGAGGCGCGGCTGGGCGCCGCCCGTACCCTGGACTCGCTGCTGTTCCTGAATGTCGGCGAGGAGATCGAGGCGATCCTGGTGCGCGATGCCGCCGTCCTGGATTTGCACCAGCCAGGGCACGTGGTGCTTGACAGCCGCGGCCCCCGCTGCGCCTGTGGGCAGATGGGCTGCTGGCAGGCGCTCGCCGGATGCGAGGCCCTGGTGGGACGTGCCATCAAGGCCGTTACCAGCGGGACCCCATCGGCGCTGGCGGCCGCCCTTACCCGTGGTGCCTCCGCGGTCACTCCGGCCCTCATCTGCCGGCTGGCGATGAGCGGAGACGCCGTCGCCAGAGAGGCCGTCGAGATGACGGGCCGCTACCTTGCGCTCGGGCTGGGGAACCTGCTGTCTCTCTTCGATCCGCAGGCGGTGATGATCTCGGCCGGCCCGAGCGGGGTGCGGGCGGCTCTCCGTCATGCCACCGAGCTGGCGCTCAAGTCCAGCCCGCGCGCGGACGCCTTCGCCAGCTGCGTCTTCCTCTCCCCCGAGCTCGGACCCGCGGCCCCCCTGTTGGGCGCGGCTGCTTGGGCCACCCTCCGGAATGGCAGCGGAGCGACGCGCGTGAGCAAGCAGTGACGCTCCGGCCGGCGCCGGCCTACTTCTCCTTGAATCCCTCCGGCAGAGGCGCGTTGTACTCGTACTCGCAGCGCGCACGGAGAACTTCCTGGTTCCGCTCGCGCACGAACATGTTCACCGCCAGCACCAGCTTGCTCTCCGGGTCAATGTAGAACCGCCACGAATCCGGTCCCCTGCCGCCCGGATCCCGGAGGCCAGGTGGAGTGTCCACCTCCACTACCAGCGCTCGCTTCCCACCCCAGTCCGCCCGTTTCCCGCGCGCTCGCTGGCCAGCCGCCGCCAGCTTGGTCACTACACCCTCCTGCCCACATACGTCCATTGCCCCGCCCAGCCCCGTCAGCGTGGAGTCGGGCTGCGCCGGGACGTGGTTCTGCCCCGGGGGGAGGCGAACCGGCATGGCCACGCCGTTCGTGATCGTCTTCCCCGGCCCCTCGATCTTCCCCCACAGCGCGTACTCCCACTCCGAACCATCCGCGAGGTAGACACGCCCCGTCCCGTGAAGCGTGTCCTGCCTGCCTATTGCCTGCGCCACCTCCGACCACCTCACCGTCCGCCGCGCCTGGAGGTGCGCGATGCCCACGACCGCCAGGGCGGCCACCGGCAACACCACCAATGCCCATCTCGACCGCTTGCTGCGAGCCGTCCGGCTGCCGCTCACCATGTTCAGCCCCCCTGCTCCTCCATCACCAGGATTCGCCCATCTCCTGGGGGCACGATGAAGCCAGTGCCCGTCTCCCCCGTGAACGCGTCCCGCGCCGGCGCCTCCAGCTTCATGGCATACGCGTCTTTCGCACCGGGGAGGTTCACGACCACCAGCGCCTTGTCGTACCTGCGTCGCCACACGTGGGCGTTGACTCGCTCGCCCGCGCCCACCGGGAAACCGATCTTCACGTCGTACTCAGGATACCAGTCGTGGCGGTGGCTGGTGTTGTCGCTGAAGAGGTAGAAGTAGTCGCCGACGATCAGCGTGTAACACATGCTCCAGCGCCGGGTGGCGGAGTCGCGCGGCGGCCGCTGGCCCCAACCCGGATTGGTGGGCCAGCCGTAGTGTGGGTCGAGACTCTCGAAGCGTTCAATGGCGCTGATCCGCGGCGCGCGCAGCAAGGTCTCGTTGTGCCGCATCGCCTGGATGCACTCATCCCAATCGGTCCGGTCATGGCTCCACCCGGACTCATATATGATGCCGTTGATAGAGGGCAACAGCCAGTCGAAGCCATCTATGTCGTAGCCAGCATTCACCAGGATCAAGAGGTCGTCGCCTACCGCGGCGCGGACCTCCCTCATGAACGCCTTCCATGGTTCGGGCTCGTCGCTTCGCAGGTTGTCGTAGAAGACCCCATCAATGCCCGTGTCCTGCAATGCCTTGGTCTGGCTGACGACGTGGGCGCGGTACTCCGGGTTGTACCAGTCCATGCGATGGGTGCCCGGCCAGAACTGCTCCTTCTCGCCCTTCTCGCGCAGCCACCACGGGTGGTCCTCGGGAAGCCAATCATCGGCGTACTCGTAGAAGTTCAGCTCCGCCACGATCACTGCGCGGGGATTCAGACCTCGCAGCTCGGCCAGCGTCTCGCGCGCCTTCAGCACCGACTCAGGAGTGAAGCCGTCGGCCAGACCCTCCGGCCGGCGGTTCGGCTCCAGCCCCAGCCGCCAGTTGCCCAGCAGGATCAGGTCATGCTTAGCATAGCTGGCAAGGGAATCACGGGGCTCTCCCCTCACAGACGCCCAGAACATGGCGATGCGCGGATATGGTACCTGTGCCAATCTCGCGACCTCCTTTCTCCCCTCCCCCGGTTCCGCGGACGCACGCCTCCCTCCGCCGCAGGACGCCGCGAGCATAGTCAGCGCGCCCAATGCAGCGCCCCATCTCAGGACCTGCCTGAACCCACGCCGTGGCTGCCTCATCACCTGGTCCACTTGAACTTGACGATACCGCCTGAGTCTTGCGCGACGTACAACCATCCCTCACCGTCAACGGTGATCCCCTCCTGATTGTCTCCCGGAAACGCGTATCCCCTCACAGTGTCGCCCGACCGCGTGATCTCCCAGAAGGTGTTGGTGGCATCGCTGATGGCATAGATGTGATCGCTGGTCGCGTCGTAGTGCATGCCGGCAATGTCCACCACCCCTATCGAGAAGGCGCGGATGATCTTCCCAGTCGAACCCCCTTCGAGCGCCTGTTTGATGGGCACGACCACCTCCACGATCACAGAGGGATCCTTGTCCATCTCAAAGGTGAACCCCTGGTTGGCAAGATAGAAGGTGCCGCCTTGGGGATGGGTCGCATCCGGCACGAATGTGATCGCCTCCACACCTTGCCCGCCGGCCTTCAGCAACTCCATGCCGTTGAAGGTCCGGTCAACCGGGAACTGCCGCAGCACCTTGAATCCCTCCGGGTCAACCTCCACGATCTTCTCCTCACCCTCCACCACCACGTAGAGCAGCCCGGTGCTGGGATCGAGGGTGACTCCCTCAAAGTCGGCATCCATCAAGTGTGCCTGCTTAACGAGCTTCCCGTCGCGTGCGATCTCGCAGATGTCGCCCTCATCTCCCACCGCGAACAGTGTGCCTCGCTTGGCGTCGAAGGTGATCCCTGAGGGCTCGTTGAACCCGATCTGGTCAATGTCGCCGACGTACTCGCCCTGGGGGAACACGATCCCGGACGGATCGGAAATCCTCTCCGCACCGCAAGCCGCCACCACCACCCAGCCCAACACCACCGCGACCAAGAGCCACACCCACGCCAGCTTGCTCATGTGCACTCCTTCCCGGCCATCCTGAGCCGTCTGCCAGGCAAAGCCTTCGGCGCTATTTGAGCACCCTCCCCTTCGCCTCCGCTAGCTTCTTCAGCGACAGGCACCGACCTCTAGCGGCTGCTCGCGCGCGGGCCCGCACCCCAGAGGACACCACGCCCCTCAGCACGAAGGAGATGGAGGCCGCCGGGCTTCGCCACGCCGAGTGCCCACAGGAGGGCTGCTATGCCCAAGAAGATGATCCACGAGTTCTGGCAGATGAAGGAGCGGGGTGAGAAGATCACCTGGATCACCGCCTACGACTACCCAACCGCGCAGTTCGCAGAGGCCGCCGGGCTGGACATGATCCTGGTCGGCGATTCCCTGGGCATGTGCGTGTATGGCTACCCCAGCACCATCCCGGTGACCATGGACCAGTGCATCGTCCACTGCGATGCCGTCAGGCGGGGCGCCCCCAACACCTTTGTGGTTGGCGACATGCCCTTCATGAGCTACCAGCCCTCAGTCGAAAAGGCCGTCGAGAACGCGGGCCGCTTCCTCAAGGAGGCCGCCGTGGATGCCGTGAAGCTTGAGGGCGGCCGCCGCGTCAGCGCCACCGTCCGGGCGATCGTGGACGCCGGCATCGTCGTGGTGGGACACATCGGCCTGACCCCGCAGAGTTCCGGGCAGCTCGGCGGACACAAGGCCCAGGGGCGCACCGCCGAATCCGCCTGTGCGCTCGTCGAAGACGCGCTGGCACTGGAAACCGCCGGCGCGCATATGCTCCTGCTTGAAGCAGTGCCGCCCGAAGTGGGCAAGTTCATCAGCCGGAAGCTGCATATGCCGGTGCTCTCTATCGGCGCCGGCATGGACTGCGACGGGCAACTGCTCATCATCAGCGATGTGATCGGTCAGTTCCAGGCATTCACCCCTAAGTTCGTCAAACGGTACTGCAACATTGCCGAGATGATCACCGAAGCGCTCAAGGCCTACTGCGCCGATGTGCGCAGCGGCGCCTTCCCCACCGACGAGCACTGCTACCACATGCTCAGCGGAGAGCACGCCAGGTTCGTCGAGATGATGGAACAGCGCTCCCGTGACGCTTGAAGTGCGCGCCCCCCCCTACAACACCCTCCCCTTCACCTCCGCCAGCTTCTTCACCGACAGCCAGCCTCGGAGCAGGTAGCCGCTTTCCCTCAGGTTCTCCGGTGTGGGCGGAGAGGTGGGGGTGACGCTGTTCATGTCCGCGCTCGGGTGGCCGTCGCCCTTGCACAGCAGCGTACCGTCCCAGCTCATCCCCGGCCGGCGGGCGAGGATCTCGCCGTAGTAGTCAATCACCGGCAGCTTGTGTCTCTCGGCCAGCTTCCACAGCTCTTCGTTGTACTTCCCTTGCAGTGCCAGGTTATCAATCAGCGGTGGAATGGTGCTGAGGATGACGATGGTGCCGTTGTCCAGCAAGCGAGTGACGATCGTCTCCATGTCGGCGACGTACTCGTCCGCCGGCCGGTTCGCCCAGGCGTCATTCGTGCCGAGCATGAGGATGGCGATCTGCGGGTTGTACTTGCGGATGATGCCATCCAGGGGCAGCATTCCCTTGAATCCGCCCGCGAGATACTGGTCGGCGCGGACGCCGCCCGCGGCGGTGTAGCTTCCGCCCTCCGGCAGATCCACGTGCGCCAGCCACCAGCCGTCCCTGTCGCTCTCCTCCCCGCAGTGGCTCCACTTCAGAATCGCCTCGTCCTCCGCGGTCTTCCCCTCCCCTGCTCTTGCCCAGGCGGTATAGGGACTGGCATAGGTGATCGAGTCACCCAGATGCAGCACCACTCCCTCGGCGCCATTGAACCGCTTCGCCACCTCGCGCATGGCGGGCGCGTAGTCCCGGGTTTCCCGCTTGCCAAGGAATGCGCCCTGCTTGACCGGCTCCTCTGCGCCATATGCGCAGAACACCGACAACGCCATCATCGTGCCTGCCGCTATCACCAGCAGCTTCTCCATCACTTCACACCTCCAAACACCAGCCCTTCCTTCGTCTCCCGCGGCGCCGCCCCTCCCCATTGGCTGGAGATGAGTGAGATAGGCGCTCGCGAACGTGGCATTCCTCGTCGAGGCGTCATACCACACTCACGGAGGCCCACTATGATCAGCGAAGAGCGCAAGCGCGGCGGTTGCCTTACAGCCTGGCTGATCCTGATGCTGATCGCCAACCCATTGGTGGCCTTGTACTACCTCGCCGCGGGCCACACTGTCAAGCAGGCGCTTCCTAATCTGCCAGAGTATGCCATCCCCTTGCTGATCTTTCTGGGGATCGCCAACTTCGCGTTCGCCCTCGCCATTTGGAGCTGGAAGAAGTGGGGGATGTACGGCTTCGCCTGTTCCGCCGCCATCGCCTTCATCATCAACCTCACCAATCTGGGTGTAGGACCTTCCATTCTCGGTCTGGTCGGAGTCGGCATCCTGGTGGCCCTGGTCAGCCCGGTCTGGAAGCAGATGGACTAGCCGTTCCACCCGTCCCCGCCCGGCCAACACAAACGCCTGGACACGCTGATCGCGGCCCAGGCGATCGGCTCTTGTCTCAGCCGCTCGCTCCCCAGTGCTGCTCCACCTACTCAGTCTCGCCGCGGCAGTTGGCGGCGAGACTGACAGCGCCCAGGTCGCCAGCTGGACCCGCCCGGTGAGAGGGCCCCCAGCCCAGCACCGCGACAGATCGCCGGTTACGAGATGCCGCTCAGTTGTCATCCGCCGGCGGCACGGCGAAGCTCGCGAGTTGCTCCACCACGCTGCCCGCTGTAGTATAGCATACGTTGTCAAGGGTTTTTCGGGAAAAGCACGGAGGTTACTGGCTTTTCATGGTGGCGAATTTGGGTGAAAACGGGCAGTTTCCGTTTATCCTTGTCGGCGGTGGCTTGCCGATGGCGCTAGCAGACGTTCGCTACCGTTTCTGCTCTATGAATAGGCGAGCGATAGGATGATCTCAAGTATGCTGCTGACCCGGGATACCGCCTGGCCGCGCGTACAAGAGAACAGGCCTTTGATGCAATGCCGAGGGCGCACGTGGGGTGTATACTGTCTTACTCGGCGGAGATGCTGCGGGGAGCCTCAGAGGAAGGGGGTGATGCAGGGTGAGAGGGCAGGCGCGGCCGCCGTCTGCGAGACACCCGGCGGATCGCGGTCCGTGGTATTCACAAGCTGCGGCATACCCGGTACACTACGGGCCTAGTCTCAGCCTGTGGCGGCGACAGCGCGCCAACCCATTGGGCGGTGGGAAGCGCGGCCTGGGCCTACGGGAAGGAGGTGATGTGGCGGGGCGCCCGTGACTGACAGTGCGAGAAACCATATCGCACTGATATTCCTTGGGGGGAAGAGACGATGCGAAAGCTGTTAGTAGTCCTGGCTGTGCTGATGTGCATGGTTGCCTGGTGGACCGTGGCCAGCGCGACCGAGTACCATGTTGGTTCCGGACAGCAGTATGCCACGGTCAACGACTTGTTGTTGGTTGTGACCTTGGGGGACAATGACATCGTTTGGGTGCATCCGGGCACCTACCCGAACTTCTGGGTTAAGGTTGGCGGCGGGAGCAGCCAAGCGGCCGCGGTGCAGATCAGGGCCTGGGACCTGAACAACAAGCCGGTCTTCGACGCTGCGGGCGCCAACAACTGTGCCCAGTTCGAGGACCCGAACAGCGTCTATGGGTTGGTCGGCAAGTGGTTCTACATTAGCGACCTGGAGATCACCGGCGCCGCTTACCGCGGCATCTACAATGTGTCGTGCAGCATCATCGTCCGCGGCTGCTATGTGCACGACAATTACAACGGGTACATGGGGGGATGGCATAACGCCCGCGACGCAGAGCGCGGCGATGCCATCTTCGAGTACAACGAGTTCAATCGCTGCGGAAGCGGTGCCTACGCCCATCCGATGTACATGGAGGGCTACAACGCCGAGGTCCGCTACAACTGGCTCCACGACAGCACCGGCGGCAACAGCTATAAGGACCGCTCCCGCAACTCCATCGTGGAGTACAACTACATCTCCGCGGGGGGCAATGGCTACCGCGCCATTGAGTTCTGCGGCTTCGACGACAACCAGATGCCCTCCGACATTGACCAGTACGCCACCGTCATCGGCAATGTCATTACTCAGAACGGCGGCGGTAACCCCTGGCTCTTCATGTCCAACGAGCGCACCGAGGGCGGCAGGGGCAAGAACAAGGGCTACATGGTCATGGTGAACAACTCCTGTTACGGCGAGAATCTCACCGGCCCGGTGATCGCCGGCGACAAGTGCGCCGTGACCACCCTGCATAACAACATCTTCCACACCAATTGCACCAGGATGTTCGACAAGGTCCAGGGACAGCAGACGTACGGCGTCGTGAACACCTCCTACAACAACTGGGTGACGAGCGGGTGCGCCACCGTGCCCGCCATGGTCAACACTGTGGTCGGGACCAGTCCGGGCTGGGTGAACGGGGCATGGCCGCTGGGCGACTTCCATCTCGCGGCCGGCTCGCAGTGCATCAATGCAGGCAACGGCGGCGTCGGCGGCCTGCCCACCAAGCAGTACGCGCACCCCTGCGGCTGGACTATCCGCCCCACCGACGGCACCATTGACATCGGCGCCTACGAGTACGTAGGCGGGCCGGCGCCTCCGGTGGCCGACTTCTCCGGCAACCCGACCAGCGGCAGTGCTCCGCTCGCCGTGGCCTTCACCGACCTCTCCACTGGAAACCCGACCTCCTGGTCGTGGACCTTCGGAGATGGCGGCACCTCCACCGCGAAGAACCCGAGCCACACCTACAGCAGCGTGGGGACCTACACGGTAAGCCTCACCGCCACTAACGCCCAGGGCTCGAACACCAAGACCAAGCCCGGCTACATCACGGTGGCGAACCAGAGCTGTCATGTGGGCTCCATCGCCCTACTGGGCAAGTACAAGGGCACCGGGGCTCCCAGCGGCCGGGGTTACTATGCGGAAGCGACCATCACTGCACACGACCAGGCCTGCGCCGCGCTGGCAGGCGTGACCGTTGACGTCACCTGGTCGGGGTGTGTGTCCGGGACTAGTTCCGGCGTTACCGGCACCAACGGGCAGGTGGTGCTCACCTCACCAGTGAACGCCACTGGAGGCACTTTCACCTGCACGGTGACGAACCTGACCAAGTCGGGGTATCCGTACAACTCCGGCGCCAACCACGAGACCTCGAAGAGCATCCAGAATCCGTAGGACTCGCGGCGGATTGAGGACTGCACAACAAGGGCCCGCCCCGTCGGGGCGGGCCCTTTCGTCACCACGGGCGGAGCCCAATGCCTGGCATGTGGCGGAGTCGAGGGCATGTATGACTGAGAGTCCCTCCACCACAAAGGCTCTGCCGTGTCTGGTAGTCCATGGCAACGGCCTGGTCGCTCCCGGGGATGCTCTGCGGTGGTTGTGTTGCGCTGTTTCCTGTCTCGCCGTTGGCGCGATGACAGATACAAGAGACGCGACAATGGCGGGCAGACAGATTGTACAAGACCCCGCCCTATTCATACATTGACAGGGCCAGCGCGCTGTGATACGCATGTCTTGACGGCGGGTGGCAGGCCCGCCGAACGCGGCTCTGGCGCGCAAAGCGCGCAGACCGGTCGCCGCGGCGCGGCGACAGCTTACTCCGTGCGGCAAGGCCGCACGTGAGGAGGGAGGCATATGCACCCATGAGTCGGAAAGGCGTGGTAGGGACCGTAATGCTGTGTGTGGCGCTGGCCGTGCTGCTGGTTGTCGGCAGCGCCCAGGCCGGGCTGCAGTCGGTATGGGCGGTGGATGACGGGGAGAAGATCTTCCGCGGCAATATCACCAGCCCACTCAAGACTGGGCAGGGCAATGCTGTCTGGAATGGTAGTAGCGTCTCGCTGTTCGGGGCGCGCAATGAGATCGTCGCCTTTCAGTTGATCCTGCAAGCGGACGGCTCCGGCGCCACCAACGCGGACGTTACCATCTCCGACCTCACCAACGGCGGGTACACCATCAAGGGGAGTCACCCGCTGCCGGCCCCCAACAACTACATCGGCGTTGGCGTGGAGCTCTTCACCGAGCACTACCTGAACGTCTCTGTCCTGTCCGGCGATCCAAGCACTGGCTACTTCAACTGGAGCGCCTCCGCCGCGCCCAGCGTCAGCGGCATGACCACCGGCTGGATGCCGGATGCCATGGTCCCCTTCTCCGCCGCCTCCGGAAAGGGCGGTGCGCCGTTCAACATCTCCGCCAACCAGAACCAGGGCGTCTGGGTGGACATCTACGTGGACAAGGGACTGCCCGCGGGAACCTACACCGGCACCATCACCGTGAAGCTCAACGGCGTGACTAACCAGACCATCCCACTCTCCCTGCAGGTGCTCGGCTTCACGCTGCCGGATGAGAACCACTACAAGACGATGATCTACTACAGCGACTACTGCATTGACCCGCGCTTCAACCTGAGCTACGCGGGTCAGTGGCCGACGATGCTGAACTTCAACAAGATGGCGCACCGCCATCGCCTGGATCTGATTGGCAGCGGCACCTGGGACGAGATCAACAACATGGGCGGCCTCCTCAGCGGTTCGGCCTACACCGCCGCGCAGAACTACGAGGGGCCTGGGGAGAACGTGGGCAACACGCTGTTCTCCATCTGCACCTACGGCGTGAGCTGGACGGATACGGAGGCGGCCTACCGCACCGAGTCCGACGCCTGGGAGAACTGGTTCACCGCCAACGCCCCAGGGGTCACCCGTTTCCTCTACCTGGTAGATGAACCGGATTCAAGCCAGTACAGTTGGATTCAGACCCGCTGCGACTGGATCCACAACAATCCAGGACCTGGCCATAACCTGCCGGTGTTCCTCACCAAGCAGGTGACGGATGCGCTGATCGGCTACGTGGACATCTGGGGGTCACCGACCGCCTCGTACGACCAGACCGCGGCGGCGGCCGCGCGCGCCCGAGGCGAGGACGTGTGGCCCTACGCGGCCTATCGGCCGAAGAGCGCGGCGGATGTGATTGACGATTGGGGCATCGCCTACCGGATCAAGCCCTGGATCGCCCACAAGTGCGACATCCCCCGCTGGTTCACCTGGGAGAGCACCCACTACATCCGGAACCCGAATGAGATCAACCCCAACCAGGCGTTCGACGTCTGGACCGATCCGCTCTCCTTCCACACCTCCGACGCCGGCAGCACGGGCAACGGCGACGGCACCATGATGTACCCGGGCCGGGACTACGTCTTCACCGCCCAGGACCGGCAGTTCGAGGGTCCCGTTTCCTCCTACCGCATGAAGATGTACCGCCGCGGCGAGCAGGACTACGAGTACATGTGGATGGCCGAGCAGGCGGGCAAGGGCGCGGATGTCCAGAAGGTCCTCCAGGACCTGCTGCCCCATGTGATGGACAGTGCGCTCACCGTGCCGGATTGGTCGAACAGCGACTACCCCTACGAGCAGGCCCGCGCTGAACTGGCCGACCTGGTGCTGGGCACCGTGCGGGTGCCCTCGGCCAAGTTCCAGGCCGACAAGACGAGGGGGACATCTCCCCTCACGGTGAACTTCACCGACCTCTCCATCTTCGCACCGACCTCCTGGTCCTGGACCTTCGGAGACGGCGGCGCCTCCGCCCCCCAGAACCCCAGCCACAGCTACTCTGGGTCTGGCAGTTTCACCGTCAGTCTGACGGCGAAGAACGCCCAGGGGCAGGACACCGAGACGAAGGCCAACTACATCACGCTTGTCCAAGAGGTGATCGTGTACGCCGATGCCTGGGCCAGCCAGGGCGGCAAATACTCCACCGTGATCGTGTCCGGCGGCCTCGCCGATCTGCATCAGGACGATGGGGTGTATATGGTGACGCGGCCGAGCAACGCGGGGGCCAAGTATAGCTCCATGTACACGACGCACTCCGGCTATACCCCGGCCCAGGTCGCCCGCATTACCATCGAGCACCAGGCAAAGACCAGCGACGTTTCCCAGCCCAGCAGCGCGCTGCTCTTCGTGCGCCGTCCCGATACCGGCTGGAACCTGATCAGCGATGGCGCCTGGAAGCCGGGCACCTCAGACACCGACTACACCTGGGACACCACGAGCGTCAGCACCTATCTGGGAAGCGACGGTATCATGGGCTTCGAGATGTGCGGATGTCCCAGCTCGAAGAACAAGTTCGACATCTCCGCGGACCTCTTGCGCTGGCGGCTGGAGCTGGCCGGAGGGCAGCCACCGGTCGCCGACTTCTCCGGTAGCCCGACCAGTGGCGCCGCTCCGCTGACCGTGGCCTTCAGCGACCTGTCCACCAACAGCCCCACCTCCTGGTCGTGGACCTTCGGGGATGGCGGCAACTCGGCCGCGCAGAATCCCAGCCACCAATATACCGCGGTCAACACCTACACGGTGAGCCTAACCGCCACCAATGCCCAGGGCTCGGACACCGAGACCAAGCCAGGCTACATCACGGTGGCGAACCAGAGCTGCCACGTGGGCTCCATCGCCCTGGTGGGCAAGTACAAGGGCACCGGGGCTCCCAGCGGCCGCGGCTACTATGCAGAAGCGACCATCACTGCGCACGACCAGGCCTGCGCCGCGCTGGCGGGCGTCACCGTTGACGTCACCTGGTCGGGTTGTGTCTCTGGCACCAGTGCGGGCACAACCAATACCAGCGGCCAGGTGGTGCTGACCTCGCCGGTGAACCCGAGCGGGGGCACCTTCACCTGCACGGTGACGAACCTGACCAAGTCGGGGTATCCGTACAACTCCGGCGCCAACCACGAAACCTCGAAGACCATCCAGAATCCGTAGGTCTCAGATGGACGGACTGTGAGCGGGAGGGACCCCGCCTGGGCGGGGTCCCTCCCGCTATTGATGCCAAGGGGGAGCCTAGACGCAGGCCTCTCTGAACCGTCTCCGGTAGCCGGCCGGGGTCGTCCGGTAGTGTTTGACGAAAGTTCGGTGGAGATGGCTGGCGTCCACGAAACCGGCCTGCTCGGCGATGTGCTCTGTGCTGTAATCGCTGGCGAGCAGTTGGTGGGCGACGAAGGCGATGCGAGAGCGGAGACAGAACTGACCGTAGCTGAGGCCGACGCTTTCTCGGAATACCTGGCGGAAGCGAGAAGGGCTGAGCCCGCAGGCGGAGGCGACTTCGGGAAGGCTGATGCGGCTGCCAGGGGAGGCGTGAAGCGCGTTCATCGCCGGCATCAGACGCTCCAGGTTCCGCGCGTAGATGGGCGCCGGCAAGGCGATGCTGGTGGGAGGTTGCCAATTGCGTCGCAGAAGGATCAACAGGCGCAGCAGGTCGTGGCGCACGAGATCGCGCCAGCCCAACGGGCGATCCTCAACCTCACCTCTCATCTCCTCGGCGAGGGCGACCACCTGAGCGCGCAAGCGGTCATTGCTGACGCCGGGGCGCTGAACGGCAGGAATGGCAAACAGGTTCACCCAGGGAACATCGCCCACCATCTCTCCATCCAGGAACTCTGGCAGGAAGATGAACACCAGCGAGCGCGTATCCCGGTCGAGCACTCGCCAACCATGCGGTTCCCAGGCGGCAACCAGCCAGACGTCTCCCCGTTCCCCGACAAAGGTGGAGTCGGCGAACACCCTCCCCTGTCGGCCGGAGAGCATGATCCCCACCTCCACTCCTTCGTGCACGTCAAATTCCAGGGGACGCGGCGGAGAGACCTGGGAGTCGCAGTTGAGGGGATTCGCGTGGGAGAGATCGTGGAGGTAGCGCCTCGCCCGAATAGGCCAGTCAAGCGGTATATAGGTTGGGCGGGCTGGGTCAGTGACTCCCTGGCCGAGCAAGCGCCGGCGGCCCGAGGCGGGCGGCCCAGCACCGGCGACCTCCTCGTCTCTGCGCCACTGATCACCCGATGATCCCGCCCCTCCGACCCTGCTGGGCCCTCGGGGTCCTGACCGGGCGGATCCCGCCACCGCTGCCCCTCCAATGCGGTCGTGCCCCTCTGGCCCCCTGAAGGGACCCTCTCGCGGTCCTGAAAGGCGCGGCCAGTCGGATTATACAAGAAGTCCAGCTTCCTGTCCAATGACTAGCACTGTGAATAGGACGTAGACTGGGCCCGTCGCGAGGGCAGTTGCAGGAGTGGCGAGGAGGCGCCTTTCGGCGGAGGGGGCAGTCGCACTGTCGGGCGGGAGGCAGGTCCGCGAGGCGGCCCTCTGTGGTGGCCGGGCGGACGGCCTTGTCTCCCGGGTTGCATCCACATAACGGAAGGAGGTAAGAGCAAGGTTGAGCAGAGCAAGATGGATCGCGGTGCTGTGCGTGGTAGCAGCGAGCGCGCTTCTCCTCTCGTTGGGAGCAGAACGCGCGCAGGCCGGGCTCGCCTCAGTCTGGGCGGTGGACGATGGTGAGAAGATCTTCAGAGGCAACACCACCAGTCCGCTGAAAACCGGACAGGGTAACTCGGTGTGGAATGGCAGCAGCGTCTCGCTCTCCGCGGCGAGAAACGAGATCGTCGCCTTCCAGCTGATCCTCCAGGCAGACGGCTCGGGCGCGAACACGGTGAATGTGACCGTCTCTGACCTCACCAATGGTGGCTACACCATCAAGGGCAGCCATCCGCTCCCCTCCCCCAACAACTACGTTGGGGTAGGCGTGGAACTGTTCACGGAGCACTACCTGAACGTGTCAGTGCTCTCCGGCGACCCGAACGCGGGCTACTTCAACTGGTCGGCGGCGGCGGCTCCGGCAAACAGCGGCATGACCACCGGCTGGATGCCGGATGCCATGGTCCCCTTCTCCGCCGCCTCCGGAAAGGGTGGTGCGCCGTTCAACATCTCCGCCAACCAGAACCAGGGCGTCTGGGTGGACACCTACGTGGACAAAGGACTTCCCGCGGGCACCTACACCGGAACGATCACGGTCACGGTGGGCGGGAATACGGTGGCCACTATCCCGGTGAATCTGCAGGTGATGAACTTCACCTTGTCCGACGACAACCACTACAAGAGCATGATCTTCTACAGCGACTCCAACATTGCGGAGCGTTACAATCTGAGCTACTCAAACCAGTGGCCGATGCTCCTCAACTTTAGCCGGATGGCACACCGACACCGGCTCGATCTCATCGGCAATGGGACCTGGGATGAGATCAACAACATGGGCGGCCTGCTCAGCGGGTCCGCCTACACCACCGCCCAGGGGTATGAGGGACCGGGCGAGGGAGTCGGCAACTCGCTCTTCTCTGTCGGGACATACGGGGGCGCCGGCTGGGCGGACAACGAGGCGGCCTGGCGCACCCAATCCGATGCCTGGGAGAACTGGTTCACTGCTAATGCGCCGGGTGTGGATCGCTTTCTGTATCTGATTGACGAGCCAGGCTCGGATCAGTACAGCTGGATTCAGACCCATGCCTCGTGGATCCACAACAACCCGGGGCCCGGCAAGAACCTGCCGGTGTTCATCACCCACTCGGTCGCCGATCCTCTGATTGGGTCGGTGGACATCTGGTGCTCGCCTACGTCTCAGTACGATATGACCGCGGCAGCCGCGGCGCGGGCCAGAGGGGAGGACGTATGGTCCTATGCGGCTTATCGGCCGAAGACCGCGGCGGACGTGATTGACGACTGGGGCGTTGCCTACCGCCTGAAGCCGTGGATCGCTCACGAGTGCAGCGTTCCGCGGTGGTTTACCTGGGAGAGCACGCACTACCGCCGGAACCCGAATGAGATCAACCCGAACAGCACCATAGACGTGTGGACCGATCCGCTGGTGTTCCATACCTCCAGCGCCTCCGAGACCGGAAACGGCGATGGTACGGAGTTCTACCCGGGCCGGGACTACATCTACACCGCGCAGGACCGGCAGTTTGACGGCCCCATCGGTTCCTACCGCATGAAGATGTACCGGCGCGGCGCACAGGACGTGGAGTACATGTGGCTGGCGGAGCAGGCCGGCAGGGGACAGCAAGTGCAGAACATCCTGCAGGACCTGCTGCCGCATGTCATGGACACCGCGCTGACGGTCCCGGACTGGTCGAACGCCGACATCGTCTACGAGCAAGCGCGCAGCGAACTGGCAGACCTGGTGCTGGGGACGGCTCGGGCGCCCTCGGCCAAGTTCCAGGGCTCTCCCACCCGGGGCGTGTCGCCTCTGGTGGTGAACTTCACCGACCTGTCCGTCTTCTCGCCCACCTCTTGGGCGTGGACCTTCGGCGATGGCGGAAGCTCCACCGTCCAGAACCCGAGCCACACCTATTCTGGCAGCGGCGGCTTCACCGTGAGCCTCACGGCGAGTAATGCCCAGGGGCAGGACACGGAGGTCAAGTACAACTACATTACTCTGATCCAGGAAGCGGTTGTCTACCCGGACACATGGGCCACTCAGCCGGGCTGGGCAGACACGGCGATTGTCTCCGGAGGGCTCTCGAACCTGCAGCAGGACGACCAGTCCTACATGGTGATGCAGCCCACCAACGCCGCCAAGCGGTATGCGGTTCTCTATACCGCGGATACGGCTTACACCCCATCACAGCTCTCTCGCATCACCGCCGAGCATCAGGCCAAGCGGAGTGTGAGCAGTACGCCTAGCAGCGGTCTGGTATTCGTGCGCAAGTCGGACGCGAGCTGGCAGTATGTGGGCGACTGGCTGATGAACACCACCGACACCAACTGGAGCTGGGACACCACCAGCCCCAGCACCTACATGGACAGCAGTGGCGTCGTGGGCTTCGAGTTCTGCGGCTGCCCCAACGGGACCACCAGCTACACCATCTCCTCTGACGTGATGCGCTGGCGCCTGGAGATGGCGCAGGGCGGAGCCGTGGCGCCGATTGCGGAGTTCACAGGGGCTCCCAAGTCAGGCAATGCGCCCCTGGCGGTGCAGTTCACGGACTGCTCCTCTAACTCCCCCACCTCGTGGTCGTGGGCGTTCGGAGATGGAGGCTCCTCCACATCACGCAACCCGAGCCACACCTACACCGGAAGCGGCAACTATACCGTCAGCCTCACCGCCACCAACTCCGGTGGCTCGGACGGCGAGACCAAGAGCAGTTACATCTCGGTTTCGGGCGGCGGGAATCCGCCGGTGGCCAACTTCTCCGGCAACCCGACCAGCGGATACATTCCTCTGACAGTGGCTTTCACCGACACCTCGACCAATAGCCCGACCTCCTGGTCGTGGAACTTCGGGGACTCCAACACCTCAACCTCGCAGAACCCGAGCCATCAGTACACCAGCGCCGGCAGCTACACGGTCTCCCTACGGGCGACCAATGCCGCTGGCTACGATGACGAGGTGAAGACCAGCTACATCAGCGCCAGCACCCCGCCCTCACCTCCGGTGGCGAACTTCACCGGCTCACCCACCTCGGGCGCGGTGCCGCTGACGGTGAGCTTCACGGACACCTCCACCAACACCCCGACCTCGTGGAGCTGGAACTTCGGAGACTCCAGCACCTCGACATCTCAGAACCCCAGCCACCAGTACACCGGCGCCGGCAGCTACACGGTTTCTCTGCGGGCGACCAATGCGGGCGGCTATGATGACGAGGTGAAGACCAACTACATCACCGCCAACCCAGCAGCGCCGGTGGCGAACTTCACCGGCACGCCCACCTCGGGCACGGCGCCGCTGACGGTGAACTTCACGGACACCTCCACCAACGCCCCGACCTCCTGGTCGTGGAACTTCGGGGATGGTGGCACATCTACCAGCCAGAACCCGAGTCACCAGTACACCAGCGCCGGCAGCTACACGGTCTCCCTGCGGGCGACCAATGCCGGTGGCTATGACGACGAGGTGAAGACCAACTACATCACCGTCCAAGCTGCTGGTGGTACACCCACGTTTGTCGCCGCCGGGACAGTGGCATCTGGCACAGGAGCGATCACGCCCGCGCTTCCTGCTGGCCTCGCCGCGAACGACATCCTGCTGCTGTTCCTGGAGACCGCAAACCAGGCCGTCTCCATTTCCAACCAGAACGGCGCGACCTGGAGCGAAGTCGCTAACTCCCCGCAAGGCACGGGCACGGCGGGGGGAACAAGTGCGACGCGACTCACCGCCTTCTGGTCCCGGTACAATGGGACGCAAGGCGCACCGACCACCAGCGACTCGGGGAATCACCAGGCTGGGCGCATGATCGCCATCCGGGGTGTTGCCACTTCCGGCGACCCTTGGGATGTTACGGCCGGCGGAACTGAATCCACGGCCGACACCAGCGGCGCCATTCCGGGTGCTACCACCACCGTGGCCAATACTCTGGTGGTGGCGGCTATCGCCACCTCCTTGCCGGACGCGTCTGGCACGGCGAACTTCTCGGCCTGGGCAAACAGCAACCTGACCAGCGTCGCCGAGCAGACGGATAACACGGTTACCGCCGGCAACGGCGGCGGGCTCGGACTGGCAACAGGCGGGAAGGCGAGTGCCGGGGCTTACGGTAACACGACCGTCACCTGCGCGACATCGGCAGCAAAGGGCATGATGAGCATCGCGCTCAAGCCCTCGGGGGGGCCTTCGGCGCCGGTGGCGAACTTCTCCGGCACGCCGACCTCGGGCACCGCGCCCTTGACGGTAAACTTCACCGACTCTTCCACCAACACCCCGACCTCGTGGAGCTGGAACTTCGGAGACTCCAGCACCTCGACATCTCAGAACCCCAGCCACCAGTACGCCAGCGCGGGGAACTACACCGTCTCCCTGCGGGCGACCAATGCCGGTGGCTATGATGATGAGGTGAAGGGCAACTACATCACCGTCAACCCAGCAGCGCCGGTGGCGAACTTCACCGGCAACCCGACCAGCGGGACGGCGCCGCTGACGGTGGGCTTCACGGACACCTCCACCAACACCCCGACCTCGTGGAGCTGGAACTTTGGAGACTCCAGCACCTCGACATCTCAGAACCCCAGCCACCAGTACACCGGCGCCGGCAGCTATACGGTCTCCCTGCGGGCGACCAATGCCGGTGGCTACGATGACGAGGTGAAGACCAGCTACATCACCGTCAACCCGCCAGCCCCGGTGGCCAACTTCAGTGGCACGCCCATCTCGGGCACCGCGCCGCTGACGGTGAGCTTCACGGACACCTCCACGAACACCCCGACCTCCTGGTCGTGGAACTTCGGAGACTCCAGCACCTCGACATCTCAGAACCCCAGCCACCAGTACACCAGCGCGGGGAACTACACCGTGTCCCTGCGGGCGACCAATGCCGGCGGCTACGATGACGAGGTGAAGAGCAACTACATCACCGTCACCTCCGGCGGTGGACCAACGACCATCTTCTCCGACGACTTCGAGTCGGCGTTCTCAGGTTGGACCAATACCGGCACTCCCGACTGGTACACGGGCACCCCCAGGAATGGGACCCACAGCATCCGGCTGCTAGGGGCCAGCACCTCCGGGTACGACGAGGCGATCGAGCGCACCGTCTCCACTGCAGGCTACCAGGACATCGTGGTGACCTTCTATCTGGGCGCCAACAGCCTGGACAGCTCCAGCGAGTACGTGGAGGCGGTCTGGTACGACGGGAGCGGTTGGGCGCAGATGCACCGCATCAGCGACGGACAGGAGGACAACCAACTGCACCTGATCCAGTTCAATTGTCCGGCCGGCGCCAACAACAATCCCAGCTTTGCGATCAAGTTTGGGATTGTGGCCAGCGGCACGGGCGACTACGGCTACGTGGACGACGTGGTGGTTGCCGGCACGCCGGGCGGAGGCCCGCAGCCTCCGGTGGCGGACTTCAGCGCCTCGCCCACCTCAGGCGCGGCGCCTTTGACCGTGAGCTTCACGGACACCTCGACCAACTCACCCACCTCCTGGAGCTGGAGCTTCGGGGATGGTGGCACCTCTACCAGCCAGAACCCGAGCCACCAGTACACCAGCGCGGGTGACTACACCGTCAGTCTTACCGCCGCCAACGCGGGCGGTTCGGACAGCGAGACGAAGACCAACTACATCGCGGTGTGCGCGGCGAACGAAGCGTTCGCCTACCCGGACACATGGGAGGCGAACTGGTACACGCCCGGGGTCTCTGTCCAGTCTGGTTCTCTCGCAGACCTTCGGACCGACGACGGCCAGTACCTGGTGATCCGCTCTGACCCGAGCACGCAGCGCTACGGGGTGATGTACACGGCGGACACCGCCTACGCCCCGAGCCAGATGAGCAAGATCACCGTGGAGTATCAGGCCAAGGTGAGCCGGAGCGACACCCCCAGCAGCGGCGTGACCTTCATCCGCAGGTCCGACGGGACCTATGAGGACGTGGGCGGCTGGCTGATGGGCGCCACCGACACCGACTGGAGCTGGAATAGCACCGCAGTCTCAACCTACATGTCCAGCGCGGGCGTGGTCGGGTTCGAGTGGTGCGGTTGCCCGACGGGCGGCAACACCAACAACTACGATGTTTCCTCGGACAAGCTGCGCTTCCGACTGCAGCTTGTCACCGTGAACCCTCCGGTGGCCGACTTCTCCGGGTCGCCAACCTCGGGGACGCAGCCGCTCGCGGTCACCTTCACCGACCTCTCCACCAACTCGCCGACCTCTTGGTCGTGGAACTTCGGGGATGGCGGCACCTCTACCAGCCAGAACCCGAGCCACCAGTACACCAGCGCCGGCAGCTATACGGTCTCCCTCCGGGCGACCAATGCTGGCGGCTACGATGATGAGGTGAAGAGCAACTACATTAGCGTCTCGGGGCCGACGGAGGTCTACGTATACCCCTACAACTGGACAAGCTGGGCTGGCGTGACGCTGCTCTCGGGGACGCTGACCGATCTCCAGACCGACAACGACGTGTACATGGTCTACCGGTGCAACACCAGCAACCAGCAGTTCCAGGTGGAGTACGATTGGGACACCACGTATGCTCCCGCCGACCTCAGCAAGATCACCGTAGAGCTGCAGTGGAAGGGCAGTCGGTCCGACACCCCGGGCTACGGCCTGCTGATCTGGAACTACAGCACGAGCACCTGGGAGGGCCTACGGGACCGCACTCTGTGGTACACCACGGATACGAACTTCACGTGGGAGACGACGAGTGTCTCCGCATACCTGAACGCGGCCGGGGAAATGAAGCTGACCTACTGCGGCTGCCCGGTGAACAGCAACAACTACGATACCTCGATTGACGTGACGCGGATGAAGTTCACGCTCAACTGAGGTGTGCGGACAGGTCGCCACAGGCGACCAAGACCGCCTATGACTTTTGGGCTGGTCCGGCGCAAGGCGCCGGACCAGCCCTTGTTCTGCTTGCACCGGCTACCGGTTGACACCGCCTGTTCGTTGTGCTACCTTGCTGTCGGCGGGCCGTGTCCCTCCGGCGACACGGCCTATAATGCGGGGAGATTGGGGTTGGGGAACACGGCGGGACGATGAACCAGATCGGTCCCTATCAGATCATCAGCGAACTGGGGCGAGGGGGCATGGCCCTGGTCTACCGCGCGCTGCAGCCCTCCGTCAACCGCATCGTGGCGTTGAAGGTGCTGCCGCCGCACATGGAGACTGACGCGGAGGCCCTTGAGAGATTCCGGCGGGAGGCGGAGACCGCCGCCAATCTCACTCACGAGCACATCGTGAAGGTCTGGGATGCATCGGTCACCAACGCCCCCTTCTACATCGCCATGGAGTTCCTCGACGGGGGCACGCTTGCCGACCGACTGGCGGCGGGGCCGCTGCCGGTGGAGCAGGCGGTGTCCGTCGCCGGCAAGGTATGTGCCGCTCTCCATCACGCGCATCAGCGAGGCGTGGTGCACCGGGACATCAAGCCGGCCAACATCATGTTCGGCGCCGGCGGTCGGCCGGTGGTGACGGATTTCGGCATCGCGCGCGCCAGCGAGAAGACGCAGTTGACCGCGCCCGGGGCGAAGTTCGGCACCCCAAACTACATGGCCCCCGAGCAGGCCAGCGGGCTGCCCATTGACGGCAGGACGGACATCTACTCCGCGGGAGCGGTGCTGTATGAGATGGTGACAGGGCGGCCTCCCTTCGGGAGCGACGATCCCCTGGCGGTCATGTACCGGATCGTCAACGAGCAGCCGCTGCTCCCCAGCGCACTCAATCCAGGCGTGCCACGGGCATTGGATGCGGTGGTGCTGCGATCCCTGGAGAAGGACCCCCGCCACCGATACCAGACCGGCGGAGAGATGGCCGCCGCGCTGGCCGCGGCGACGCGCCCGGTCATAGAGCTGGCCCCCACCCTCACCTCGCTGCCCACGCCACCCCTGGGCGGGAAGGCGACGGCGGCGCCGCGAAAGTACGCCCCAGCCAAGGGAAGGCGCCGATGGGCGCTGGCCCTTGGCCTGTTGCTGGCGGTACTGGCAGTGGGCGCGGGAGCGGCCGCCTACTTGTCGGCGAACGGCCTGCTGTCCCGGCCGGGCGCCGACCAGCCGAACCTGGAGAAGACCAGCCGGGACCAGATCGAAGCGGTCGCACCGGCCGGAGACCCGCGCTCGCAGAGCGAGCAACCAGCTTTGCTGCAAGATGACCCTTCACCGGAGGGCAGCGGGTCGGCTCACGCCGCCGCTGTTGAGCCGCGGAAGCCCGAGCCTCTCGCTCTGGTGGGAGTGCCGGATGTGGTTGGCAAGCCCAGCGGGGAGGCGCGCACGCTTCTGCAGCAGGCCGGGTTCTCATGCAGCCCCGCCACCAAGCTAGACGGGTCAGTGGCAGCAGGGAGGGTGATCAGCCAGGACCCAGCGGCGGGCAGCAGGGAACCGCCGGGAACAGCAGTGCGGATCACCGTCAGCTCGGGGCCCCCGCCGGCGGCCACCGGAGGGCAGGGCAGGACGCGCCCCAGGCCCGCGGGGAAGCCCAGCACACCGGTGCCCGCGCCGAAACGACAAGGCCCCACACCTCTGCCGCCGTAGTGAGGCCCTGGCGCCAGGCTAGTGCTTCGTAGCGAAGAGGCTTCGCCACCCTCCTTCGCGGGGCTCCATAGCCCCGCTTCGAAGGGGCGACGGAGCCTTCGCAGAGTAGCAAGGGAAGGGCGGCGGAGGCGAGAACATAGGGGGGAGGCAGCGTAGTGGCTGGGTCGGCAGGGCCGACCGCCACGGCGGTCCCCGGTTGGACATGGGCGAGGGAGGCGTGTGTCAACAGGATCTCTGAGAGCGCCAAGAGGATACCTGAGCGAGGCGCGGTTCGAAGAACTGCACGAGGCGTGCTGGCGTGTGGTGTTCGCCCTGTGCCGGTCACGTCTGGGCGATCGCGAGGAGGCGTTGGACGCAACGCGGGACGTGTTCCTCCGCAAATGGCGAGCGCGACACGGGTATGATCCTGAGCGCGCCTCCTTTCTCACCTGGGTTCGTCGCAATGCCGAGCGTGTCTGCATAGATCGTCTGCGCCGCAGGGCGGTGCGGGGAGAACCCCAGGAACTGCCGGATGACCTCCCTGCAGAGAATCCTCCGGGCGCGGAGAGCGACCGCGCTCTCACGCGCGTGGTGGTCGGCCAAGCACTCGACCGGCTGGGTGATCAGCAGCGACAGCTCGTGCTGATGCACAAGGTAGAGGGCTACACCTGGGAGGAGATCGCCGCCGACACGGGCCTGACGGTAGCGCAGGCACGCGAGCGCGTGGCAAAGGCGCTGGACGCGCTCCGGTCGTTCCTGCGCCAGCTAGGGATCGCGGTTGACATGTGAGTGGCTGGGTCGGCAAGGCCGACCGCCACGGCGGTGCCTAGGCGGAGCCGGGATGGCGGCCCTCTGGGCCTATAGCCACCGGAGGCCTAGCGGCCGCAGACAAGGGTGGCTGCTTCGTATATGTCCCAGGCCTGCCCGGCCGGGGAAGGAGTCCGCCTGGAATGCCCAAGGCTAGTTTAACACGGTTGCTCGAGGACTGGTTCAGGGACGAGGTGGAAGCGTCTCCTTCCGGCGATCCGCGCCGTACCCCTTTGTGCCTACGTTTCCACGAGATCTCGGCCGCGGTCGAGGAGAAGGGCGCGATGCCCCCTGAGCGGGCGGCCCACGTGAGGGAGTGCCGATGGTGCCAGGACAGCCTGGAAGCCTACCGCACCGCCGAAACCGCCCCCGAACCGAGCATCACCATCTCCATGGGGCTGGAAGGGCAGTGGCCTCCCGAGCTCAGAGACTGCCTTCGCAGATGGCTCAAGAAGATGGCGCGGCAGGAGCCGGGCGAGACTCCGGCTCCTGCCCATTTCGATGACGAAGGCACTCTCCATGTACGCTGGCGCGGCCTCGAGGTGGAGGGCCCGGTGAAGGTATCGTTGGTCTGGGAGGGAGCGGAGCTGCCGCTGGCGCGGGGAGTGGTGGAACGAGGGACGCTGCAGATCAGAGAACCGCTGCCAAGGCTGGGAGTGCGGAATGTGGACGTTTCCCAGCGGCTGCTGCGGGTGCGACCCTTCGACGGGCCCAGGGTCACCCCGAGCGAAGTCGAGGGGCGATCCGAGGATGGCCCATAGCGTGAACCGCGCCTGGCGAAAGGAGCGCAGGATGGCGAGGAGACTATGGCTGGTCTGCTTGCTGGTGGCGGCGGCCAACGGCCTGTCCGGCCATGGGTCGGCTCTGGGAGCGGCCGAGCAGCCCAGGCTTAGCTACATCCGCGACCTCAGGCAGTCATTGGGCCAGACGGTCACCGTGCGGGGGCGCACCGGGGTGATCAGAGAGACCCCAGCCTCCGATGGATGCAATGCCTACACCCTGCGGGACGACTACGGCTATCTGGTGGACGTCCATATCAAGCCCTCGGAAGACTATCCCATTATGGGCGCCACCTACGATATCAGCGGAGAGGTGGGCCAAGACAGCGTTACCCAGGCCCTTTACCTCGAGGCGAGCTCACAGCAGAAGGTCTATGGTGGGCCGGACCCGGTGGTGATCAACAAGACGGTGACCACCACCCGAGTGGAGACGCCCGCCTGGCTGGTGCCTTTGGTCGTCGGGTTGATCGTAGTGGGGGCGGTGGTGGTGGCGCTGATCGTGCGCCGAATGCTGCGGCGGCGGGGCGGGGGAGCTGGTCTGAGCGCTCCCTGGGGGTATGTGGAGGTGGTCTCCGGTCCGCACCAGGGAATGCGAGTGGCACTGCGGGATGACACCACCGCCGTCGGGAGGCACCTCGATCCGGTGAAGGAAGTGACGCTTGATAACGACAGGAATATCTCCCGGAGGCATGGGGTGATCATCCGAGAGGGCGACGCCGTCTACTACGTGGACACCAACAGCACCAACGGCTCTTCCGTGAACGAACAGCCGGTGGCCAGCGGCCAGCGTATGCCCATCTCGCCTGGCACCCTGATTCGCGTGGGCCCGAAAACGGTGCTTCGCGTCGAGCATCCCGAAGCGGGAGATGTCACCCGCGGGCCACAGGCGGAGAACACCGGGGAATGGGGGGACGCAGAAACCGGACGCTCACCCGACCCGCGGCTTACCTAACCGTGTCCGCGGGCGGCCAATCGGGGGCCGGAATGGTGCAGATGCTGCTGGAGGTAACCGAGGGGCCGCGCAAGGGGCGTACCTTCGAGCTGCCGGCCGACTCGGTGGTGCTGGTCGGCCGCTCTCGCCACTGCCACTGCCGGGTGGGTCCGGACAGCCAATGCTCGCGAGTCCATCTCATCATCGAGGTGGCCCCACCCAGATGCCGGCTCCGAGACCTGGGCAGCAGCAACGGGACGTTCGTCAACGGCCACCGGGTGGCGGAGGCGGAGGTGCGTGATGGCGACGTGATCCTGGTGGGCCGGACCAGCCTGCTCGTGCGCGCCGTCGAGCCCGCCGCACCTATGCCCGCAGACGCGGCCCTTCGGCCCGTTCAGGACCCCGAAGGGGTCCCTCAGGGTCCCGAGGGGCAGGCTCAGGGTCACCCCGAGCGGAGTCGAGCGGCTGCGGCGCCGCAGCCAGAGGTCCCAGCGGCGGCGCCCGAACCTGAACCGGGGAAGGAGGCGCAGCCGGCCCCGGCCCCCGCGCCTGCTGCCCGGCCCGCTCCTCCGCGCGAGGAGACTGCCCCCCACACCCCCTGCCTGCGCTGCGGACAGATGGCCGCAGTGGCCCCCTCCCAAGCGGCCATCAGCTACGTGTGTCCCCAGTGTCAGGAGGCGATGCGCGCGGCCGGAGAAGCCGTCCCCGGCTATCGTCTCGTCCAGCAGTTCAGGAAGGGCGGGATGGCCCTCCTTTGGCTGGCGGAGGACACCCGCAGCGGGCGGCAGGTGGTGGTGAAGACGATGATCCCGGACCTGGCAGAGAGCCAGCGGGCGGTGCGGATGTTCCACCGGGAGAGCAGTATCTCGGTCGGGCTGCGGCATCCCAACATCGTCGAGTTCCTCGGCGCCGGGCAGTACCACGGGCACCTGTACATCGTGATGGAGTATGTGGTGGGCGTGGACGCGGAGACGCTTCGCACCCAGCGCGGGGGACAGCTCTCCCCCCAGCAGGTGGTCGCCATTGGCCGGCAGGTGCTGGCCGCCCTCGACTATGCTCACCACCAAGGGATTGTCCATCGCGATGTCAAGCCCTCGAACATCCTGGTCAGCGGTGAGCTCCCGGACTGCCAGGCGAAGGTGACGGACTTCGGCCTGGCGCGCGTCTACCGGGCGGCCGGCCGCAGCGACATCACCGGCCGGGGGGATGTGCGCGGCTCTATTCCTTTCATGCCTCCAGAGCAAGTGCTGAATTGCCGGGGAGTTGACCAGCGGGCGGACCTCTTCGCCCTGGGCGCCACCATGTATCACCTCCTCACCGGCCGTTTCTGCCGGGACTTCAACGTGAAGAAGAAAGACGCCCTGCTGACCGTGATCGAGGACCCGATCGTGCCGATAGAGCGACGGGGCGTGCCCCTTCCCCTGGCTCTCGCGGCAGTAGTCAACCGGTCTGTGGTACGGGAACCGGGCCGGAGATTCCAGACCGCGGCGGAGATGAGCGCGGCGCTGGAGCAGACATCGCTGGGCTGATGGGATGAGGTGTTGCTGTGGCATCAGAGTGCGCATCGGGCCACGACTGGGACGGCTGCATCTGCTGGAGATGCGGGGCGACCCGCGAGCATGTCTACTCTGCCCTCGACCAGTGCACGTGCAAGCGCTGCGGCGAGGCGCGACACGAGTGGCAGGGGTGTAGCTGCACTCGCTGCGGAGCGACTCGCCACGATCCCGACGCCAAGTGCCGGTGCCGCCGGTGCGGGGAGCTGGCGCACGACTGGGGCACCTTTTGGGAAGAAGGGATCAAGAAGCGAAGCCCGCACTGCCAGAGGTGTGGGCTGCCCAGCGGCTAGGTCGAAGGGACCGCTGGCGTCGCTCGCCGAGCTCTCATCCCGTCCTTCAGGGCCAGGGACATGGCGGTCTCGGTTTCGCCAGGGCCGGGGCTGTCTGCCGCCGCACCGCGGAAGAGCCTGCACGCGCTCCAGCCACGCCTGCCCGGCCAGGGGCCGCAGGAGGCTGCTCCGTCTGCGTATGTGTCACTGAGACACCCATCACGGAGGTGCGCCGATGAGAGCAACAGCAAGGCTGGCATGGATGGTGGCGGCGCTTTGCCTGATGATGACCTCCTGCCGGGCGGAGACCGTTGCGCAGGCCGTCAAGCGCATCGGCCGCGCAAGGCACACCGCCTTGCCCGCGCCGGAGGCGAAGCAGGCCTCGCGCACCGTGACGCGCGGCATCACCGTCGTGAACGCCGGCAAGCACTCGATCTCCGTTCACTTCCACGGGCCGGAGAGCAGAATGGTCAAGGTGGCCGCCGGCAAGAGCGCGGAGGTGACCCTGAAGCAGGGCAGCTACGAGGTGGCGGTGGAGGCCAAGGACCCGAAGGGCGCGGCCGCGCCGCTGTACGGCGTCCAGCGGTACCAGGCGAAGACTCATTACTGGCTCAAGCTCTACTCCGGCGGCCCCACCGCCGGGAAGCAGGGGGAGAAGGCACCGGGAACACAGAGCTCTTCTGCCGGGCAGTCCTCCGAACGCAAGCAAATCGAACAGGCGATTGACCGCATCAAGCGGGGGCCGCATTCCTCGATGCCGCCGGCGACGAGCCAGTACTCAGACGGCCCCGTGGGCAAAGGCATGACCCTGGAGAACCACACGCCCTTCAATCTCGTTTTCTACTTCAAGGGCCCGGTCCTGGACATGGCGAAGGTGCCGGCGGGCAAGACGGCTGACATCGCCCTGGTTGTGGGGCGGTACGAATTGGCAGTGGAGGCCGAGCCGAAGCCAGGAGTCCAGGTGCAGCCCTTCTACGGGAAGCACGGCTACGAAGCCAACGCGCACTACTGGCTGAAGCTGTGGATGAAGGAGCTGTGACCGCGGCGACGGCGCCTCTATCAGGTGTCTCTGGCCTCCAGCTCGGGCAGCAGGCAGGCGAGGGCGGCGGCGACCAGCAGCAACAGCACGCTCCACTCCATCGCCCGCCCCAGCGCAGCGGCCGCCGGCGCTGACCGGGCGAGGAAGTCCGCCAGGGCCCCCACCCCGGTGGCCGAGAAAGACCCGGCCGCCCACGCCGCGCCCATCACCAAACCCGAGGCGGCGGTCGCATGTCTAGGGAGCAACTGCTGGGCCATTACGATATTCACCGGCAGAGCGGCAAATAGGCAAGCGCCTAGCGCTAGTGCCATAGCGGCGGCGGCCACCCCATCCGCGCGCAGAAACACCAGGAAGCATCCCGCCGCAAGTGCGAGCGTCACCGCGGTTACCCAGCGCTGCTGCAGCCGCCGCACCGCCAGCCCTCCGGCGATGCCGCCCAGCGCTCCGGCAAGGCTGAACCCCAGCAAGGTGAAGCCGCCCAGCGCCAGGGGTTCCCCTCTTCGCTCGCACAGCAGAGGCACGAAGGTGGTGAAGGTAATGGCCGCTGCCGCCCGCAGTGTCACCACCAGATAGAGCGTGAGCATCGGTGCCAGCCAGGCCAGAACCTGCAGGCCCTCATGGGGGCCGGTATCCTCGGCAGGCCTGCTGTCGGATCGAGGGACGGAGACGAACAGAAACACCCCCACTGCAATGCCGGCGACGGCCGTGAGCCAGGTCCGCTCCAACCCAAACAGGCCCACGAAGGTGATCGCCAGCAAGGGGCCGGAGCCGAAACCCAGGTTGCCCCCACCTACGAAGAACGCCATCACACGTGCGCCTTCGGCGCACGAACTCCGGGGGTCGCCGCGAAGCGGCGACCTAACGCTGCTCCTCCCCCGCGCCGCCCTGCCCGCAAGCGAGGCCGCCACCGGATGAAAGGTGGCGTTGCCGATGCCTCCCACGGTGAGCACCAGAAGCAGGGCCCGGTAGCTGCCAACCACCCCAAGGCAGGACATGGAGAGAGCGGTTACCATGGGACCGGCCACCGCCAGAGCTCGCCGTCCCACCCGGTCGCCCAGGTGGCCGAAGACGGGTTGGAGGAAGTTGGAGACCAGGCCGATGAGGGTCACGGTGAGCCCGACGCGAGTGAGAGACAGGTCCATCCTCGCCACCAGCAGCGGCAGCAGACCGGGCAGGAAACCCATGTACATGTCATTGATGCCATGGGCGAGGGAGAGGGCCACCGCCGTGCGGCGGCCCGGCGACTGCCGGCTCCCGCGGGCCACGCTCGCTTCAGCGATCATCACGCAACAGCTCGGCCTGCGGCCCCGGCATTACTGCCACCAGCCGCGAAGGCCGTCGGCAGTCTCCCGATCAGCGTCGGCCATCGCCGTCTTGCCGAGCACTGAATATCCGAGCGCACGGTATTCATAGAAGTTGGGCCTACCTGGGTCTTGCGCGATCGCCGCGGTGGAGGCGGCGACGAGCCTTCTCGCGTACGGCGTCACCTCTTTCGCCAGCCCGTGGCTCAGCGAGAAGTCTGCGATATCGTAGAGGGCGTCGATGCGGACAGTGGAGATGGCGAGCGCCCGGTCGAACTGTTGGTAGGCAAGTCGGCGATTGCCATCTCGCAGATCCACCACCCCAAGCCCGATGTGCATGGTCGGCGACTCCTGGCCCCATTCGCCAGGCCGGTCCTCCCCCCACCCTCCCGCCTTCTCGAAGGCCTGCCGGGCGGCGGCGAAGTCGCCCTTGCTCAGGGCGATCAGGCCCGTGTACACCCGCATCTGAAAGGTGTCCCTCTGGGAGGAGGCGGCGCTGTCCAGTATCCGCTCGGCATATCCCACTGGTGTCAGCTCCTCCCACTCCTTGGGTGTCACCGCCATGAAGGGAAGCTGGTAGAGGGCCTGGTCGAGATCGCTGGGGTCCAGCGCCCCTCCGGCGGGCGAGACGCGGCCTTGCACCAGTTGCGGCAGGTCCTCCCCGAGCAACTGCAGCCCCGAGAACACGCTCCCCGTGAGTGGGCACACGCTTCGGGGATCGTATCCGTGCGCTTCGTCGTAGGTGACAAGCGACTGCACGAAGCTGGCGTCTCCCTGCTCGCTGTCTCCCACGCTAATCAAAGCATCGGCCAGCGCCTCCCTCATGAAGCGGTCGTTAGGCCGTAGAGAAAGCGCATTCTGGCACGCGTCCACCACCCGATCGGCGTAGTCGTAGGAGGCGAGGAGCTGCGCCCGCATGATCCAGGTATTCGCCAGCCTCATGCTCGTCGCATCCAGAAGCGTCTGCGCGTCGAGGCGCCGCGTGCACATGCTCTCCAGCGCCTGTGGACCTTTTGCCCCGGCGAACTCTCCCACCGCCTTCAGCAGCCCGGGGATGGTGGCCGACACACCGGACAACTGCAGCGCCTTGGGGGCAGTGTACTCGAGCACCGGGCGCTCTACCGTGTTGAGCGGTCCTCCAGGCACCCGCACACTCATCGGACCTACGATGCCATCTGGCCTCAGACCGGTCTTCGCGGCGGAACCCTCGCCTGTCATCGCTCTGAGCTGCTCCGGCCCGGCGACGAACCACCCCAGCACATCCCCTACGCTGTGCGCCCCCATGGACAGAAGATCCCCAGCTATCTTCGGGTCGGACATATGCTCGGCGACGCGATCCGGGTCTATCTTGAAGTCGCCCTTCGCACCGATCAGCACCACGTCAATCCCGCAGTACCACATGGTGGCGTTCGGAAACACCTCCATGAAGCTGCGCACGATGCAGGCGAAGTCATCGGCGGAGAGCTGATACAGGGGGATCCACTGGGCGATCACCCCGCCTTCGCGCAGGCGCTCCCGGCACACCCGCCAGTGATCCGAGGAATAGAGGATGCCGTTCCCGAGGATGAACGGATGGATCGGATCCGAGCTGATGATGTCGTATTGCGTCCGCACCGCCTTCACGTAGTTGGCGCCATCGTTGATGACGATCTTCACCTTCGGGTTGTTGACCACATCGAAGTTCCATTCAGCAAACCGCGAGGCGCCCTCCGGGACTTCCTCATTCAGCTCCACCACCGTCACGTGCTCCAGACTCGGGTAGCTGGCAATGATGCCGGTGGACACTCCGGCGCCGAGGCCGATCAGCAGCGCCTCCTTCGGTTCCGGGTGCAGCAGCACGGGCAAGTGCCCCAGCATCCTCAGCGCCCGCATGTCATACAGGTAGGTGGTTGCCACCGGCTCCGCGTTTATGGAGATGATCTTGTCACCCCATCCTGTCTCCAGCACATCCACGGCCGCCGAGACGCCCTCCTTGTGATAGAGCAGCCGCTGCATGTAGCGGTCGGTGATGTCTACCGTGGTGCCACCCGCCTGGCCCAGATAGTAACCTCCCCCGAACGGCCCCCACCCGCCGAACAGCAGCTTCGTGTTCAGCCGCGGATGGAGGAACGCCAGGAGGACCACCGCCGCCACCATCGCCATACCGATGCCGGTTCGCACATCACTGCGCCACGGCCTGGCGAGGGCGATCGCCACCGGTCCGCCCACCGCCATGAGAGCCAGCGCCGCCACCACCAGCGACCCTTCCAGGCCGAGGAACCTGACCAGCACGAACCCCCCCAACAGCGAGCCGATGATCCCGCCCAGGGTGTTCACCGAGTACACGTCAGCGACCGTGCGGCCCACTCGCTCAATCCCCTTGGAGTGCATGCGGACCAGGAGCGGGAAGCTGGCGCCGGAGAGGAATGTGGGCACGAACACCAGCGCGAAGCAGACCACGAACTGCGTGACGATATGCAGGATCCAGTTGTCGCCCATCCAGTCGCCCAGGCGCAGGAAGGCGAACGGCAGCCAGTTGATGACGGCCGGGCCGAGCGCCGCGCACAGCCCGCCCCCAAACATGAGGAACGCCACCAGCGCCGCACGGTTGCGCGCCGGGTCCACCCATTTAGCAAACACCGCGCTCCCCAGGGCGATGCCCACCAGCACTGCGGTCAACATGGTGCAGAAGGCGTAGGTAGTGGATCCCAGCACCAGCACCAGGCTCTTCGTCCACACCACCTCCAGCGCCAGCACGGTGAGCCCAGATGTGAAGGCCAGCACCAGGATGGCCTTGTCCGTCAGGTTCCACCCGGGCCGCTCCTCTGGCTCCGCCAGCTCCTCCCGGCCCGACACCGGCTTCACCGCCGGCCGGAACAACGCCAGCCGGCTGAGCAAGAGGGCGACCGCGGCAAGCACGAAGTTCCCGAGCGCGGCGAGCAGGGTCGTCTTCGTCACCCCGAAGGCCTGCACCAGCAGGAAGCCCGCGCTGAACGCCCCAGCCACCGCGCCAAATGTGTTGACGGCATACAGGCGCCCAACGTTGAGCCCGAGCACTCCCTCCCGGTCAACCATCAGCTTGCTCACCACCGGCAAGGTAGCGCCCATCAGGGTAGTGGGCACTACCAGCACCACGAAGCACACCGCAAAGCGATAGAGCGTGAACAGGGTGAAACTCCCCGCCGCCCAGGAGTAGACCGCAGGATAGGTGGCTTCCGCCGCCCCCAGGATCAGGGGCAACAGCAGCGCGTAGGCGCCCACCACGCCTTCCATGAGGCCGTACACCGCAAGCGGGTGAATGCGCGTGCGGTCAACCAGGCGTCCTGCGACATAGCTACCTAGAGCAAGTCCGGCAAAGAAGGCGGCGAGGACCGTGCTCACGGCGTAGGTGGTGACGCCGAACACGAGGCCGAACTTGCGACCCCAGACCACCTCGTAGATGAGGCTGGTCATCCCCGACAGGAAGAAGAGGATGTAGACCACTGCCGCCCATGGTATCCCCGAGGCGGCGGGCCTAGAGAGGCGCGCCCGATTGGTGCTTGTTGCCAAGGCCAACTCCTTATGTCGCCGGGCCGTGTCCCTCCGGCGACACGGCGTTGGTGTCTTGCGGGCCCGCGAGGCCCGTGTTCTGCAGGTTCTCGCGCGTTCGCAGCGAATCCTAGGTGGCGCCTTCAGCGCCACCGCCCAGAGTTCGTGCGCTCGAGGCGCACGTGAAGGAGGGGACGGAGCCCCGCTCCGTCCTGCCTCTTCCCCGCAGGAGGCGCACTTCCTGCATCCCTGAGCCCAGGGCTCAGGCAAGGAGCATGACCATGATCCACGTCCGGGTGGGCCCAAGCGCGGGCGACTTCGTGGGCGACACCAACGAAGCCATCCAGCGCGCCGTTGACGCAGCCGCGGCGCGGGGCGGCGGCACGGTGGAGCTCGCTTCAGCCACGTACACGCTTCACAACTCCGTGATGCTTAGACGCAATGTCCGCCTCCTCGGTTCCGGGGCAGACACGGTGCTGCGCAAGTGCGACGGCGCCGCGAGCGAGTTCGCGGTGGACGCCGACTACGGCCAAACGAAGGTGACAGTCAAGGATCCGACCGGCTTCCGGGCCGGCATGGGTGTGGTGATCAAGGACGATCGCTCCGGCGGCTGGCTTGATACCCTGGCTACCATTACCTTGGTACAGGGGAACGTCATCCACCTGGACCGCATGTTGATCATGGACTACGACGGAGACAACGGCGGCCTTGTCTTCAACAGCTTCCCGCCAGTCGCCGGCTTCGATGTGGACGGCGTGGTAATGGAAGGCCTTTGCGTTGACGGCAACAAAGAGAACAACCTCCCCATCAACGGTTGCATCGGAGGCGGGTACTACCTCTTCAAGGCGAGGAACTGCCGCATCGCCGACTGCGTGCTCCGGGATTTCGCCGGAGACGGGATCAGCTTCCAGATCACCCAGGACATCCTGGTGGAAAGGTGTGAGATCACCGCCATCACCGGCCTCGGCCTCCACCCGGGCACCGGCTCGGCGCGGCCGGTAATCCGCAACTGCCGGTCCCACCACAACGATGGCGACGGATTCTTCCTCTGCTGGCGGGTGCAGGAGGGCCGGTTCGAGAATAACGAGTTCGTCGGCAACGGCCGCCATGGCATCTCCGTCGGCCACAAGGACACGGACAACCTATTCGCCAGCAGCACCGTGCGCGGCAACGGTTCTCATGGCATCTACTTCCGCGACGACAAACCCACCAACGCGGGCAGCCGCAACAGGTTCCGCGGGAACGTGATCGAGGACAATGCGGGCTGTGGGGTGCGCATCGAAGGGTACACCACAGACCTCCTGTTCGAGGATAACACCATCCGCGACACGCGTGCCGGCGATGCCCGGACCCAGCGGGTCGGCGTTTTCGCCGGCGAGCGCTCGGCGCGGGTGCGCCTGGCGCGAAACCGGGTGGAGAACCACCCCGACGGAGACGTGCAGGGGGAGGCGCACACCGAGGGGTGACGCGACTCCGTGGGCCACACCTGTCCCGCCGTTGACCAGGCCGGACGCGGCGGCTATAATCCCACCATAGGCCGTGTCGCCGCAAGGACACGGCCGAACGGCATTCCATGATCGTGATTTCCCGCACGCCAGACGGCACCGAGATTCGCGCGCCCGCGGGGGTGTTTCCGCCGAGAGGGGCCACCACCGCGAGCTTCGTATTGCTTGGGGCCTTGGGCGCCCTGCTGGCGATGATCTATGCGGCCGGTGAGTGGTGGCATCTCAGCGGCGGGTTCGGCTTTCCCACGGACGCGGCCTGGACCAGGGCGGTCTTCGCCAGAAACCTGGCCGAGGGCCGCGGGCTCTGCTTCAACCCCGGAGTGGCGGTAGCCGGCGCGCCGGGACCGGCTTGGCTGGCCATGCTGGCGGCGGGCGGCTATCTGCTTGGTGACTTCGTGGGCGGGGCGAAGCTGCTCGGCGTCTGGGCGGTAGTGCTCACCGCCTACCTGGTGTGGATGATCACCCTCGACCTGCTCTCGGATTGGCGCTTCGCCTTCCTCGCCGCGCTGACGACAGTTGTTGCCGCTCCCCACTTTCTCGCGGCCGGACTCGGCGGCACTGAAAGCGCGCTGGGCGCCCTGCTGCTCGCCGCCACCATCCGCTGGCAGGCGAGAAGCTGGGACGGCTCTCGCGGCCAGCGCCTCGGCCTGGCGCTGGCCTGCGGGCTCGGCGCGCTCTGCCGTCCGGAGCTAGCCCTGCTGGTGCCTGCCGTTCTCCTGGACCGTGTGCTCGTGACCGCTGTCAGAGGGAAAGCCGGGGGCAGGATGCGTGCGATCCTGGCGGGGGGCCTGCCGGAAGCACTCGGGGCGGCAGCGCTGGCGATTCCCTATCTCATCTACAACTGGAACGTAGGCGGTGCGCTGTGGCAGCAGCCTGGCCTCGCCCTTCGCGGGCAGTCAGTGTTCGCCTGGTCGGTTACCGCGCTGAAGCTGCTTTGGACCAGCTCCCCTCTCGTGCTCGCGGCCTCCGTGCTCGGGCTGCCGGTCGCTGTACTCTCGGCGGCGCGCCCGCGCAGCGACCATTCCAGCTTCCTGCTTGTCCTGCTGCCCATCGCACTCTTGTCAGCCCCCGGCCTCATCTGGAGAGACGCCAGCGCCGCCAACGGCGCCTACACGGCGGCCTGTCTCACGCCGGCGATCTGCGTGCTGGGGAGCGCAGGGTTGTTTGCGCTGTACCGCACGGCCAACTCGCTGCGGCTTCGCAACCGTCCTTCCCTCGGCAAGAATCTCAGCTTCGCGCTGGGGATCACGGCGGTAGTCTGCGCGCTCGGCGTCCTGGGCTGGTTCTCCCACCGTGCTGCTTGGCTCCAGTACGGCGTAGCGGTGAAGAAGGTCAGCGATCTCCAGGGCGCGGTGGGCCGCTGGGCCGCGCAGCATCTGGCGCCTGACGCTTCCATCGCCAGCCGCGAGGTCGGCGCTATCGGGTTCTACTCCAGGCGGCGGGTGCTCGACCTGGGAGGCACCATTGACCAGGTCGGATACCTGGCGCTGTCAAGGCCCGGCCCCCCGGACGACAACCTGCTGGCTTTCCTCCAGAAAACCAAGCCCTCCCACGTCGCGATGCGGCCGGCTGACTTCCCCTACCTGGCGCAGCGCACGGACATACTGGCCCCGGTAGTGACCTGCGTGGTGAGAGACGAGATCGCCGGCGGCGCGAGCACGATGACCCTCTACGAAACCCCTTGGCCGCCCCCGTCGGTGCGAGCGGTGCAGATCAACACTCGCCGTCGCTGAACGACGAGCAAGCCGTCAGGCGCGCTCGGAGGGCGGCCTGGCCTCTCTCGCCAGCCGAACGACTTCCGCCCATGGCGCGCGGACTTGCTGTGCCGCAGCCCGGCTTGGACCGCCGCCCCTGCCGCGAGCTGGGTCGAGGGAAATGGCGGAAAGGTCGCGCACGTGGATTCGGCGGCGGGGCGCCGAACTCCGCCCTTCCCTATGGCAGCGGCAACAGCCCCACCCACAGCCGCACATCGGGATCGGTGAGGGGGTCCGTCTCGTTCCTGTCGGCGGCTTCGGCAAACACCGCGGCCGCGTCGGGCGCCTCCATTGCGCGTCGCAGCACGGAGCCTTCGCCGGAGGCGCGCCCCACGCCGGCCGCCTGCCGGACGGCGCGTCCCGCATCCAGATCCTGCTGTTGCAGGTCCAGCAGGCTCCGCCGCGCCCGCTCCACCAACACCCAGTACTCCTCTGGCTCCAGCCCGTCGCGGAAGCCGTGCTTGACCGGCCCCAACCCGTACGGCGAATCGCCCGCCCACGGGCCGATGGTGGCCCGCAGATGACGGATGGATCCCCGCGCGCCCGACCGGATCGCCCGGAGCGGCGCGCGCAGCGTCGGATCCGACTCGCCCTGGGCACAGATCTCCGCTTCCACGATGCCAGCGTACTGGTGCCAACTCGGGGCAAACGGTACGGTCGGCGGCGGCGGCAGCTTCAGCCCTTCGCCGACGAACGGACTGAGGGAGGCGCCGGAACGTGTCGCCCAACTGATGCCCATTCGATACAGCCCCTCGAGCAGTCCGAGCAGGGCTTCCGGTCCGATCTTGTCCAGTGCGGCGAGCAGCCGCGCTACCAGCAGGTCGCGCGTGAGCGGCGCAGGCGGCTGGTCACAGTCGGCAGGCCAGAGGGCCGCGAACTCCTCCCGCCCCTCCGGGAACTCCTGCGCGTAGGCGAGGCCCATCAGGATCCCCTGCGCAGGCGTGAGATGGCCGACCATCACGCTCGGGTCACGCTTCAGATGGGCGAGCACGGTCAGCTTCTCCTTCGCCTCCGCCTGCGCCATCTTGGTGATCGGCAGCCATACTGCCGCCTGATCGCCATCGAAGTCCGCGTTGAACATCCGGCAGCAGAGGGGATGCAGCAGGATCGCGCGCCCCGGCACCATCACCGGCGTGAAGGCCGTGATATTGGTGACCTCCCACGTCGGGGCGCGGTTCAGGATCACCACACTCTCCCCCATCAACTTGTCGATGTGCCGCTTCGCCCGGTCGAACCGTTCCTGCACCGAGCCCCACCCGAGGCGGTCCGCGATCAGCGGCGCGAACAGGGGATAGGCGATGTCCTCGGGGAGACCGATCTGGTCGAGATGCAGGTCGTACCCCGGAGCGAGCACGCTGCGCCCGGTGAACTGCGAGCGCTCGCCGAACGAAACGCGGCAGTCCTCTCGGACCTGGTCCAGCAACTCGGTCACTGCCTTGCGCAGTCCCGCCCGCGCGATCTCCGGCGCGCCTGCCTCAGCGAGTTGCGCATTTGCAGTGACGGCCTGCTCGTACGCCTCCGCATGGTTGTCCGGCCGGCCGAAATGGGCCAGCCGCGCCCCGGGCCGCCACGGATGGTCCACGGGCTCAACCAGCGCCAGGCCGCCGTCCTCGGCCCAGCGGAAGCGCATCGCGTCGCCCGCGAACTCCATCTCGATGCCGCCCACTCGCAGCGCCCGTTGCACGCGCCTGAAGGCCGGAGTCGGAGGCGCCGCCTGCTCGTCAATGAACCCACCGCCCACCCGCTGGATGAACCACTTGTGTGCCTCCAGGTCCGGCATCGGGAGGGCCCACTCCGCCTCCAGTTGGCCCTCCGCGCCACGGGCCCGCGTGGAGAGCGCCTCCAAAATGTTCTCGTAGGCGCCCACCGCGCGCAGGGCCAGGTACTCCATCGCCCCGACCCGCTGGCCGCCGCGGTAGCCCGCGCCATCCTGCCACTTCGGAGCAAACGCGTGAATCTTGCTGCGCACCTCGTGGTCGAGTCGGTACCAGTACACGTAGCCCACCGTCGTCGGCTCATCCAGCGCCGCGCCGTTCTTGCCGTCGCACAGCGCGAACTGCCCCGACTCCGGCAGACCCGCCTCGCGGAGCATGGCGTGCAGTTCCTCCGGTGTGGTGCGCCGGAAGGGCGGCATGGTGATCGCCTCGCCCCGCGCGTTGGCGACGAGCCCGATGCTCGCCTCCAGGATCTGCCCGAAGTTCAGCCGGCTGTACACCCCCATCGCGTCGAAGATCAGATCAACCGCGCGTCCGTCCGGCAGATGCGGCATCTCTTCGTCCGGAAGCACCGCGCCGATGACACCCTTGGCGCCGTGGCGGTTGGAGAGCTTGTCGCCCACCTCCGCCACCCAGGGCGCGGACCCCAGCCGCTTCGCTGCCGATTCGCTGAGCACGATGGCGTCTTCGTAGGTCATGCCCTTCCAGTGCATGAAGGCGGTGAGCAGGTTGCGTCCCAGGAAAGAGCTGCTATCCTCCGGCTCTAGCCCGGAGCGCACCAACGGAGGCTCGCGGTCGTCTTGCAGCACGGCCTGTCGGATCATGTTCGCACCCATGAACTGCCGCATGGGGTCGTTGTGACAGAGCAACGGCACCAGGCTGCTGCTCAGGCCCAACGTGCCCTCGGCGTGGTCCGGCGCCGGCACAATCTTGCCGTCTCGCACCTCCGCACCCCGCGCCAGCGTGAACACGCGGCCTGTGTTCGACCCCTCCGGCGTCTCCAGTGGATCCACCCGGCCGATCTGGGAGGGATGAAATGAGACGTCACCGCCGGCGAGCCACTCGGTGCCGGTCGCATCGTAGTGCATTGAGTAGGCGCCTCCGAAGAGGAGAATGCGCCGGAAGTGGGTCGCCTGCGCGACGGGGTTCGTGACGTCCATCCACTGCGCGTTGGGGACCGCCCCGCCATCGCCATACATCTCCTCTAGCCACCTATCCAGCGGGAACCAGGCGCGCAGCATCGCGTCATCCCAGGGGCCTCCGTTCGGGGGCGCGATCAGGCGCGGCGCGATCTCCTCCATGAACTGCTCGCCCACGGCCTTGATCTCCGCCTCCTCCAAGTTGTTGCTGCTTGCCGTCATGACCACGCACCGCGGGTGCTCCCCAATGCGGGGAAGGAACGACCCGTCCGGCCGCGGGAAGGGCAGATCGCTGAAGGTGATGCGCGGCCCGCCTTCGCCAATGGAGAAACTGACGCTGCCGCGGCTCTCCCCGGTCCACTCAGCCTTGTAGTCGGTCAGCGGGATGACCCGCGCCAGTGCCTCAGGCAGCCGCCGTTCGATGAACTCGCGGAAACTGCGCATATGGATGTTCTCAGTCTCGCTCATGCTCGTCCTCCTCCAAGTGCTCCATCAGCAGCCGATGCGCGTGATGGAGACGGGATTTGAGGGTACCGACGGGGATCTCCAGCAGGCGGGCCGCCTCCTCCAGCTTGTGGCCCTGCACGCGGACCAGGCGGAGCGCCTCTTGCTTGTCCGGCGGCAGTTGCGCCATCGCCTTCTGCACCCGCCCAAGCCGCTCGCGCCAGAGCGCGTGCTCCTCCGGGCCGGGCACGACGGCCTCGCCACCCAGCATGGCCACATCCGGCACTTCCTCGTCAGGAAACGCCTCCAGTGGCACCGCCTGGCGGCGGCTGCGCAAGTGGTTCAGCGCCAGGTTAGTGGCGATCGCCAGCAGCCAGGCCAGCGGCCGGCCGCGCCCATCCCACTGCCCGGCCCGCTGCCACACCCGGAGCCAGAGCTCCTGGAGCAGGTCGTCGGCGTCGGCCGGCGCGACGTAGCGCTCCAGGTGAGCTCTCAGCGTGGCCTGATGGTGGCTGATGAAGCCATCCAGGGCGCGCGCGTCGCCATGCTGGATGCGCTTCAGCAGTCCCACCCCGAGCTCGCCCATCCGCACCTCCACTCCCAAGGACACAGGAGACCGGCGGAAGGTTCAACCGCTGGGAGCGCAGGCGTCTCGCCTGCATCCCCTGGAGATGCCGACGGGACGTCGGCGCTCCCAGCAAGCGCCCAGCGCGCCCGGCAACGGGCGCGCCCTACAGCCGCTTCCTCGCCAACACCCGCGACTAGCGACGGCCCGTGAACTGGTTGACACGTCCGTAGTGGAAAACGCGGATGTCCCCGGACTTCGCAGACGGACCAGAAAGGTAGTCGGCGATGGCCCATGACATCGGCCCCATGATCCTCGGCGCCGGAGTCAGCACGAACGTGCCGGTCCGCCAGTAGGACGCCCCTCCGCTTTGCCCGCTGACCGCGGCAAGAACCCGCACCCTCGCTTCCTTGTCCTTGAGCTGTACCTCCATCTCAATCCAGGGGGAAAGAAGGGTAGTCACGCCCATGTCGCGGAAGTACCTGTCGCCTCCTCCCCGTGCGCCGTACTCCTTCTGCCGAGTATCG
>Ga0315277_10000846_pt1 | contig 46688 bp, 33 predicted proteins | sample YL17G05_15_MG_FD_203695 | JGI IMG/M metagenome (GOLD analysis project Ga0315277, IMG submission 203695) | Sediment microbial communities from Yellowstone Lake, YNP, Wyoming, USA - YL17G05_15 | ecosystem: Environmental > Aquatic > Freshwater > Lake > Sediment | place: USA: Wyoming | collected... | reverse complement strand
CGCACGGAGTGACGCCCCCTACCAACACGGTTCAGCAGATGGACTACCAACCGATTCATGTTTTTCATGCGAGCCTCCATGAGTTACTTCTGCGCGTCGCCTTTGGCCGGTGCCGCATACAACTTCCTGTTCGCAGCGGCGACGGCGGATTCGCCCATCTTCACCACTGCGCGGTCGTAGGTCATGAGGCCGTTGACTTCGATTTCGCAGTCCGTGGTCTGCGTATAGACCGCCGCGCTCAGGCCGTTGGTGCGGATCAGCCCGGGCAGTTGCTCGACCAATCCGACGTAAGCCGTCGTGAGCGCCGTGGCGTTGGTGAAGCTGCGGTAGCCCCAGTTCTTTTCGGCCTGCCAGGTGTGGCCCTTGACCGGCAGGCCCAGCCCGCCAAATTCGCCCAGCACGCCGGCGCGCTTCTCCTCCGGCTTCGGCGCGCCCGGGCCGGGATACTTGTGCAGGTCATTCACGTCGCCGCAACCGCGATCCGCCCAGCCGGAGGCGTTGTTGACGAGGCGCGTCGGATCCCACTGCTTGATCAGGTCCACGATGCGGCAGGTGTCCCATTGCCCCCAGCCTTCGTTATACGGCACCCACATGACGATGCTCGGATGATTGAACCGGCCCTCGACAAGCGCCTTGAGTTCGGCCTCAAACTGCGCGGCGGATTCCGGCGAGCGCGTAATGTCCGGGGCTTTGCCGCCGATGTACTTGTCGCCGCTGGGCATATCCTGCCAGACGAGCAAGCCGAGTTTGTCGGCCCAGTAATACCAGCGGTCCGGCTCGATCTTCACATGTTTGCGGGCCATGTTGAACCCGAGCTTCTTCGTCATCTCGATGTCGTAACGCAACGCCTCGTCCGTGGGCGCGGTGTAAATGCCGTCGGGCCAGAAGCCCTGGTCGAGCGAGCCGAGCATGAAGAGCGGTTGGTTGTTCAAGCAAAGGCGATTGAAGCCGGCGGCGTCCTTACCGACAGAGATTTTCCGCATGGCGAAGTAGCTATTTACCTCGTCTGTTTTCTTGCCTTGATGGTAAACCGTGATCTTAAGGTCGTAGAGAAACGGCGAATCTGGCGACCAAGGACGTATGTTGTGCAACCGGACGTCCAGCCGGATGGCACCGGCGACAAATCCACTTGCTGCCCTTTGAGAGAAATCCATCGTGCCAGCGCCCTTCACGAGCCGCGTCCCGTTCTCAAACACCTCAACCTCCACTTTGGCGACTCCCCGAACAGCGGAGATTCTTGTGCCGACACGGATTGTCTTTTCGTCGAGGTCAGGAATGATTTCCAACGAGTTGACGTGCGTTTTGTCGACCGGCTCTAACCACGCCGTCTGCCAAATGCCGCTCGTCGGCGTGTACCAAATGCCACCCGGCTTGCGGACCTGCTTGCCGCGCGGCTGGGTGCCGGCGTCGGTGGGATCGAAAACCGACACGATGATCTCCTGCTCGCCCGAAGGCTTGAGTGCGCCGGTGATGTCGAAGCTGAAGCCATCGTAGCCGCCGCGATGCGTGCCGACTTCGCGGCCATTCACCCAAACCTTCGTCTCCCAATCCACCGCGCCGAAATTCAGTAAGACGTTCTTCCCCTTCCAGCCGCGCGGGATCGTGAACGTGCGGCGATACCAAAGCTGGTTCGTTTCATATACCCGCTTCATCACGCCCGACAGCGCGGACTCGACCGGGAACGGCACGAGGATTTGCCCGTCCCATTGCGACGGCTGCGGCGCGCCCGTGGCGGTGATGGCGTAAGCCCACAGGCCGTTGAGGTTCTGCCAATCCTTGCGGACCATCTGCGGACGCGGGTATTCCGGGTGGGCGTTCCCGGGCGAGACATCCTTGGCCCAGCGTGTGAGGAGCGGGCCTTGGGCGGGCTGCCAGGATTTGTCTGCCGCCAAAAGCGACGAGCAGCAGATAAATGCGAGAACCGTGAGAGCTTCAACTTTTGGTTTCATAGATCCGTGGCTGTAGTTATTCCGTCACCTTCCATTCCAAGACTCCGCCGGAGAACTGCGGTTGCAGTTGCGCCTCAATCCGCAGGGCCGTGGTCTGGATGGCTGGGAACTGAACGACATTCCAGCCATCTCGCTTCACGCCGAATTCACCCGCACCGGAAACTGGTTGCCACCCGCCGCCTACCTTGCAGAGCAAGCGCCAAGACTGCGGCGCGCGGCAACTGCCGATGCCCGTATCGTCAAACCAGTAAACCGAAACCCCGGAGACTTTGCGCGGCTTGCCGAAGTCGTACTGCACCCATTCGACGCCGCCCTGGCGCGGCCACCAGGTGAAACGTGGGATGCTGTGATCGTTCGAGGCTGTCGGCTCAAGGCCGTCGCTCAACGCCTCCACCGTGTCGCTCTCGAAGCAATGCGACGCGCTGGCTTTGTAGGCGGACGGCTTGGGCTTCGCGGGAGCAATCCACTCGTGCGCGTCCGCTTCGCTACCGATGGTCGGGAACGATGAAATGCGCAGCCGTGCCGCGCCCATCGGGATGAGCGTGATTTCCTCGATGGGTTCGCTCGACTTCGCGGGGCTCTGCTGGAGAGGGCCAACCAAGTTCAACCGGTCCACCTGCCAAGCAGGGATTTTGCGGGCCTTTGCCTTCAGCGAAACCGGTGCGGTTTCCGGCGTGAATGGCTGGATGGCGAGGGGGCCGGCCTTGCGCTCGATTTGGAGGGATTTGCCCGGCTTCTTGGTGTCCAGCACCAAGCCGTAGTTCCACGGCGATTCGGACAGGACCTCCCATTCCGGCCAGTTCGGACTGCGCTCGCCGTATTTCGCCCAGCGTTCCTTGATGGCCAGCGCGAAGCTTAGCGGACCGTAATCCACTGAAACCGAGTCTTTGTTCTTCGCCCAGGTGCGCACGCCGAGTTTCATCGGAAGACGGAGCGTGACTGTGTCGCCGTCTTTCCATTCACGATCCACGACGATGAACGAAAGCGGCTTGGCGTTCACGGTGGCCGCCTTGCCGTTGATGTTGAGAGCCGGTTGTTCGCACCAACGCGGCACGCGCAGGTAGAGCGGGAACTTGAGTCCGACAACATGCAGCCACACCCCGTTGCTCTCCCTGGCTGGGGGAAGGGAAACCTTGAACGTGATCGTGTCGTCGAACGGGTAATCCGTTTCCTCCGTGATCTTCACAGTCTCGCCGCCGTCAACTTTCGCGCTCACGTCGCTGGCTGAATACAGTGAGGCGCAGAGGCCGTTGTCCGGCGTCGCGAGCCAGAGTTCCTCCGCGTAATACGGCCAGCCGTGCGAGACGTTGTGCTGGCAGCAGCGATATACCTCGAACGGGCTGTAGGAAAACATCGTGCCGCCATTCTGCACGCCGGGCGATTTGTTGTTCCGGTCAAGCTGAACCTGGTTTGCGCAAGTGAGGTAATGCAGCCCCTTCTGATCAGGCGTCATCGCGGCAGGAAGCGAGTTGAAAGCAATTTCCTCACAACGGTCCGCCCAAAGCGGATTCCCCGTGATCTTGGTGAGCATCTCGAAGCTGTGCATGAATTCGACGATGCCGCACGTCTCAAAGCCGCCGCGCGGGTCAACGAAGCCGGGACGGGCGTTTTCGTCGGCCACAAACGTGCCGCCGGCAAACTGGCCGTAAGTGCCGATCGCCGTCTGGTAATTGCGCTCGGCGGAGGCGAGATGCTGCGGATCGCGCGTCAACATCCAAGCCACCGTGCCGGCACGAAAACCCTGTGCGAAATTCACGTTGTGCCAGTTGAGGTCGCCGGCGTGCCAGCGCTGCATGTTCTCGTGAATCTTCCGCGCCAGGTCGAGCAACCACGGCTCGCCGGTGCGGTTGTAGAGCCAGAAGGCCGTTTCGATGTTGTCGCCCGCGCGAATCTTCGGCCAATAGCCCTCGCCAAACGCGCTGGGCGGTAGTTGATTTTCCCACTGGAGGTAACGCTTAATCGTGTCGAACGCGGGCTGGTCGCCGCTGAATTCGTAATAGCTCTGCAGCACGTTGAGCATGATCATGTGCGGCCAGAGATCGGGCTTGCCCTTGAGACTCGTGAGCAAATCGCGCGGGCCGAACCAGCCATCCTCGCGCTGCGATGTCATCGCCGCTTCGATCCAGCGCTTGGCCTCGGAGATGATCGCCTCATCCCGCAGCACGTAGCCGAGATCACCGTAACCCTTGAGCCAGTAAGGCATCTCCTCCCAGCCGCGCTCGCCTTTGCCTTCCTTGTCCGCCCAGGCGCTTTTCTCGAAGTTCAACCACGGTGAGACTTCCTTGAGTCGGCCCGTCATACCGTCGCGTTCGAGTTCGAGTTGATGCCGCAGCCAGCCGCGCGGCGTGATGCTGCCGGTGGGCAGCTTCACGAATGGACTCGGCGCAAGCGGGGCACGGTTGCTGACGTAGAAATTGTTCGTGCCGGAAAGCGGGACGTCCACCACGTTGATTCTCTCAGCGGCGGTCATGGCAAGAGTGGAGCCGCAGAGACTCAGGACGGCCCCGAAGCGCCCGAAGCGGTTCAAGATGTGGCTCGAAACTCGAATCGAGATGGTAAGGCGGCGGCGAGTGTTCATGCTTTGTGACTGGCTTGTCCAACCGTCGCTGCTCATTAAACGGACAGGCGACGAAGCAAGTCAAGCGAACCGCCGTCGCGCCGGCAGCCAACTACGCCGTTCCACCGAACCCGCCGAGACATTGGCGGGGGGCTGAATTGGGAATTCCCACGCGTGCCGCGCCTCAGCGCTCCCGCTCGGCCTCGTGACTCAACGCGCTAGCCGGCACGACCGCCCGCGGCATTTCCTTGGTCTTCCACGACAGCACACACCCGGCGCCGCCGTCGTTCTCGTTCTCGAAATAGTCAATCCGGATTTCGTGGTCGCCGGCTTTCAGTTCCACGCCGCCCATCTGCTCTTGCATGTCGTGGAGGCCGCCGTTGTCCACCACCGTTTTGCCATCAATCAGCAGCCTCGAGCCGTCGTCGGATTCGAGGAAGAACGTGTACTTTCCGTCCTTGGGAATCTTGATCTTGCCCGTCCAGCGGATGGCAAAGTAGTTGGTCAGCTTCGTGTCGGGGAACGTCGGCCCGGTGCTGCGGAAGTTGATTTGCTTGTCCACCCGCGTGATGACGGGCTTCTTGCCGGGGGCGGGCTTTGGAAAATCGTCGTTGCTCTCGCCCAGGTCAACGTATTCTCCCAGCAAGCCGGGCGACAATTCCGCCGCCGGCGCAAACCGGGCCAGTGCGACGAGACACAAGCCGAGGAACAACAGGCGAAACATTTTCATAACACAAGTTCTCGAACGATCACCGTGGGTTTGCTGACTTGGTCGTGAAGTTGGTGAATGCCTGTGTCACTGTCAAGTCTGCCCGCCCACGCAAAATGTGCGTGCATGGCACGCCAAACTCAGCCACAAGTTTGCCGCCATGCGCACGAACCGCCCGTCAGGCAGAACGGCCCGCCAACAGCTGCAAGTCCAGCGGTCGCTTAATTCGCTACCGCAGAGGATCGCCTCCGTCGTGGTCCTCCTGGCGTGGGCCTTTGCGGTTGCGGCAGTCAACTGCCAGGCCGCTCCGGCGTTGTTGCGCGCCGCCGTGTTCAGCGACCGGCCGCCCGGGGGCGACGAAACTTTCGCTCGCGAAATCGCTGGCCAAGTTTCCGCGGCTGGGTACGCCGTGGAGTTCATCGGCGTGTCGGCGCTGACCAACATCTCGACGCTTTCCGTGGAAAGACTCGACCTGCTGGTGCTGCCGAAAGCGCAATCGTTGCCAGCGGTGGCTGCGCCGGCAATCGAAGGCTACGTGAAACAGGGTGGCGACTTGCTGGCCCTGGGGTTGCCCGCCTGGGAATCCGCGCTGTTCGATTTGAATGGCCAGTGGGTTTCGCGGAAGAGTATCGACACAACTCTGGCAACGCAAAAACCGCAGCACCTCATCTTCGATTTCGCGTACGCCGATTTGAGCCTCTGGCGTCGCACGACCGACAACGCCAGTTCGACGGCACGCCACGAAGTGGTCGCCGACGGAGACGGCAAGACGCTGCATGTCGCCATCGAAAAGATCACCGGGTGGGATACGTTCATGAGTCCGGCGCTGACGCATTCATTCCCGCCCGGCCACACCCTGACCTGTTTCCGAGCCAAAGGCACTTCGCAGACAAGGCAACTCGCGCTCGAATGGACGGAGCGTGACGGCTCGCGTTGGATTGCGACGGTGGACTTGACGCCGGAATGGAAGAATTACGCGTTGCCGCCGGAAGCGTTCAAGGCGTGGGAACCGCCACCGATACGGCGCGGCAAGGGCGACTGTTTCCAGCCAGAGAATGGCGCCCACTTCGTCGTCGGCCTGGCGCATTCCCACACGGCGCTCGAAAGCGGCCCTTACGAGTATTGGGTGGCGGACATCGGCACGGCGCCGAGTCCATTTGGCAACGCGCGATTGCCGGATCAGTTCAATCCGCCGCACCTCGAATCCATTTCGCCGGGTTACCAGTTCTTCCCGATCACCACACCCGTCAAGATCGGGTCGGCGGAAACTGGCCGCGCTTTCACAAGCGCGGTTACGGAGAAACTGGTCGGCATTCATCCGCGACCACGCGGCGTGGGGTTCAACCAGAACCGCGCCTATCGTTGGGAGCCGTTGCTCGCGGCGCACGATGCGCGAAACGAGGATTACCGCGGGGCGGTGGCGGCGCTGTTGGTTCATGTGCAGGCGCCGTTTCGCGGCGGCGTGTGGGCGGTCTTCACGCCGTCGGAAACGGAATTCTACCGGCAGCCGGTTGTGAAAGAATGCCTCCGGCAAACGCTGGCCCGGATGCGGCGCGGTGTGTTCCTGACGGAAGGCGGGGCGGAGTCTTTCACGGTGTTTGAGGATCAACCCGTCTCCGTCGGCGCGAGAGCGGTGAACTTTGGCCTCCAGCGGCAAAACAGTCTGGCGCTGCGCGTCCGCGCAAAGCCAGTTTCCGGAAAGGGCGAGTTTTTTCCTACCGGCTCGTTGCTGGCGGTATCACCGGGCGAGACTGCGGAATCGTCGGAGATGTGGCAACCGGAACGTTGGCCTGCCGGCGGCTGGCAGGTCGTCAGCGAGTTGTTTGCCGACGGCCAGCTTGTTGACCAAATCTCGCATGACTTGCACGTCTGGCGTCCGAAACCCAAACCGCATTTCATCGAAGCCCGTGACGGCGGCTTCTGGCTGCACGGCAAGCCGTGGAAGCTGAATGGCGTGAATTACATGCCGTCCAGCGGGATCGGGCTGGCGAACTGGCGGCACTTCGAGCACTGGGTCGGGCGCGGCGCGTATGATCCGGAAGTGATCGAGCGCGACCTGCGCCGAATCAAGGCGATGAACCTCAACTCCGTCAGCGTGTTCATTTACCACGAGTCGCTCGGTGCGCAGCACATGCTGGATTTCCTGCGACGCTGCGACGCACACGATTTGAAAGTGAACCTGTCGTTGCGCCCGGGCACGCCGCTGGATTTTCACTGGAGCGAGGTAAAGGAAATGATCGAAACCCTGCGCCTCGCGCAAAACGACACCGTTTTCGCCTACGACCTGGCGTGGGAGCCCCGGCATGAAGCCCGGTCGCTCCAAACAGATTATGCAATGCTTTGGCCGGCCTGGGTGGAAAAGCGGTACGCCAATGTGGAATTGGCGCGGAAGGCTTGGGGTGTCGGCGAAGCGGATTTCACATTTGAGATTTCAGATTTCAAATCCCTCGCCGCGCCACCCATGAAATGGTTCACGCAAGACGGACCGTGGCGACGGCTCGTGGCAGATTACCGCCTGTTCCTCGATGACTTACTCCGCGAGAAATACGCCGAGGCGCGGCGGCTGGTGAAATCCATTGACCCGAATCACCCCGTCAGCTTCCGCATGCAACACGCGGGTGATGCGACTTTCAATTGGGACGCGTTCCTGCCCTACGATTTCTACGGGCTGGCTGACGCAGTCGACGTTTGGGAGCCGGAAGCCTACGGGCGCATTGGCGATTGGGAAAAGGTCAAGCCGGGGCGCTTCACCGCCGACTACGCGCGGCTTTGTGATGCGACCAAGCCCGTCGTGTGGGCAGAGATGGGCTACACGGTCTGGGACAATCAGCACATGCGGCCCGCGCCCGAGAAGCTGGAGTTCCAGGCGCGTTGCTTCAGCGATTTCTATCGAATGATGACTGAATCGAGCGCAGACGGCATTTTCTTCTGGTGGTATCCTGGCGGTTACCGGCTGAACGAGCGGAGCGATTTCGGCATCGTCAATCCGGACGGCACGGATCGTCCAGTGACGAAAATCATCCGCGAACAAGGCGCGAAGTTTCTCGCAGCGCGCAAGCCCGACGCGAAACCGGACCACTGGATCACCGTGGACCGCGACCGCGACGCACGCGGGTTGTTCGGGATTTACGAAGCGGTGAAGGACGAATACTGGGACGCCATCGCCGCCGGGAAGACACCCGGGTTGAAATGGGCGAAGAAACCAGGGCAACCAGCGCCATAGCCGCTGCGTTCAGGCTTCGTTCGCCTCCAGCGGCAATCGAACTGACCGTCCTGTTTCGTAGGAACGCAGCGCGGCAAAAACAACTTCGTGCGTCCGGATCGCATCCTCCAGGTTGCAGTGCGATTCACGACCGGCGTTGACGCACTCCACAAAATGGTCAATCTCTCCCTGAAACGGATGATGCCGCACGTCGCTTGAGTCAGGGCAGATCTCCCGCAGTTCCACCCAATCCTTCTGGCCGGGGAACTTGTGCGACCAAACGCGATTGTCGAACACGGTGCCTTTGTTGCCGAAAACGCGGACCGGAAAACGGTAGGGCATGATGCAGTCGGCGTTGACACTCACTTTGCCGAGCACGCCGCTGCTGAATTTCACCAGCGCGACTTCGAGGCCGTCGTACTCCATCGGCGGGGCGTCGTCACGCCAGGAGTTGGTGAGTGGCCTGTATTCGCGGGAGCCACCTTTGCGGTAACCGCCGCGCAGGGCGAAGACTTCCACCGGCGTCGCAGCTTCGAATTCACCCGACGCCGCAAACCACCGCAACGCATCAATCGCGTGGCAACCGCCAACGAGGAAAGCGCTCACCCCCTGCTCCACCGTGCGCGCATCGTTCCAACCGCTCCACCAACTGCCGTTGTGGCTCAGGTAATCCGCCTCGACGTAGTAAGGCCGGCCCAGTGCGTCATCGGCCATCATACGCTTGAGCGTCTGGAAGAGCGGATTCCAGCGGAGGACGAAGCTGACGACGGTGCGCACGCTGGCTTCCCGCACCGCGGCGCGCATTTGCTGTAGCTCGGCGAGGCTGATGCCCGCCGGTTTCTCGATGACGAGATGTTTGCCCGCTCGCGCCGCAGCCAGGACGTTCGCGCAGTGGATGTGTTGTGGCGTACAGACCGAGACGATGTCCACACCCGGATGCGCCAAGGCCTTGTCGAGGTTGTCGTAGGCAGCGACCCCGCTGAGTCCGGACTCCTTGATGCGATATTGCGCCTCCTCCGACGTGCGACTGGAGACGGCCAGGATTTCCGTGCGCGGGTTGCGTTGGTAGGCAGCGATGTGCTGGGTGGAGACCCAGCCTGCTCCGTGGATGAGGACTCCGAGCTTTTTCATGGGCGTGGTGACGGCATGAGTTCGTTACTGCCTGGTGCTGAGTAGTTCTTCGCTGTGTCAATCAAAGCATGCAGATTCTCCTCCGGCGTTTCCATCGCCAGCGTGCAACCGGAACTGAGAACGAAGCGGCGGTGGCCGGCAGCGCGCATCGTCTCAATGAACTCCTTGGCCGCGCGAACCACGTCCAGCGGCGAACCTTGGGCGAGCACAGCGACCGGATCGAGGTTGCCCCAGAACGCGACGTGGCGTGGAATGATGCGACAGGCATCGCGCATGTCTGTGCGCTGGTCCAACTCCAGAACATCCGCTCCCGATTGCGCCATGTCGGCCAGAAGTGGTGTCGCGTTTCCGCACATGTGCAACGAAACGGGCAAGCCGGTGCTCGCCTTGATTCGCGCAATCACTTGTTGCTCGAACGGCAAAACGACTTCGCGATAGAGCTTCGGCCCCAACAGCGCCGCCGGCGATGCGCCGCCGCTCAGCATGTCTGCGCCCGCGTCCCCAAGCGCACAGCCGTACGCGACGGTGTAATCGGCACAGCGTTCCAGCAACGCCCTGACCATCGGCAAATCGTCATTCACAGCGAGCATGACGCGTTCAAGACCCATCACAGCGCAGGCGAGCGAAAACGGGTATTGATCGAAGCAGCCGACGAGAAACTCCTCCGGACCGATTCCTGCGCGGATGCGCCGCATCGCGTCGAGCATGAGCGGCCAGCGGCCTTGCGACGACGGATCGGGTGGAGAAATGCGATCAATGTCAGCGGGGGCTTTGATGAGCGGTTCGCCTATGCCGCCCAAAGGCTGGTTCTCTCCGGGGAAAGCCACGTGAGCGCCCATCGCCTGCGCATTCACCCACGTGTCGGCGGAGAGCCAGATGGCATCCGGATGAAACATTTCGCGGTAGCGGAGGACGCAATCGGCTAGCACGGCAGCCTTGAGCGTGTAATCTCGCAAAGACTTGCCCGCGAGCCGTGCGCAGTAGTGCACTGCCAGCGGGCCAACGGCCGGGCGCGGAACCGCAAGGCCGCTCAGCGCACGTCCGACAAGCTCCTTCGAGTTCACGGGCCCATAGTCCTTAGGCCAGATACTGCTTCGGGAATTTCCACGGGTTCCGGTAGGTCGGCACGGCCAGTCTCGCCGCCTCTCCATCGCCAACGATTCGTTCCTTGGCCGGATCGAAGCGAATCGTGCGACCCAGCTTGAGTGAAAGCAGGCTCAGCACAATCGGCACGTCCACGCGCATGTGATAGAACACGCTGCAACTCGGTTGCTGGCGGGACTTGATACAGTCGAGCCATTCGCGCTCGTGGCCGGGCGAAGGCGGGATGGAAGGTGGCGGGGGTTGCATGTCCTTCATCGCGTCGCCCTCCGGCACAATCTTGAACATGCCGTAGTCGGCATACATCGTCCCGTTGACGCCGTGGAAGTAGATGCCCAGCCGGCGCTGCGGTTTTGGTTCGCCGTGCAGGTCGAAGCCGTAGCTGTTCGTGAGCGAAGACATCCAAGTCATCGTCATTTTCGGGTAACGCCAGAGCACTTCGTGATGATCGTAAGCGTCACCGTCGTCCTTGACGATGAACCGTCCGCCGGAGGCGCTCGTCTCCAGCGGATAGCCGAGGTCCAGCGCCCAGACCGGCAGATCAATGATGTGCGGCGCCATGCCGGGCGTCCAACCGCCGCTGTAAGCCATCCAGGAACCGTGCTCGTAGGCCCCCTTCGCGAGAATTCGGTTGTAGGGAATCAGCGGCCCCGGCCCGCACCACATGTTCCAGTTCATTCCTTCCGGCACCTTGTTGTCCTTGACCGTGCCCACGCCGGCGGCGGTCTGGTTCATCACGTTGAACGTCCGCACCGTCCCGATGGCGCCGAGGTTGCCGCTGCGAATGTATTCCACAACGCGCCGGTAGTTCTCTGTAGCGTGAATCTGCGTGCCGATTTGCGAAATGACGCCGTGCTTCTTGACGGCATTCCGAATGGCGAGGCTTTCGCCGAGGTGCAGCGTCATCGGCTTTTGAAGGTAGACGTCCTTGCCCGCCTCGCACGCGGCGACGGCTTGCAGGCAATGCCAATGCGGCGGCGTGGCGATGATGACGGCGTCGAGGTCCGGCTGCTGCAACAGCTCGCGGAAGTCGGCGTAGCCTTTGCAGGTCGGCTTGAATTGCTCGACGGTGGCTTCGAGCCGGGCGTCGTAAACGTCGCACGCGGCAGTGACGACGACGTCCGGCTGGCGCGCGCAGTTGCCAAGGTTCGCGCGGCCCATGCCGCCGCAGCCGATGATGCCCAGGTGGATGCGGCTGTTGGGGGAGGGCTTGCGGACAGGCGCGCGACTGCTTCCAAACGCAAGACGCGGCGCGGCAAAACCGATGGCGGTGATAGTCGCGGCTTTCTGAATGAACTCGCGTCGGGTCGTGGTGTTTTCGTTTTTCATGGTGAGTGCGGGTTTGAGTGTTTAACGACTGGAAATTGAAATGGGCGCGAACGGAGAATTGTAGGCGCGCCACTGAGCGGCGCAACGCGTGTTGCCGGCCTTCGCACCGCGATGCAGCCAAAGCCGGTAGCGCAGCACCAGCGGTTCGCCGGGTGTCAGCCCGTACCGCGTGCCACTCGTTGGAAAAGTGGGCTGAAACCAGTTCAGCTCCGGGTATTTCACCCAATCGCCCGGGTAGCAAGGATTCGCGCTGTGTTGCAGCACGACCAGACCGCAGGGCTGCGCTGACTCGCCAAACCTCCCGGACATTTCGGCCCACGCCATGCAAGGCACGGTGGTGGTCGGGTCGGTGTGAAAGACAATTTCCTGGTCGAGTACTTTGGCAAGGCGAATGTTGAGGCCGCCGTAATGTTCCGTGCCGCGACGCGCGAGCGAGACGGGGTCGTTGAGAGCCGTGAACTGGAATTCGAAATCAATGAACCGCTCGCCGCCCGTGGCGTGGTAGGCTCGGATGATGGCGCGCTCCTCAACAAGCGCCTCGCCATACTCCCACTTCCACACGTTCTCCGCCTCGATTTGTGAAAACACCGGGCCGCTCTTCACGGTGCAATTGCCGGTGGGCCGGGCGAAGACGTGTTGCAGCGCATGCAAGTCGCCGCGCTGGCCGCGCCAATCCACTTCCGGCCACACCCAGTAAATGCCACGATGATGCGGATGGTCCACGGACCAGTCTTTCGTGAGCGTTTCGCCGTCGAGACCGAACAGCGGATGGATGTAGTCGCTGCGGGCACGGGCGTAAATGAGATTGACAGGCGCGATGGTCGTCAGCAAGTCGCCCGGCTCGACAGTCGCGTAGTTGTAGCGCAGCACCGGTTTGTTGGAGTCAGCGATCTCGAACTGGCCGCTCGCGGAGTCTTGGCGTGCGGTCATGCCGGCTAGCGGCGCATGCCGAATTCGGTGGAGCCGGAAGCGGCGCTTGCCGGGCGCGCCGGGCGGCATCTGCCAACACAACCGAACTGGCGCGCCAGGCGAGGTGGCGGAAAGCGGTTGAGTTGGAGAAGCTGGCTTGCGCGAGGCCCAGAGGGAGGAGACTTCGCGGAGCTGCAAACGGCCTTCCAGCGCCGCGCGCCGGTCCCGCTTGGCTAACTGGAGCGTGGTGACGACCGGGGCGCGCGCCGCGCCCAACACACCGTCGGGGTCCTGCACCGTGACCGTGGTCCCGCGGGCAAGGAGCGGCCCAAGCAGTACGGGCAGCAACGTCTTGAAGAAGGTCGCGCTCATTGTCGTCCCATGCGGTCGCACGGCGGGGATTTAGAGACAGCCGGCGCCAAGTGTCGAGCGGATTTCCACAGGGCCGGCGCATCAATACGTCTTCGAGGGGATTCTGCTGGAAGTGTTTGAATGGAGCCGGCTGGCACAATGAAATTTGAAGGTTCCCGACGCCGCGAGGAGTTGGAACGTGTGTCAACTCGCCGAGGTCTTTGCCGGCGATGGCGGGGGCAATGTCAATGCCGCCGATGACTTCCGCCCACGGCTTGGCGGCGGCGAGTTTGAATGTCTCGAGGCCGATGGGGCCGAGGCCGAACTGGGCGACTTTGATTTTGCTTTGTTGTGCCATGTTAAAATCCGCTTGCGCCGCGGCTGCGACCAGGCAGCGCGCGAACACCGCATCCTTGCCCGTGATTGGGCTATGTTTTCAATCTGATTTCGGGAAAGGAGGCAGGGGCAACTGCGGACGCTCAGTCTTCCAAGTACCAGAACGAGTGGACAATCTTCTTCGCCCGGTCAACCTGCCAGAGCTTCTTGTAAGGCACGCGCTCGACGTGGCCGTCCAGCAGCGTGACATTTGCCCCGGTGTTATGGGCGAAAGGCCGGCTTAAATTGAAGGGCGTGTCCACCTCGCCGGTCCACGAGTCCACGGCCCCGTCGCCATCCACATCACTCGTGAAAACGTAGTACGGGTCCACCGGCGAGTAAACGTAGTGGGTCAGCGTGTCCATGAAGACCATGGCGTCGTCGGCCTTCTTTACGCGGGAGGCCCTCAAGGGCCGGATGCTGGGGCCGCCGTAAAAGAATGGCGCCGCAAGCAGTGCCGTCGGGTCCGCTCCCATGATGAAGCTGAAATTCGCTCCGATGTTGCAGTTCCACAAGAGCCAAATCTTGGAAAACGGGGGCGACCCCGCCGTGCCGCTCGGGCACTTGCGCAGTTCATAGCTGTACACCTCCGTGGAATACAGATTCGTGCCGACTTGGGGCTGTCTGGCCACGTAGGGCGCGAGCTTTTGGAACCAGAACGACGACGTAAGCACCGTTTCATCGGCGAACAGCGGCACGCGATCCTCGAAGTCGCCGAAGTACATGCCCAGGGCGAGGCCCCATTGTTTCATGTTCGATGCACACCGAATGCCCTTGGCCTTGTCCTTGGCTTTGCTCAACGCCGGCAACAGCAGGGCCGCCAGGATGGCGATGATGGCAATGACGACGAGCAATTCAATCAGGGTAAAAGCGCATCGTGCGCGGCTCTCGCCCACTCGGCCTTGGGAGGCCGGCCATGCACTCGTCTTCATTTGTTGACGCATAGACTTTGCCTCATTCCAAAGCAATCGGAATCCATGGACTTGTCGCTGGAAACGACACGGACTTGGCACCCCGAGTCAATGCGCGAGCGCCAAAACCTTGCCCACGGGCGAGCCGGTGTTTCAAGGAAGATAGTCTGAATCAGTGTTCCGTGGCGGAAATCCACACTACCGCCGTGGCGCGGACTTCCAAGTCTGCTGAATCGCGGGTTTGCAGACCTGCGGGACGTGGATTGACGTGCGGTCTGCCGATTTGGAAATCGGCGATACGGCAGGTTTGGAAACCTGCGCTACCAGCGGCGCACTGGTTGATTGGCGGCGATGCAGAGGGTCGCGCCGCCTTGCGGGACGCCGTTAATAGTCTTGACCGGGGGCATGGCGGGAACTTACTGTGTCCGCCGTCAGGCAAGTATTCATGTTTGCGCAACTTAAAAGTCTGTTCTCCAACGACATTGGGATAGACCTCGGGACTGCCAATTCCCTCGTTTACGTCCGTGATCGAGGCATCGTCCTGCGCGAGCCCTCCGTGGTCGCGATTGAAGCGGGCACCACCAACGTCCTGGCGGTAGGCGAGGAAGCCAAGCGGATGCTTGGCCGCACCCCAAGCAACATTGTCGCCATCCGTCCCATGAAGGACGGCGTGATCGCGGATTTCGAGATCACCGAGGCGATGCTGCGCCACTTCATCCAAAAGGTCCATCACCGGAAGCTCATCGCCCCACGAGTCGTGGTCGCGGTGCCTTCGGGAATCACGGAAGTGGAGAAACGGGCGGTCAAAGATTCCGCCACTCATGCCGGCGCGCGGGAAGTGTACCTGATCGAACAACCGATGGCGTCGGCCATCGGGGTCGGGTTGCCGGTGCATGAGCCGGCGGGCAACATGATCGTGGACATCGGCGGGGGCACGTGCGAAATCGCCATCATCTCCCTGGCCGGTATCGTCTTCAGCCGCAGCCTGCGGGTGGGCGGAGACGAAATGGACGACACGATCATCGCGCACATGAAACGAGCCTACAATCTGATGATCGGCGAACGCACAGCGGAGGAAATCAAGATCCGGATTGGATCGGCTTTTCCGCTGGAACAGGAACTAACCATGGAAGTCAAGGGACGCGATTTGAGCGCCGGTTTGCCCAAGACCTTGACGATTCGTTCGGAAGAAATTCGTGAAGCGCTGCATGAGCCGCTTTCCAGCATCCTCGAATCTGTCCGCATCACGTTGGAACGCACGCCGCCGGAACTGGCGGCCGACCTCGTGGATCGCGGGATCGTGATGGCCGGCGGCGGCTCGCTCCTCCGTGGCATTGACCGGCTGGTGGCCGAGGAAACCGGCCTGCCGGTGCACATTGCCGACGACCCACTCAGCGCCGTGGCTGAAGGCACGGGACGGGTGTTGCAAGAGCTGCAGTTTCTCAGACGCGTTTCGAAGAACACCCGGTAGTTCCCGCCCGCGTTCGCCCGCAATCCCGCTGAGGCGGGGCGAGTGAACTGATGTTGAAGCGACCGCATTACGTCGCGCTGAGTTTGGTCGTGCTGGCCGCGCTGGTGGTGTTGAACCTCCCGAGCGGGGCGGCGTCGCGCTTCAAACTCGCCTTCAGCACTCTGTTCCTCCCGCTGTTCGGCCTCGCCACGACGACCCAAAACGCAGCGAACCACGCCAGCGACCCGCTCGTGCCTCGCGAGGAATTGACGCGCCAGAATGAGCAATTGCGCCGCGAAAACCTGAAGTTGCAAATCGCCGCCGCCCAGACTGCGGAAACCGCCCGCGAGAACGCCCGCCTCCGCAAACTCCTGGCGTGGCGCGAACAGTCGCCGTGGAAGGACAAGCTTCGGCTCGCGCGCGTCGTCCTGCGCGAACCGGCGAACTGGTGGCGCTCGGTGCAGGTTGACCTCGGCAGCCGCGACGGCCTCCGCCCGAATCTGCCGGTGCTCACGCCGGAAGGCTTGGTCGGGCGTGTCGCTTCCGTCAGCTTCGACCGCTCGCAAGTGCTGCTGGTTGGCGACCCGAATTGCAAGGTTTCGGCTTTGGTCGAAAACGAAACGCGTGTCCACGGCGTGCTGGGGCCGGCTGGCCCACTGGAAAGTGAACTAGCCGTGCTGAGTTTCCTGCCGCCAGCCACAACACTGAAGCCCGGCCAGAACATCTTCACCAGTGGCTTGGGCGGAATCTTTCCGAAAGGCATTCCCATCGGAAAAGTTGTGGACTCGCGCCCGGTGGAATACGGCCTTTACGTCGAAGCGCGCGTGAAACTCGCCGCCAACCTCAACGCGCTTGAGGAAGTGTGGGTGCTGATGCCATGACCACTTTTCACACCATCCTGCTTCTGGTCGCTGCGTTCTTCGCCGTCTTCGCGCAAGCCGCTTTGGACGGCGCGCGACACTGGCTCGGCGCGCAATTGGACCTGCTTCCGGCGCTGATGGTCTATGCGGCGCTGCGGACAAATCTGGCCACGATGGCGTTGCTAGCGATGTTTGGGGGACTGTGCTTCGACACGCTTTCCGCAAACCCGTTCGGCATCACGATGCTGCCGCTGTTCGGCGTTGGTTTTGTGCTGCACGTCCGGCGGGAGCTGATTTTGCGCGACCAGGTCTTCGCGCAATTCGTCCTCGGCCTTGCCGCCGGCGCTGCCACACCCACGCTGACACTGTTGCTGTTGTTGACCGGCGGTTACGCGCCGCTGGCAGGTTGGGGCTCGCTCTGGCAAATCGCCGTGATGGGTTTCGGCGGTGGCGTGTTGACGCCGCTCGTGTTCGCCGCCCTTGCGCTTTGCGACCGCGCCCTCCGCTACCGGCCCGCCACGCAATCCAGCTTTCGCCCTGACCGCGACATCCGGCGCGGACGTTTCTGACCATGCTCATTTTCGACCAACTGAAAAGAGACGACCCGTCGCTGCGCGCGCTGGCGCTGGCGGTGGTCGCCGGCTTTTCGGTCCTGCTTGTCGGCTTGTGGTGGGTGCAAATCGTTTCCGCTCGGAACTACCAGGCGCATCTCGAAACTCAATCCTTCCGCAACGTCCGCGTGCCAGCAGTGCGCGGCAAGATTCTCGACCGCAACGGCGTCGCGCTCGCCGAAAGCCAGCCGCGCTTCACCGTCGGGCTGTATCTCGAAGATTTGCGGCGACAGTTCGAAGGCGAATATGATCGGTTGCGGCCAGTGCGCGTCGTCACCAACGCAGGGCAGTTCTGGAAGGAGTGGCTGGGCTTCGAAGCCGTGAAGACGCAACGCGTGCGGCTGAAGAAGGAGCAGATCGAGGCGCTGAACTGGCAGGCGCGCTGCAACGTCGCGAGCAATGCCGTCCAGCAAATCGCCACCGGCATGCAGCAGCCGGCGGTGTTCAACCCCGCGGAGTTCCAGCGACACTACCAAACGCGTCTCGCATTGCCGTTCCCGGTGATCGAGAAGCTGGACGCCGCACAGGTCGCGCGCTTTGAGGAACAATCGCTCGCACCGCTCGGCGCGGACCTCGAAATCCAGTCGGTGCGCTTTTATCCGTATCAAACCACCGCCGCGCACGTGCTGGGCTGGCTCGCGCGCGACGACGCGTCGTACGCTGGCGAGGAGGCGTCCTTCTCCTACCGGCTGCCGGACTTTCGCGGCGAAGTGGGCATCGAAACGTGGTTCGACACGCAATTGCGCGGGCGCGCCGGCGCGAAATATGTCCTCGTCAACAACCTCGGCTTCAAGCAATCGGAGAATTGGAGTCCGGGTGAACCGGGCCAGAACGTGGTGCTGACGCTCGACCTCCAAATCCAACAGGCCGCCGAGCGCACCTTGCTCCTCCGCGCCCAGCGCGGCGCTGCCGTGGTGATGAACGCGACCAACGGCGACATCCTCGCGCTTGCCTCCGTGCCCGCACCGGATCCGAACCTGTTCGTCCGCCGCATGACCAAGGCCGAGTACGACCAATTGAACGACGAGCGGATGCGCCCGCAATACAACCGGGCCACGCAGGAAAACTACGCGCCGGGTTCGATCTTCAAAACCGTCGTGGCGCTGGCCTGCCTGGAGAACGGGTTGGACCCGAAAGCCATCTACCGCGTGCAGCCGAACCCGTCCACGCCGACAAAAGGCATGGTCAAGATTGGCAACCGGGTTTTTCACGACACCGCCCCGCCCGGTGATTACGATTTCCGCCGGGCGCTGCTCCGTTCCAGCAATTGCTATTTTATCACCAACGGCATCCGCTACGGTATCGCGAACATCGTAAAGCTGGCCCAGCGTTTGCACTTGGGTGAGCGGATCGGCTTGCCCACGCGTCAGGAAACTGCCGGTCACCTGCCGTCTCTCCGTCGCGTCACTTCCAGCGCGTGGCGCGATGGTGACACGGCCAACATTTGTATCGGCCAGGGTGAGGTGGATGTCACACCGCTCCAGATGGCCGTGATGACCTGCGCGATTGCCAACGGCGGCAAGGTCTTTTGGCCGCGCCTCGTGGACCGGGTTGAATCACCGGATGGGGCGGTGGGAGAACCCTCGGAGCGCTTTCCGGCAAGCCGCGTGCGCGACGAGTTGGGTGTGAGCGAGCGCAGTCTGCATCTGCTCAAGGAAGCGATGCTGGCCGACACGGAAGATGAGGAGGGCACGGGCTACAAAGCCTTCCGCGAGTATTACCGCAACGGTGGCACTTTGCGCGTTTGCGGCAAGACAGGCACGGCACAAGTGAAGGATGCGCACAATCAAATCACCGGCCACAACCTGTGGTTCATTTCGTTCGCACCTTACGAGCACCCGCGTTACGCCGTGGTGGTCATGGTGGAAGGCGCCGGTTCGGGTGGAGACACTTGCGCGCCGGTGGCGCGCGACATCTACGCGGCGATTGAACAATTGGAACGCGGGGGCAACCGCGTGCTGGCCAGGAAGAATTAAATGTTCGAAGCAGACCTCAACGAGCATCAGCGACGCATTGACCGCCTGCAAGCGGCGGCGGTGCTCGCGCTGATGGTGCTGAGCGCGGCGTTTGTCTATAGTGCCACGATGGTGAGCGCTGCGGCCAGCGCCGCGCCGCTCTACAATCAGGTTTGGTTCCGGCAGCTCGTGTGGTACGGGCTTGGGCTGTGCGCGGCCGTGGCAGTGTGTTTGGTGGATTACCACACGCTGGCGCGTTGGGCATTTGTGGCTTACTGGGTCACGATTCTGCTGCTCGCACTCGTGCTTGTGTTCGGCACAGTGCGTTACAATGCGCGCCGCTGGTTCGATCTTGGTTTTTTCAGTTTACAGCCGTCGGAATTCGCAAAGCTCGCGTTCATCCTGGCAATGGGGCATTTCCTCAGCCGGCCCGCAGACGAACTGCGCGACCCAATGATATTCTGGAAAGCCATCGGGCTGACGTTGCTGCCATTCCTGTTAATCATCAAGGAACCCGACCTCGGTTCGGCGCTCGTGTTGTTACCGACAGGTTTCGCGATGATGTTCGTGGCGGGCACGCCGCGGAGATTCCTGCTGGGCCTGCTTGGACTGGGTGGTGTCGTGGCGGCTCTGTTCCTCATGGACGTTCTTTTTGTGACAAATGCCAAGTGGCGCATTCCGCTCCATTCCTATCAGCGCGACCGACTGCTGGTCTATTTCGGTTGCGATTACACCGATTTCGCTCCTCCCAATGCCACGAAGGAGGAGTTGCGACGCCTGCGGCTCAAGCAAATGGACGATTCGTCGAACATCAGGCAGGCGTTGATCTCGGTCGGCTCGGGTGGGCTGACTGGAAAGGGTTGGGGACAAGGCACCCAGAAATCTCTGGGTTTTCTGCCCCGTTCCGTGGCGCACAACGACTTCATCTTCTCCGTCCTTGCCGAGGAGAAGGGATTTGTCGGCAGCGTGACCGTGCTCACGCTGTACGCGGTGGTCCTGTTTACGGGCCTCCGCATAGCCGGGCAGGCGCGCGATCGCCTGGGCCGGCTCGTGGCGGTGGGCGTCGTCGCCCTCATCTTCAGCCACGTGTTCATCAACATCGGCATGAACATTCGTCTCATGCCCGTGACGGGCGTGCCACTGCCGCTGCTTTCGTACGGCGGATCCTCAGTGCTCGTTTCGTTGATCGCCATGGGCTTGATGCAAAACGTATACAGATACCGAAGAGGGTATTGATTATGAGTGAACGCAGTTTTTCACGTCGTCGTCGTGGCATGCGCTTCCGTCCATCGGGCGGGCTGGGCCACACTTCACAAAAACCCACGGCGGAGGCCCAGGAGGCCCGGGCCGCCGCCACCGGCGAAAAGACCGGCCCGGAAAAGTTGTTCGAGCGCCGGCACGATCATGAGATCGAGCGGGCTGAGAATATCGCCGCCGGCCTCCCGGCTCACGGGGCGCCGCCGCTGGACCACGCCGAGGTCAAACGCGAGTTCCGCCAGCCACACCTCGAAACGCCCGACCGCGTTGAGGAGGAACAACCTTATCAGCCGGTGGCCATTGCGGCGCAGCCGCCCAAGGGCATCGTCGAGAGCATCCGCGCCGCGGCCAACAAGATCGTCGAGAAGGTCCAGCGCTTCCTGAAGCCGGCCCCGAAACTCCACAAAGAAATCATCATCAACGCCGAGTCGCTCGAAACCCGCGTCGGCGTGCTTGAAGACGGCCGGCTCGAGGAATTCACCATCGAACGCACCACCGAGGAACGCCTCGTCGGCAGCATCTTCAAGGGCAAGGTTCGCAACCTCGAAGACGGCCTCAAAGCCGCCTTCGTGGACATCGGCTTCGAGAAGAACGCCTTTCTGCATTACTGGGACATCGTTCCGAACCAGTTCGACAGCGGCGTGGAAATCGTCGAGCGCGAGGGCAGCCGCCGGCGCGACCGCCCGAAGATCACGCAAAAGGACATCCCGCGCCTTTACGCTCCCGGAAGCGACATCATCGTGCAGGTCACCAAAGGCCCCATCGGCACGAAAGGCCCGCGCGTCACGACGAACCTCGTCCTGCCGGGCCGCTACTTGGTCTTGCTTCCACAGGCCGACCAAAGCGGCATTTCGCGCAAAATCGAGAGCCAGCAGGAAAGGCAGCGCTTGAAGAAGATTCTGCGCGAGCTTTCCATTCCAGACGGTATGGGCGTGATCATGCGCACCGCCGGCGAGGGCCAGCAGAAACGTTACTTCGTGCGCGACCTCGCGTGGCTGCTCGAGGAATGGCGCGAGATCACCGAACGAATCAAGGCCCAGCCGCTGGCCACTTGCGTCTTCCAGGAGCCGGACCTGATTGACCGCACCGTGCGCGACTTCCTGACTGAGGACGTCGAACGCATCGTGGTGGACGAGCCAAAGGCCGAGGCGCGCATCCGCGAAATGATTGCGCGCATCTCGCGCCGTTCCGCGAACAAGGTGAAACTCTATGCCGAACCGCAGCCCATCTTCGACCGCTTCGGCATCACACGCCAGTTGGAGAACGCATTTTCCCGCGTCGTCCACCTGAAAGGCGGCGGTTACATCGTCGTGGACGAGACCGAGGCGCTCGTGGCAATTGACGTGAACACCGGCCGGCAAAAGGGCGGCAAGGATCAGGAATCCACGATCCTCAAAGTCAACCTCGAAGCCGCCGACGAAATCACCCGGCAACTCCGCCTCCGCAATATGGGAGGCCTGATTGTGCTCGACTTCATTGACATGCGTTCGCGGCGCGACCAGCAGACCGTTTATCAACGCGTCCGCGAGGGCCTCAAGCGCGACCGCGCCAAGACGCACATCCTGCCCATCTCGCAGCTCGGCCTGATGGAGATGACGCGCCAGCGCCACACCGAGAGCGTGCACGCCGCCGTGTACGACGACTGCCCGTATTGCAAAGGCCGCGGCAAAGTGAAGAGCGCCCTGAGCATGAGCGTGGAGATCCAGCGCCGTTTGAGCGAAATCCTGAAGAAGCGCCCGCGCGACGAATCGGACTTCCAGTTGCGCATCGTCGTGCATCCGAAAATCCTCGAGCGCCTGCGCACGGAGGACGAGAAACTGCTCATCGAGATGGAGAAGCGCTACTTCGGCAAGCTGTCCTTCCGCGCCGATCCCGGCCTGCACGCAGAGCAATTCAAAATCCTGAACGCCGCGAACAACGAAGAGTTGGTCAGCGTCGGCACCTGAACGTTTCAACACCAAACGCCCCGCCGGATCGGCGGGGCGTTTTTGCCAAGAGTGGGAAGCGCAGCAAGTAGCCCTGTGGAGTTGGGACCTTAGCGGCGTCCACCACCGTGGAAACCGCCGGCGAAACCGCCGTGACCGCCGCCGCCGCCGCCCATTCGAACGCTGCCCACTTGGCCGCCGCTTGAAGACGCAGCGACACTCCAAGCCCCACCGGGATGGCCGCCACCAGGATGGCCGCCACCGCCCCAGCCGCCGCCTGGATGCCCGGTGCCGTGAAAGCCGCCCCCCCGGTGCCCGCTCCAGCAGAACCGGTCGCCGTGGCGAAAAGTCCCGTTCCAACATCCGAAGCCGACCGACACGCTCGGATACCAATACCACCAGTAAGGAGACGACCAGTAGTAGGAGTAGTAGGGATAGTACGAGTAGCCGTACGACGCGGAGTCGGACATCACGTAAACCGGGGAAGTCGTGGCGTATTGTGGGCTGGCAGCCGGCGCGGCGCTGGAGTAAGCGGCCGCGGATTGCGTCGGGGTTTGCTGCGCGTCAGGAGCCGGTCGCTGAGGCTGAGTGAGCATCGCGTTGATGACCGAATCCGACACCCCTTCGTTGTGCAGATGCACGATCTCGTCGGCGGTCAACGTGTAGCGGCGCCCGGAATTGCGGATGAAGGCGAGCATGACGTCATCGCCCACCTTGGCGCGTGTCAGCTTCAGAATCTCGGCGGCGCCGCGCGATTTATCGCGCGGCTCGGAGTGTTTCTGGACCGCGGCGTCGGGAGCAGTGGGCGTATCGGAGGCGGCGGATGAGTTTTGCACTACAATGCCGTCCGCGGTGCCGGTGAGAAATACAGCCGCCGCGAAGGCTGCGAGCGAATTGGAAATCTTCGAAGTCTTCATAGAACCGATTTGTATTCAGGGCTACATTCGCGCATCCCGTTGAAGGGGTCAAGCTCCCGCTGTGAAGCCGCCAGCGGACGCGCCGAAAGACGAGCCCAATTCCTTCGAGGACCGCGTGTGAACGGCGGGCGAGCGGCGCAATGGCGAATGACGTGAGTTGCTCGACACGCTCCCCACCGCGGCTTGAATCCGCGGCCCGCGTGCCATAGCTTTCCATTATTGAGGCAGCCATGAAACCTGAGGTCGCCAGACCAGCTTTGCCGACTTCTGCCGCTGGTCGCCCGCGCGTCGCGAACGAATCGCTGGCGGGGCGACTGGACCGCCAGACCGTCACCGGCACGCTCTGGCGGCGCGAGGGTGACAAAGTGCGGTGCGTCGCTTGTGGGCATCGTTGCCTCATCGGCGAGGGCCGGCGCGGCATCTGCAAGGTGCGGTTCAACGCGGGCGGCGAATTGAAAGTCCCGTTCGGCTACGTCGCCGGACTCGCCAGCGATCCGGTCGAGAAAAAGCCGTTCTTCCATGTGTTCCCCGGCAGCGACGCGCTCACGTTCGGGATGCTGGGCTGCGATTTCCACTGCGGCTATTGCCAGAACTGGGTCACGAGCCAGGCGTTGCGGGACGACGCGGCTGGCTCGCCGGTGCAATCGGTGGCCGCGGGGCAAATCGTCAGTGCGGCGGAACGGTCGGGCGCGCGATTGGTCGTGTCGAGTTACAATGAACCGCTCATTACCGCGGAATGGGCGGTGGCGGTGTTTCAGCAGGCGGTTGGGCGCGGTTTCACCTGCGGCTTCGTCTCGAACGGCAACGCCACGCCGGAGGCGCTGGATTTTCTTCAGCCGTGGATTCGCTGTTACAAGGTGGATTTGAAAACGTTTGACGACCGCCGCTATCGCTCGCTGGGCGGCACGCTGGCGCACGTGCAGGAAACCGTCCGGGCGGTTCACACACGCGGCATCTGGCTGGAGGTGCTCACGCTGCTCGTGCCGGGCTGGAACGACAGCGAGCACGAGTTACGAAGCATCGCGAAGTTCATCGCCGGCATCAGCCCCGAGATTCCGTGGCACGTCACAGCGTTTCACAAGGATTACCGGATGACCGGGCCGGCGAACACGACGGTCGCGGACTTGGTCCGCGCGGCGGAAATCGGCGCGAGCGAAGGGCTGCAATACGTCTATGCCGGCAACCTGCCGGGCCGCGTCGGCGACTGGGAAGACACACGTTGCCCCGGCTGCCGGCGAACGCTGATTCAACGCCACGGCTTCACCGTCCGCGACTACCGGCTCGCCGCGAACGGCAGATGCCCCGGCTGCGGGCGGGCGATTCCCGGCATCTGGGCGGCAGAAGCCCGCGAATGACGCGAATGGGTGCGAATGGTGAGAGACATTGGCGTTGGGCGACTCTCTGCCGTGAATCAGCAAGCCGGGGCCGTCATATTCCATTCTCAAAGTTCGCGATTCGCGTGATTCGCAGGGAACCAACGCTCGACTCACCGCCATCGGCGTGGTAGCTTACACGGGTGACAAATCTGTTTGTCAGTCTGCTCAGCGCGTTGCTGGCCACAAACCAGCCCGCCGCGGGCACGAACTCCCCGCGCAAGCCCGCCATCACCGCGGAGCCGGCAGTCAACACAAACGACCCGGTGGGAATCGAGTATCAGAAGTTGCTCGATGCTGACGACAGTTCGCAAGAAGCAGTGGACAAATTGATTCGGGACGAGGGGGCGGCTGCCGCCCAGGGTGCTTCGACGACGGTGGGCCCGTTGCGCGATCGCATTGAGGCCCGTTTTGCGCCCGTGCGCCAGGGCTACGAGGATTTTCTCAAGCGGCATCCGGATCACGCGCGCGCCCGGCTCGCCTACGGGAGCTTCCTGAACGACATCAAGGACGAGGAGGGAGCCCGTGAGCAATGGGAGAAGGCCCGCCAGCTTGATCCGAAGAACCCCGCCGCATGGAACAACCTCGCAAACTACTATGGCCACAATGGCACCATCTTCAAGGCGTTCGATTACTACGCCAAGGCCATCGAGTTGAACCCCGCCGAGCCGATTTACTATCACAACTTCGCCATCACGGTTTATCTTTTCCGCAAGGATGCCAAAGAGCATTTCCGGATCAACGAACAGCAAGTGTTCGACAAAGCGATGGGGCTTTACGCCCGGGCGTTGATGCTCAACCCGCAAGACTTTCTGCTCGCCTCGGACGTGGCGCAGACGTTTTACGGCATCACCCCGCTGCGCACGAACGACGCACTGCTGGCTTGGAACTACGCGCTGCAGATCGCGCGCGACGATGTCGAACGCGAAGGGGTTTTCATCCACTTCGCACGAGTGAAGGGCATGGCCGGGCGGTTCGACGAAGCCCGCCGCCATCTCGCTGCCGTAACGAACGCGATGTATGCCGACTTAAAGAACCGCGTCCTGCGCAACCTCGAATACAAAGAGTCAGAAGCCAAAGGAACGAACGGGCCGCCCGCGAAGGTGGAGAAAGACTCAAACCTCGGCCCGGCGCCGTAGTGCACGCGCGCCCTCACCAGCCCCGTAGCACTGCAGCTCACTTGCTCGGGTGCGAGACAATCGTTTACTTCACCAGTCGCCAGCCCGAAGCGTTGGCGGTCAGCGCAGTGTGGCCCTTGTAGCGGCTGTAAACCTGGTGCATTTCCTCGATCGTGTCGAAGTAGCCCATGATGTGCGCCGCGCTGAACGATTGACCCGCCTTCACCGGCCTACCGTGGATTTCCTCGACCATGACGATAATCCCGCCGGGCCGCTGGCTGCACCAGGCCTCGTAAACGACAGAGGGTTCGAGTGTCAACCCTGCCAGCCACGGGCCGTCTTTGCCCGTCTGCTTGTCGCGCAAATGATAGGCCCGGATGAAACGTTCCGGCGTTTTGTTCAGGTCGCGGCGGTAGCCGAACTTCAGGTCGGGCGGGAACGGCGTGAAGAATTCGCTGGACGGGATGCGCACGCCGTTCGGGCCGCTCAGGTAGCTGAGATACATCTCGCTGAACGTGTCGCCCTTCTCGTGGCGCACGCAGCCCGGCACGTCGCCGCGGAGGAACATCTCCTTCGAGTCGTTCACGCTGTCAATCCGGTCCATCAACACGAAGAACCGCTCGCCTTTGGGAAACACGATCAACTGCGTCCAGCGCGAGCCGGCTTTGCGGCCGGGGGCGGCGTACTCGTAGCGGTAAGTCGTCTTCACCGCGACGAAATCTTTGCCACGGATGACCTCCGGTTGCACGGGTTTCATCCGGTGACAAAGCTGCGGCCCCTCTACCATGCGCTTCCGATGGCTGCTGCCGTGGGCCATGAAGGCGTACTCCCGCTGAGCCGGGTCCGTCTCGTTCGCGTACCACCGGTAACGGCCGACGCCAAGCCCGTCCGGGGCGATGACCTTCTCGCTCCAGGCTTCGTCGCTGCCCGCCTCCATGAGCCAGTCAATGACCATCAGCCCGTCGCCGACTTCGCGGAAGCCGGTGGCCTTGTCGAGAAACGATCCCTTCTCGATGCCGGTCATCCACTGCTTGGGGTCCTTCTTGGGAACGACGGCTTCGAGCTTGTCGGTCTCGATCCTGATGGCGCGGTCGTCCTCGGTCACGCGCGCCCAATCGGCGGCCGGCGCTGGGGCGACCGCAACGAGCATCAGGACCATCAACTCCCGCTCCCAAAAGCGCTTCATTGGTTGCAGGGGGAAGAAGTTCTTCATAAGCGTGTAGTGGCCGAAAATCAGAACTCAGCCACGCCGCGCCGATGACGTGAACCGCGAAAGCGGAACTGCGTGCGCCATCCGGGGTTGGCTCCAGTGATATTGTTCGGCAATCTCATTTTCTGCGACTGCGTGTACGTGAGATACAGAGCCACACGTACGGTATGCAGCCGACGATTCCTCCCAGAAGCATGCCGTAAAGAACGTGGACAGCGATGATAGCGAGAATGGCAGAGTCGCCGAAGCGATGTGCCAACGGCACAATCAAAATGCGCTCAGGCCAAGCAACAAGGTTCAGAACCTCTCTGCCCCCAAACGGGATCGCGTCCCAGAGAAGCGTCGTCACGATGGCAAGAGCAGCTCCTACCACCATCCCCAAGACGATTGGACGAACTCGCGGCATAGGTTTACGCCGAACAGTATTATTCGGGCAAAGTCGGCGACGGATGACAAGGTCCGCCCTGACCTGTCACTGCCACCGACAATAGACCGGCTGCGAGGCGGGACAAGCGCAATTTCAAGGGTTACGCAGGGGGTTGTGGCGGGCGGCAACCCTGCTCAGCCTTTCAGGAGCCTTGCCCCCTGGCCGGGGCGGGAGACGAACATCGTGGGTGTGAGGCTGGTCTTCGCCTTGTATTCCGCCTCGACGGTCCGCATGACGGATTCCACGCCATCGGTCCTCACCAGTGCCACGGCACAGCCGCCGAAGCCGCCGCCCGTCATGCGGCAGCCGAACACGCCGCCTTTCGTTCCGATGCTCCGCGCGATGTCCACCACCGCGTCCAGCTCGGGACAACTCACTTCGTAATCGTCGCGCAGCGAAGCGTGGCTGGCATACATGAGCCGGCCCACCTGGAGCCAGTCGCCCGCGCGGATGGCAGCGGCAGCCGTGACGGTGCGCTGGATTTCGCCGATGACATGACGGGCGCGACGGAAAACGACTTCGTCGAGTTGGGTTCGCTTTGCTTCGAGCAAGTCAGAGTTCGCATCACGCAGCGAAGGAACACCAAGCAGTTCGGCGGCGGTCTCGCATTGCTTGCGGCGCGTCGGGTATTCACTGCCGGTCAACTCGTGCTTCACGTTTGTGTTCGCGATTAGCACAGCGACGGACGGATCGGTCATCGGCACCAACTCGAACTCCCGTGAGCGGCAGTCGAGGAGCAGCAGGTGGTTCTCCTCGCCGAGTACGGAAACGAACTGGTCCATGATGCCGCACGGCATGCCTGCGTAATCGTGCTCGGCTTTCTGGCAGAGCAACGCTTTCTTGACGGGGTCGAGTTTCTGGCCCGTGACGGCTTCAAGCAACGTGGCCGTGGCAACTTCGAGCGCCGCGCTGCTAGACAAGCCGCCTCCGAGCGGGACGTTTGAGTGAATCAACGCGTCGAAGCCTTCGGGCCGGATGCCACGCGCAAGAAATCCTGCAAGCACACCGAGCGGGTAGTTTGCCCACCAGCCTTTCGGGCCGGGCTTGACCGGTTGCGCCAGGTCCACCGTCGCAACGTCGCTTGCGGCTGAACTACGAAACGTAATCCGCTGGGATTTGTTCGGCGCCGCCGCGATGACTGTGTAGCGCTCGATGGCCATCGGCAGCACGAAGCCGTCGTTGTAATCCGTGTGTTCGCCGATGAGGTTGACGCGGCCCGGCGCGGCGGCGAGCCAGTGTGGTTCGTGGCCGAACGCCTTCTCGAAATCAGCACGAGTTCGGTCGGCGAGCGCCTGAAGGCTCATGGTGTGAGGTGTGAAACGTGAAATGGAAAGACGTCAGGTGGTTGTGAACCGGTGAACCGTCGTCTGCCGGTAAACCTGGCTAGGACGCAAAACCGTGCTCGGGAAATGTGGGATGTTGATTGAGTTTGGAAAGTGCTCGGCTTCGAGGCAAAAGCCTGCGTGCTGGCGATACACAATCCCGCCTTTGCCGGTCAAAGAGCCGTCCAGCCAGTTCGCGGTGTAAAGCTGAACGCCTGGTTCAGTGGTGAGCAGTTCCAGCACGCGACCGGACTTCGGCTCGACGACGCGCGCGGCAAACGCGGGCTGACCGGAATTCACGACATCACCTCGCAGCACGAAGTTGTGGTCGTAGCCCCGTGGCCTGCCGCCGAGTTTGGCGAAACGCGCGCCAATGGCAGTCGGTTCGGTGAAATCCAGTGGCGTTCCCTTTACCGGTCGGATTTCGCCGGTAGGAATCTGAGTCGCGTCCGTCGGCGTGAAGAAATCTGCGGCGAGCTGGAGCTTGTGGCGCTTGATGTCGCCGCTGCCGGCGAGGTTGAAATACGAGTGGTTCGTCAGATTGATCGGCGTCGCTTTGTTCGTCGTGGCGGTGTAGTCGAGGACCAGTTCGTTCGCGTCGGTCAGCGACATCACGACCTGGACGGCCACTTCACCCGGAAAGCCTTGATCGCCGTCAGGGCTGGTGTAGTCAAACCTCACCATTGCGCCCTTGAGCGGTCGCGCTTTCCAAAGCACCTTGTCAAAACCTCGCGGCCCGCCGTGCAGGTGGTTCGGGCCGTTGTTCAGCTCCAGCTTGTAGGTCTTGCCGTCGAGCGAAAACTCGCCTTTCGCAATGCGGTTGGCCACGCGCCCGGTCGTGCAGCCGAAGTGCGGGTGGCCCTTGAGATACTGCGCAAGGTTGTCGAATCCCAAAACTACGTCGCCGAGTTTGCCATCGCGGTCTGGCACATGGAGCTCGGTGATGATCGTGCCGTAGTTAGTGATTTTGGCGACGCAGCCGTGCCGGTTGGTGAGCGTGAAAAGTGAAACTTCCGTTCCATCTGGCATCTGGCCGAAGCAGGATCTTGTCACGTGCGCTTTCATGGTGCAGCGTTTTCGAGAAAACGGAGATTCGGCACAAACAACAACGGCTCATTATTTCCGGCCGGATTGATTCTTCGCCGCGGCCCGCGCCAGCCAGAACATCCAGACACCGAAGGCCAGCAGCACCAGGCCCCAGACGAGGTTGATGTTGATGCCAAGCGAGCGTTCATAAATCGCCTTGTCGCTCGCGAGGCCGAAGATCACGAGCACCAGCCCGTAAAGGCTGAACATGATGCCGATGGGAAATCGCAGGTCGAAGTTCATGGTCGCAAGGTTGGTTTACCAGAAGATGATATTGAGGAGCGCCGTGACCGCCAGCACGATGAGACCAACGGTGACGGGTTGTTTGTACCACGGCTCGCCTTCGGATTTCTGCTTCGGCGTGAGCGAATAGACCAACCCAACAAGTTCCTTGTCCGTCTTGGCGCGACTTGTGGCGAGCGAAATCAGGATCGTCAGGACGAAGCATGTCGTCCACGCCACAGCGGCCATGTAGAAGTTCTGGCCCATGCCGCTGTGGAAGGTGAAGTGCTGCGTGATCCAGCCGCCTTTAATGGCGTCTGCCCATTGGATAATGGGGCCGGCGTTCTCGGGACGGGCAAGGCCGTGGAAAAGCACTGCGCCCAGCGTGCCACCGAGCAGCCCGAAGAACGCGCCGTGTCCGGTCGCCCGCCGCCAGAACATCCCCAGCAGGAACGTCGCAAACAACGGCGCATTCACGAAGCTGAACACCAGTTGCAGCATCTCCATGATGTTATTGTATTGCGACGCCAGATACGCGCAGCCCACGCTCAGCAGAATCCCGAACACCGTCGCCATGCGCCCCATCCAGAGGTAGTGCGTGTCGGATTTGTTCGGCGCGAGGTAGCTCTGGTAAATGTCGTAGGTCCAAACCGTGTTGAACGCCGTCACGTTGCCCGCCATGCCGGACATGAACGACGCCATCAACGCCGTGAAGCCGATGCCCAGGATGCCCGTCGGGAAATACTTCGCCAGCAACGTCGGCATCGTCATGTTGTAATCGGGCGTGCCGTCCTTGCCGACCGGGAGGAAATTTCCGCCGCCCGCGTGGTGCATCGCGATGGCAATCATGCCCGGCAAAATCACCAGCGCCGGAAACAGCATCTTCGGGATCGCCGCGATGATCGGCGTGCGGCGCGCGGCGGACATCGAGTTGGCCGCCATCGCGCGTTGCACGACGAGGAAGTCCGTGCACCAATAGCCAAAGGAGAGTACGAAGCCCAGGCCCATCACCAGACCGAACCACTCCACGCCCATTGGATTGGCAATCGTGCTGCCCATGTGCGTCCAGGACTCCGACCACGTGCCCGGCGCGAAACCCTGGCTCGTCGCCACCGGCACGAGTTTGTCCTTCAGCGCGCTCCAACCGCCCGCGTCCTTCAAGGCGAGGAACACCAGCGGGAAGAAGCCGAGCACGATCATGAAGAACTGGAGCACCTCGTTGTAAATCGCCGAGGTCAGACCGCCGAGGAGGATGTAAACCAGCACGATCACCGCTGAAAGCACGATGCACGCGAGGTAATCCCAGCCGAGCAACGTGCCGAGCAATTTCGCGAAGACGTGCATCGAGATGCCGGAGGAAAACACCGTCATCACCGCGAACGAAATGGCGTTGAACCCGCGTGTCTTCTCGTCGAACCGCAGCTTGAGGTATTCCGGCACCGAACGTGCCTTCGAGCCATAGTAAAACGGCATCATGAAGACCGCGAGGAACACCATCGCCGGGATCGCGCCGACCCAGTAGAAATGGCTGGTCATGATGCCGTATTGCGCGCCGCTGGCCGCCATGCCGATGACCTCCTGCGCGCCGAGATTGGCCGAGATGAAGGCCAGCCCTGTGACCCACGCCGGGATGGAACGGCCCGACAGGAAGAAATCCGTGCTGCCCTTGACGTACCGCTTAAGCATCCACCCGATGCCCAACACGAAGGCGAAATAGGTGGCAAGGATGAGATAATCCAGCCAGCCCAGGGTCACTTGCATAGCGATTCTGTGTGCGAACGCCGCCCAATGACGGCGCGCCAGTTCTTAAACATTTCGCAGAGGCGAAGCAAGCGCGGGCCGCGAGTCGCTCGAGCGATCTGTTTAGGCTGCGCCATGATGAGAGTACTTCTTCTTCCGATGATGACGCATGTGACCCCAGACTAAACAATAGCATCCGATTCCCCAGAATGCGGCTACTGTCGAATAGAACATAAATGGGGAGGACAGAAAGTGACTGCCTCGCAAAAATACATCCAGCATAAAAGCGGCACGAAGAATAGCTGCCGCGACGAAGGCAACTCCAAGAAACGACCAAAGACCACCACCATAGTGCAACCGGACCGCCAAACACAGAAGCACGCCGCAAATCACAAACACGGCGCCGATCACATAACCCAACACAACGCTGGAGGAATTCTTTCCGCTGCTGGATTCAACGGAGAATCCCATTTCAACCAAGAATCCCATTATCCCTAGGAGGATGAGCGCAACACCCGCCGCATAAGCGCACACACGCTTCAGTGTCTTGAGTCTTGAATCTTGCACAATGTGAAAGCTGCGTAACATCATTCCTCAGCGACAGTGGCTGGTAGCGGTGTCGCCGGATTGATCGGCTTCGGAGCGTCGCGCTGGGTCAAATCCCTGTCAAGCCATGACTGCAAAGCGCGAATCCGCCAACGTAGCCGCCGTCGTGAGACGGCGCACGGGGCGAACGATCCGCGTTCTCACGAACGCGGCTACCACAGATCGCACGCCGCTAAACACCGCGAACCCGCCGTCCACCGGAATCACCACGCCGGTCACGAAGCCTGCGACGTCATCGGGTACCCGCCACAACTTCGCGCCCGCGAGATTGTCTGGCGCGCAAGAGCAGCCGGGCGTTTGCGAAGATCCAGGTCAGACCGGTCGCCACCGCCACGCGCTGTCCTGCGCCGCGCCACTGCCAGGACACGAGGTTTGCAATGCAGAATGCCAAAGGTATCAAGACCGCGAAGACGGCTGCTGTTGAAAATGCAGGCCGCCAGCGAGTGTCGCGGCCATAAGCGAAAGGCAGGAGTGCAGCAGCCACGCACAGGGCTGCTGACATGATCCCAGTGGTCGTGTCATGGATGTTGCCCGTGACAGTCCGAATCGGCGGCGGTCCGCCTTTGGGATCGCACAGGTCCGTTGGGAAAAGCGCCAACACGCAGAAACCAACGCTCACAAGACCCAGGAGGATGCAGACGGCGAGCAAGAAGGAGGAATGGCGGGCTTTGAGGAACAGCAGAGCAGCCAACGCCGCGGTCGTGCCAGCCAGAACACAAAACGCTGCCGTGCCCAAGCCGCCAAACCTGCCCACCGCGTATTCGCTGAGAAAGCGCCGCGCCGGGTGGTAATCCGGTCGGAGAAAGTGCAGCACAACCACGATCAGGATATAGAGCGCCGCCCCGGTGATCACCGATCGGGCCAGCAGCCGTGAAATGCGCGGCATATCGCCTCAAGGTCTGAACCGAAGCCTCAGAGAGGCCTGTGCGTTCTCCAGCCGAGGACGCGAGCGGGCAGGAACAGCAGCGCCCGAAGCAATGCGAATGCGGCCTCGACGGTGATGCCGATGAGCCGCAACGGGAGCGACAGCAGCCAAACAAACGGAAAAAGAACCAGGGCAAGCAACGCGACAGGCCAGCAAAGCACAAACAGAATGCACCAGCCGACGAAAAGGATCAGCGCTTTCATGCGGTTATCCTCTCACGTCGCGCCCGAACGTCAACTGGCAGAATGTCCGCAAGTGCGTCGAGGGCGAAATTGGCGAGTGTGTGCAGGCCCAGCGCCGGGTGCGCATCAAGCGCGCAATCCTGAAAGGATGGGAATCCACCAGCCCAGCGTTGCCCCGGAGGCTGTTTCCGGGGCTACGCTGGGTGATCGGCCCACCAGATTGATCAATCCTGAAGGGATTGCCTCGACGCGTGATCCAACCCCTTCAGGGTTGCTGAATTTGTGGGTGGCCACCTGGGGTAGCGAGTTCCTCGCAACCCCAGGCTGGTTGATTGCAATCCCTTCGGGATTGAGTCGCTTCGCGAATCCGCGTTCTGACAAACGCGGCTACAAGGCATTGCCAACTGTTCCGTGTTCTCACCAACGCGGCTACGGCGGTCACACGCCACTGAACGCCGCAAACCCGCCATCCACGGGAATCACCACGCCGGTCACGAAGCCCGCGGCGTCATCGGACACCAGCCACAACAGCGTGCCCACGAGGTCGTCCGGTGCGCCGAATTTCCCCATCGGCGTGTGGGCGAGGATGGTGTTGGCGCGCGGCGTCCACGAGCCGTCGGGTTTGGTCAGCAGCGCGCGGTTCTGGTCAGTGACGAAGAAGCCGGGGGCAATGGCATTGACGCGCACGCCGACTTTCGAGAAATGCACCGCGAGCCATAGGGTGAGGTTGCTCACCGCCGCTTTCGCACCGCTGTAGGCCGGAATCTTGGTGAGCGGACGGAAGGCGTTCATGGAGGAAATGTTGATGACGACGCCCCGGCCCTTGCCCGCCATCTCGCGCGTGAACGCCTGCGTGGGCAGCAGCGTGCCGAGGAAGTTCAGGTTGAAGACGAACTCGATGCCCTTCGGGTCGAGGTCGTAGAAGGTGACGAGCTCCTTGGCGGCGCCAGACAAATCTTCTTTGCGCAAATGCTCCAGACTGGTCGTGCCTTTCGGGTGATTGCCGCCGGCGCCGTTGATGAGGATGTCCACCGGGCCGAGTTCCCGCTTCACGGCTTCGTTCGCGGCCGCGAGGCTTTCCTTTTCGAGCACGTTGCAGCCGACGCTGATGGCCACGCCACCTTCGCTGCGGATGGCGGCCGCCACGGCTTCCGCTGCTTCCTTCTTCAAGTCTGCGATTGCGACCTTCGCGCCGCAGGCCGCGAGCGCGCGCGCCATGGTGCTGCACAGCACACCGCCGCCGCCCGTCACGAGCGCAACCTGGTCCTTGAGATTCACTGTGAATGGAACTTTCATGCCCTTTCCCTTCCTGGCGTTTCTGGTTCAATCCTTGAACCGCCCGCGATACGCCCACAGTCCGAGCGCCGGGTTCGAGATGTAGAAAACCTGCTCGCCGTTCACGGTGTTCCAGCCGTCCTTGAGCTTCGCCGGATCGAAACGCTGCGTCATCTGTTTGAGATCAGCGTAACGGAAATTGACGCTCTCGATTTCCTGCTGCGTCAGGTGGCCCGGACAATACGTGATGTTGAACCGGCTTTCCGACGAGCCGTGGATGAGATGCGCGGCGGCACTGAGATTGTTGCGCAACTCGGCATTCGCCCTCACCGCGGCGAGCGTTGCGGGCGTGCCGCGATAGCCGTACTTCCGGATGAGCCGGTCAATTTCCGGGTCCTCGCCAAACTCCTTCAACCCGGGCGCGAGGACGATGAGTTCACCGCCGTCGGCCATCGCCATGCGCGTGCGATAAATGCTCTTGTTGCCGAGCCACGTGCTCTTGAATTCGCCGGGGTCGAGATAAACGACGACCTTCTTCAGCGGTTCGTCGAGCATCTCGAAGTTCACTTTCAGCGACAGCGCGGCCGCCTTCTCAAAGCCCGACGCGTCGTCGCTCACGGACAACCCGCGCACGCACAGCTTGCCGTCATCGCCACGGCCCACGACCGTGTGGACATAGACGATGGGCAGATGCTTGGTGAAGTGCTCGGACGCGTAATTCAGGATTCGCCGCACCGGCGTGTTCGCGCGGCCCATCATGCGCTCCATGCCATACGCCGCGCCGATGAAGTGGCTCTTGTTGATGCCTTCCTGCCCGCCACAGCCGACGAAGACATTCTTGTTGTAGTTCGCCATCCCGATGACCTCGTGCGGAACGACCTGGCCGATGGAGAGAATCAAATCGTGCTTGCGCGTCCAGATGAGGTTGGCCAGTTGTGCCGGCCAGGCGAAATCCGCCGCGCCGCCGGAGACCTCCTTCACGAAATCCGCCGGCACTTCGCCGACGGTGGTGATGCCGGTGCGCCAGTTGTGGACGCGGAACAGGTCTGCCGGCACGCCGGCGAACATCTCCGCGATTTGCGGCGGCGTCATCGGCGAGTGCGTGCCCAGCGCGGGCAGCACGTCCGCCAAATGCGGTCCGTAGTAGTCATGAACCAGCCGCGTCAACACACCGGCGTGCGAATGAAAGCGAGTGAAGTCCGGCGGGATGGCCAGCACCTCGCGGCGCGGACCGAGCCGGTCAAGCGCCTGGAACAGCCCTTTACGCAGGTCTGCCAGCGTCAGTTTGTCGTCCACCGAACCGCGTTCGAAATAGAGCATGGCTTGGAGTCTTTCTGCTGCGGAACGATACGCGAGCGAAGCCGAGATGGGAAATCGGATTTTGGGCCGGCAAGAGGGTCCATGCTCCACCATGCCGGCGAAAGCCCTGAGTCCAAGCTGGCGTTTGGCGGCGGAGCTTCGCAGAATCCGCCCCATGCCTGCCTACGCGCTGACAATTTTTCTCGGCGCATTTCTTCTTTTCCAAATCCAGCCGATCATCGGGAAATACATTCTACCGTGGTTTGGCGGTGGGCCGGGCGTGTGGACGTCCTGTCTGCTGTTTTTCCAAATGCTGCTGCTTGGCGGCTATGCCTACGCGCACCTTTCTGCGCGCCTGCTCAAGCCGCGCAACCAGGTTGTCGTTCAACTCGCCTTGCTGCTCGGCGCGCTGGCGCTGCTGCCCGTCACGCCAAGCAACGCGTGGAAGCCACGCGGCGATGGCGATCCCACACTGCAAATCCTCACGCTGCTGACGGCGTGCTTGGGGTTGCCGTACTTCGTGCTCTCGGCCACCGGGCCGCTGCTGCAACACTGGTTCAGCCGCACAAACAGCGGGGTGTCGCCCTACCGCCTCTACGCGCTTTCGAATGCTGGTTCACTGCTCGCGCTCGTCAGCTTCCCGTTCTTCTTCGAAACGCAGTTCACACGCAAGACGCAAGCGGCGCTTTGGGCGTGGAGCTTCGCGGCGTACGCCGTCTGCTGCGGCTTTTGCGCGGTGAAGTTGTGGAAGGCCAATCCGGCGGCGACAACTTCTACGAGCGATGATCGCATGCCGTCACCCGCCACCCGTCACCCGTCACCCATAACGAAGCTGCTCTGGCTGCTCCTGCCCGCCTGCGCTTCCGTGCTGTTGCTCGCCACGACCAACAAGATTTGCCAGGACGTGGCGGTCATTCCCTTCCTCTGGGTGCTGCCGCTTGTCCTGTACCTTCTGAGTTTCATTATTTGCTTCGACAATCCGCGCTGGTACGTGCGTCCACTGTTCGCGCTGGCGGTGGTGGCGGCCTTGGGCGGCGTTTGTTGGATGTTGTTCCAAAAAGTCAGCACGCCGTTGCGGCTCCAGTTGGGCGTCTATCTGGCCGGCCTGTTCGTTTGCTGCATGGTGTGCCATGGCGAACTTTACCGCCTCCGGCCCGACCCGCGCCGGCTCACGGGCTTTTACCTGATGATCGCCGCCGGAGGCGCGCTCGGCGGTTTGTTTGTGGCGGTCGTCGCGCCCCTGGTGTTCAACGATTACTTCGAGCTGCATTGGGGATTGCTTTTCTGCGGCGGGCTTTTCCTGGCCATTTGTTTGCGCGAGCGCACCGGAGGGAACTTGGGCGAGTGGCGGTGGCTGGGAGGCGGATTGACGCTGTTGATTTTTGTCGGATTGGACCGAGCGCTGGCTTTACAAGCGAAACATCCCGTCGCGCTCACGGCTGGGCATATCCTCGCCTTGCGGATCGGCATGTGGGGTCTGCTCCTGCTGGTGACCGCGATGTGGGTTGCGAGTGGACGCTTCCAGAAGTTCCAGCTCTGGCGCGCATTGGTGTGCATTTGGTTAGCGGCGGGTCTCGTGGTGCTGGGCGTCACGTTGAAAGCCCAAGCCAGTCGGGCCGGAAGGAGTGCCATTTCCCAATCCCGGAATTTCTACGGGACGCTCAAGGTGTGCGAGTACCGCCGAAACGATCCGGAAGGTCGCTACTATTTGCTGCAACACGGACGCATCACGCACGGCTTGCAGTTCACGGCCCCGGAGCGTGCAGCCTGGCCAACGACCTACTACGCGGAAGGCAGCGGTGTAGCTTTAGCGGCGCAGGCGCTGCCGGCGGGGCCGCGGCGCATCGGCGTCGTCGGGCTGGGCGTCGGCACCATCGCGGCGCACGGGCGAGCGGGGGACACGGTCCGGGTATATGAAATCAACCCGGCGGTGCAACGCCTCGCCACGTCGCGCTTCACCTTCTTGAGCAACTGCCTGGCGAAAGTCGAAATCGCGATGGGCGACGCCCGCCTGTCGCTCGAACGCGAGCCGTCGCAGAACTTCGATCTGCTCGCTCTCGACGCCTTCAGCAGCGATGCGATCCCCGTGCATTTGTTGACCAAGGAGGCGTTTGAACTTTACGGCCGCCATCTCAAGACCAACGGCGTCATCGCAGTCCACGTCTCGAATCGCTACCTGAACCTCGAACCCATCGTGGCAAGCCTCGCGCGACATTTCGGCTACCGGCTCGCGCTGGTCAACTACGAGGAGGACACGGAGGACGACGTCGAAGAGGATGAAGGACATTGGTGGGCTTACGCCTCAACGTGGATGTTGCTGACGCACGACACGGCGCTGCTGGAATCGCCCGCCCTCCGCAAGGCCGCCTCTGCCCCCGGTACGAACGCTCCGGCCATTCCGCTCTGGACCGACGACTTCGCGAGCGTCTTCCAGGTGCTGCGCTAGCCCGCGCTTACCGACGCGATGGCTTCGCGCAAAACTGCCGCGCTGCGCGACAGCCCTTGCTGTTCTGCATCGTCGAGATGCAGCGGAATGGCGGCCAGCGGCCCGCGCCCGCCCACGACGTGCGGCAATGAAAGTGTCACCCCTTCCAAGCCCGGCACGGTTGTGATGCGACAACACACCGTCAGGATGGCGCGTTGATCGTGCAACAACACGTCCACGAGCCGCGCCACCGCGCTGCCAATGCCGTAATAGCTCGCGCCCTTGCCGGCGATGATCTGGTAGGCGGCGCCGCGCACCTGGCCGTCCACCTCGGCCTTTTGTTCCGGAGTCAGCGTGCGCCCGTGGACCTTGCCGAATTCGTCCAGCGACATGCCGCCGATGGAAGCCTGTGACCACGTGAGCACCTCCGAATCGCCGTGCTCGCCGACGACGTACGCGTGGACGTGATGCGGGTCCACGCCGAAATGCCGGCCCAGCAGTGTGCGGAACCGTGCCGTGTCGAGCATCGTGCCCGTGCCGAGCACACGCGTGGCCGGCACCCACTGGCGCGCCGCGAACTCCGCCGTCAGGTGCGTGAGAATGTCCACCGGATTGCTCACCACCAGCATCACCGCGTCCGGTGCGTAGCGAAGAATCGCCGGCACGACCTGCGCCAGCACGGCGGCGTTGCGTTGGAGCAATTGTAGTCGCGTTTCACCCGGCTTCTGAGCCACGCCGGCGGCGATGACGACGACTTCCGCGCCCGACAGGTCCGCGTATTCACCGGCGCGCACGGTGAGCGGATGCGCGAAGGGGACGGCGTGGTAGATGTCGTTGGCCTCGGCCTCCGCGCGGGTCTTGTTCAAATCCACGAGCACGATTTCGCGCCCCACGCCGCGCATCACCAGCGCGAAGGCCGACGCCGATCCCACCATGCCGCAACCGACAATTCCGATCTTCATCACGCGATTTCGAGACAAGCGCCCGGCGAGAATGACGCAGCGGGCGCAATTGAACGATGTGACGGGACAAGGCTACACGCAGCCCAAGCGACGGGCAACCGTCAGCGAATGACATTCGGACTATCAGCGCGCCGCAGGTTGGATTTCGGTTGCACGACCAGGTCGCCGTCGCGCACCCACGCCTCTCCCCGAATTGCCAGATGCTTCACCATTTTCTGCCGCCATTCCTTCAGCAGCGGCGCGGAGGCGGCGTCGGACGCGAGGTCTCGGAGTTCGTGCGGATCGGTTTGCAGGTCGAACAGTTGTTGCGCGCCGGTGACGGTGTAATAGACGTATTTGTAGCGCTGGTCCATGAGCGCCACCCAGCCGTCCTTGGGCGCGTAACAGGAAGCGTGTTCGAGGTCGAGTATCGCGCGCCAGGGCTTGCCGCGCAGGGCATCGAGCAGGCTCGCGCCTTCCACGGCGGGCGGCTTGGGCAGGCCGGCGGCGTCGAGAAACGTCGGGAGCACGTCGCGCAGTTCTACCAACTCCTGCCGCACTTGGCCGCGCTTCGCGTGCAAGCCGAGCCGCGCGGGCCAGCGGACGATCATCGGCACGTTCACCGAGCCTTCCACGGAAAAAGTTTTCCGGTAGAGCAGATTGTCGCCCAGGATGTCGCCGTGGTCGGCGGTGAAAAGGATGAGAGTGTTTTCCAAATCGCCGCGTTTCTCCAGCGCCGCCAGCACGCGTCCGATCTGTTCGTCCACGAAAGAGATGGCAGCGGCGTAGCTGCGCCGTGTTTCGCGCAACTCGTCCGCGGGCACTACGCCGCGTGTCGCGTTGGGGTCTTTCTGAAACGACGTCTGCACACTGCCGTACCACCCCTGTGCCCACTCGCCGATCTCGGCTTGTGGAATTGTGACGCCTTCGTAGCGATCATACCAACGCTGGGGCGCGCAGAGCGGGGCGTGAGGCCGGATGAATGAAGCCTTTAGAAACCACGGCGCGCTGGGCGGATGGTTTTCGAGAAACGCAACCGCTTGGTCCGCCACCCACCGGGTTTCGTGGAGGCGCTCGTCGAAGGGGTAATGGATGCCACCGCGCTGGTCGTTGCCGCTGCGGTATTCCTGGTAGGGATTGCGGCCGGGCAATTGGGCGGCGAACCACTGCTCGTAATCGTCGAACGGCTCTTTGTGAGTGAAGTTCGGTTCGCACAGCACGACGGTCTGGTAGCCGTGCGGGTTGCGGGGCGGGGTGAAATGTTGTTTGCCGATGGCGTGGGTGTGGTAGCCGGCTTCGGTGAAGAGGCGCGGCATCTCGACGCTGAAGCGCTCGGGGATGGGCGTGTAGCCGAGGAGGCCGTGGCCCCACGGACTCATGCCGGTGAGCAGGGCCGCGCGCGCGGGCAGGCAGGATGGCGCGGAGGTGTAGGCGCGGCGGAACAACACGCCTTCGCGCGCCAGGCGATCGAGGTTCGGCGTAATCATCCATTTCGCACCGGCGGCGCCCAGCCAATCGCCGCGGTGCTGGTCGTCCATGAGGAAAAGGATGTTGATGCGATTCGTCGGGCGCGTCGGCGCATTCGTCGAAGCCCACGCGGCGGTAGCTGGCGAAAGCTGCGTCGTGGCGAACGTCACGACGGCCAGAGAATTCAAGAGGCGTGTCATTTAGCGTGATAGCGCACGAGCAGGCTCGTGCCCCGCTGCGGCAGGCGCAATTCAAAATCCGACATCAACTCGCGGCCGCTCATGGTCCGGCGGGTCTGCTTGCGGCTTTCGTCACTGAACTCGACGGCGTAGCGTTTGCCTTGTGACAAGCCGCGCAAGCCGGTTTGCAGCACCGGATACGGACAATCGCCGCGACGGAAGGCGAGGACGATGCCGGCATCGAGATCAGCGCGGTGCAATTGCCAGGCGGCGAGTGTGACATTGCCGACCGCGGCGCGGGTGAGCGGATAGAAGTCGCCGTACCAATATTTCTGGTTGCCCTTCACCTCAGCAAGCGCGGCGCGGGCTTCTCTCACGGAGAATTTGTCGCTCAAGTAATCGAACTGGGTGATCGCTCCGCCCGTAGCAGCGCTGCGCAGCGTGTAGGGTTTCGGATCCCACGAGCACGCGGTGAACAGCGGCACGTATTGGGCGAGACCCAGCGCCTGCACCTGATCCCAGTCCGCGTGACCGGGGCCGCAGCCGGTGTCGCTCCGCCAAAGCGGGACGGAGCGCATGAGCGTTTCGAGATCAATGCGCCGCCCGCCGCTGGCACAGTTGTCAATCCACAGCCCCGGATGCCGCGCGCGCAACTCGTCCCACATCGCGTAGTGTCCCTCAACGTAACGAATCTCCGTGATGCCTTGCCGGTCCGGCGCGTCGGCGCGACGCCAGAAGTCCAGCGGGTCAATGTTGAAGTCGTTGCGATAGACATCGAGGCCGAACTCGGTAATGCGCTGCGACAACAGGTCAGTCAACCACCGCCGCGCCGCCGGTTCGTTAAGCTTGAACAGGCCGCCGTTCGTGCCCCCGAAGACGAACTCTGGATGCTCCCGCGCGATTTGTGTGCCGGGCGCCACGCGCTCCGGTTCGAACCAAAGGAGGAAGTTCACGCCGGCGCGGTGGCAGGCGTCGCTCACCGGCTTGAGGCCGTTCGGAAAGCTCTTCGGCTTGCAGAACCAGTTGCCGACTCCGTTCGGGAAGCCGCCTTCAAACCAAGCCGCGTCAAACCAGTGCGTGTCGCACCCCAAATCGTGCGTGGCTTGAACAGCGCGGAGTTGGCCCGCTTCGGTGCTCCACTCTGGAACGGACCAACTGTAGCGGTCGAAACACTGCGACGCAGTCGGCAGGCGCAGCGGACGCCCGTTGAGTTTCGGCGCGTATTCGAACAGCAGCAGTCGCCGGAAGCGATTCTGCGCGTCACGGCGGTTTCCTTTCCACGACATTACCAAGATGCGCGGCGTGCGGATGCGCTCGCCCGGATGCAGGCGCAGGTGCGTCTTCTCCATGCCAGCTTGAAGGCGTGTGGGACCGGTGGAAAACCGCTCCAACCTCGCCGCCCATTGGCCCGACCAGCCAATCGCGGTGATCACGCCTTCGTTGTCGTACTCGATGTTGAAAAACGGGAAGGTCTGATTCGAGGATCGTCCGCCAACCGGCGCGAGAACGAGCGGTTTGCCTGCCTCAAGCGTCGTGTCCACCGGCAGAAACGATTGCTCGCCGCAAACGTCGCCGGTGATTTGATGGAGCACGGTCGGCTTGCGGATGTAGCCCGTGCCCAGTCGAGCATCGAGTGCCTGCACGTTTTCGAGAATCGGCGAATCCTGCGTGCCGGTGTTCTCGAAATGCAGCACCCATTCAACGGCGGGATAGCGCGTGAACGCCGTGACGGTGGCACTGACTTGCAGTCCGGTCTTCGCATCCGACCAGCGCACCGTGTGAAGCGTGCGACCTTGCTCAGTCCTCGTCTCCACTTCGCGTTTCCAGCCTGGCAAGAGTTCGGCGGAAGGGATGCCGTCGAATACGAATGAAAACGGCGGCGCGCCGGTGATAAATGGAATCCGGTCCTCGTCAGCCCAAGCGGTTTGGCCGTTCTCCAGCACGACGCGCGCCTCGGCCCAATCCGCCTGGTCGTGGCTCGGGCCGTCAGGTGTTGAGTCCACCTTCAGCGTGATTTCGCGCGTGCCGACGGGCAGATTCACATCCACCGGAGTCGGCGCATCACCACCTTTGAGCGTTGGCGTGCGGAAAACTTCCTGGCCACCGATCTCGACGCTGAACTGTGCCGAGCCGCGTTTGCCCTTGGGGTCGGCGTTGCTGTCAATTCCGGCAAAGGCATGAAAACTTTTCGCGCCCGGCGGCAGGTGGAGCACGATCTCACTGTTCGCGTGCGTACCGAGTCCATGCACGAATCCTCGTGTGCCGATGCGAGTTGGCGTGTCAATACAGGATTGCCCGAAGCGCAAGACGCTGTGGTCCTGCCGACGCAACTCGACACGCACCGCTGGTTCGTGTCCGGGAGGCTTCGCGCCGGTGAAAACCGCGCTGGCCCAGTCGCTGGTCGCCCGGACCTCCGCTGCGCTTGCCATAACCGCGTCCTGCGGCGCGTCCAGCGGGATGTCGGTCTCACTCAGCCCCCATGCGCGGCAGGTAATGGCGAGACAAACGACTACTGTGCCGATTGGCTTCGAAAGGGTTTGTTTCGGTTGCGGCATGTCCCGCACTTTACGCCAGTGGATGAGAAGCTGGAACAATAAACCGAAAGCCGCTTTTTGAGTCTTGCCCGCGCGAAACCGGCGAATCAACATCACCGCACCATGAAGAGCGCGCATCCAACGTCTGGATCGGTCCCAACTCACATCTGCATTTCGCACAGCCTCCTGCTGGTGGTTTGTTTCCTGGCCGTCGCCGGCGCAAGCATTGGCGCCGAGCCGACGACTGATGCGGCGAAGTCAGCGATCGGGCCAGTCACCGTTGAAGTTTCGCCGCTCGCCCTCAAAACGGCGGAGGGCGAGCGCGACGTGGTGGTTGTTTCCATTGACTCCAGCGGTCTTTCCAATGCCACCGTTCGCCTGACGTCGAGTGTTTGGCCCGAGCCGAAGACCAAGCTCATCGCCGAACTTCCTTCGGGGCAGCAGACCGTGGACATCCCCGTGCCGCTCCTCACCGCCGCCGCGACGCTGACCGTGCGCATCGAAACGGCAACGGAGAAGCGGGACTTCGGGCCGTTCACGCTTCAACCGCCGCGCAGATGGACCGTTTATCTCACGCAGCACACGCACACCGACATCGGCTACACGCGGCCCCAAACGGAAATTCTGCCGGAGCATCTCCGCTACATTGACTACGCGCTCGACTACTGCGACCTCACGGACGGCTACCCGGACGACGCGCGGTTTCGTTGGACCTGCGAGACTTCCTGGGCTGTGCGCCAGTACCTCCAAGACCGGCCCGCCAAACAGATCGAGCGCCTCAAGAAGCGTGTTGCGGAGGGGCGCATTGAAATCTGCGGGATGATGTTGAACATGTCCGAGATCGCCACCGAAAGTTCGCTGGCAGCGTTGCTACGCCCGATTCGCGCGATGAAGGATGAATTCGGGCTGCCGGTTTGCACGGCGATGCAGAACGACGTCAACGGCGCAGGTTGGTGCCTGCCCGATTACTTCAGCGGCATTGGCATCCGTTACCTCACGATGGGCATCAACAAGACGCGCTCCCTCCTGCCGTTCGACAAGCCGACGACGTTTTGGTGGGAATCGCCCTCCGGCAAACGGGTCCTCGCCTATCGCGCCGATCATTATCACCTCGGCAACATGTGGAAAATCCACGAGGGCAACGTCGAGAAATTCAAAACCTACCTCGTCCGATACTTGAACTCGCTGACGGAGCGCCGCTACCCGTTCGACCGGATCAGCGTGCAGTTCTCCGGCTATCACACGGACAACTCGCCGCCCGCGGTCATCGAGTGCGACCTCGTCAAGGCGTGGAACGAGCAATTCGCTTGGCCGAAGCTGCGGCTCTCCACCTCGCAAGAGTTCCTCGCTTACGTTGAAAAGGAACACAGCGCCGAACTGCCGGTGCATCGGCAGGCGTGGCCGGATTGGTGGACGGACGGTTTTGGCTCGGCCGCGCGCGAAACCGCCGCTGCGCGTGAGACCGAAACGGCCATGCAAGTGAGCCACGGCCTGCTGGCAATGGCGTCAGTGCTCGGCGCGCAGGTCAACTCGAACACGATGCAGCGCGCTGCCGCCATCCAGGACAATCTGCTTTTCTATCACGAACACACTTATGGCGCGGCGGAGAGCATTGATGACCGGCTCGCCGAAAACACGCAGGTGCAGTGGGGCGAGAAGGCGTCTTACGTCTGGAACGCGGTGATGAGTTCCGCCCAACTGCGCGAGGAAGCCTTCGGCCTGCTCCAGGATTTCCTGCCGCGCGCGGACGTGCCGACGCTGGCGGTTTGCAACACGCTCAACTGGCCGCGCTCCGGTTTGGTGCGGGTGTTCATTGACCACGAAATGCTGCCGCCGGACCGCGAGTTCCGCATCCTCGACGGCGCGCAAGTCGTGTCCGCGCAGGCGATGGAGCGCCGCTCGGAAGGCACGTATTGGGCCTTGTGGGTGCGCGACGTGCCGCCGCTGGGCTTCAAGATTCTGAGGATCGAATCCGGAAACCAGCCGCGCGAGAAGCCAACGCCCGGCGCGGATTCGCTCACGCTGGAGAATGAGTTTTACAAGCTCGCGCTCGACGCCGAAAAAGGAGCGATCAAAAGCCTCGTGGACAAGGAAACCGGTCAGGAACTCGTGGACCAAACGTCCGCTTGGAGTTTGGGTCAGTGCATTTACGAAACGATGCCGAGCCGCCGCGACTTCAAGCCGAACATTTTCCAGCGCACGTCGGTGAGCAACGTCACGGTGAAGCCCGGCGCCAACGGTCCGATTTGGAAAAGCCTGCTCGTCACCGCCGGTCTCGACGGCTGCGCCACCAACAACGGCGTGCGCGCAGAGATTCGGTTGTACGACACCGAGAAGCGCGTCGAGCTGCGTTTCGCCGTCCGCAAGCTGCCGATTCCATCGCCGGAGGCGCTCTACGTCGCGCTGCCGTTCCAGTCACCGAACAGCAAGATGCTTTACGAAGCCCAGGGCGGCTGCGTCACACCCGGCGACGACCAGATCCCCGGCTCGTCGTCCGACTGGCAGACGCTGCAAAGCTTCATCGCCATCCGCAACGCCGACGGACAGATCGTTACCGGCAGCGAGCAGGCGCCGCTCGTGCAACTGGGCGATTTCAACCTCGGCAAGTGGCAGCCGGTGACGCGCGTCGAGAAGCCGCACGTCTATTCGTGGGTCATGAACAACTACTGGTTCACGAACTTCCGCACCGAGCAGGAGGGCGAGTTCAAATTCCATTACTACCTGACCTCGGCGAAGGAGACGAGCCGAGGGTTCGCCACGCGGTTCGGCTGGGGCAGCCGCGTGCCGCTGGCCACGCGGGTTTTGCCGCCGGTGAAGACCGGCGCCGCACGCGCGCCGCAGAAACTTTCCGCCATTGC